>RCUH01002272.1_pt1 | contig 11553 bp, 10 predicted proteins | sample 2166191 | NCBI WGS metagenome assembly RCUH01 (sample SAMN09932848, study PRJNA488358) | compost metagenome | feature: garden; material: soil; isolation source: compost soil in an enriched community after 214 h of incubation | place: Germany: Experimental Botanical Garden Goettingen | collected...
ATTATTAACGATTTATATCCTGTAAAAATCGGAATGCAATATTACGACTTATTTTCTGAATATAAAAATACTTTTTTAAAAAACTATTGACTGATATTCAAATCGGATGCAAAGATATGAAAATGAAATGGATAATCTAAAGATATTTTGAATATTCCTTTGTAGGCTATATGGAGTGGGTTTTTGATTACTAAATTCAATAGAATATGTGCTTTTTGTAAAAATATTGTGCAATCAATCAGCTATTTAGTGATTAATTTTCTGTAGGGTGTTGACAAAGTCAAAAAATGATTCGATATTTGTGCCACACAAAACAAAGGTGATACCTTTTCGGGGTGTAGCGTAGCCCGGTATCGCGCCACATTTGGGATGTGGAGGTCGTAGGTTCGAATCCTGCCACCCCGACTTAAAAGCTCTAACGAAAGTTAGAGCTTTTTTTGTTTCCTTCCTTTTATTCGTCCCGCAAGCTGTTTACAGGATTAGCTACGGCTGCTCGAATGGCCTGCCAGCTTACCGTAATCAGTGCGATACCTATTGTTACCAGTCCTGCGAGCACAAACATCCACCATTGGATTTGGATGCGGTAGGCAAAGTCTTCCAACCATTTGTTCATGACTAGCCAGGCAATCGGCGAGGCAATTATCAAGGCAACTAATACGGGTTTTATAAAATCTTTTGACAATAAAGTAGTAACGCCCGATACCGAAGCGCCAAGCACTTTTCGGATTCCGATCTCTTTGTTTCGTTTGGCGGCCGTAAATGAGGCTAAACCATATAGGCCCAGGCAAGCGATAAATATGGCCAATCCGGAAAAAAGACTGAGTATACGTTGTTGCCTCAGATCGGTTTTGTAAAGCGTGTCGAATTTCTGGTCCAAAAAGCTGTATTCAAAAGGATATAAAGGAGCTACTTTCCCAAATGCAGTTTTAATAGTTTTTAGCGCTGCAGGGAAATCTTTTGTGTTTAAGCGAATAAGGGCTACCCTTAGATCATCAGAAGGGGCAATAACTAATGCATCCATGTTTTCTTTTAGAGATAGGAAGTTAAAATCATCTATTACACCAATGATTTTTCTGGGGGATTGATCACGGATCGTATTTTTTATCCATTTTCCAATGGCCTGTTCGGGGGTAAATCCGAGTATCGATGTTGCAGTACGGTTAACTAATACAGCGCTAGTGGAGTCTGTTGGGTATTGCGCTGAAAAGTTTCGGCCTGCAATTATTTTGAGGTTCAGTGTGCTTACATAGTCGAAATCGGTGAATTCCGTCCTTGATTTCCACTTCTCCCCATTTTTCCTCTCCACTTCAAACGTATGGCTATCGAAGAAGCCTCCTGGTTCACCGGACATAAAGGAGACCGATGCAATATCACTGCTCACAGATAATTCGTTTTTGAATGTACGAAGGTTGTTGTACAGTTCTTCATTGTCTATTGGAATAACCACAGTCTGTTGGTTGTCGTAGCCGAGCCCTAGTTCTTTTACATATTTCATCTGCTTGGAGATAATCAGTGTACCGATGATAAGTAAAATAGATATGCTGAATTGGAACACAACCAGCGTATGTCGGAACAGTGTGCCGCCCTTGCCCAAGCGCAATTTACCTTTTAATGCCTGTATAGGGGAGAAAGTTGAAAGGTATAAGGCAGGGTAACTTCCGGCTAATAGCCCTACTATGACAATAATTGCAATTAAAAAAATATAGATTAGCCATGAATTCCATGGGACCGTTAGGGTGTATCCCAATAGTTGATTGTATACAGGCATGAGTAGTTGCAGTAGACACATGGCAAGTATGCAGGATATGGTGGTTAATAAAATGGATTCTCCAATAAACTGCCCCATTAATTGAAGACGTTGTGCTCCAAGTACCTTTCTTAAACCAACTTCTTTTGATCGGTCAACTGCACGTATTGTCGAAAGATTCATGAAATTGATGCAGGCGATAATCAATATAAGGATGGCGATGGAGAGAAAAATGTAAATAACCTTTTTGTCACCATGTTTTGCGCTGTCAAATGCGCTGTGGGATTCAAGATAGACATCTTTTAGCGGTGTAAGGGCAAGATCAAAATGGATACCCATATTGGTAGAAACTGCTTTCATATGCCTATTCATGAAATCGGGAAATTGCTTTTCCAGTTGCCTAACATCTTTATGTTCGTCAAGTAAGATGTAAGTGAATAAATTGTTGTTTTGCCAAGCTTTGAACGGTTCGGTATTGATATAATTGGATAATGGAATGATAAGATCAAATTCCAGATGCGAATTGACCGGAAGATCTTTTGCAATCCCGGTAACGGTTAATTGTTTCGTTTTATCAAGCTGTAGTATTTTACCGATGGGATTCTCATTTCCAAAATATTTTTTCGCAGTTTTTTCCGTTAATACAACACTTGTTGGATTTTTTAAAACAGTCATTGGATTTCCCTTGATGAGCGGAAAACTAAATAGCTCAAAGAAATCGTCATCTGCAATAAAGAGTTTTTTTTCATTGAATGCGATATTACCAAAAGAGAATAACCCATTGGCAGGCATTACCCGTACAGCTTTTTTGATATCATCTGGATAATCGGTTAATAGGGCAGTGGCATAGGGTGCAGATAAATAAGGAGCGCGGTCTTTGGTGTTGTCAAAGCCACGCATGACCCGATAGATCCGGTCACCTTGGCTGTGAAACTTGTCAAAGCTAAACTGATTGGCGATAAACAGGAATATCATTGCGCAGACGGTGATACCTATTGTTAAGCCAAGGATATTGATAAAGGAAAAAACCTTGTTCTTAATAAGATTTCTCCAGGCGATTTGGAAATAGTTCTTTATCATACTTTTCGTTATAAGTGTTCATTTTGACTTTATGGTAATCAATCCCGTTGAAGGATAGCCTGATTTCTATTTTGAAAAAATGTTCAATGGATCAATTTCAAAAAAACTGCCAAAGGGCTAAAGTGTTTTTAATCAGTAGATTGATTTCTTTTTTTTGTAGTATAAGTGTTTGGATTCGAACACTTCATGTTCATATCCGAACATGCTACAGTTGAGAGGTCAAAAAGATTATGATTGACAGGTAGGCGTTTTATCGAAGTAACAGCTATTGGGACTAGCATTAGGTTTGATGGTATAAAGGAACGCTCTATGTGGTCCGGGCAACGAGTATGTCGCAATGTAACAACTTGTTAGTTTTATTTTGCGTTTTTCATTTGCAAATAATTTGTAAGAAGCGTATATTTGTGCCACACAAAACAAAGGTGATACCTTTTCGGGGTGTAGCGTAGCCCGGTATCGCGCCACATTTGGGATGTGGAGGTCGTAGGTTCGAATCCTGCCACCCCGACTAAAAAAGCTCTAACGAAAGTTAGGGCTTTTTTCGTTTCAGGGTAGAAAGGCGAACCTACGACCTTTAGGGTATTATTTAGTTTGATCCGGAGGAGACTCAGTCAGGGCCCGCCAATCCCACTATTTCAGCTAACTAAGCGTTAACTTCGCTATTCAGGGCAGTCATGCTGGTTTTTATAATTATTTTGGATCGAAATAGGCATGTGTTTTAAGTGTTTTGTAAATTATTTTGCAATAAGTCAGCTTGTTAGGTGTTATGTGAAGAATATTTTTGAAAAAAACATATTTTTAGTTTACTTTTGTGCCACACAAAACAAAGGTGATACCTTTTCGGGGTGTAGCGTAGCCCGGTATCGCGCCACATTTGGGATGTGGAGGTCGTAGGTTCGAATCCTGCCACCCCGACTAGAAAAGCTCTAACGAAAGTTAGGGCTTTTTTTGTTTCCGGGCAAGAGGGGTGAACCTGCGGTAGGGTGCATTCTTCGCATTTTTTAACATTATATCCTTGTAAACCCGCTGTTAAACAGTTAAATTGCTTGAAATTTATTGTCAATTAGAATATAAACATAAATAATATGAACAGAAAAGCGGCATTTCTTTTAGGAATTTTGGCCTCTTGTGCATTACCGCAAGTAACCTTTGCTAAATATTCAATCGGAGAATCCATCCATTATCAACAAGACGTAGAAGGCAAAGAGCTGATTGGTCGATGGGACATCGAAGTTGATATTAATGGTACCCCTGCACCATCCTGGTTGGAGGTAAAATTGTCGGGCTATAGAACTTTAGTAGGTCATTATGTGAGTACGTCTGGGAGTGCTCGGCCAGTTTCGCAGGTGTTTTATGAGAAAGGAAAGTTTAGATTTGCTATCCCACCTCAATGGGAAGGCGGAAAGATGAATCTAAGTGTTGAAGGAGAGGTTGTGAACGGTGTATTGCAAGGGGCAATAACAGAGCCTGATGGGAAGACATATCGCTTTAAAGGTGTTCGTGCTCCGGAGCTGAAGCGAACAGCTGCAGTAAAATGGGGTAAGCCCATTCAGTTGTTCAATGGTAAGGATCTGTCTGGATGGAAAGCTACTGGGAAAACGAATCAGTGGGTGGTGAAAAATGGTATTTTGACTAGTCCCCAATCTGGTTCTAATTTGGTCTCTGAGCAAAAATTTGAAGACTTTAAATTACATGTTGAATTTAAAATTCCAGCAGGAAGTAACAGTGGGGTTTACTTGAGAGGTCGTTATGAGGTTCAGATAGAAGATAGTCCCAAGGATGCACATCCCAATGCCGTACTTTTTGCGGGGGTATATGGTTTCTTAGCTGCAAATGAAATGGTCAATAAAGGAGCTGGAGAATGGCAGACCTATGATATTACATTGGTGGGACGTCTAGTGACGGTTGTGGCAAACGGAAAGACCGTTATCAGTAACCAAGAAATCCCTGGTATAACGGGCGGTGCTTTGGATAGTAAAGAGGCAGAGCCGGGACCAATTTATTTCCAAGGGGATCATGGTCCCGTGGAATTCCGAAAAGTGATTATTACTCCAGCTATTAAATAGCATAACATGATACAAAGGCTATCTGAAAAGGTAGCCTTTTTAAATCCCTATGACAACGACTACAATATCTTCATTCTGGTAGGAGGTATAATAGCGCTCAATGGAGCCATGAGCCTTGTACTCTTGCAGCTCTTCAAAAACCATTTTTTTTAACATTCCTTTTCCCTTGCCATGAATAAACTTTATTTCGTTCATTTCCCAATAAATAGCTGCGTCTAGATTAGATCGCATAAAATCAATGGATTCTTGTAAGAGCTCCTCTGGCGAATAATCTTCCCAATCGTCAAGAAAGGTGTCGGTGTGTAAGTCAACGATAGCTGGTGGTTTGCGCATTTCTCAATATTTTACAATGCTGCAAAAGTATAATAAAACGGCGACTTAATAGGTTAAGTCACCAACGAAATCAATCGCTTGGGCAAATTTTTCATACCATTTTTTGATAATAGCTGCAATTTCATACTCTTCCTCATCGGCATGGTTGAGCATGAGTAACTCGATCGATTGGAGTAGCTGTTTGAGATCTAGAAAATAGCCGTCGAAATCCCGGAATGCAGACACAGTGTCACGAATAAGAAGCATGGCATCATGTCGAAGTGTAATCATATCATGACGTGAAGATATTCGGTCCAGCAACCATTCCTTTTGGAAATTGGAGTCAATATGTCTGTTGCAAGCCTGATTAAAAAGCAATTCAAATTCAACAATTTGATGTTTCAGGTCATATATAGCTTTTTGGAGCTCTTCAAAAGTACTTATGATCTTTTCTTGGGTCTCCATGTTTTTTGATATAATTGCCATGATATTTTACTTAAAAATGTATGCGCTTGGTTTTTAGTTATTTAAATAAAAGCATGTAAGGTATATACAAATAGTTCAGCCGAATGTTTTACATGTCTAAAATTCGGTTATGACTTTTGTATATAAAAGAAGAGACTGAGCTTAAAACGGAACGGAGTTTTTTGGTTTGTGGTTCCGTTTTCAAATCGTAGATTTTTTTGAAACCTAACTTAATTAATACTATTTAATTTTGGGTATATTTATTATGCTGTATTGCAGTCAACGCAGTTTAAATGTATTAACTATGGTAGCATCTAGGTTTGTTGAGTTCTTTAACAAGAGGAGGACCTATATCCTTTTTTTAGCACTACTGTTGGTATGCGGCTTGCCCATGTGTCATGGGTAATATAAGCTGAAAGATTCTACAAAATTTATAAACGATCAATTGCCGAGGTATCTCGGAAGAATGGGGAAGATTAAGTCTAGAAATTATCCCCTTGGTGGTCGTGAAGCAATCTTGCGAATATTACTGAAAGACTATTACGTGTATAGATTGGTGTCAGGAGAAGATAGTTTGGATAGGGAACGTTATCCTGCTTTATGGAATCCTCTTTCGGTACAGACATTTAAGACGCTAAATACGCGTGATATGTTTAGTTACTGTATGCTTGCGCCTGAGTTTGAGATGCAAAATTGCGGTTCCTTGGGCCGGTTGAAAGGTCAGTACATATTTGGAGTCTTTTATCGAAGGGACATCCCGCTGGAATATTGGAGCGATAGACAGTTGATTGCCTTACATGGAAATAGAGATTCTGTTGTACAATATGTGGGGCAGATGTGGCCTACACTCGATTTTATTGGTGAGAACACCAAAGATTTAGTGGTTGAATTGATGATGTGGGAGTTGATACCAAAGGTGTTGGATAAGTTGGTTCTGGCGCCTGCGGACAATGATCTGTATTCCCTATTGGTACAAATAATGATACGTCTAAAATTTAAACCTTTTGAAGATTCAGCTATTTATGAGCAATTGTATGGTCCGACATCTTATAGAGGAAGTGGAATTGAAAGCAATGCAGAAAATCGGAATGACATCATGAAACTCGCGCGGGAATGTTTTGAAACGCTAAATACATCGCCTGGCTTCCAATTACCAACTTATATCAAACGAGAGCGTTTCTTAGATCCACCTTCTTCAAGGGAGCTGTCAGAGGGCATGAGTACCTCAAAAGGACCAGATTGGAAGTGGAAAAAAGTAGAGGTACATCATTATAAGCTAAAGTTGTAAATCTTTGTATGGAAGCAAAATTTCCCATGCAGGTAAAGTATCTTTTTAGCTGGCGTCTTTTCTAATGCTTGTACTATTTTCACCGTCGGGGGGGGTAGGTTATTTGCTTTTTTTTTACGTTATTCGCGTAAACGAAAAATAGCTTAAGATATAATATAATGAAGGAAAAGGCAATTGGAAATTACCAATTAGAAATCTGTTCAAATTCCGTAGCATCAGCAATTGAAGCGGAACAAGGAGGAGCGACCCGGGTAGAGTTTTGTCAAAATTTGGAAAATGGAGGGACTACTCCTTCGTTTGGTCAGTTGCAGTTAGTGCGGGGATTGGTGAATATTGGTATTCATGTGCTTATCAGGCCGCGTGGAGGTGATTTTCTTTATACAGAGACCGAGATCTTGGAAATGATAGCAGATATTCAGTTGTGCAAGGAAGTGGGGATAGATGGTGTTGTAATAGGTATTCTGAACGCAGATGGTACGGTGGATAAAGTAAATACTTTGCGATTGGTGGAAGCTGCGCGTCCCATGCATGTTACCTTTCATCGTGCTTTTGATCGCGTGGAAGATCCTTTTCAGGCATTGGAAGATGTCATCGAACTGGGGATAGATCGTATTTTGACATCTGGTCTGCAAAATTCTGCTTTAGCTGGAGTTCCATTACTCAAACAGTTGGTACAACAAGCAAATGGCCGTGTTGTAATTATGCCTGGTGCAGGTGTAGATGCAGCTAATATAGTTCATATTTTAGAGCAAACTGGTGCAGTTGCAATACATAGCTCAGCTAAAGAGCTGCATGTTTCGAAGATGAGGTTTAACCAGATTCAAGTCAATGGAATGGATGAGGCACAGTGGATGAGCTCAAAAGAAAAAGTCCACCAAATGGTGGACCTATTAAAAAGCCTTTAAAGTACTACTTTAAAGGCTATTAAATTCTTCTTACTATTTAGCTTCTGAAGCTAATTGATTTAAGATAGCATCGTTTTTAACGATTTGGTTGCTAGCTTTCATTTTTGATCTAGAACCTAACTCTACGTTAGTTCCTAATTTCAAAAACTGAACTTCAACACGTGAAACAGTTTTATTTCTTCTATCTTTTCTTTTTAAACGTGTAACTCCCATTTTGATAATATTTTTATTGTTTAAAATAAAACGAGGTCGGAAGCGGATTCGAACCGCTGTAGGAGGTTTTGCAGACCTCAGCCTAGCCACTCGGCCATCCGACCCTATTTTTTTTCCTTTTGAAGGTCTGCAAAAATAAAACTTATAATTGGAATTAAAAAATCTTTATGATAAAACTTTTATGTTTTTAGACATCCGTCTGAAAACCAAGCTGGTATTTTCGTTTCTGGATTCTTAGTACGGGTAGTAGCGACATATTGAAAGGTTTCAGCTTGAGATAACCAAAGACGTTTTTATAAAGCACTTTACTCGGTAAAATAAAACACCGGACATAATGCATTTCGCCATCAAATCGAAATAATACGCCAATCAGTGTATCTTTTAAAGGACAATGGAAAACCCTGTTTTAGGACTTTTTTCTAATGTTTTACTGTGTAAATTAATGGCTTATGGATTTTGGAATAGATATTGCAAATGGGAATGTAATAAATCTCGTACAGGAAATTATGAGATTAAATGATAAAAGAAGAAAGTAAATTAAATTAGGAAACATGAAAAAACTATTATTATCTGCAGCAATTTTATTTGGTTCATTAGGAGCTTTTGCACAAGGTGGATTGGGATACGGACTACGTGCGGGGGTAAATATTCCTAAATACTCATTCGAAAATGGAAGTTCTGAATCTAACACAGGTTTTTTTGTAACGGGATATTTAGATGCACCTATTTCTCCAAACTTTTCCATCCAACCGGGGCTGTCTTTGCAAAATAAAGGTGGTAAATATACAGCGACGTCTGATAACGCGACAGGTGAGTTAAAACAAAGTATAATGTCTTTGGATATCCCTGTAAATGCTGTTGCTAAATTTCCTACTGGAGAATCTGGTAATTTCTTTATAGGAGCTGGCCCTTACGTAGGATTTGCACTCAGTGGTAAAAATAAATTTGAGGCAAGTTCAAATAGTGCTAGTGTAAAAAGAGAATGGGATGTAAAATTTGGTAGTGGAGATGGTGATGAATTAAAACGTACCGATTTCGGTATAAACTTCTTGGCAGGCTATCAATTATCAAACGGTTTTCAGATTAATGCTGGTTACGGACTTGGTTTAACTAATTTATCTCCAGTATCTAACCTTTCAACAAAAAACCGTGTTTGGTCTGTGGGTATAGGATTCGGACTATAAGAAATATAAGTACTTAAACTTATTATGAGGAAAGAGTCCCTGCATTTGTGGGGACTTTTTTATTGTATTAAACTTAAGTCGGCCGAAATTGTTATTTTTATTCAAAAGATTGCTGCATGAAAAGATTTCTTCCTTTACCCTTTTATGTCAAATTAGCCTGTGTATTGATCAGTATACTCTTATTGGGATACCTGGCAAAGATTGGGGATACCATACTTATTCCTATGATTTTGGGCTTATTATTTTCCTTGCTTTTGATTCCGTTGAGTAATTTTATGGAACGAAGGCTCCGGTTTCCAAGAACATTGGCTGGTATATTAAGTGTTATTTTGTTTTTCGGCGTTCTGGGGTATGGGCTTTTTCTGTTAGCCTCTCAGCTTACACTTCTTAAAGAGGATTTTCCGGCTTTTAAACAGCAGATCATGGATGGTGTGGGTAATTTACAGACTTGGGTGAGCCAGCAGTTTGGAATACAGCATAAAGATCAGATTGACTTTATTAATAAAACAGCATCTAAGTCGGTGGATTCGGGTACTTTATTCCTGGGAACAGCATTGGTTTCACTTTCGTCGATGTTCATTCTGTTTGTTTTTACTTTTCTATACACGTTTTTCTTACTGATCTATAGAGGACATATTGTTAAATTTCTCTTATTTGCCAATCGTGTAGAAGATAGACCAATCGTTTTGGATGTGGTGAAACAGGTTCAGTATGTCGTAAAAAAATACCTTATTGGACTATTGATTCAGATGAGCTTGGTCTCTTTGCTGGTTTTTATCACCCTTTCGATTATTGGCGTGAAATATAGTTTACTCCTCGCTTTGATAACTGGAGTTTTCAATGTATTACCTTATGTAGGTATTTTTTCTTCCATGCTTATCATTGCCATTCTGACTTTTGCAACTTCTTCATTCACGCATGTGGTGTTGGTTATGCTTGCGTTGATCATTGTGCATTTAATCGATAGTAATTTTATTGTTCCAAAAATTGTAGGTTCTAAAGTAAAGGTGAACTCGTTGTTTGCTATGCTCTCCATCATCATTGGCGAAATGGTATGGGGTATTTCCGGAATGTTTCTGGCGATTCCTATTTTGGCCATTGTCAAAATTATAATGGACCGGATTAAGGAGTTAAAACCCTGGGGATTTCTTTTAGGGGAAGAAGATAGTAAAGATGAGGTGTATAAGGATTTATTTGATACGTTAAACCCAGTTGAGAAGAAAATTATAGAAGAAAACGAGACAAGATCGTGATTTTCTCAGAGTAGATAGCCTAACATAAAAGGCATTGTCAGATTAAAGGTTAAAATACAATTTAAGCCTATTTCCAGATTTATATACTAGGGATACGATGCAATCTGGAAGTATAAGTTTCTGTATTATTCTATTTATTGCTCGTAATTAATGTAAGTGCAGACAGTTCATGCATTTAGTTCATTGGCTACGGCACCTCATAGAAACAGCAGGTCAATACCGATTAACTGGACAATTGAGCAAACGAGTAGCTGATTATTTCAGACATCGCCGACGATTTACTTGTTGTATTTCACGAAATTTTATTTTATTTTCGTTTCAAATTTAATTTATTTTTAATGAAAAGAAAATTACTCTCAATCGCTGCGGCATTCTGTTTTATTGTTGGAGCAAAGGCACAGACTTCTTATGGTATAAAAGCTGGCCTAAATTTTTCAAAATTAAAGGCTTCAGAAGGCAATATAAGTGAAACATCTAATGCATCTACTAATTTTTATGTTACTGGTTATGCCGATATGCCTTTAGCAAATAATTTTAGTATTCAACCTGGAGTGTCCTTACAAGGTAAAGGAGGCAAAGACGTTGAGGATACAAAGTTAAATTTAATGTATATTGAAGTACCTGTAAATTTTGTGTATAGCATACCTACTGGTGATGCGGGAAATGTTATTTTAGGGGCTGGCCCTTATGCGGGATTTGGTATTCACGCTAAGGCTAAAAGTGGTAACGTCAGTAAAAGTGGGAGTTTCGGCGATTTCGGTGTTAAAACTTTTGACGCAGGTTTAAATATTTTAGCAGGATTTAAACTGTCAAATGGATTTTTAATCAATGGCGGATATGGTCTTGGATTAACAAACATCGCTAAAGATTCTGGAGAATCTTCAATTAAAAACCGCTTATTCTCAGTAGGTATTGGTTACCAATTCTAATCTGAAAGTATAGTATAAAAAACAAAGAAGGGGCTTTTCTTTCGAAAGGCCCCTTTTTTTCAGTGACTGAAATCTATCACACTTTGATTTCTACTTCAACACCTGAAGGTA
>RCUH01002273.1_pt1 | contig 11543 bp, 8 predicted proteins | sample 2166191 | NCBI WGS metagenome assembly RCUH01 (sample SAMN09932848, study PRJNA488358) | compost metagenome | feature: garden; material: soil; isolation source: compost soil in an enriched community after 214 h of incubation | place: Germany: Experimental Botanical Garden Goettingen | collected...
TCAGGGCACCAGACCGATCTGGAGGTAGCCGGTGACCGGGTTGGTGCGTGCACCCACGACGACCGACAGCGTGCCGTCCTGCATCGCGAAGTAGCGGTCGGTGCCGCCAAGATTGACGCCCTTCAGCGCGGGAATCGAAGCGCTCACTGCATTGAGGCCGTAGCTGATGTTGGAGGCGGTGCCGTCAGCCTTGATCAGCGCTGCGGTATACGTCGTCGCGTCGAAGCCAAAGGTGCCCCAGGTGCCCTTGTTGTCTCCACCGCGCGCCGTGGTGTTGAGCCACGTCGACGAATCGATAAGGCCGATGCGGAATATGGAGTCGTTTGGCGCAGCGGAGTTGATGCCCGCCGCGATGTAGACCTTCTTTCCGTCCACCAAGATGACCGACAAGGCGCCCTTGTCGTTCGCGTTGGCCACGTTCACGGTGCTCCACGAACCGGCGGACGAACCAGCCGAAATCGCGTAGGTTGCGATCGAGGCAGGTGGGCAGGCTGCAATGGAGGTGATGGCAATCTCATTGCACATAAGCAGCGATGTGCCGCCTCCCGTCACTTGAACTTGACGGATCTGCGAGTCGACCACACCCGGCCGCATATTGATGCCGAAGCGGATGTAGATCCCGTCGAGCGCACTCTGGGTCGCCACGACGGCGCGGGACCCAATGAATGGCTGGACAGCGTAGCTGCCCGGGACCTGCGCAACCTGAAACGGGAACGAGCCCACCACGGCGTCGGTAACCAGCCTGAACCGGCTGTTGTTTGTCGCCGCCGTATTGCGCGAACTCTTGAAGACATAGGTTCCCGGCTGCGCAGCATCGGCGCTGAACGAGTCCGACACGGCGAGGCCGGTTTCGTCGGTCATCGCGTAAGACATCGTGTCGAAATTGAGCGCGAGCGTCTGCTGGCTGCCGTTCGTTGCGAACACCTTGTAGGACTGGTTCCGGGCATCGCCGGGCGACACGTTGAACACAACGTCCTTGACCTGCGCGCTGTTGGCGGAGGCCTTGGCCGTGACGGTGAACACGCTGGCAGCGGTGGTTTCATTGGCGAGCTGCGCGGACCACTTCAGGCTCGAGATGTCCGTCTTGCGCAGGCTCACGGAACCGGCCGGCGACGAACTGCTGCTCCAGTCGGCGCCGAGGTTCGGAACCACGGCGACCGTGTCGCCGGGCTTGACGGCGTACTGGCCGCTGCCATTCGCCTCAACGGCGTTGCCATTGACGGTCACGCTGACGGCGAGCGCGACAGGCGTGGGCGGAAAGATCGGAAAACCGCCTCCTCCGCCTCCGCCCCCACCACCTCCGCATCCCCCCAATCCCCCCGCCAAGATGGCCGTTCCGGCCATCCAATAAAACGATTTCATTACAAAATTCCCTTGATTATTTGAATGTCCCGATCGCTGAAATTGCGACCAATGACATACAAATCGTAAGTGAAATGCTATGAAGTTTCGGGATGTACGAGCGAGGGTAATCCTTTAGGGTGCGGAGGCGGCGGCTCCTGTTTGCTTCCTATTTCTTCTTGCGCTTCGGGGTGCTGTTGCTGCTCTTGCCGCCCCCCACCTCCTTCTCGAACACCGCAAAGTACTCCGAAGCCATCTTGCGCAGCGAGCGCCCGATGTTCGCGTAGTCGTACTCGTTGAGGTTGGCCAGCGACACGCGCCCCGACGGGTGCTTGCCGCCGAAGCCGCGACCGGGCAGCAGCACGATGCTGGTTTCGGCGGCGATGCGGAACAGCGCCTCGTTGGGCTGCAGCTTGGTCAGGATCCACTTGCCGAAGCGCTCGCCGTGCATCTGCGTGGCGATGTCCTGCAGGTCGAGCAGGTGGTAGTAGCTCACCGAGTTCGGGTCGGGCTGCAGCGGCAGGCCGAGCTCGCGGTACAGCGCCTCCTTGCGGCGCGAGACGATGTGCTTCATCGACTTCTTGTAGGTCTCGCCCTCGTCCATGAGGCAGAACAGCGAGAACATCACCATCTGCGCCTGCACCGGGGTCGACAGGCCGGCCGTGTGGTTCAGCGCCACGGTGCGGCTGTCGGCCACGAGGCGGTCGATGAACTTCAGCTTGCGCGGCTCGGTGGTGATGGAGCTGTAGCGCGCGTCGAGCTCCTTGCGCTTGGCCTCGGGCAGGGCGGCGATCTTGCGGTCGAGGATGTTGTCCTCGTGCGTGGCGACCACGCCCATGCGCCAGCCGGTGGCGCCGAAGTACTTCGAGAACGAATACACCAGGATGGTGTTCTGCGGGCAGATCGCGAACAGCGACAGGAAGTTGTCGGCGAAGGTGCCGTACACGTCGTCCGTGAGGATGATGAGGTCGGGCCGCTGCTTCACGATGTCGGCGATGTAGCCCAGCACCTCGTCGCTGATCTTCACCGAGGGCGGGTTGCTCGGGTTGCACAGGAAGAAGGCCTTGACCTTCGGGTCGAGCAGCTTCTGCAGCTCCTTCTTGGTGAACTGCCAGTTGTTCTCCGGCGGCGCGTCGATCAGCGCCTCGATGAGCTGGTAGTCGTTCAGGTGCGGGATCTCGATGTAGGGCGTGAAGATCGGCATGCCCAGCGCGATGGTGTCGCCGGGCGACAGCAGGTGGTTCTCGCGCAGGCTGTTGAACAGGTAGGTCATGGCGGCGGTGCCGCCTTCCACCGCGTACATGTCGAACTTGCCCACGAAGGGGTGGGTGCCGATCATTTCCTTGTGGATGTACTGGCCCACGACGATCTCGGTCAGGCGCAGCATGCGGTCGGGCACCGGGTAGTTGCAGCCCAGGATGGCCTCGCACATCTCGTAGATGAAGTCGCCGGCCGACAGGCCCAGCTGGTCGCGCACGTAGGACACGGCGGCCTCGATGAAGCGCACGCCGGGCTCGCCCTCGTGCGACTTGGCGAAGAGCTCGAAGCGCGCCTCGATGCCCTCGCGCTGCGGAAAGCCGCCCACGTCCGCCATGTAGATGTACGAGCGCTCGGCCTCGGTCATGGCAAAGAGGCCGAACTGGAAGAAGCCGTGGCGCGGGGTGGTGGCCAGGAAGTTCGGGTTGCCGCGGCCGGCGTTGAGCATGAGGCGGTCACTCTGTCGTGCGACCTGGATCAGCGCATCCTTCAGTTCGAACGGGCTCAGGCCGCCCAGCTTTTTCACGTCGCCGAAATCCATGGAGTACTCCTTGGTTGATAAAAAGAAAGAAGAAAGAAAAGGGAAGGCGCGGTGCTCAGACCAGCGCCACGATCAGCGGCCCCAGCAGCGTGAGGAACACGTTGGCCAGCGCGTAGGTGATGGCGAAGGGCACGGTGGGAATGGCGTTCTCGGCCTTGCCCAGCACTTCGCCGAAGGCCGGGTTGGCGCTGCGCGAGCCGCTCAGCGCGCCCGCGAAGACGGCCGTGTTGTCGTAGCGCAGCACGTAGCGCCCGAACAGCATCGTGAGGATCATCGGCACGAGCGTGACGACCACGCCGACGCCGAAGATGGTCAGGCCCAGCTCCTTGATGGTCTGCACGGCCTGCAGGCCCGACGTCAGGCCGACCACGACCACGAAGCCCGCCAGGCCCAGGTCTTTCAGCAGCTGCACCGCGCTGGGCGGCAGCGCGCCGAAGGTCTGCTTCTTCGCGCGGTACCAGCCGAACAGCAGGCCCGACAGCAGCGCGCCGCCGCCGGCGCCGAGCGTCAGCGGGATGGCGCCGATCTTCACGCTCAGCAGGCCGACCAGCAGGCCCACCACCAGGCCCGCGCCCAGGTACACGAAGTCGGTCTTGGCGCTGGGCACGATCACGTCGCCGACGAGGGACGCGACGCGCTTCACGTCCTGCTCGGCGCCGAAGATCGACACCAGGTCGCCCACCTGCACCACGGTATCGGGCTTCATCGGAAGCACCTGGCCCATGCGGCTGAGCTGCACCACGAAGATGCCGTGGCGCACGCCGCCGGCGGTGGCCTGGCGGATCTGGTCGACGGTCTTGCCGCCGAAGTCCTTGTTGGTGAGCACGATCTCGCGCTTGTTCAGCGTCAGCTCCATGCCGTCGACCGCGTCGACCTCCTTGCCCAGCAGCGGCGCGCTCGCCACCACGGCATCGCGCCGGCCCACGGTGAGCACGTAGTCGCCCTGGCGCAGCACGAGCGTGGGGCTGACCTCGACGAACTTGCCGTCGCGCTTCACGCGCTCGATGGTGATGGTGGTGGCCGGGTTGGCGTTCTCGATGTCGGCCACCGTGCGCTGCGGGTCGCTCGTGAGCTGGTAGATGCGCCCGACCAGCGAGGGCGCGGCTTCTTCCTGGTCGGGGCCGAGCACCTTCACGCCGGCCTGCATCGCGGTCTCGGCCGCGATCGCGTCGTCGCGGATGCTGCGGCCCATGAGCTTGGGCAGGATGTTGACGCACACGATGATCGCGCCGAACGAGCCGAACACGTAGGTCACGGCGTAGCCGATGGCCACGTTGCCCTGCAGTCGCGCCGTCTCGGCCGCGGCGAGGCCGAGCTTGCCGATGGCGTCGCCCGCGGTGCCGATGATGGCGCTCTGCGTGAGGCCGCCGGCCGCCACGCCCGCCGCCAGGCCCTTGTCGAGCCCGAACAGCTTGGCCATGACCACCACGGTCGCCAGGCCCGTGGCCGCCATCACGGCGGCCAGGATGATCTCCTTGATCGACTGCTTGCCCAGCGAGCTGAAGAACTGCGGCCCGCTCTCGAAGCCCACGGCGTAGATGAACAGCGCGAACAGCACGGCCTTCACGCCGCCGTCGATCTGCACGCCGACCTGGCTCACGATCACCGCCACCAGCAGCGAGCCGGCGACGCCGCCGAGCTGGAACTTGCCGAACTTGATCTTGCCGATCCAGTAGCCGACAGCCAGTGAGAGAAACAGCGCCATTTCGGGCGACTTCTTGAAGAGTTCATGCAGCCATTCCATAGAGGAAGTCCTTTCAAGGCATCAATGAGAAGAAGAGAGAAGAGAAGGGCGTGGAGCGTCTCGGGTCGTTGTCTTATTTCGCGTGCTGCACCAGGCCGGCCAGGGCCACGATCAGCGGGCCCATCAGCGGCAGCACGACGTTCGAGATGGCGTAGGTGATCGTGTAGCCCAGCAGCGGCGTGGCGTTGCCCGCGGCGTTCTGCACGGCGCTGAGCGCGGGCGTGCTGCACTGCTGGCCGGCGATGGCGCCCAGCAGCACCGGCGCCTCGAGCTTGAGCAGGCGGTGGCCGACGAACAGCGAGATGCTGGCCGGCACCACCGCGACGGCGATGCCCACCAGCGGCAGCGCAACGCCGAACTTCTGGACCAGCGCCAGCGCCTGCGGCCCCGAGGCCAGGCCCACGCAGGCGATGAAGGTGGCCAGGCCCAGGTCCTTCATGAGCGCCAGCGCGTCGGCCGGCACGCTCAGGCGGTGCGGGTGCTTCGACTGGTACCAGCCGAAGGCCAGCCCCGTGAGCAGCGCGCCGCCGCCGGTGCCGAGCGAAAACGGAATGCCGCCGAGCTTCGCGCTGAAGCTGCCGATGAACACGCCCAGCAAAATGCCCGCGGCGGCGAAGCTGATGTTGCTGCGCGTGGAGGCGATCACGCGGTCGCCGACCTGCGCGATGGCGCTCGCCACCTCGGGCGCGGGGCCGTAGAGCTGGAGCACGTCGCCGCGCTGCAGCGTGAGGTCGTTCACGAGCGGCATGGCGTGGCCGTCGCGCGCCACGCCGATCACCTGCACGGCGGACGGCAACTCGTTTTCCAGCATGCGCAGCCCGCGGCCGAACCATTCGCGGCGGTTGGCGACGACCTCGGTGGTCTCGACCACGGTGTCGAAGGCGGTGGTGTCGGCGAACTCGCGGCCCAGCAGCTCGCCCACGTTGACGAGCGCGCTGCGCCGGCCGATGGCCAGCACCTGGTCGCCCACGCGCAGGTGCAAGTCGGGCTCGACCGCGAGGCTCTGGCCGTCGCGCACCACGCGCTCGATGCTGGCCTGCCGCCCGAGGATCGCCGTGAGCTCGCCGACCGAGCGGCCGCGGCCCACGGTGACGCGGAACACGCGCCCGACCATCTCGGGCGTGGCGCTGGCGGCCTCCGGGTCGTCGGCGCCGCCGCCCATGGTCTTCCAGAGCTTGTCGGCTTCGGCGCGCAGGTTCACGCGCAGCAGCAGCGGAAACACCTGGCTCGTGACCACCACGATGGCGATCAGCCCGAACACGTAGGTGATGGAGTAGGCCGTGACCACGTTGGCCTGCAGCTGCGCGATCTCGGCGGCGGGGAGCGACAGCTTCGAGATCGCGTCGGTCGCCGTGCCCACCACCGCCGATTCGGTGGCCGCGCCCGCCATCAGCCCGGCGGCCGTGCCGCGGTCGAGCGACAGCAGCACGGTGGCGCCGAGCACCAGCGCGAGCACCACCACCACCTCGACCAGGCACAGCAGGCCCAGCCGCAGGCCCTTGGCGTCGAGGTTGGCGAAGAACTGCGGGCCGCCCGCGTAGCCGAGCGCAAAGATGAAGAGCATGAAGAACACGTTCTTCACGCTGTCGTCGAGCCGGATGCCCAGCTGGCCGACCACCAGCGCGGCAATCAGCGTGCCGCAGATGCCGCCCAGCTGGATCGGCCCGAAACGGATCTGGCCCACCGCGTAGCCAATGCACAGCACCAGAAACAATGCGATCTCCGGACTGTTTCTGAGTATTTCCACAAGGTGGCCGAACATGTGCCGCGATCCCTCCGGGTTATTTGTTCATTCGAGCGGGTCGGCGGATCGCAACGAAAAAAGGAGCACTGCATCCATTGGCATCAACGGCTGGCGAGTGGTGGGGCTCCAGCGAAAACTTTATTTTTCGTTTTGCGAATTGCCGATTCTTTGCATCTTCGATGACGATAAATCAACATCCATGACAATTGTCAAAATCAGAAAAGAATTGAGCGAGCGGCAATAGAAACGAGGCCGTTTGAATTACAAATTACGCGCTGCACGGAATCCTCCGTCGCAGTCAGCTCTGACCGCACGAACCTGTCCGGCCTCGGGTTTTCGATAACTCAAGTTGCTTGATTTAGTCGGTCGACTGCTCGATAGTCCCCCTCGTCCGAATGCCTTCCCGCTCGTTGGCGGGTGGTCATCCGGTTCCATAGCAAGTACGGCAGGCGCTGTGCGCCCGCCCCCCTGAAGGAGACAACCTCATGTTCATCAGCCCGCGCTTCGTTCCCGCCCTGGCCGTCCTGGCCCTTGCCGCATCGGCCACGTCCACGGCCCTGGCCGCCGACCCGCCCGTCATCGGCCTGGTCACCAAGACCGAGACCAACCCCTTCTTCGTGAAGATGAAAGAGGGCGCGCAGGAAGAAGCCAAGAAGCTCGGCGCCAAGCTGCTGTCGGGGGCAGGAAAGGCCGACGGCGACAACGCGGGCCAGATCACGGCGATGGAAAACATGATCGCCGCCGGCGCCAAGACCATCCTCATCACGCCCAGCGACGCCAAGGCCATCGTGCCGGCGATCAAGAAGGCGCGCGACAAGGGCGTGCAGGTGATCGCACTCGACAGCCCGGCCGATCCGCCGGACGCCACCGACGCGCTCTTCGCCACCAACAACTACACGGCTGGCGTGCTCATCGGCGAATACGCCAAGGCCGCGATGGCCGGCAAGACGCCCAAGATCGTCGCGCTCGACCTGCTGCCGGGCCACCCCGTGGGCGCGCAGCGCCACAACGGCTTCATGAAGGGCTTCGGCCTGCCGGCCAACGACGCCAAGTCGAACGAGCTGTCCAAGTCGCCCGAGATCGTCTGCATGGCCGACAGCTTCGGCGACCAGGCCAAGGCGCAGACCGTGATGGAGAACTGCCTGCAGAAGGCGCCCGACGTGAACCTGGTCTACACCATCAACGAGCCCGCCGCGGCCGGTGCCTACAACGCGCTCAAGCGCGCGGGCAAGGAGAAGGGCGTGATGATCGTCTCGGTCGACGGCGGCTGCCAGGGCATCAAGGACACGGCCGCCGGCATCATCGCCGCGACCTCGCAGCAGTACCCGCTGAAGATGGCCGCCATGGGCGTGGCCGCGGGCGTCGAATTCGCCAAGACCGGCAAGAAGGCCTCGGGCTACGTCGACACCGGCGTGACGCTCATCGCCGGCAAGAGCGTGGCCGGCGTCGACAGCAAGGACACCAAGACCGGCACCGAGCTGTGCTGGGGCAAGAAGTAAACGGCCCCGGTCTATAGGGAGGCACACCGATGGCGAAATCTCCGACGCACCACATCCCGTGGGGCGCCCTCGGGCCGTGGCTGGCCCTGCTCGGCGCCTGCATCTTCTTTGCGACGCAGTCCGAGCGTTTTCTCACGGGCGGCAACCTGTCGCTGATCCTGCAGCAGGTGATGGTGGTGGGCGTGATCGCCATCGGCCAGACGCTGATCATCCTCACGGCCGGCATCGACCTGTCGTGCGGCATGGTGATGGCGCTGGGCGGGATCATCATGACGAAGTTCGCCACCGAGCTCGGCATGCCGGTGCCGGTGGCCATCCTGTGCGGCATCGGCGTGACGACGCTGTTCGGCCTGCTCAACGGCCTGCTGGTCACGCGCATCAAGCTGCCGCCGTTCATCGTGACGCTGGGCACGCTGAACATCGCGTTCGCGATCACGCAGCTGTATTCGTCGTCGCAGACCATCACCGACCTGCCCGCCGGCCTCACGGGCCTGGGCACCACCTTCACCATCGGCAGCGCCGAGGTGGCGTGGGGGTCGGTGCTCATGCTGGCGCTCTATGCGCTCGCGTGGTTCGTGCTGCGCGAGACGGCGGCCGGCCGGCATGTCTACGCGATCGGCAACAACGCCGAGGCCACGCGGCTGGTGGGCATTCCCACGCAGCGCGTGCTGCTCGCGGTGTACGTGGCGGCGGGCGTGTTCTACGGCATCGCCTCGCTGCTGTCGGTGGCGCGCACCGGCGTGGGCGACCCGAACGCGGGCCAGACCGAGAACCTGGACGCCATCACGGCCGTGGTGCTCGGCGGCACCAGCCTCTTCGGCGGGCGCGGCATCGTGCTGGGTTCGCTCATCGGCGTGCTCATCGTGGGCGTGTTCCGCAACGGGCTCACGCTGATGGGCGTGTCGTCGATCTACCAGGTGCTGGTGACGGGCGTGCTCGTGATCCTGGCGGTGGCGGCCGATCAACTCTCGCGCAAGGGAGCCCGCTGATGAACACCGTGGCCAACCCCAAGATCGTGATGCAGGCCAAGGGCCTGGTGAAGCGCTACGGCCAGGTCACCGCGCTCGACGGCGTCGACTTCGAGCTGCGCGAAGGCGAGATCCTCGCGGTGATCGGCGACAACGGCGCGGGCAAGTCGTCGCTCATCAAGGCGCTGTCGGGCGCGATCGTGCCCGACGAAGGCCAGATCCTGCTCGACGGCGCGCCGGTGCATTTCCGCAACCCGCTGGACGCGCGGCGCGCCGGCATCGAGACGGTCTACCAGGACCTCGCCGTCGCGCCCGCGATGACCATCTACGAGAACCTCTTTCTCGGCCGCGAGCTGCGCCGCCCCGGCTTCCTGGGCAATGTGCTGCGCATGCTCGACAAGAAGAAGATGCTGCTCGAAAGCACGGCGCGCATGGCCGACCTGAAGGTCGGCATCCAGTCGATGACGCAGGCGGTCGAAACGCTCTCGGGCGGCCAGCGCCAGTGCGTGGCCGTGGCGCGCAGCGCGGCCTTCGCGCGGCACGTGGTCATCATGGACGAGCCCACCGCCGCGCTCGGCGTGAAGGAAGGCAACATGGTGCTCGAGCTGATCCGCCGCGTGCGCGAGCGCGGCCTGCCCGTGGTGCTCATCAGCCACAACATGCCGCACGTGTTCGAGGTGGCCGACCGCATCCACGTGGCGCGCCTGGGCAGGCGCGCGGCCGTGCTCAACCCGAAGAAGATCAGCATGAGCGACACCGTGGCCGTGATGACCGGTGCCATGACCGCCGACCAGTTGCCTGCGGAGGCGCATGCTTGATACCGATGCCCTCGAGCGCCCGTCGGCCTTGCTGCGTCCGCGCGGCTCCAACCAGGTGGGCATGCGCCAGTTCAACGAGCGCGTGGTGCTGCAGGCGCTGCGCGTGCACACCAGCCTGCCCAAGGCCGACCTCGCGCGGCTCACGGGCCTGAGCGCGCAGACCATCGGCCTCATCACCGCGCGGCTCGAGGACGACGGCCTCATCGTCAAGCAAAGCCGCGTGCGCGGGCGCATCGGCCAGCCCTCGGTGCCGCTGGCGCTCAACCCCGACGGCGCCTTTGCCATCGGCGTGAAGCTCGGGCGGCGCGGGGCCGAGTGGCTGCTGATCGACTTCGCGGCACGCGTGCGCGAGCACCACGCGATCCGCTACGAATTTCCGGACGCCGCGGCGCTGCTGCCCGTGATCGCCGAGCACATCCACCGGCTGCGCGACGGGCTCGGGCCGCTGGCCGCGCGCAACGTGGGCGCGGGGCTGGCGGCGCCGTTCCAGCTTGGCGGCTGGCATCGCACGCTGGGGCTGTCGAAGGCGCAGTCGGACGAATGGAACCAGATGGACCTGCTGGCCGAGGTGCGCGCGCGCACCGACGTGCCCGTGGGCTTTGCGCGCGACACCGTGGCGGCCTGCGTGGCCGAGCTGGTGACGGGGCGCGGGCACGACCTCAAGAGCTTTCTCTACATCTTCGTCGACACCTTCGTGGGCGGCGGGCTGGTCATCAACTCGCACCTGCACACCGGCGCGCACGGCAACGCGGGCGCGCTCGCGTCGATCCCGATGCGCACCGAGAAGCCCTCCGAAGGCCTGTCGACGCAGGTCGTGGCCGAGGCGTCGCTGTGGGAGCTCGAGCAACGCCTGCGCGCCGAAGGCCTCGACGCCACGGCGGCCTACGACGACCGCGCGCTCGAAGCGCCGTTCGCCGCGGCCACGCAGGCCTGGCTCGGCAGCGCGTCACGCGCGCTGGCGCATGCCATCGTCAGCAGCACGGCCGTGCTCGACCTGGCCGACGTGGTGATGGACGGCTCGATGTCGCGCGCGCTGCTCGACGCGCTGCTGGTGCAGACCCGCGCGGCGCTCGCGCAATGCAACTGGGAAGGCCTGTGGGCGCCGCAGCTGCATGGGGGCAGGGCGGGGGCGCAGGCCTGCGCGCTCGGCGGCGCGATGCTGCCGCTGCACGCCAACTTTGCGCCGGACCACGATGTGTTTTTGAAGGCGGGGTGAGCCGCTCAAAAGCTCAGAGGTTTGCTGAGGCGTGCAGGTCGCGCGGCAGTCGCAGCGTGCTCGCGCGTGCGCCTGCGGGGCACGGCCCGTCGGAGTAGGCCGCATCGCCCTCGGGCATGACGCACTTGTGCACCTCGACGACGGCAGGCACGGACTTGGCTGCGGGGGCGATCACCGGGGGCTCGAAGTGCGTGTTCGTCAGCGTGGCAGGTTCCTTGGATGCGCGGGTCACCGCATCCGGGAACGTTTCGCGGGCGGTCGATCTGTCGGGCGCGGCCTCGACCGGAACGACGGCCGTGGTCAAGAGCGCAGCACGCGCCGCGCTCTCGTGCACCAGGTCTTTCAAGGTCACGTAGAAGAGCGACATCGCCACCAGCGCCACGCCCAGGCACGGGGCCCAGTACCGCCGGGGGTC
>RCUH01002275.1_pt1 | contig 11534 bp, 15 predicted proteins | sample 2166191 | NCBI WGS metagenome assembly RCUH01 (sample SAMN09932848, study PRJNA488358) | compost metagenome | feature: garden; material: soil; isolation source: compost soil in an enriched community after 214 h of incubation | place: Germany: Experimental Botanical Garden Goettingen | collected...
GGATTATGGCTACCGATGACAGGAATGCCTTGTGAAGTACCGGTTCCTAAAAATTTTAAAAGCATTTTTATTTTTGCTGTTATTTTGGTAAATTTACAAAATAAATCTAATTCTTCGTGATAAAGCCAAAACTTACCCCTAAGCAGAAAGCCTTAGCCATCAATTTAGATTCATCCATCTACGGAACTTTTGCGGAGATAGGAGCGGGTCAAGAAACTGTGAGACATTTTTTCCGAGCTGGTGGTGCTTCTCAAACGATTGCAAAAGCGATGTCTGCTTATGATAAGGACTTTAGTGATGCCATCTACGGCACAGAAAACAAAAACCGGTACGTAACGCAAAACCGTCTCAGAAAAATGTTGCGCTACGAAATGGCGCTCATAGAAGAGAGGATCCCGAGAGAGAAAAATCCGGGTAAAAAGTTCTTTTCCTACGCCAATACCGTGACTACCATCAATTTTGATAAAACTTCCAAAGGCCACGGCTGGGTCGGCATCAGATACCAGAATGCTGAGCAGGAAGAATACAATGAGATCGTGATTCACGTCAAATTCAAGGAGATCAATCCGACTTTGCAACAGGAAACGCTGGGAAGTCTGGGGGTGAACTTGATTTATGGCGCTTATTTTTATATTGATAATCCAAGAGTTCTTGTAGAATCTTTATACGATGACCTGTCGTTGGACCGTTTGGAGATTGATATGATCGACTTCAGCGGACCGGCTTTCCAGTATGTGGACAATCGTTTGATGAGTCTTCAGTTGGTGAAATTGGGAATGACGGATGCGGTGATTTTCAATTCCGAAGGGAACAATATGTTGCCGGCAGACATTCTTTACAAGAAAAATATTTTCGCCGTGAGAGGGAGTTTCCGACCTGTGACGCGCGTGAATATTGATATGTTTGAGCACGGTTTGCAAATGTTCAGTCAGGATAATGCCTGCGATCGAGAGAACACGCAGATTCTTTTCGAAATTACGATTTCAAATCTTCGGGCTTCCGGTGATATTGACGAGCGTGATTTCCTTGACAGAGTCGATATTCTTGGAACTTTGGGTTACACGGTGATGATTTCCAATTTCTCGGAATATTACAGGATGGTGGATTATTTCTCATCGTTTACAAACCAGCACATCGGCGTTGCAATGGGTGTTAACAACCTTTTGGACGTTTTTGATGAAGAGTATTACAAAAATCTCCCAGGCGGAATTTTGGAAGCTTTTGGTAAGTTCTTCAAAAAAGATATGCGCGTTTATCTATATCCCTACAAAGATCCTGAGAATGGCGAATTGCTGACTTCTGAAAACCTGAAGGTTCACGACAATCTGAAAGAATTATATAAATATTTCAAGCTCAACAAGAGAATTGTGGATATAGACGACTACAATCCGAAATTCTTGGAAATCTACTCAAGAGAGATTTTGAAGAAGATAATATCCCAAGATCTGGGCTGGGAAGAGGAATTGCCAAAAGGCGTTGCAGAAATGATAAAAGAACGCGGAATGTTCGGATATAAACAGTTAACTTTCGACGGATTAAAATAAAACAATGGTAGAGCTTAAAAAACGACTTTCAATCATCTTGGAAAGTCCACAAGAGACAAATGTCAAACTTCTGAAGATCTGCCAAGTTTTGGACAGAGAGATTTCTTATTACAATTGGACTGGATTTTATTTCAAGAACGGCGACAAAGACGAGTTGGCTTTAGGACCTTACGTTGGTGCGGTTACAGATCACATTATCATTCCATTTGGAAAGGGAATTTGCGGTCAGGTGGCGGTTTCTGGTGAGACTTTCGTAGTGCCGGATGTTCACGCTCAGGATAATTATTTGTCTTGTTCTATCGACACAAAAGCGGAGATTGTGGTTCCAATTTTCAAAGACGGCGAAAACATCGGTCAAATCGATATCGACAGTCATTCCATCGATCCATTCACCAAAGATGATGAGGAAATGCTGAAGTGGCTTTGCGATGAGGTTGCGAAGATTTTGTAGAAAATTTAAATAAAAAATAAAACTAAAAAATCGTAAATTCATTGTTACGATTTTTTAGTTTTATTGATATTTGACCTATGAAAAACACATTATTTTTTTTATTGTTTTTTTTCCAATTTATCTTTGTTAATTCACAACAGAGAGGAATTACAGAAGAGTTGATAAAAGACGTTTTTGCGGATAATCCTGAGTATTTAACTTTAAAATTAAATCCTGAAAGTTTTATTCCTGAATTAAGTGGCGATTTAAAGAATAGTGAAAATTATAAATATGCAATGTCAGAAATTCAGGATGGAAATTTTAAGAAATATTTTAAAAGCGTTAGAAGCATAAATAAGATTAGTTGGAAGGATTATGAATTTCAAAAAATTAAATTTGATTCTATTGATTATGAGTTACAAATTTCTTCACCCATATTTATCAAGAATAAAAAAGAAGTGTTAATTCAAGTCAAAACAAATTATTTAAATTGGTATCAAGTTTATAAATTGAAAAGAGAGAAGTGGGAATTATCTTACGGATTTGGAGAAAAAAGTTTCGCAAAAAACATTCTTTAAATTTTTAATTCCTCTACCAACTCACGATAATATTCTCCACACTTCGCCAAGTGCGTCCCATACCAAGAAAAAGCCTCGCCATCCACAATCATAATTTTCTGATTCACACAAATAGTCTGGATTTCCGCCATATGTTTTTCTTTAAAAGGAAAAGGCTCAGACGATAGGAAAATCAAATCTGCTTCTTTCAAATCTTCCAACTGAATTTCAGGATAACGTTTCTGGTTTTTAAATTGATTTTCAAATCCCAATTCTTCCAAAATTCTCGAAATAAAAGTGTCGCCACCAACCGTCATATAAGGATCTTTCCAAATCAAATAAGCAACATTTAATTTCTTCTCCCGTTTTGGAATGTCAAAAACCTCGTAGGTTTTAATATTCAAAAACTGCGCTTTTTCTTCTTTCCCAAGTAGGTGTCCGAGTTGTTTGATCAAATAATAATTATCTTCCAAAGTCTCTACATTTGTTACCAAAACTTTGAAGTCTTTCATCAATTCCTCAACCTGTTCTTTCACGTTTTCCTCTTTGTTGGCGATGATGAGGTCGGGTTTTAAAGCTTTGATTTTTGCGATATTAAGATTCTTAGTTCCACCAATGATCTCAATATTTTTCACCAGTTCTTTCGGATGAATGCAAAATTTTGTCCTTCCAACAATTTCATCAGAAGTCAAACCCAAATCAAACAAGGTTTCCGTAATCGAGGGAACGAGTGAAATAACTTTCATTAAATAAGGAATTTGATTTATATAAATGCTTCGAGAGCCTCAGCATGACAAACTTAATACAAAATTTGAAAATGTCGAAAATGTCAGTCTAAGGCGAAGTTTATCCTGAGCTTGACTAAGGGAAGACATATAAACAAAAAACTCTCTCAAAAATAAACATTTCTGAGAGAGTTATATAATTTGAAATTAAAAATAAATTTTCCTCCCTTTAGGGTCGGGGAAAGAAAATTTATTTAATTAATCTTCTTTTTTAGTCGCTTTCTTAGCTGCAGGCTTTTTAGCTACCGGTTTTTCTTCAGCTGCTTCTTCCGTTTTTGGAGCCGCTTTCTTAGCTGCTGGTTTTTTAGCTGCAGGTTTTTTCTCTGCTGCTTCTTCCGTTTTTTCCTCAGCAACTACCACTTCAGAAGGTGCATCAGTTTTCACAAAACTTTCCGGTGTGATGTAGCCTGCTTTGTGCAAAAGATTGTACCATTGAGCCAATTTTTTGATGTCAGATTCGTAAACTCTTTCCAAATCGTAGTTTGGAAGAGACGCAGACATAAATTCTCTTAGCTCGTCGCCAGAAGATTTGTGGCTGATGGTTGGTTTGTAATCGTAGTTTTTTGCAACATTTTCAAAAACTTCGAACAAAGGAACTTCTTTGTCAAACGTGAACATCGCAATATTGTCCAACAAGCTCACTTGGCTGGAGTTGGAGATGCTTGTTTTTTTCTTGGTAGAGATATCCTCAACGATAAATCCGTTCTTTAGTTGAGAAACCAATTTGAAAAGTCCCGGTTTTCCGGAGATTGAAATAATTTTTTCTAACTGCATTTTAGTATGTTTTCTTTAATCTAATTTATTTTTAATTGTTTGATAATGGATGTCAAATGTTTTCAAAGTAGAAAACTTCCATCTTCACGCATTCAACTTCCATCCTTATTTTGGAAATCTCATTTTGTAATTCACGCTCACATCGCCGTTTGCAATCTTTTGAAGTTTTCCTTTTACGATTTTCTTCTTCAAAGCGCTCAAGTAGTCGGTGAAAAGAATTCCCTCGATGTGGTCGTATTCGTGTTGGATCACTCTCGCTCTGATGTCCTGAAAAGTATCGGTATGTTTAACGAAGTTTTCATCGTAATATTCTATTTTGATGGTCGATTTACGCTTCACATCTTCACGAACTTCTGGAATGCTGAGACAACCTTCATTGAATTTCCATTCCTCACCAGATTCTTCCAAGATCTTTGCATTGATGAACACTTTTTTGAAGTCTTTCAATTCGTCCGCAATATCTTCATAATCCTCATCATCCGCAAGTGGCGAAACATCGATGATGAAAAGACGAATATCCAAACCGATCTGAGGCGCTGCCAAACCAATTCCGTTGGCACCGTTCATCGTCTCGAACATATTTTCGATAAGCGTTTTCAGCTCAGGATAATCTTTGTCTATTTCCTGTGCTCTTTTTCTTAAAACCGCGTCGCCAAAGGCTCTAATTGGTAAAATCATCTTTTTTGTTCTAAAAAATTCTGCAATATGATCGTTGCACTCACTTTGTCAATCAATCCTTTTTCCTGTCTTTGCTTTTTTTTTTTTCCGCTTTGGCTAATGAAAAAAGAAGCCATTTTGGAAGTGAAACGCTCATTCAGACGATTGATCTTTTTATCCGGAAATTCCTTCTCGAAGCTTGAAATAAATTTCTGAATTTCAGTTTCGATATCGGACATATTTCCTTTCAAATCTGTGGGAAGTCCTATCACGATTTCATCTACTTGGTTCTCAGAAAAATATTTTTTCAGAAAATCCATCAGCTTCGGTGTTTCCACCGTCGTCAGTCCGCTTGCAATGATTTGCATATCGTCTGTCACTGCTATTCCAGTTCTTGCTTTTCCGTAGTCAATCGACAGGATTTGTCCCATAAGTTGGCAAATTTACAAAAATTTTCAGCTTATGGAAATGAGATTGATGCGGAATGTAAAATCTTTGGCACAAAATCAGTTGCGCTGTATCTTAAGGCGCTTTAATACTTCTTATTTTTGATCACATTAAGAAAGATTTTTTTTATATTTAATGACTAAAACACTTGGATTGATGAAAAAAATATTAACCACAGTTTTACTTTTGGTCGGCTTGTTTTCATTTTCACAAAATGGAAGTTTTGAGGAGCGAATGGAATACGGCGACAATCAGATAGATTCCAAAAACTACAAAGAAGCCATCACCGTTTTCGAAAAGCTTTTGACGGAACAACCCAAAAATGTGAGAGCTTTGAACAATGCCGGAAGAGCTTATTTCAATAGCAAAAATTTCGAAAAGGCAAAAGAAAAATTCCGATTGGCCGCGTTGTACGCATCGCCGGATGATAAGGAGGCTTTGGCTTTGTATTATTCTAATTTATCGGCAAGTTACACTTATCTAAATGACGACGAGAAGGCTTATCAGTATGCAATAAAAGCTTATCTAATGAACGAAGATTCCGAACAAAACCTTTGGAATGCCGCCTCGAACGCTCAAAATTTTCAAAAATGTGATGAGGCCATCAAGCTAATGGACAAAGCGAAAATTGATAAGAAAAATCATTTTAATTCCCTCTACGGTCGTTGCTACAAAAATCTGGGCGATTACGAAAAGAGCATCAAAAGTTTTACGACGTTTTTTGATAATTATGTTGCAGAAGACGATTTTGTGATGTTTGAGATTGATGAAGAAAAATATGTTTATCTAGGTTCTCAAATTGCTTTGCTTATTAAAAATCTTAAAAACGACGAAAATCTCCAATACAAAGAAAGCGCTCTTAAACTCATTAATGAAATGTCGAAGTCAGGCAAACGATATGCGATTTTTGAAAAATTGTTTGATAATGATTTAGTTTGGGAAAATAAGGAAAGCACCAAGCCAGTTCTGAAAGAGATTTATAAAAACATCGACAAACCGACTTTGTCTGAGAATATTTATCTCTATTACTATCTTCAGGATTACAAAAAGACGTTGGAGCTTACGAACAAATTTCTGCAAGGCAATCTGGATTCTGACGAATTGATGCACGGAAGATTGTATGATTATTTGGCTTCGTATCAATTGCTATTACAAGATTTTAAAAAGAATAATAAGATCAATGAAGCAGAATTAAACGCTGTCGCTACAAAGTACAAAAATGTTTTCTCTGAACATAAAGATTACAATCGCCCAGACCTCGAAAACAAAAAAGAACTGCAATTGCCAATTATGAAAACCTTGACTCTCGCGAAGAAGTATTTTGATTCCACCGAAGAACAAAAGAAAGTTGCACCAAAAGTTATTAAAATCCTAAATAACACACCTCATACAAAATTCAAAAAAGAATTGAACGAATTCCTGTCAAAAGGCGTTCTGGAAAACTAAAAAACAAATAAATTATGGAAAACAACATTAATGAAAATCAAACAAAATCCGAAGAAATTAAAATCAAAAAGAATACGCTTTACATTGGTTTAGGCATCTTAGCTCTAATTATTGCTGTGATTCTCTTCTTCGTTTTCAAAAAGAAAAATGATCCGGAAACAATAGCTGGAACAGTGAAAAAAGATTCAACAACGCTTGTGAAAGATTCGGCAAAAATCACAACAGATTCAGCGAAAACGCCAATCAATTTTGATGAATATGGTGAAGAAGGCGCGCCATTCAGCGAATATCGGGTGATTGCCAACTCTCTGGCTTTGCCCAATGGAAAGTTGAATTTTGGCGACAAAGTTTACGTAGATGATTCCCGTTCCAATGATTCTAGAAAAGTGGTTTTTCTTGACAATCCTTACAATAACAAAAACGCGACGACCTATGAATTTGACGGCAGTTCGTTCATCAGTGATTATCAATTTGATGACTACAAAAAGAACTTTTCTTTGGCACCATTTTCAGGTCTTGCGCCAGGCGTGAAGAAGATTTTGCTGGAGGACAATTACAGCAACGGAAACAAATACACCATTACGCAAAACGCTGACCGTGCAAAATCATCAGTGGCTTTCGGCGATTACGATGGCGATGGCCTCAAAGATGTGGCCGTGATCTTGGATAATAATGAGAAACAGATCAGCAGAATTCTAATAATCTGTACCAACAGCGCAACCAAATTGCCTTACACCGCGTTCTCCGAAAATTATACAGACAAAATGAGGATCAACAGTTTCCGAAAAGGCGCTTCGGTGATTATGAATTCCCACGGATTGGTTTCCTCACCACAAGACGGAATCATCGGGAATGCGGAGGATTTGAAGATTGCAATCATTTACGATTCCGGCTTGCAAAAATTCAAAACTTACTATCAGGAATAATTTGACATTAATCTGAAAAATAAAAAATCATCAAAGTTAAACCCGCTTAAATGGGAATAACTTTGATGATTTTTTTTATTAATTTAATTAAAAATATTTGATAATCAATACTCTAACTACTTTTTCATTTCATCAACCAGTTTTTTAATTCTGTCAATGTATTTTCCATAAAAATTTTTGAACCAAGCCATTCCGATGAAATAAACCATTGTGAGCCCAAAAGCAACAGAACCAAGGAAGACGATAGTAAGCATTGTGTCCGAATAATGATGGGTTTGTGGCATCGACTCCAAGATGATAATCATTTCGCAAACAAAAAACGGCACAAAACTCAAGTAAAACGAAACGTAATATTGCTTGTTCAACTCAAACTGATGCAACAAATCTTTCAACGAATCCAAAGTTCCCAAAGCTGGATTACTAATTTCTTTGTAAAGTTTGAAAAATTTTGTAAAAAAGAATGTCGTCACCAAAGCCATAGAAATCACCAAAATTTCGATGTAAAGATTAAATCTAAAAGGCAACGGAAAAAACCAAATTACAATCAAAATAACCGGCAACAAAACCACCGTTGACCAAAATTCATAGCGCATATTTTTTCGAATCCTTTCCAAAGGATGATGCATTTGCCGTTGTTTTTCCGGCGAAATCTCCGGCGTTTCGGAAACATCTTCCTTATTCCAAAGTGATTTAAGATTATCTAGTTCCATATTTTTGTTAGATGTTAGATGTTAGATGTTAGAATTGTCAGGCTGAAGCTTTTGAAGTCCATTTATTTTTTTCTTTTGCCTTTTATCTTGTGTTTTGAAAGTTTGTCAGGCTGAGGCTCTCGAAGCCCATTATAAAATCAATTCCTTTAATTTCTCTTTCGCACGATTCAGTTTCACGCGCGCATTTCCCTCCGAGATTCCCATTTGTTCCGCCATTTCCTTTCCGGAAAAATCTTCCAAGAAATAGAAAATCAGGGCTTTGTCAATCGGATTAAGTTTTTGGATGGCTTCATACATTTGCTTCAGTTTCAGCTCATCTTCAAGATTGTAATCTTCCTCCTTGATTTTATAGAGCGAAACATCATCGTTCTGAATAAAGCTCCGTCGCTTTTCCGATTTCAGGAAAATTATCGCTGTATTAAGAGCAATTCTGTAAAGCCAAGTTGAGAATTCAGACTTTCCTTCGAAGCTCGAAAAAGACTTCCAAACCTGATAAACAATCTCCTGAAAGAGGTCGTTTTGATCATCACGATTGTCCATATACATTTTGGAGATTTTGAAAATAATCCCTTTATGTTTATCGATTTTCGCTAAAAATTCTTTCTCAGAATCCATTCTTGCTTTAACTCTATTCGGTTAGTAGAAATAAAAATAATTTGTTACAAAAAAGTGGAAGACAAAAGAAAAAAGGCAAAAGAATCAAACGCTCAAAAGCTCAAACCCATCAACTCTCCAACATAATTTGGGCGCCTTTTCCGCCTTCCGTTCCCGCTTTTTTTTGCCAAAGCCTTTCCCTCGGCAAAAAAAGAGCTCCACTCAAGTCGGGGCACGCTTCGCAAGGTTTGAACATTTGTCTATCAATCAACATTTTTTCAATCGCTTAAATTAAACAATCCACAATATTGTCATTCTGAAAGAATCTAAACTGTTGAGATTCTTCCAGAATGACAAACTGAATGTTTTAAATACTTTTGCTTTGATGAGTTTTACGTCTTTGCGAACCTTAAAATGTTTTCAATAATCTAAAAAAATATTTGCGGACTTTGCGTTCAAAATAATCTTACAAACTATTTCAATTTCTTAACTTTGTACTTGCAATTATTTAGACAAGTTTTAGTAATCCAAATCGGTTGCTAATTTTTTAATCATTTAATTCTTTAATCTTTTAATCAAAAAAAGAATGTCTTTAAAAATTTCAGGACTCACAAAAAAATTCGGCGAGCAAACTGCGCTCAACGATATCAATATAAGCATTTCAAATAACGAAATCATCGGACTTCTCGGCCCAAACGGCGCCGGAAAATCCACTCTTATGAAATCCATCACAGGCGTCCTGAAAATCGACGAAGGCGAAATTTTGTTCAATGACAAAAACATCAAAGAAAACGAAATCGAATCCAAAAAGAACATCGGTTTTTTGCCGGAGAACAATCCGCTTTACAACGAGATGTATGTAAAAGAATATCTTCAATTTGTCGCAAATCTTCACAACATCAAAAAAGAAAGAGTAGAAGAAGTGATAGAATTGGTAGGAATTACGCCCGAAAAATCCAAGCAAATTTCGCAACTTTCCAAAGGTTACAAACAACGTGTTGGACTTGCTCAGGCGATTCTCCACGAACCAGATTTATTAATCCTCGACGAACCGACCAACGGACTCGACCCAAACCAAATCGTAGAAATCCGAAACGTCATCAAAGAAATCGGAAAAGAAAAAACCGTGATTCTCTCCACCCACATTATGCAGGAAGTGGAAGCACTTTGTTCGCGCGTGATTTTGATTCATCAAGGAAACATCATCCAAGATTCTCCAATCTCTGAGTTCAAAGGGAAATTCGGAAGTTTGGAAGAAGCTTTCCAGAGTTATACGGTTTAGTCATCAATGAATAAATTATAATTGATGAATGATATTTTAAACAAAAATTAAAAATTGTAAATTCGTAGAGATTTATTAAAATAAAATACGATGGAAGCATCAATTATCATACATCCAAGAAATCGAAAAGAAGCATCATTACTTAAAAAAGTGTTGAAAGCTTTGGATGCGCAATTTGTTTTTAAAGAAGAAAAATCGGAAAGCTTAAGTCCAAGTAATGACCCATATTTTGATATTCCGGAAAACGTAGAAGAGTTGGAAAGACGAATTGAAAATGCAAAGGAAAACAAAGAAAAAGCTGTTGTTTTAAAAACAAAAGACGATATCAAAAACTTTTTGGGTTTATGAGTTATGAATTAATATTCAAAAAACAAGCGCAAAAAGACATAGGCTTTTACAAGAAATCTGGGAATCAAATTTTATTAAAAAAGCTTTTTCAACTTTTAAGAGAAATTCAGGAAAATCCATATTTCGGAACGGGAAAACCAGAGCGTTTGAAGTTTCAAGAATCCAATATTTGGTCAAGACGAATTGATAGCAAAAATCGCTTGGTTTACAGTGTTGAAGAAAATATTGTAACCGTAGAAATCATTTCTGCAAAAGGTCATTATGGTGACAAGTAAGAATTCGATTCAATGTAATGCCGTATTTTTAATAATCTTCTGACCTCAGACTTCCGACTTCCGACAAGAAATGAACTTCGCCCAAATCATCCTTCCGCTCAATCTCAAAGGAACTTTTACGTACAAAGTTCCGGAAGATTTAATGGACAAAATCGAAGTCGGAATGCGCGTTCTGATTCCGTTTGGCGGAAAGAAAATCTACACCGGAATTGTTGCAGAATTGTTTGATGAATTCGAGGATAGTTTTGTTCCGAAAGAAATTATTAATTTGCTTGACAATCAACCGATTGTTCCAAAACAGCAATTGGAATTCTGGAATTGGATGAGTTCCTATTATCTCTGCAATCTTGGCGAAATTTACCGTTTTGCATTTCCATCGTCTTTAAAATTGGAAAGCGAAACTTACGTACGATTATTATCAGAAAGAACAATCGATTGGCAAAATCTGGATGCGAATGAAACGTATCTTTTGCAAGCTTTGGAAGTTCGTCAAATGTTGAATTTGCAGGAAATCGAAGCCTTTATTCCAAAAAAAGAAATCATCAAAACCGTCAATGCTTTGATTGATGAACGATATATTTCCGTTGATGAAAAAATCACGGAGAAATATAAGGCCAAAGAAATCGCTTATGTGAAAGTCAATGATGAAGCTTTAGTTTCGGAAAATCTGGCGAAGATTCTTTTGAAATTGGACAAAGCCAAAAAGCAGAAAGATTTATTCCTCAATATTTTATCAAAACAAATTGATGAACCCAAAAC
>RCUH01002277.1_pt1 | contig 11516 bp, 8 predicted proteins | sample 2166191 | NCBI WGS metagenome assembly RCUH01 (sample SAMN09932848, study PRJNA488358) | compost metagenome | feature: garden; material: soil; isolation source: compost soil in an enriched community after 214 h of incubation | place: Germany: Experimental Botanical Garden Goettingen | collected...
AGGTAGGGTCGCATCCCTATCGACCGCACGTGGTGGATCATCGCGCGATGGCGGCATGACCTTGGCCGGAGGCGGCGTTGATGGTTTTCATGCCGTTGCCGGGCGTGGCGCGGGCAGGCGGCGATCGGGATGGGCCGCATCCGGCGGGACCCCGCGCGCGGAGCACGGCCGCGGCGCGCTGGGGTCAGCGCCCGTCAGACCGCGTGCGTTATCGCGGCGACGGCCTCGCGCGGGGCGATCTGGGCGCCGCCGGCCTTGAGCCACTGCGCCAGGTCGCGAGGGGTCAGCGGGCGCGAATACAGGTAGCCCTGGATCTCGTCGCAGCCCTGGCGGCGCAGCATGGCCTCTTCCTGTTCGGTCTCCACGCCTTCGGCGACGACCTTCATGCCCAGGGCATGGCCCAGGTGCACGATGGCCTGGGTGACCTCGGCGGTGCCGGTGTCGTGCAGCATGCCCTGGACGAAGCTGCGGTCGATCTTCAGGCGTCCCACCGGGAAGCGGTTGAGGTAATGCAGGTTGGAGAAGCCGGTGCCGAAGTCGTCCACGGCCAGCGGCACGCCGTGGCGCTCGAGGACGTCGAAGCAATGACGCAGCACGTCGGTGTCGCGGATCAGGGCGGACTCGGTCAGCTCCAGCTCCAGGCGCTGCGGTGGCCAGCCGTGGGCGTGGCAGATGTCGATGACCCGTTCGGCAAAGCCGCGGTCGCGCAGCTGCACGGCCGAGACATTCACCGCCACCCGATCGAACTCCAGGCCGGCCGCATCCCAGGCCGCCGCCTGGCGGCAGGCCTCGGCCAGCACCCAGTCGCCGATGCGGACGATCTCGCCGCATTTCTCGGCGATCGGGATGAACTCGGCCGGGCTGCAATAGCCGATGCCGGGGCGATGCCAGCGCAGCAGCGCTTCGATCGCCGGCGGCTGGTCGTGCGCGGCATGCAGCAGCGGCTGGTAGGCCAGGGTGAACTCTTCGCGCTCGATCGCGCCCAGCAGGGCGTGCTCGATCTCCAGCTTGCGCTGGATCCGCATCAGCGCATCCTGGCTGTAGTACTGATAAGTGTTGCGACCGGCTTCCTTGGCCGCATACATCGCCGCATCGGCGGCGCGCAGCAGCGAATCGAAATCGCCACGCCCCTCGTCGAGCATGGCGATGCCGACGCTGGCACCGACCTTGAGCGTGGTCTCGCCACGCTGCAGCGGTTCGGCCAGCGAGGCGATCAGCTTGCGGGCCACGTGGCCGGCGTCTTCCGGCTCGGCCAGGTCGCGCAGCACCACGATGAACTCATCACCGCTGAACCGCCCGAACAGGTCGGCATTGCGCAGGTTCTGGTGCAGGCGCGCGGCGGCGGCCTTGAGCAGCGCATCGCCGGTGGCGTGGCCAAAGGTGTCGTTGATGGTCTTGAAGCCATCCAGGTCGATGAACAGCATCGCCAGCGGCGCGCCGCGATCGCGCGCTTCCTCGATTGCATCGGCGGTCTGCTCGCGCAGCAGCATGCGGTTGGGCAGGCCGGTGAGCAGGTCGTAGTGGGCCAGCAGTTCGATGCGCTCGTTGGCCTCGCGCTCGCGGGTGATGTCACGGAACAGCACCACAAAACGCGTTGGCAGGCCGTCGCGGCGGTCCAGCTCGATCAGCACCTGGACCCAGATGCGCAGGCCGGACTGGCGATAGAAGCACAGGTCCAGCTGCTCGGGCAGGCCACCGTCGGCGATGCGGGCCAGCGCGGCCTCGAAGGCGTCGCGCGAATCCTGGGTATACAGCGCCAGCGCCTGGTCCAGGGTGATGGGCTCCTTGCGCAGGCCGTGGATGCGGTAGCACTCCTCGGTCCACTGCATGTGGCGGGTGCTGACTTCGATCTCGCAGCCGCCGATCCGGCCCAGCGCCGAGACCCGGTTGAGCAGTTCGGTGCGCCAGCGGATCAGCGCATCGGTCTGGTGTTGTTCGGTGATGTTCTGGACCTGGCCAAGCAGGCGCTGGATGCGTCCGTCCGGACCCAGCAGCGGCTGCATCCACAGGCGCAGGTGCAAGGCCCCTTCGCGCTCGCGCGGCAGTTCCAGCGCCAGCGTGGCCGGCTTGCCGTCGTGCAGCATGCGCCGCCAGGCATGCCGCAGCAGGCTGCGTGAGCGCGGCTCGAGGCGGCGCAGCCAGCGCCGGCGACCGGTGAGCGGGTCATCGCCCACGCCGAGCAGGGCGCGGAACTCCGGCGACCACCAGAACGTGCGGTCGTCGGGATTCCATGCCCAGCTGCCCATGCTGGCGATGCGCTGGGCCTCGCGCAGGTGCACCTGCTGCTCCAGCAGCAGGGCCTCCATCTGCTTCTGGGCCTGGATGTCGGTGTGGGTGCCGACCATGCGCAGCGGCTGGCCGTCGGCGGTGCGCGTGACCACCCTGCCGCGGTCCAGCACCCAGCGCCAGTCGCCCTCGGGATGGCGCACCCGGTACTCGGCGGTGTAGACCTCGCCCTGCCCGCGCAGGTGCGCGTCCAGGGCGCTGCGCACGGCCGGCTGGTCGTCGGGGTGGATCGGGGCGAGCAGCGCGGCGGTGGCATCACCGCGGGTGGTTTCTTCATCCGGGATGGGCTGGCCGTCCCAGCGCCGGGACCGGGTCACCGCGTCGCTGGGCACATCCCAGTCCCACAGGCCGTGGCCGGCATGGTCCAGGGCCAGCTCCCAGCGGCTGCCGGCATAGCTGGCCACCGGCTCGGGCACGCTCAGGGTGAAGGCCAGCAGCTGGCCGTCCGGGTCGTGTACCGCGCGCATCCAGCCATCGAAGCGTCCGCGCGGGCCACCGGGCAACTGGCAGGGCACCAGGCCGCCGTCGGCGGCCAGCAGGCGCAGGTCTTCCAGCAGCTCGCCGTAGGCCGCCACGGTTGCCGGCAACCCATGCTCGCGCGCGGCGGGGTTGGCCGCCAGCGGACGTCCGGTCCGGTCCAGGATGACCAAGGCCGATGCCAATGGGTGCTGCAGCAGACTGGCGATAATCCCTTGGTCCACGCGGTAAGACTCCGATAACGCACCCGACAGCCGGGAACGCAATCGTTAGCGGCGGATTTTCCAGATAGTTGAGCGCCGCGCCGCGCGCCGCCCCCAAAAACCGACGCCACCCTCTAAGATGCAGGTCGCCCGCCCTGATCCGGTCCCTGCCCCGTCCATGCCCGTCGCCCCGTCCGGCCAGCCCGCCCCGACCACGCCCCAACCGCCGCTGGCCCAGGCCCTGCGCCGCGACCGCTGGCGGGTGGTGATCGGCTATCTGGTGCTGGCACTGGTCTGGATCCTGTGCAGCGATGCGGCCGTGCAGCTGCTCACCGACGACATGGGCTCGGCTGCGCGCTGGCAGACGGCCAAGGGCGCCTTCTTCGTGGTCGGCAGCGCGGCGCTGATCTACCTGCTGCTGCGCCCGCTCGCCCAGCACGTGCTGCGCGCGCATTCACAGCTGGAATGCTCGGAAACCCGCCACCGGCAGATGTTCGAAGGCAACCCGGGCCCGATCCTGGTGTATGACCTGGACTCGCTGGCGATCCTGGATGTGAACCCGGCGGCGATCAGCCTGTTCGGCTGGAGCCGCGAGGCCTTCACCGCGATGCCGATCAGCGCGCTGTGGCCGGCCGGCGACGAGCCGATGCTGGCCGCCAAGCTGGAGCAGATCCGCGCCACCCCCGACCAGCTATGCGTGATCACCGCCGACCTGCAACTCAAGGATGGCAGCCGCCGCCGGCTGGAGATGCGCAGCAACGCCATCGACTACGGCGGCCACCGTGCGCGCCTGCTGATCGCCATCGACCGCACCAGCGAGGACCAGGCACTGCGTCGCCGCGACCAGGCCCTGGCGCGGGTCGAGGAAGCCCACGAAATGGCGCGGATCGGTGCGTGGGAAGTGGACCCGGCGACCGGCCTGGGCCGCTATTCCAACCAGGTCTACCACCTGCTCGGACGGCGCCCGCCGGAGGCGCGGCGCTGGCATCGCTTCGAGGAGCTGCTGGTGCCGGCCGACCCGGCCACGGCTGCGCTCAGCGAGCAGCTGCTGCAGGACATGGCCGCCGACCAGGTGCAGATCGATGTGCTGCTGCCGCTGCTGGCCATGGACGGACGCGCGCTGATGGTGCACCTGCGCGCCGAGAGCGGCCACGACGACGCCGGCCGGCCGCGGGTGCTGGGTACGCTGCAGGACGTGACCGAACGCGAGCAGTCGCGGCGCCTGCTGCGCGAGCGCGAAGAGCAGTTCCGCGAGCTGGTGCGGGTGTTGCCCGATGGGGTAGTGATCCTGTCCGAGGAACACGTGCTGTACGCCAATGCCTGCGCCGCGGCGCAGTTCGGCTATGGCCAGCACACCCTGCTGGGCGAGCCGCTGGCCGCGCTGGTGGCCACCGAGGACCTGGCCCGGGTGCGCGCGCAGCTGTTTGCCCCGATCCCGCTGCCCAGCACCGGCGCCGGCGAAGTGATCGGCATGCGCCGGCTGCACGGCGAGCGCTTCCAGGCCGGGCTGGCGGTCGGCGATGTGCGCTATGGCGGGCGCAACTGCAAGCTGCTGATCGTGCGCGACCTGAGCGAGCCCGAGCGCATCCGCGAGGCGCTGGAAACCAGCAACCGCGAACTGCAGGCCATGGCCGGGCGCCTGTTCTCGCTGCAGGAGGACGAGCGCCGCGCGATCTCGCGCGATCTGCATGACGATATCGGCCAGGCGATCACCGCGATGAAGCTGTCGGCCTACGCCGCGCAGGACGAGGACGATGCCGGCCGGCGCGGCGAGGACCTGGAGCAGATCATCCAGCTCGCCGATGCCACCGTGGGCAAGCTGCGCGACATCTCCACCCTGCTGCGCCCGCCGCAGCTGGATGCCCTGGGGCTGGAGGCGGCGCTGCGCTGGCAGGCCAGCGTGCTGTTCCGCTCGGCAGCGATCGAACTGCTGCCCGACATCCAGACCCTGCCGCGCCGCCCGCAGGGTGATATCGAGCAGGCCTGCTTCCGCATCGCCCAGGAGAGCCTGACCAACGTGCTGCGGCATGCGCGCGCCAGCCAGGTGAGCCTGCAACTGCACGACGTGGGCGATGCGGGCCTGCACCTGCAGGTCCGCGACGATGGCGAGGGCTTCGACCCGGAAGGCCCGCGCGGGCTGGGGCTGATCGTGATGCGCGAACGCGCGCAGAGCGTCGGCGGCACCCTGCGCATCGAATCGGCGCATGGCGCCGGCACCCTGATCGACCTGTACCTGCCGTATCGCAGCAGCGCTATGGCCACTCCCGATACATTGGAACACTGAACATGTGGAACCCTTCCCTGCCCCTGGTCAGCATCGAGGATGCGCCGCCGCGCCTGGGCGCGGGCAATCCCGAGCTGCAGGCGATGGTCAGCGACGCCGCCGCCGGCGGTACCCCGCTGATGCTGATGCACGTGGACATCGACCATTTCGCCTCGGTCAACGAGAACATGAGCGCCGAGGTCGGCGACCAGGCGCTGGTGCTGGTGGCCCAGCGCCTGCAGCACCACCTGCGCGGGCGCGGCAAACTGTGGCGCCACGGCAGCGATGAATTCCTGCTGGCAGTGCCGCGCAGCCCCGACCTGCCGCTGCCCGAGGACCTGGCCGAAGAGATCCGCCAGCAGCTGGAGCTGCCGCTGTCGGTGCTGCCGTACACCCTGTTCATGACCGGCAAGCTGGGCGTGAGCCTGTGCCCGGAGCACGCCAGCGATACCTCGCGGCTGCTCGACCATGCCGAGGACGCGCTCTACCAGGCCGCCCGCGAAGGCGGCAACGCGGTGCGCATCCATGCGGTGGACACCCCCTCCAGCGCGCACAGCGAGAGCATCATCGCCCGGCAGATCGTCGATGCGATCCCCAACGGCGAGTTGAAGCTGCGCTACCAGCCGCTGGTCAGTGCCCGCGACGGCCACGTGGTGGGCATGGAGGCGCTGTTGCGCTGGCAGTCGCCCACCCTGGGCATGCTGGTGCCGGAGCGCTTCATGCGCACCGCCGAACGCCTGGGCATCATCGTGCAGATCGGCACCTGGGTGCTGGAAGGTGCATTGAAGCAGGCGCGGCTGTGGCGCGACCAGGGCTTCGACGATTTCACCATCGCCGTCAACGTCTCCACCCTGCAGCTGCTGCGGCCGAACTTCTTCGCCGAGGTGATGTCCCTGATGCAGGCCGCCGGCGTGCCGGCGCAGATGCTCACCCTGGAGATCAACGAAAGCGCGCTGACCAACAACGTCAACTTCGTGCATGAAACCCTGGTCAACCTGCGCAACGAAGGCATCAGCCTGAGCCTGGACAACTTCGGCACCGGCGACTCCAGCCTGAGCGCGCTGGTGCGCTACCCGGTGGACAAGCTGAAGATCGACCGCAGCTTCATCAAGAGCGCCCCGGCCGGCAACCGCGAGGCAGCGATCGCCCGCGCGATCATCGCCATGGGCCACCAGCTGGGCATGACGGTGATCGCCAACGGGGTGGAATCGCAGGCGCAACTGGGCTTCCTGCGCCGCAACGACTGCGATGTGTTCCAGGGCTACCTGTTCGGCGAGCCGATGTCGGCCGACGCGGCCGGCATGACCCTGCGCCGCCGTTACCTGCGCCCGGAGGCATTCGCCGAGACCCGCCCGGACCGCACCCTGCTGCTGCTGGACGATGAGGAGAACGTGCTGCGCTCGCTGGTGCGCCTGTTCCGCCGCGATGGCTACCGGATCCTGGCGGCCGGCAACGTGCGCGATGCGTTCGACCTGCTGGCCATCAACGATGTGCAGGTGATCCTGTCCGACCAGCGCATGAGCGACATGAGCGGGACCGAGTTCCTGGGCCGGGTGAAGATGTTGTACCCGGATACGATCCGCCTGGTGCTGTCCGGCTACACCGACCTCAATACGGTCACCGACGCGATCAACCGCGGCGCGATCTACCGCTTCCTGACCAAGCCGTGGAACGACGACGAGCTGCGCAAGCACATCCACCAGGCATTCCGCACGCACGAGGAACAGCGCCGGGCCAACACCGCCCCGCCAGCGGCGCTGCCGACGGCGGACGACGACTGAGGCCGCCAATCACTGCGGCAGGGCCGAGCGGTGGTCGGCTGCGCTTGCCCGGTCCGAAGCGATGTCGGACGTAACCCGACAGCCGACCAACGGTCGGCGCTACGCGGGGTGGGATGCGGCGGGTGTTGGCGGCAGCCGACCAACGGTCGGCGCTACGCGGGGTGGGATGCGTCGGGCGGTGCCGACAGCCGACCAACGGTCGGCGCTACGCGGGGTGGGATGCGTCGGGCGGTGGCGGCGGCCGGGCAGAGCCCGGCTCTGCCGTCAGCGCGGCTGCTTGATCGGCAGTACCAGGCGGAACCTGGAGCCGACGCCCGGGGTGCTGTCCAGGTCGATGCGGCCGTGGTGCTTGTTGACGATGCTGTAGGAGATCGACAGGCCCAGGCCGGTGCCGCTGCCCACCGGCTTGGTGGTGAAGAACGGGTCGAAGATGCGCTGGCGCAGTTCCGGCGAAATGCCACCGCCGGTGTCTTCGAACTCCACCCACACATGGTCGCCGTCCACCCCGGTGCGCACGGTGATCGTGCCGCGTTCGGCGATGGCGTGGCCGGCGTTGAGCAGCAGGTTCATGTAGACCTGGTTGAGCTCGGACGGCAGGCACTCCACCAGCGGCAGCTGGCCGAACTCGCGCTGCAGGGTGACCTTGTACTTGAGCTCGTTCCAGATGATGTTGATGGTCGATTCAAGGCCGGAATGCAGGTCCACCAGCTTCCACGACTCATCACGGCCGGAGTAGGAGAAGTCCTTGAGGTCGCGCACGATCCGGGTGACGCGCTCGATGCCCTCGCGCGATTCGGCCATCAGCTGCGGCAGGTCGCGGCTGATGAAATCGATGTCGAAGCGGTTGCGGATGTCGTCGATTTCCGGGATCAGGGCCTTGGGATCGGGCGCGCGCAGGGCGCGCTCGTAGGCTTCGATCACGGTGAACAGGCTGCGCAGGTACTCCTGCAGGCTGCCCAGGTTGGAGTGCACGTAGCCGATGGGATTGTTGATCTCGTGCGCCACGCCGGCGGCAAGCTGGCCGATGGAGGCCATCTTCTCGGACTGCAGCAGCTTTTCCTGGGTGCCGTTGAGGCGCAGGTAGGCCTGGCGCAGCTCGGCATGGCGCTGCTGCAGCTCGCGCTCGTAGTCTTCCTGGCCCTCGATGCGGCGGAACAGGGCCAGGTAATGGCGCTGGCCGGCGTCCTCGTGCTGGTACAGATGGGCAATGACCATGCGCTCGCCAACCGGCAGGCTGCCATTCCAGTGGCCATGCAGGCGGGCGTGTTCCAGGGCATCGGGCGGCAGCAGCTGGCGCAGCCACTGCGCCGCGCCGAGCCCGGCGGCATTCTCGGCCTGGCCGAGCATTTCGCTGACGGCTGCATTGGCCAGGGCCACGCTGCCGTCCTCGCGGAACAGCAGCATGCCTTCGTTGACCCGCTCGAACAGGGCAAGCAGGACCGGCTGCGGCGGCAGCGGCGCGGTGACAAGGTGGGTGGAAGCGGTCACGGTCACATCGGGCAGTCTAAACAGGCGCCCAATATACGCGTTGGCCCGCGCGACGGAAGCCCGCCGGCGGTGTCGGCCCCTCGGGGCCGGATCAGGCGACGGCCAGCGGCCGGCGCGTATGCAGCGTGCTGGACTGGCCCTTGGCGTCGTAGGCCGAGGCGTCCTCGCTGCGACCGAGCTGGCGCAGGGCCCAGTTGACCTCGCGCCGGCGCCGCGACAGCAGCACCCCGTTGGCACGGTTGCGCTCGGCCAGTTCCTGCAGGCGTTCGCCCTGCCCGACCGGCAGCACCGCTTCGAGCGCGCGCAGCGCATCGAGCTTGGCCCCGGTGGCACGGATCAACGCCTGCACGTCATGTTCGACCAATGCCTGGCGTTCGACGTCCAAGGCATCGCTGAGGCGCTGCAATGGCTCGCTCATCGCCAGGTTCATCCCTGCAGCTGCTGGTCCAGCTCAAGCATGCGCGAGGCGATCGCGTCGGGATTGATCTTGTAGGTGCCGTTCTGCAGCGACTCGCGCACGGCCTGCACCCGGCCGGCGTCGATGGCCGGGGCGGTGCTCAGGTCGCGCTGCAGGGCCTGCAGGCTGGTGGCCTCGCCGGTCAGGCGCAGGCTGTCGGCGGCTTCGACCGGACGCGTCGGGGAATCGGTGCTGGCTGCCGGCTTGCTGCCAAGCGCGACGCTGCGCAGATGGGCGGTGGCCTGCAGGTTGCCGTCGATTTTCTGGCTCATGGAGTTGTCCTGGAAGTACGGTTCACAAGGGATAACGGCACGGAGACCGCCATCTTTAGGGGATTCTGCGGAATTTTTACCGCTTTCCGCCGCGGGTTCAGCATTGTGCTCAGCGCGTCACAAAAACGTCGCCACTGGCGGCCACGGTGCCCTGGACGATCTTCCGCGAGGAGAGATTCTCCACCGAAACCCGTTCATTTTCGCCGGCGTCGGCCATGGCCTTGCCTGCGACCCGGACCTCGACCCCGCCCAACCGCGATACCAGCGACACGTTGTCGCCGCGACGCACCAGCCGCTGGGCGACCAGGTCGTTGGCCGAGAGCAGGCTGCCGGCACTGAGTGTACGCCGGGCCACCCGCCCGACCGCGACCGCCGGATCGGCCAGCGCGGCCCCGGCGATACGAGCTACGTCACGCTGGGCAGTAGTGATATCGGCGGCGCCGAGGGTTTCTCCAGCACTGATGCCGCGATTGAGGATGAGCACGGTCTGGTTGCGGCGGATCCGCACCGGTACGAACAGGCGCCAGCCCCCGGCATCGGGGCAGCTCACCTCTACCGTACTGGTGCCGGTGGGCTGGGCGCGCAGGCCCTGGCCGCAGGCGGGCAGGCGCAGCGCCGAATCCAGGGTGGTGTCGCCCTCGCTGCCGGCCGGCAGGGTGGACAACGCGGCGGCACGGATGCTGTCCACCGGCTGCCAGCCGCTGGCGGCGGACGCCGTCGAGGCGGCCAGGGCGAGCAAGGCAAGGATGATCCAACGCATGGCGACTCCACGGGCAAGGCACATGGGCAGCGTCCTGCAAGCGGCGTGCCGGAACCGGGCGGGCGGTGGCGCTCAAGTCGGGCGCGCAGACGCCGATACCACCCCCATGTCACATGACCTGCTCAACCGCATCGACCAGCGTACGCGCCTGGCCGGCCACAATCGTCTGGCCCTGCTGCTGTTCCGGCTCGGCGGACGCCAGCTTTTTGGCGTGAATGTGTTCAAGGTGCAGGAAGTCCTGCGCCGCCCGGACCTGTTCCAGGTACCCGGGCTGCCCAGCCAGTTCGCCGGTGTGGCCGATGTTCGTGGCCGCTCGGTGCCGGTGCTGGACCTGGGGCTGGCCATCGGCCATCCCGAACGCGAACCGGACGCGGACAAGGCGCCGGGCTATCTGGTGGTGACCGAGTTCAACCGCTCCATCCAGGGCTTCCTGGTGAGCGGGGTGGAACGGATCGTCAACATCGCGGTGGAGGACATCCACCCGCCGCCGGAGCTGGGCGCCGAATCGAGCTACCTGACCGCGGTAACCCGCTTCCAGGGTGAGCTGATCCAGGTGATCGACGTGGAAAGCGTGCTGGCCGACATCGCCCAGGTACGCGGCGAGGCGGTGCTGGATCCGTCGCTGGCCCAGGCCCTGCCGACCGATGGTCCGCAGCTGCAGGTGCTGGTGGTGGACGATTCGCGGGTGGCCCGCCAGCAGATCCGCAGCGTGCTGGACCAGTTGGGGGTGGGCGCGACCCTGCTCTCCGATGGCAAACAGGCGCTGGACCACCTGATCCAGATCCACGCGGCGGGGGAAAACCCGGCCGAGCGCTATGCGATGGTGATCTCGGACATCGAGATGCCGGCGATGGACGGCTATACGCTGACGACGGAAATCCGTCGCCACCCGGGTCTGGCCGGCCTGTACGTGCTGCTGCACACCTCGCTGTCGGGCGTGTTCAACAACGCGATGGTCGAGCGGGTGGGCGCCAATGCCTTCGTAGCCAAGTATTCGCCGCACGAACTGGCCGATTTCGTGCTGGATCGTTTGCGCAAGGTGGCGATGGCGGCTTGAAGCGGTCGCACGCGAAAAGCGGCGGCCACGTTTGCGTGGGCAGGCCGGGGCGGATGGGGTTGCGGGACACGCCGTGAACCCATCCGTGGGGGCTCGTGGGCGCCATCCATGGCGCCCAACGGTCCCGCAACCCCACCCGCCCCGGCCTGCTGACAGTGGGTCGGCGCCTGTTTGGCGAGCGCGGGGGTAGATAGAGAGCAGCCGAGCAACGCTCGGCTCTACCTTGCGCCCCTGCATTCCGTTCGCCGGTACACCGCGGCATCGTTTCATCATCACGTCCAGCGCCCGCTGGGCTTTTTTATGGGCGTCAGGGTGACGCAGCCGGCCAGCGGCCGGCACTACCCCTCTTCCCGAAGCCGGCTGTGCCCTTCCTTCCGGCGGCGCAGACACGTCCGGGCGCGGGTCGGCAGAGCCCGCCGGGACCGTTGGGCGCCATGGGTCCGGCGCATGCGCCGGACGGGTTGGGCAGGAC
>RCUH01002279.1_pt1 | contig 11516 bp, 10 predicted proteins | sample 2166191 | NCBI WGS metagenome assembly RCUH01 (sample SAMN09932848, study PRJNA488358) | compost metagenome | feature: garden; material: soil; isolation source: compost soil in an enriched community after 214 h of incubation | place: Germany: Experimental Botanical Garden Goettingen | collected...
GACCAATGCCACAGACAAGATTCGTACTTCAGAAAGCTTTGGATCTTGGATTGAGACCTCTTGTAGTGATCAATAAAGTGGATAAGCCAAACTGTCGTCCAGAAGAAGTTCATGATAAAGTATTTGATCTTTTCTTTGCACTTGATGCTACAGAAGAGCAGTTGGATTTCCCAACGTTCTACGGTTCATCTAAACAAGGATGGTTCAACACTTCATTAGAAGAAACGGATAATATCTTCCCATTATTGGACGGAATTTTACAATATGTTCCAGAACCGAAAGTAGAAGAAGGTAACCTTCAGATGCAGATCGTTTCTCTAGATTTCTCTTCTTTCTTAGGTAGAATTGCGATCGGGAAAGTGATCAGAGGGGAAATTAAAGAAGCACAATGGATTGGCTTGGCCCAAGCTGACGGAAAAATATTGAAAGGAAAAGTAAAAGAACTTTACGTTTTCGAAGGTCTTGGAAAGAAAAAAGTATCAGAAGTTAAAGCCGGAGATATCTGTGCTGTAGTAGGTTTCGATGCTTTCCAGATTGGAGATTCTTTCGTAGATCTGGAAAATCCAGAACCATTGGAAAGAACTTCTATTGATGAGCCAACGTTGAATATGACGTTCTCTATCAACAATTCACCTTTCTTTGGTAAGGATGGTAAGTTTGTAACTTCTAACCACCTGAAAGAAAGATTATACAAAGAATTAGAGAAAAACCTTGCATTGAGAGTTGAACAAACTGGTGATGCAAACACTTTCCTAGTTTTCGGTAGAGGTATTCTTCACTTGTCAGTTCTAATTGAAACGATGAGAAGAGAAGGTTACGAAATGACCATCGGTCAGCCACAAGTGATCTTGAGAGAAGACGAAAGTGGACAAAAATTGGAGCCTTACGAATCTTTGGTGGTTGATGTTCCAGAAGAATTTGCTTCTAGAGTTATCGATTTGGCAACTCAGAGAAAAGGAGATCTTCACATCATGGAAACCAAAGGTGAGATGCAACATATGGAATTTGAGATTCCTTCAAGAGGTTTGATCGGATTGCGTTCTCAGATGTTGACTGCTACTGCTGGTGAAGCTATCATGGCACACCGTTTTACAGAATACAAAGCTTTTAAAGGAGCGATTCCTGGAAGAAGTAATGGTGTTTTGGTGAGTAAAGGTCAAGGTCCAGCAACTGAATATTCTATTGCGAAACTACAAGATAGAGGTAAGTTCTATGTTGATCCGGGCGAGGAGATTTACGCAGGGATGATCATTGGTGAGCAAAACAAACCAGGCGATCTAGTTATCAATGTTGTTGAAGCAAAACAGTTGAACAACATCCGTGCTGCAGGTAAAGATAAAGATGGTGGCGTTGCTCCAAAGATCTTGTTCTCTCTGGAAGAATGTATGGAATATATCCAAGGTGATGAAGCGATCGAGGTGACTCCAAACTTCATCCGTATGAGAAAGAAAGTCCTTTCTGAAGAAGAAAGAAGAAGAATCGAAAGAGGCGCTAAGTCTTAATCTAATTCTAAATAAATTTTTAAAGTCCTCAGAAATGGGGACTTTTTTTATTATATTCGATTTTCAAATTTTAAAGACATATATTTAGATTTCATTTTATGAATCACAAACGCCAGTTCCAATTTTTTTGGTTGATATTAATTTCTACTTTAATATACAATTGTTCTCCTCAGAAGAAACAAGTGAGCAAGATCAAAACACCACCATCAAAACCAATTATCAAATCAGTTCCGACAAAGGTCAAAGTTGAAGAAAACTTCCGCGTAGATCTGCCAGCGATCAGAAGAGAATTTCGTGGCGCTTGGATAGCGTCGGTTGCGAATATCAATTGGCCTTCGAAAACTAATCTCACATCAGACCAGCAAAAAGCAGAAGCCATTGAGATGTTGAATATGCTTCAAAGTAATAATTTCAATGCTGTGATTTTGCAAGTGCGACCTTCCGGAGATGCTTTGTACAAAAGTTCTCACGAGCCTTGGTCTTATTTTATGACAGGAGAAATTGGCAAAGCGCCTTTTCCTTATTATGATCCTTTAGAATTTTGGGTAGAAGAAGCGCATAAACGCGGAATCGAGTTGCACGTTTGGCTAAATCCTTACAGAGCGCATCATTCCAATGGCGGAAAAGTCACATCACAATCTTTGGCTAATAAGTTTTCAGACGTCACTTACAGATTAAGAAATGGAATGTATTGGTTCGATCCAGCAAGTCCCATAATCCAGGATCACGTTTCTAAAGTTGTGAATGAATTGGTGAAAAAGTACGATATCGACGCTGTTCATTTTGATGATTATTTTTATCCTTACGCGACTTACAACGGTGGTGCGGATTTTCCCGATTCTAAAACCTGGAATGCTTATAGGAATTCTGGCGGAAATCTTACGAGAGCCGATTGGAGAAGAGATAATGTGAATCGTTTCGTGGAAAGGATTTATAAAGAAATCAAGAATGAAAAGAATTATGTGAAATTCGGGATCAGTCCGTTTGGCATCTGGAAACCGGATTATCCGACGGGCATCAAAGGATCTTCACAATACGACGAACTTTATGCGGATGCAAAACTGTGGCTCAACAAAGGTTGGGTAGACTATTTCTCACCTCAGTTGTATTGGCCAATCAATCCTGAAAAACAAAGTTTTCCGAAATTATTGGAATGGTGGAAAACGGAAAATAATTTCAACCGTCATCTTTGGCCAGGACTCAACACGGTTGAAATAAAAGTGTCTGACAAACCTTCGGAAATCGTCAATCAAATCGAAATCAGCAGACAGGTTCTAAAAGATGATGCAGGCGAGATCCATTGGAGTATTGCAGGTTTGACCAAAAGTTGGAGTATGCAAAATACGTTGAAAACAAGAGTTTACCAAGACAAAGTTCTGATTCCAAGAAGTCCGTGGTTGAAAACCGATAAGGAACTTTCTCAACCAAAATTGCATTTGAAAAGTAATGGCAATAATATTTCCGCAAGTTGGAATTTATCAGATCAAGAAAAGGCTTTCCAATGGGTTCTCTACACAAAATATGGCAATGAGTGGCGAACTCAAATCTTGAATTCTGACATTCAGAATATGGAAATCATCAAGTTTTATAATGGAAAAAATCTTAATGCAGTTGCCATCAAAGCGATTGACAGATTAGGAAACGAAAGTGATTATAAAGCGGAGAAAGTGAAATAATATTTCATAACTTTAAGTCTTAAAAACAAAAACTAAACGATGAATTTCACTTTCAAAATTACCTGCACCGACGAGAAAGGCTTGGTTTACAGAATCTCCGAAGTCCTTTTAGAAAACGGTCTCAACATTATTAAAAATGATGAATTTGTAGACAGCGAAAAGTCCTTATTCTTTATGAGAACCGAAGTTGCAGGAATTGCCGATCCCAACAAAGTGATTGCTCAACTCAAAGATCAAATCGGAAATTGCGAAATAGAGTTAAGTAGCAATAAACCAAAAGACGTCGTCGTTTTCGTAACCAAAGAACATCATTGTTTATCGGATTTGCTAATCAGAAATCATTTTAAAGACCTTAATTTTAATATTCTTGCCGTTGTTGGGAATTATAAAAATCTGAGAGATTTGACGGAGAAATTTGACATTCCGTTTCATTATATTTCGACTGAAAATATCTCAAGAGATGAGCACGAGAATCTGATTAAGGAAACACTTAAGAATTACCACTTCGATTACTTGGTTTTGGCTAAGTTTATGAGAATATTATCTTCGGAATTTGTAGCAGATTTCAAAAGGAAAATCATCAATATTCATCATTCTTTTTTACCGGCTTTTATTGGCGCAAATCCTTACAAACAGGCTTTTGAAAGAGGAGTGAAGATCATCGGAGCCACGGCGCATTTCGTAACAAATGATCTGGACGAAGGTCCGATTATTTATCAGGATATTATCAAAGTTTCTCATTCCAAAACCGCAAAAGATCTGGCGAAGCTCGGAAGAGATGTAGAGAAAAATGTTCTGGCAAATGCTTTGAAATTGGTTTTCGAAGACAAGGTTTTTATTGACGGAAATAAGACGATTATTTTTGAATGATAGTCTGGAAATTAGTTTATTAACTTAAAAATATTAGTCAAAAAAATTGGTGTGAATATGACGATCATTACAACAATCATAGCTTTTTGATAACGGTTGTAAACAAACAATCCCGATAAGATTTCAAATTCATTATCATTGATTTGGTCAGCTTTTATATTCCCATTACTATTGAATTCAATGTAATTTCCATTGGTATTTTTAATCTTCCATTTTGTATTCCACATATTTTCATATTGCCACGAGAGTTTATTTTCAAACAATTTTAAAAAAGCTTTATTACTCCAACTGCTGTATTTTATTTCGCCGACAGTTTTATTTTCAGAGTCTAAGATTTCAGTTTCTTTATTCAAAAATCCTTTTTCATTGTAGAGGAATTTCTTGCCATTTAGTTCGGCTAATGTCCTTTGCGAAAAATAATTCTTTTTGATGAATCCAATTTCTCTATCAACTTCATAAATAGTGTAAGTGTTCGAGAATATGTTTTTTTTGAAATTAAATTTTGTTTTCATATCGATTTGTGTTTTATAAATTTAGAATAATTTTCAATTTAAAAAACTACCTAATCCCCAACAACTGAAACAATTCCTCCTTCTTATTCAGCGCAATCGAAATACTTTTTCCATTCACGAGTTCTACTATATTTCCGCTGAGACTTCGGATGGCTTCCAGATTGATGATGAACGAACGCTGAACGCGGAAAAACTTGGGTAAAGTCAAGACTTCATCCATCGATTTCAAAGTTGCTAGAGTATTGTAAGTTTCATTTTGGATGACAATCTTCAAGTAATCGCCTTGCGCTTCGACGTAAAGGATTTCGTCAAGAAGGATTTTTGTCAATTTCCCATCAGACTTAATGAAAATTCGGTCAGAATTCACTTGATGAACAGTTGAATTCTGCTTTAAATTAATGTAATCTTTTGCCTTATTCACAGCTTTCAGAAACCGGTCAAAACGAACTGGTTTTACCAAATAATCCGTCGCTCCAGTTTCAAAACCGTCTAAAGCAAAATCTCTGTGAGCCGTAATGAAGATAATGACTGGCGGGTTTTCCAGACTTTTCACCAAATCCAACCCATTAATCTTCGGCATTTGAATGTCGCTGAAAATTAGGTCAATTTTGTTACTTTCCAAAAACATCAGAGCTTTCACTGAGTCTTCAAAAGAATCCATAAGTTCCAGAAAATCAATTTCTTTCACGAAGTTTTCTATGATTTCTCTTCCGATTGGTTCGTCGTCCAAAACGATGCATCGTAGTTTTTCCATTTCTATAAATTGATTTTCAGTTCGACTTTAAAGCTGTTTTCAAGGGTTGTGATTTTCAGATCGTGGTGATTTGGATATAATAATTGAAGTCGCTTCTTGATATTTTCCAATCCAATTCCACCAAATTCTTTTTTGATTTCAGATTTATCTAAATCGTTTTCAAGAACAAAATAAAAAGTTTCATTTTCAATCTTAATTTTTTGATTAATGAATTGATTTTCAGTATTTTTCAATCCATATTTGGAAGCGTTTTCTATGAACGTAAAAGTCAAAAGTGGCGCGATATACAATCCTGAAATTTGGTCATCTCCAATAATCTCTAATTGGATGTTTTTATCTTTTGGATAACGCATTTTCTCAAGCTCAAAATAATTCTTGATAAAGTCTAATTCCTTTTCCAAAGGCACTTTTTCAGAATTGGATTCGTAAAGTGTGTAGCTCATTATCTCAGAAAGATTGAGAATAACTTCCGGTGTAGAGTTGTCTTTTTTGACACTCAAACCATAAAGATTATTTAAAGTATTGAAGAGAAAATGCGGATTGAGTTGCGATTTCAAAAAGTCTTTTTCTATATTGACATTCTGGATCTCGACTTCCAGTTTTTGCTGTTGCAATTGCGTGGTTTTGTTGTAGATCTTAATAATCTCAAACAAAATCTTAACAAAGAAAAAAGGTAGCATTGTAAAAATTACCAGCACTGCATTTCCAAGAACGGTCTTAATGTTTATCGCTTCCAACAGACTTCTGGAACCATTCCGTTTGATGATGTCTTTATAAACCGGAACAAGAATCTCGTAACCTAAATGAAAGTAGATTTTAAACATAAAATGATTGACAATCATCCAGATGTAAATTAAAACTGGAATACTGAAGATCAACAATAAAATGGAGATTTTTCTTTTTAACAAAAATATTTTTGGGATTAATAAATAAAAGAAAATGTAGAAAACCACCATATTGTTGACCGCATTTCTGATGGTCAAAATGACGCTGTCGAAAACAGTTAGTTTGAGTTCCAGAAAATAATTAAGAAAAAGCAAAAGCGAGAATACAAACCACATTAAAAAATGGAAAATGATCTTCGGGCTTCTGTTGTAGAAATTTTCAAAATCCAACAGAAGGTTTTGTTCGGAAAGGTCTTTGTTAATCTTAGTTTTTGTCTGCATTATACTTTTGTGGAAAGGCGTTTTCAAAAATAGGCTTTTGATATTTTAAATTGAAATAAATCTAAAAGTTTTACAAAATCTCATCCACTTCTATCAGGTTAAAATTCTTATCATTTTTGATGAAATCATAGATCATCGCAGAATGTCCTGCGCCGATTATTATCAAAACATTCTTGCTTCCTTTCTTGATCTGATTCTGAAAATTAGCGTAGATAAGCAGATTTCGTCTGTACCAATCCGCAACCAAATTGGCTCCGAAATAATTGTCTTCAACACCAATTTTATTTGCTAATGAAATGTAAAAACCTTTGTTGGATAATCTGTTTTCAGCGGTATTCAGACATTTTAAAGTTTTTATCAATTCGATTTCGTTGATGCAGATATTGTATTCATTTGAAAAACTTTTCAGGCTTTCAGCGAATTCTTTTTTGAGTTCTTCAGTCTCGCCAGCTTTCTTTTGGAGCAAGTCAAAACGCATCTCTGAGAAATGATCGATTGGATAGAGGGAATCGTTTTTTGCCTTCTTTCCCAATCTGAAAGCCAATTGGTAGATCTCATTTTCCTTATGTTTTTTCTTGGATTTTGCATTGGAAATCGTATCTGTGATTTTATTAAAAGAATTGTTGAGATAAGCTTGATAAAGCTGATTCAGTTTCGCTTTAGTCGAAAATTCTTCTTCGACAAATATCTGGTCGGGCTTCAGCTTTTTGGAAATTAGATCTGTGATTCTCTCCAATTCAGCTTGGTTTTTTGATTCAAGAATATTTCGAACTTCAGATTTTATCGCATCATTTCCAGGATTGTTGAAGTGATAAGTTCCAAAAAGTACAACATTAATCTTCTCCTGAGCGTCGATCAAGGAATTTAAAAATATCAGAGACAGAACAAAGAATATTTTAGCAGTTTTCATATCATTGAATTATTATCTGATCAAAAGTAAAATTGAAAAAATTTAATATCAATTCTAATCGGTGAGAATGGATTTTTGTCCGTCAGAATTTAATTTTTCATCGATGAAGAAAAATCATTATTTTTATGGAAAATAAACCAAAACTATGTCGATCAATAGAAGAGACTGGCTGAAAACCGCTTTGTTGGGAAGTGCTGGACTAACGCTTTCTCCACTCGAATTTTTAGCAAAAACGACCCCGAATTTTTCCGAACTGAAGTACGATGACAAAACCATCCGACTTTGTTTCAACGAAAATCCGTTTGGTGTTTCTCCAAAAGCTTTTGAAGCGATGCAGAAAAGTCTCGGATTGTCTTCGATGTATGATTTCAAATTTGCAGATACTTTGAGTGCGAAATTGGCAGAGAAAAACCAATTGAAACAGGAGAACATTCTGGTGGCTGCAGGTTCTTCATTCTTGCTTGAACTGATTATCAAATATGTGTCGTTGAACAAAGGACATTTCATTATTCCGGATCCATCTTTCACCATTTTTGAACCGATTGGCGAATTTCTTGGAATGTCAAAAACCGTTGTTCTGTTGAATGAACAAAAGCGAATTGACCTCGATAAAATGAAAAGCGCAATCCGAAAAGACACAAAACTGATCTACATTTGCAATCCGAATAATCCAACTGGAGATTTGCTTTCTAGAGCTGAAATTGAAACTTTCATCAAATCTGTTCCTGACAATATCACAATTTTGGTTGATGAAGCTTACATCGAGTTTACCAATCAAAAATCTTTGGCAGATCTTGTGGATATTTATAAAAACCTGATTGTAACGAGAACATTTTCTAAACTTTACGGATTTGCTGGTGCAAGATTAGGTTATGCAATGGGTCATCCAAAAATGATTACAGAATTGAAAAAACTACAAAGTTGGAGTGGCGCAGAAATCAGTATGACGACGATGGCTGGCGGAATTTCGGCGATGGAAGATCAGAAATTTATTTCCAAAGTTTTGGATAACAATCAAAAAGTGAAAGATTTCACAATGTCTGAATTCCAGAAAAGAGGAATCAAAACCATTTCGTCTTCTGCCAATTTCGTTTATTTTTCTTTAGAAAATTATAAAGATAATTATTTCAAAAGATTGAAAGATGCGAAGATTCTTGGTGGAAAAACTTATGAGCAAAACGGAAAGTGGACGAGAATAAGTTTGGGGACGATGGAGGAGATGAAGAAGTATTTTGAAGTAATTTCTTTAAAAATGTAAGATGATGAATGTGAAATTTACTAAAATATTTTTTTTCTCTTTTATTTTTATTTCTGTTCAGTGTCTATCTCAAAATGGATTATTTGACAAGAATAGATTAAAAATACAAAGAGAAGTACATCTCATTGATAGTCTTAACATATCAAGTTTAGATTCCATTAAGCTATTAACAAACGATAGTATCAATGTGAATGCTAAGAAATTTAATAATAGAATTGTAACTAAAAATGTTTTAAGAAAAAGCAATACTGCTTTTGAAATTAAATATTATTTGAAAAATGGAGAATTATTTTATATCAAAATTGAAGAACAAAGTCTAAATTTTTCAGATTTAAAAAAGCACACAGAATATTATATTTCAAAAAATAAAATTTCAGATGTAAATTATTATCGTAACATGAGAATTTGTCTACCAATTTCTTTAGATGCCGATATTGATAGTCAATTTGGCTATAACAAAAATCTTAGTGAAAATTTTATGAAAAAATATGTTTTTCAGTTATATAAGAAAATAAATAAAACATTAAAATAGTAAGTAATCACGCCATAATATTACTAAACTCCTTCCGATACTGCGACGGACTTTGTTTCGTATGCTCCTTAAAAGTTTTATTGAAATAACTGAAATTGTTGAAGCCACTTTCAAAGCAGATTTCTGTAATGCTTATTGGTTGTTCTGCCAAAAGTTTCAGTGAATGCGTGATGCGATATTCATTCACAAATTGAGTGAAAGTTTTGTTGGTGATTTTCTTAAAATATCTACAAAACGAAGGAACCGTCATCGTCGCCAATCCTGAAACTTCTTCCAAACTGATTTGGTTTTTGAAATTATCTTTCACGTGGTTGAAGATCAGATTGATCCTGTCATTATCTTCTTTTTGTGTCTGCAGATAGTACTTTCCTGCGTTTAGGATTTTGAAATCGGTGGTGTGAGCTAGTTCGTCCAGAATATCAATCAGTTTGACCAATTTGTCCAGAGAGGAAGATTTAACCAACGCGTCCATTTTACTTGCCAGCGCTTTCTTTACCTTTTCGCCAAAGACAATTCCGCTTTTTGCCGTTTCCAGCATTTGGAAAATCCGGTTCATTTCTGGCGCATTCCAAAACTCGATTCCGAGAAAATCTTGTGAAAATTGGATGACGATCTCGTAATCATTTTTGGTGTTTTCGTTCGTCATTCCGCAATGTGGCAAGTTACTGCCAATCAGAATTAAATCGCCTTCTGAGAAATACGAAATGTTACTTCCAATCTGTCTTTTCCCCGATCCGCCACAAACAAAAATCAGTTCAATCTCCGGATGATAATGCCAAACGTGCGATTTTATATTTTCGTTTTTTGAGAAGTGAAGACACGTGAAACTACTACCAATATTGGGTTTTATCGCTTCGAAGGCTGGATTGAAATGTTTCATTAGATATAACTTGATACAAAAGTACAAAAAGAAAATTATATGTTCAATATTGTCTGTTGTTGATTAGTTAACATTTAGTTTATGTTAATATAGAACATATTTGTGAAAATCGCCTTGTATCAATTATTCAAGATCCAACATACATTTGCAGTATTAATAATCAAATAAAAAAATACTGTTATGAATAAATTAATGAAATTAAGTTTACTTGTTGGATTAATGTTTTTTTCTGCAAGCGTAATGGGAAGAGATAAGGATTTTTCGGTTTCGATAGGAGAGGTAAAACAAAAGACCATTCGTTTCGAAGTTTCCAATGCAAAAAATGTATCGCTTTATATCTATAACGGAGACAAAGGTGAAGTTTTTTCTGATAAGATCATCAATCTTGAGAACGTAGAAAAGTCTTATAATATGAATGATATGGCTTCTGGAACTTACTATCTGGTTGCTGAGTCTGATTCTAAAATTGAAAAATACAAAATCACTGTTGACGATAAGCAAGTGGTTGTAGATCACTCGCCAATTTCTGCGATTACAAAACCAGAATACACGATCAACAAAAATATGGTGAAGTTGCAAATGGCAAACGTGATTGGAGACGTGAGAGTTTCAATCTATGACACAGAGAACAATACTTATTACAGCAAAAACAATCTCGCCAAAGATGGATTGGTAAATCTGACGTTTGATTTGAATCCTGCAAATGCGGATACATACATCATCAGCGTGGAGAAAGACGGCGACAGTTTCAGTAGAATGATTACCTTGAAATAGGTTCTTAGGTTTATATATTATTTTCTAAAAGCTTCATTTTTTGAAGCTTTTTTGTGTTTTATATTAATGAAAATAAAAAAGCCCAATTCAAAATCGGGCTTTTCGTTTTGTATTAAAGAACTTCCTTAATATGTCTATAATTACTGGAAATTGTGTCCGCCACTTCTTTGAAATTCCCGTCCAGCATCATTTTTGTCATTGCGATTCCCATTCCTTTCATCTGATCCCAACCTACTTTTGGTGGCATTGCTAAAGCATTCGGATCTGTGAAAATGTTTACCAAAACTGGACCTTTGGTTTGTAAAGCATCGTCAATTGCTTCTTCTACTTTTTCTGGATCGGTGACATTAATTCCTTTGATTCCAAAAGCCTGAGCTAATAATCCAAAATCAGGATTAATCATATCGGTTTCGTTGTCTGGAATGCCGTTTACTTCCATTTCCAATTTTACCATTCCCAAAGAACGGTTGTTGAAAACGATGATTTTGATTGGAAGTTCATATTGCTTAATCGTCGCAATATCGCCTAACAACATAGATAGTCCGCCGTCGCCACAAAGTGCAATCACTTGCTTGTCGGGATTGGATAATTGAGCTCCGATGGCCATTGGCATTGCGTTCGCCATCGTTCCGTGATTGAAGGATCCTAAAAGTTTTCTCTTGCCAGTCGCGTTGATATATCT
>RCUH01002280.1_pt1 | contig 11483 bp, 8 predicted proteins | sample 2166191 | NCBI WGS metagenome assembly RCUH01 (sample SAMN09932848, study PRJNA488358) | compost metagenome | feature: garden; material: soil; isolation source: compost soil in an enriched community after 214 h of incubation | place: Germany: Experimental Botanical Garden Goettingen | collected...
GTATCCGGCGGGGTACGGTAATGGGAGACTTCAGCGCCCACTGGCATGCGGTGCTGATGACGGGCCGGAACGGGATCTTGCGTTCGATGTAGTGACGGTAAGTCACGTTTTCGTTGCGGCCGCGGGATATCGTGACATTGCCGCCGGTCCGGACGAACGTCGAACTCTTTACGTCGATCTCTTCCTTCATTCCCCTGATGATGTCTTTCAGGACGGTTTCGACTTCCTTCTTGCGCTGAGCGATGTGAGCCAGCGTTTCGGCGGTCTCGATCGCGGTTTGCGCGGTTTCATAGGCGGCGTAGGCGCGATAGGCGCGGACTCCCCAGACGACGGCGGCGGCAGCAGCGGGGGCGACCATCAGGCGTTTTCTTCCATTACGGGTTTCCTTCCATTTGCTCGTCCATGAATTCCTCGTCTCGCGGGCCCGGTTCGGGAAAATTGGGGTTGGCGGCGTCCAGGTCTCCGACGAGCGCGTCGGGATCGTCGGGGATCTTCTGGTCGTCGCGCATGATGGTCTTGTAGGTCTGCACGCTGCGAGCCCCCGGCGTGTCGATGAATTCCGTTTCACCATTCTGGTCGGTCGTGCCTTCCATCAGCAGCGTGCCGCCGGCCTTGATGCGATAGCGGTAGCGCTCGAAAGCGCGCTCGTCCGTCTTGCGTAGCCGAAAGCGGCCGGCGTAATCGCCGGCGGTGACGTCGGGAGACTTGAAGACGGGCAGGGCCGCCCCGCTGCCGGCCGGGCCCGATAGCTCGTGCGAGGCGGCCTTGACGGTGAAGGCGCCGGGCATGCCCAGTTCGATATTTCCCCCGGCCAATCTGATGTAGGCGCCGTCGCATAACAGGGTGATGTGCTTGTCGGCGGCGATCAGCACGTGCTCGTTGCTGGCCGTGATCTCGACGCTTTGATCCGCCTGGAGGCGGATGTGGTTGCGCTGGGCCTGCAGCAGCATTTCTCCCTGATGCGCGATATGGCGCATGCTGCCCCCCTGGCTGAACATGCCCAGGTCGCCGCCGGCATTGAGCACGACCTTTGCGCCGGCGCTGATGTGCTGGTTCTGTTGGGCGATGCTGTCGATGTGCTCGCCGGCCGTCAGCGTGATGGCGGCGGGGGTGCCCGCAGCGATGCCCGCGGGAGCGCTGAGCGCAATCGCGGGCTGGCCGTCGTCCTCCGCGCCAGCGGGCTGGTCATTTGCGCCCCGGCCCAGTCCGCGGATAGCCTCGGTCAGCGAGTGTTGGGGCGTGGCGTCGTGGGGGACCCCCTGGTGTCCGCCCGCGTATTCGCCCAGATTCCGGGCCAGTTCCAACGCCGCTTCCAGCACGCCGGCCAGCTCCGAACGGTCCAGGTGGCCGCCTTGGGCTTGCCTGCGGTCATCGGTGGCAAGCAGCAGGCCCTTGGCCGCGCGCAAGGCCCCGTGCTCGTCTGTGCGCAGTTCAAACCCTTCGCCGCGAGGCGCGCCGCCGGACGGGCGCGGGTGGGTCAGATAGCCCAGGTGCAAGGCCGTCGCGCCGTGGTCGCTCATCAACGCGGCGCTGATCTGGCCGGAGGTATCGTCCAGTCGCAGTTCGTTGGCACGGTCGGCCTTGTGTTCCTTGCTCTTGATGGTGCTGAGGATGTTGTGCCGGGGCAATTCATAGGGAGGCAGGTTGGTTGCGCGGTAACTTCTGCCTACGATCAGGGGATGGTCGCAATCGCCGTTGACGAATTGGACGATGACTTCCTGCCCGATGCGTGGGACGGCCATGTGGCCCCACTGGGCGCCGGCCCAGTTTTGCGACACGCGGACCCAGCAGGAGCTGTGTTCGTCGTTCCGGCCCAGGCGGTCCCAGGGGAATTGCACCTTGACGCTGCCCCAGGCGTCGCAGAAGAACTCTTCGTTCGGCGGTCCAACGACGGTGGCTATCTGGGGACCGTCGATGCGGGGCCTGGGGCAGGGCTCGGGCTTCCAGTCGACCTTGGCGGGAACGAGTTCGGCGGTGTAGCGATACCGGGTGCCGTGTTCGGAGCCCGCAGCCTCTTCTTCCTGGCTGGTGTGCTGTATGCCGTGATGCCGCATGCGCACCGGCCGCCAGCCCTGATTCCATTCGTCACGGGGATGGCCCGCCAGGCGGAAGGCGACGCCGGGGATCAGGCGCGCGTCATCGCCCTCTACAAGCGCCACGCACGCATCGCGGCGCCGGCCCAGCAGACGGGTCTGCGTGAAGGGCGCGCCCGCTTCATCGCGCGTGTACCGGCCAGGATAGTCATAGCGTTCGTAGCGGGGGTCTTGATGGTCCAGGCCGGCGGCGACTGGAGAATGCTCCTGGCCATACCGGGGATTCGTGTAGGCGTAGTCGCGCTGGGTCTGCACGGCGGTGCGTACGCGTTCGGCGTAAGCGAACCTGTGCAGCGCCGGCTCGGGTTGGTCGCCGCCCGGGTTCGGGTTGTACGTGACCGGCCCGCCGTCGATTTCACCCTGGGAGCCGATGTGATCCGCGTGGATCAGACGATGGCCCTTATTGGTGTGCTCGTAGCGGTAGAAATAGCCTTCCTCCGCGGCCAGGCGGTCGAGGAACCGCAGGTCTGTGTCGCCGGCCTGTACGCAGTACTCGCGAGGCAGGTGTTCATGGGCGGTGACCTGCTGGTAGTCGGTGATGCCCTGGCGCTTGACCACATCGGCCATGATCTCGGGCACTGCCAGGTGCTGATAGATGCGCCAGTCGGAACATAGCGCCGCCCGCGCCAGCGACGGTTCGACACGCGCCCGGTAGCGCGTGCGCCGAAACCCGGTATCCGCCTGCTCGAACTCGGAAATGACGCCATGGACATATCGGATGGCCTGCGTTCCGCGCCAGATGGTGAACAGCGCGGATTGGTCCAGCAGCGCGCCGAAATCCACTGCCGGGTCACGGCTGGAGAGTTGCAGCCGCAGGCTGTAAGGCTCGGACAACGCCTCGTCCAGCGTGAATTCGATGACGTCGAACGTCGCGCCGTTGACGGGCTCGAAGGTGAAACTCAGGCCGCGAGCGGTTGGCAGCACCATGCCTCCAGGAGCATCAATGGGATGCCGCGATCTTGAGCAAGGGCCGGCGGGCCGGTCTATAGAATTAATTAGAAAATGAGACCGTTTCTGGGGTGGCTGTGCACCTTTCCGGATTTGAACCCTGGCCGCCGCGCCTCGGGCGAAGAGTGATGTGTCCCCGTTTGTTCGGCTGGCCGCCGGTCTAATTACTTACCCTCATTTGCACACCCCCGACTTCGGGTATATATTTCAAGCCTAAACTATCCAGACCTAAATATCTGCGGCGCCCCGCTCCAGCAGCAAGAGCGACTGTCGCGTACTTCGGAGCGTATACGGCAATGAAAATAGCGTGCATCGGCGGCGGCCCCGCCGGCCTGTATTTCGGTCTGCTCATGAAACTGCAGAATCCCGCCAACGAAGTCACCGTCATCGAGCGCAACCGCCCGTACGACACGTTCGGCTGGGGCGTGGTGTTCTCCGACGCCACCATGCAGAACCTGCGCGAGGCCGACCCGGTTTCCGCTCAGACCATCGGCGACGCGTTCAATCACTGGGACGACATCGACATCAACTTCAAGGGCCGCAGCATCCGCAGCAGCGGCCATGGCTTCATCGGCATCGGCCGCAAGAAGCTGCTGAACATCCTGCAGGCGCGCTGCGAAGACGTGGGCGTGAAGCTGGTCTTCGAGAACTTCGTTCAGGACGACCAGGCCATCGCGCGTGAATACGACGCCGACCTCGTCATCGCTTCCGACGGCATCAACAGCCAGGTCCGCACCCGTTACGCGGATACGTTCCATCCCGACATCGACCAGCGCCGCTGCCGCTTCGTGTGGCTGGGCACCAAGAAGGTGTTCGACGCGTTCACCTTTGCCTTCGTGCAGACCGAGCACGGCTGGTTCCAGGCGCATGCCTACCGCTACGAGGACGGCATGTCCACGTTCATCGTGGAAACCCCCGAGGAAACCTGGCAGGCAGCCGGCATCGAGCAGATGAGCCAGGAAGAGGGCATCGCCTACTGCGAAAAGCTGTTCGCGCCGTGGCTGGACGGCAATGCGCTGATCAGCAACGCCACGCACCTGCGCGGTTCGGCCATCTGGATCCGGTTCCCGCGCGTCATCTGCAACACCTGGGTCCACTGGAATACGCTCGAGACGGCGCGCGGCCAGCGCCGTGTTCCCGTCGTGCTGATGGGCGACGCCGCCCACACGGCCCACTTCTCCATCGGCTCCGGCACCAAGCTGGCGCTGGAAGATTCGATTGAACTGGCGCGCTGCCTGAGCGGGGCGGAAGGCAGCGTCGAGGCCGGGCTGAAGCACTACGAGCAAGTGCGCAGCGTGGAAGTGCTGAAGATCCAGAACGCCGCCCGCAACTCCACCGAATGGTTCGAGAACGTCGAGCGCTACGCCGACCTGGAACCCGAGCAGTTTGCCTATTCGCTGCTGACCCGCTCGCAGCGCATCTCGCACGAGAACCTGCGCCTGCGCGATCCGGCCTGGCTCGAAGGCTTCGAACGCTGGATCGCGGAACGCGCCGGCGCCGCCACGGCGCAGGGCCAGCGTCCCGCGATGCCCATGCTGACGCCCTACCAGGCGCGCGGGGTGCGGCTGAAGAACCGCATCCTGGTGTCGCCGATGGCCATGTATTCGTGCACCGACGGCGTGCCCGGCGATTTCCATCTGGTCCACCTGGGCGCCCGCGCCATGGGCGGCGCGGGGCTGGTCATGGTGGAAATGACCTGCGTATCGCCGGACGGCCGCATCACCCCGGGGTGCCCGGGCATGTGGAACGACGACCAGCAGCAGGCGTTCGCCCGCATTGTGAATTTCGTGCATGGCAACAGCGACGCCCGGATTGGCCTGCAGTTGGGCCACGCCGGCCGCAAGGGGTCCACGCAACTGGGATGGCAGAAGATCGATCACCCGCTGGCCGAAGGCAACTGGCCGCTGGTGTCGGCCTCGGCCCTGCCGTACATCGAAGGCGTGTCGCAGACGCCGCGCGCCATGACGCGCACCGACATGGATCAGGTGCGCGACAACTTCGTCGCCGCCGCCCGCCGCGCGGCCGCCGCCAACTTCGACTGGCTGGAACTGCACTGCGCGCACGGCTACCTGCTGTCCAGCTTCATTTCGCCGCTGACCAACCGGCGTGAAGACGAATACGGCGGCAGCCTGGAAAACCGTCTGCGTTATCCCCTGGAAGTCTTCCACGCGGTCCGCGCCGTCTGGCCCCAGGACAAACCCATGTCGGTGCGGATTTCCGCCAGCGACTGGGTGGAAGGCGGCGTCACCGCCGACGACGCGGTGGAGATCGCGCGCCACTTCAAGGCCGCCGGCGCCGACATGATCGACTGCTCGTCGGGCCAGGTCAGCAAGGAAGAAAAGCCGGTCTACGGCCGGATGTTCCAGACGCCGTTCGCCGACCGCGTCCGCAACGAAGCCGGCATCCCCACGATCGCGGTGGGCGCCATCTTCGAAGCCGACCATGCCAACGGCATCATCGCCTCGGGCCGCGCCGACCTCTGCGCGCTGGCGCGTCCCCATTTGGCCGACGCCTCCTGGACGCTACGCGAAGCGGCGCGGGTGGGCTATCTTGATGTGGCATGGCCGAGCCAGTACTTCGCCGGCAAGCGCCAGCTGGAAACCAACTTCGAACGCGCCGCCGCCATGGCGCAACTGGATATCAAATGAACGCAATTCCGCTACCGCTTGCCGGGCGCCATGCCCTGGTGACCGGAGGCGCCCGCGGCATCGGCCTGGCCAGCGCCCGGGCCCTGCTGCAGCGCGGCGCCCGCGTCACGCTGCTGGGCCGCGATGGCGCGGCGCTGGATGCCGCGGCCGACAGCCTGGCCAGCCTGGGGCAGGTGCAGGCCGTCAGCGCGGACATCGCCGACGAGGCCTCGGTGCGCGCGGCTTTCGCGCAGGCCGAGGTCGAATTCGGCCCGGTGCTGGTGCTGGTGAACAATGCGGGCCAGGCGGTCAGCCAGCGCTTCGACCGCACCGACGCCGCCCTGTGGCAGCAGATGCTGGCCGTCAATCTGACCGGCACTTTCCACTGCATCCAGGCCGCCTTGCCCGGCATGCTGCAGGAAAAATGGGGCCGGGTAATCAACGTGGCCAGCACCGCGGGCTTGATCGGCTACGGCTATGTCAGCGCCTACTGCGCGGCCAAGCACGGCGTGATCGGCCTGACCCGTTCGCTGGCGCTGGAAACCGCTCAGAAGGGCGTGACGGTCAACGCGGTCTGTCCCGGCTACACCGAGACCGACATCGTGCGCGGCGCCGTGACGAACATCGTCGACAAGACCGGCATGACGCCCGAAGCCGCCCGCGCCAAGCTGGCCGAGCGCAATCCGCAGGGCCGCCTGGTGCAGCCCGAGGAAGTGGCCGAGACGGTCGCCTGGCTGGCCCTGCCGGCCTCGGCCTCCGTCAACGGCCAGGCGATTGCCGTCGACGGCGGCGAAGTGATGACCGGCTGAAGCCGGCAGCCCATTCCCAGAATTCACGAACGGAGACACCATGAGCATCCAGCCCGAAGTACACACCATGAAGCACCACAAGCGTCCGATTGCCGGTTATCAGGCGAAGACCTTCCTGTGGCAGGTGTCGGACGACGGCAAGATCGGTACCGTCACGCTGAACCGTCCCGAGCGCAAGAATCCGCTGACGTTCGATTCCTACGCGGAACTGCGCGATCTGTTCCGTGCGCTGGTGTATGCCACCGACGTCAAGGTGGTGGTGGTGACGGGCGCGGGCGGCAACTTCTGCTCCGGCGGCGATGTGCACGAGATCATCGGCCCGCTCACCAAGATGACCATGCCCGAACTGCTGGACTTCACCCGCATGACGGGCGATCTGGTCAAGGCCATGCGCGCGTGCCCGCAGCCCATCGTGGCGGCGGTGGACGGCGTCTGCGCGGGCGCGGGCGCCATGGTGGCGCTGGCCTCCGACATGCGCCTGGGCACGCCGGCCGCGCGCACCGCCTTCCTCTTCACCCGCGTGGGACTGGCGGGCGCCGACATGGGCGCTTGCACGCTGCTGCCCCGCATGATCGGCCAGGGCCGCGCGTCCGAGCTGCTGTATACGGGCCGCGCCATGACGGCCGAAGAGGGCGCGAGCTGGGGCTTCTTCAACGCGCTGCACGAATCCGGCAAGCTGGGTGAAGCCGCGCAGGCGCTGGCGGCGCAATTGGCCGCGGGCCCGACCTTCGCCCACGGCGTTACCAAGAAGCTGTTGCACCAGGAATGGAACATGGGCGTGGACGAGGCCATCGAGGCCGAAGCCGAGGCCCAGGCCATCTGCATGCAGACGCGCGACTTCCATCGCGCCTACGAGGCCTTCGTGGCCAAGCAGAAACCCGTCTTCGAGGGGAATTGACGATGCGCGATTCAAGCTGGCTGGACTGGCCATTTTTCGACGGCGCGCACCGCAAGCTGGCGCATGAGGTCGATGCCTGGTGCGAGCAGTCGCTGGCCGACGTCGACCACCACGACGCCGACGCCGCATGCAAGAAGCTGGTCAAGGCCATGGGCCAGGCCGGCTGGCTGCGCTACGCGGTCGCGGGCGGTCCGGGCGGGGCCTGGGGCGGCGCGCTGCCCGAGGTCGATTCCCGTGCCGTATGCATCCTGCGCGAAACCTTCGCCCGCCATGAAGGCCTGGCCGATTTCGCCTTTGCGATGCAGGGCCTGGGCAGCGGCGCGATTTCGCTGATGGGCTCGGACGAGCTGCGCCGGCGGTATCTGCCGCGCGTGGCGCGCGGCGAGGCGATCGCCGCATTCGCGTTGTCCGAACCCGACGCCGGCTCCGACGTGGCCGCGTTGTCGTGCGAGGCGCGGCAAGACGGCGACCATTACGTGCTGAACGGCGCCAAGACCTGGATCTCCAACGGCGGCATCGCCGACTTCTACTGCGTGTTCGCCCGTACCGGAGAAGCGCCTGGGGCGCGCGGCATCAGCGCCTTCGTGGTGGATGCCGATACGCCGGGATTCGAGGTCAGCGAACGCATCGAACTGATTGCGCCGCACCCGCTGGCGACCATCACCTTCGATAACTGCCGCATTCCGGCGACGCACCGGTTGGGCGATGCGGGCCAGGGATTCAAGCTGGCCATGATGACGCTCGACATCTTCCGCGCGTCGGTGGCCGCGGCCGCGTTGGGTTTTGCGCGGCGGGCGCTGGACGAAGGGTTGGCGCGCGCCAAGTCGCGCCGCATGTTCGGCCAGACCCTTGCCGACCTGCAACTGACGCAAGCCGCGCTGGGTGACATGGCAACCGCCATCGATGCGTCGGCGCTGCTGACATACCGCGCCGCGTGGATGCGCGACGTGCAAAAGCTGCGCACCACGCGCGAGGCCGCGATGGCGAAGATGACAGCCACGGAATCGGCGCAGACCGTGATCGACCGCGCGTTGCAGATGTTTGGCGGCGCGGGCGTGGTGTCGGGGATGCCGGTGGAAAAGCTCTACAGGGAAATCCGAGCGCTGCGCATCTATGAAGGCGCTACAGAAGTGCAGAAGTTGATCATCGCCCGTGAACTGCTGAAGGCGTAAAGGGCCACCGAGCGCTTGTCTTCGGCAACGTAAACCGCACCGCACTAGCCAAGGGGAATTTCATGGAAGTATCCGCCCACATCGACACCTTCACCCGGGACAATCTGCCCCCGGGTGAACAATGGCCTGAATTCCTGCTCGACGGCCCCGACGTGGCCTATCCCAAGCGCTTCAATTGCGCCGTGGAACTGGTGGACGCGATGGTCGAACGCGGCCACGGCGACCGTGTGGCCCTGCGCTGGCGCGAGGACGGCAAGCCGGCCGCGATGACCTACCGCGAACTGGCTGCGCTGACCAACCGCATCGCCCATGTGCTGACCGAAGACATGAAGCTGGTGCCGGGCAACCGCCTGTTGCTGCGTGGGCCCAACAATCCCATGATGGCGGCGTCCTGGCTGGCCGCGATCAAGGCGGGGCTGGTCACCGTGCCCACGATGCCGCTGCTGCGCGCCAAGGAACTCAAGCAGATCATCGACAAGGCGCAGATCCAGGCCGTGCTGTGCGATGCCCGCCTGAAGGAAGAGGCGCAGTTCTGCGCCCAGCCGGATCACGAACATCACTGCCCTGGGCTGTCGCAGGTCATGTACTTCAACGATGCGGCGCCCGACGCGCTGGACGTGCTGGCCGCGGCCAAGCCGGACGCCTTCGAAGCCTGCGATACGGCGGCCGACGATGTCTGCCTGATCGCCTTCACCAGCGGCACGACGGGCTCGCCCAAGGGCTGCATGCATTTCCATCGCGATGTGCTGGCGATGTGCGACCTGTTCCCCAAGCATGTCATCAAGCCGGGGCCGGACGATATCTTCTGCGGCACGCCGCCGCTGGCGTTCACGTTCGGCCTGGGCGGCCTGTTGTGCTTCCCGCTGCGGGTGGGTGCGAGCACGGTGCTGGCCGAAAAGCTGTCGCCGGAAAGCCTGCTGGAACTGATCCAGGACTTCCGAGCCACCATTGTGTTCACGGCGCCCACCTTTTATCGCCAGATGGCGGCGCTGGTGGGCAAGTTCGACCTGTCTTCCCTGAAAAAGAGCGTATCCGCCGGCGAGGCCCTGCCCGACGCCACGCGCCAGCTCTGGAAGCAGGCGAGCGGGCTCGAGATGATCGACGGCATCGGCGGCACGGAAATGATCCATGTGTTCGTGTCCAGCCCGCCGGAGTCGGTGCGCCGGGGCGCCATCGGCCGGGTGGTGCCGGGCTATGTGGCGCAGATCGTTGACGACGACATGAACCCCGTGCCCAACGGCACGGTGGGGCGGTTGGCGGTCAAGGGGCCGACGGGGTGCCGCTATCTGGCGGATGACCGCCAGCTCCGCTTCGTGCAGCAGGGCTGGAACCTGCCTGGGGATACCTTCACGCAGGACGACGACGGTTATCTGTTCTATCAGGCCCGCAATGACGACATGATCGTTTCGGCCGGCTACAACATCGCGGGGCCGGAAGTCGAGGACGCGCTGTTGCGCCACGAGGCCGTGGCGGAATGCGGGGTCGTGGGCGCGATGGACGACGAGCGCGGGCAGTTGGTGAAGGCGTTCGTGGTGCTCAAGCCGGGCTATGCGCCCAGCGGTGAGCTGGTGGCCGCGATGCAGGCTTTCGTGAAGGCCAATATCGCGCCCTACAAGTATCCGCGCGCGATCGAGTTCGTGGAGGCTTTGCCGCGCACGGAAACGGGCAAGCTGCAGCGCTTTGCGCTGCGCAAGATGGCCTGAGCAGGCAATAAGGAAACATCATGGCAGCACCCTTCATCAGCCAGGTCGAAGTCCGGTTTCGCCATTGCGACCCGGCGGGCATTGTGTTCTACCCGCGCTATTTCGAGATGATCAACGATTTTGTCGAGGAGTGGTTCGACAAGGGGATGGGGCTGCCGTTCCATGCGCTGCACGTGGACCGGCACATCGGTACGCCGATGGCGTCGGTGACGTGCGATTTCAGTGCGCCGAGCCGCTGGCATGAAAAGCTGCGCCAGACGTTGGAGGTTCAGCGTATTGGCGGCGCGTCGTTCAAGGCGCTGGTGCGATTCGAGGGGCCGGATGGGCAGTTGAGGCTGTCGGCGGTGTTGACGATCGTGACGGTGGATCTGCGGACGATGAAGTCGATGCCGCTGCCTGCGGATCTGCGGGAACGCATGCAGGATTATCTGGCGCCCGCGGCCTAGGCGGCGGGCGCCTCCCTGTGGTTTTTTTATTTATCAATAGGATGAGACGTTATGAAGATTCTGCAACCGCCGGATTGGATGGCGCCCCGGGGCTATTCGAATGGTGTGCTTACCGAGATGCAGGTGGGCAGCAAGCTTGTGTTCGTGGGGGGGCAGGTGGGGTGGAACGGGCAGCAGCAGTTCGAGTCGGACGATCTGGCTGATCAGGTTCGCCAGACCTTGTCGAACATTGTCGCCATCCTGGCCGAAGGCGGCGCGAAGCCCGAGCATATTGTCCGGATGACGTGGTATCTCACTGACAAGGATGCGTATGTGGCGGCATTGCCGGCTATCGGCAAGCACTATCGTGAATTCATCGGGCGGCATTTTCCGGCGATGACGGCGGTCGAGGTGGCGGATCTGGTTGAGGATCGGGCCAAGGTGGAGATTGAAGTGACGGCGGTTGTGCCGGCGGGTTGATCGCTGGCGGTAACGGTGTATCGAGGGTTCGCTGCCTTTGCTTTCTGGCCGGCACTGGGTGGCGGGGTGGCGGGCCTTCGGTGCTTCGTTTTTTTTTGGATGCCTGAATTCCTGAAGCGTTGCTTTTTTTGGGTTCGGGCGTTTTGTTTGAGTTCTTTAGACGCCTGGCGTGGCGGGGGCCTGGGGGGTGCGGGGCTGCGATTGCGGTCCGGAGCCTTCGCTCCGGACTGCCCCGTCGTCATCCTCGTCCTCGCCTTCGGCGACTCCTTCGGATTCCCTCGGGCGCATCTGACGCCCCGCACCCCCCAGGCCCCCGCCACGCCAGGCT
>RCUH01002283.1_pt1 | contig 11477 bp, 7 predicted proteins | sample 2166191 | NCBI WGS metagenome assembly RCUH01 (sample SAMN09932848, study PRJNA488358) | compost metagenome | feature: garden; material: soil; isolation source: compost soil in an enriched community after 214 h of incubation | place: Germany: Experimental Botanical Garden Goettingen | collected...
CTGCGACCTTCGGGTTATGAGCCCGACGAGCTACCGGACTGCTCTACCCCGCGTCAGGAATCATGAGCGTACCATCATCTCCCCCTCGATGCAAGGGGCAAGCGAGCCTTCTCAGGCTCCCCAGATCTCTCGGGCCAGCTGCTGGCGATGCCAGCCGCGCATCAGCTCCATGACGCCCGCACCCTTCGCCGCGCGCCGCACCCAGCCGCTGGGGTCCCGTCCGAGTGCGGCCAGCGTCCGGCGGCTCAAGAGGCCCGTCCGGCATGCCGCTTCGCGAACCGCCCAGCTCGCGTCCTGAGCCGCCTGTTCGGCCAACTTGGGGGTCAGGCGAGGGCTGTGAGCGGCCGAGTAACGGATGTCGACCAGGGGATCCTGCAGGAGCAGGGCCAGCGCCTTGGCGGGGAGATGCGGGTTGGAGACCAGGTCGCGCCGAACCTCGGGATCGGCGTCCTCCGCCAGGCGCGCCGCCGCCAACGGCGTGAGATCCGAGCGCTGGGCCACCATCTTTCGCAAGTCGGGCTCGTCATCCTCGGCGAGCACCTCGAAGACCGCCGGCTGCACGTGTGGGTTCTCGAGCAGGGAGACCCGCACCCGGAAGTCCGCGTCTTGGGCGAGCTGGGTCTGGACCAGGCGGCCCGAGCCCGGATGGCGTGCCACGTCCTCGCGCAAAGAGACCTGCGAGGCCCCTGCGAGCGCGAGAAAAACTTCGGGAGGCAGTTGAGGCAGGGCCAGGAGATCGCGCCTCACCTCGGCCGGCAGGGCCTCGTCGCTGGCCATGTCGGTCCACATGGCCGCGGTGGCCATGGCATGGCTGATGGCCGCCCAGCGGATGTTGCGGTCGCGATCGCCCATGAGCTGGCGCAGGGCGTTCTCGGAGGCTCGGGGATTCTGGGCGACTCCGGCGCGCGCCTTGCGCTCCGTATCGCTGGCGAGGCGCGACAGGGCCTCCGTGGGGGTACGAGGATGCCAGGCCACGGCGGCCCGGACCTCAGGAATCTCGTCATGGGACAGGAAGTCCAGGGTCTCGGGGTGGGCGTTGGCATGCATGGCCACGTGGTAGCGCAGCAAGGGATCCGGCTGATTCGCCAGGAGGCCGAGCGCCGCCGACGAGGTGGTGGGGGTATCCGCGAGCTTGCGCAGGGCCGCGAGATCGAAGCCATGAGCGAGGGCCTTGGCGCAGGCCGCAGGGGTCGCGTAGGAGTGGGTCAGGACGCCGAAGCGGATACCGTCGACCGGGTCCTCGGCGAGCCGCTCCAGGGCCTCGGCGGGCGTGGCGGGGTGGCGGGAGGTGAGGGCGCGGACCTCGACGTCAGGATGGGTCGCGAGGCGGGCAAGCGCGTCGGGCGAGAGCAGGGGGATCCGGGCGATCGCCCTCAAGACGTTCACATCGGCATCATGCGCCAGGCGTTCGCGGACGGCGGACGGCAGGGCGGGATGGGTGGCGACGCGGGCGCGAAGCTCGGGTTCCGGAGCGCCGGCCAGGGCTTCGAGGACCGAGGGGACCACGTTGCGGTGCGTCAGGACGTCCTGGCGGGCCTGGAGGGTGCCCCGGCGGGCCAGGCTGACCAGCCCGGCCGCCGGAGTCATGGGATGGACCGCCACGTACTCCTGGATGCGAGGGTCGGGGTCGTCGGCGAGGATGCGCAGAATCGATGAGGTGGCCGCCTTGGAGCGGGAGAGTTGCAGGCGGACCTCGCCGTCGGAATCCCGGGCCATGCGTTCGAGCGTGGCTTCGACCGTGCGGGCATCCTTGACGACCCGGATTCGCAGTTGCGGGTCGGGATCGCGCGAGAGGGCGTCCAGGACTTCCAGATCGGCCTTGGGGCTGGCGAGGAGGGCCTCTCGGACGTCACGGTCGACGTCGGTGGCCAGGGTCAAGAGAATTTCGGCGGTGACCTTGGGGTGGGCCGCCACGCCGAAGCGGACGGTGGGATAGGGGGAGCGCGAGAAGGCCTCGAGGATCCGGTCATCGGCGCGGGGATGCACGAGGATGGCATGGGCGATCGCCTCGTCCGCCGTCGTGCTCAGGGCTTCGAGCACCGCGCGGTTGGCGTACGCGTTCTCGGCCAGGGCCAAGCGAACCTCGGTCTCGAGATCTTGGGCCAGGCGCAGCATGACGGAGGGCGGCAGGTCCCCTCGGCGAGCCAGCTTGGCCCGAAGGGCAGGATCGGGATCCTCGGCGAGCCGGTGAAGGACCTCGGGCGTGACGTCCTTGCGGCCCAAAAGGGCGGAGCGGATAGCCGGGGAAAGGTCGGCGGCCAGGGCCTCCAGGATGGTGGAGGAGACCTGGGGATCGTTTGCGACCTTGAGGCGGGACTGGGGATCGTCGGGCAGGGGCTCGTCCCGGCGGGGCAGCTCGACGGTGGATCCCAAGGGGAGAGTGCGAGAGCGCTGAAAGCGGTCTCGGTTGAGCGAAGCGGTTTGGCGTCGCGGCTCCTGGGTCATGCCCCTCTCCTCGTGAACTCCGAGCGCCTGTGGCTTGAGGTTAGTTAAGCGAAGCTATCCTGAACCAACGAAGATCACTAGAAAATTGTCGAGGCCTTAACCGGGATTCTTGCCCGCCGGCTCGAGGCGCCCAGGGGGCGCAAAAATGCAGAGAGCCGAGATCTTGCGATCTCGGCTCTCAGCGGGGTTGACGGGGCTCGAACCCGCGACCTCCGCCGTGACAGGGCGGCATTCTAACCAACTGAACTACAACCCCCAACAAGATCTATACTAGCGGCTTCCTAGGCTGGCGTCAACCCTTTTTTTACCGCCGATTAATAGTTTATTTCTGCACCACGACAATCTCCCCCTGCTTCAGGCGGCTGTAAAGGTCCTCGATGTCTTCGTTATAGAGGCGCATGCAGCCGTGAGAGGCGTCCGTGCCGATGCTTTGGCGGGTGAAGGTGCCGTGCAGCTCCTCGCCGTGGCGGGTCGCCTTTCCGGTCTCGGGGTCGAATTGGCTGAGGTCGACCAGGCGGGTGCCGAAGGCCTTGCCGCCGGATTCGGGCCAGAGCTGGCGGGCGACCGAGCTCGGATCCTTGAGGAAGCCGGAGACGATCTTGATCATCGGGTCGGTGGGGGTCGCGGCGGCGCCGGTGGCGATCGGATAGATCCGCTCGAGCTGGCCCTGCTTGTCGTAGAGGAAGAGGCGGTGCTCGGAGGTGTCGACGGCGACGCGAACGGGCTTGCCCTTCACCTGGGGGGCGGGGAGGTAGGCCTTGGGGGAGAGGTCGGGATCTTCCCATGCCTTCTTGCCGGCGGCAGGCGCAACGGCATCCAGGGCCTTCAGGGTCTTGGCGTCGAGCTCTCCGGTCATCGGCAAGCCCTGGCTCGACTGGAAGCCTTCGAGGGCCCGCTTGAGCTCATTGCCAAACGCGCCGTCCGCGCCAGACGGCAGGCCAAAGCCCAGGTCCAGAAGGGCGGTTTGAAGGGCTTTCACGCCCTCGCTCTTGGCTCCCTTGGTGAGGGCTGGGCCGTTGAGCACCGCCAAGAGATCCGCATGGGCGCTGAAGCGGGCATGCGACAGTTTCGGGGTGATGGCGAGGCGATCGCCCTCGGTCTTGGCGGGCGACGGGGCTTCGGGCGTGGTCTGGGTGAGGAGACCCGCCCAATCGGGGGTCTTCCGCGGTGATTGACCGAAGACCTTGTTCAAGAACTCGCTGCGCATCGCTTCCCCCTTCCGGTAGAACCCGTTCGTCGAACGGGAGGGTCTTTAAGACCTTATTCCCCCGGAAGGGGGAGAGCTTGCGGGAATGACGAAAATCCCTCTCTCCCGGGCGCTAGAAGACGAAGCCCAGGCCGAGGTAGGGGCCGACGAGGTTGTAGGTCGCGGGCCCGGAGATCACGCTCTGGGTGCGAAGTCCGGCATCCACGCCGAACATGGGGGTGAGGGAATAGCCGATGCCGAGCTTGCTGTCGACGACCTGGTGGTTGGCGCCGCCGATGCCCAGCCAGGGGGTATAGCCCAGTCGGCCCTGGAAGACGAAGCGTTGGGGCAGGTTCAGGTCGAGGATCAGGCCAAGCGCGACGCCCACGCCGGTGCCGGGAGTGTAACTCAGGTACTTGGCGCCGCCGGTGCCGGTGAGGGCCCAGCCGAAGACGCCGGTGCCGCTCTGGTAGAACTTGACCTTGGCTTCGAGGTCGGCGCTGGTGAGGTTTCCAAAGGTGGGGAAGGCTCCGGTGAAGCCCCAGATGCCGAAGGAGAGGTTGGGGGTGAACCAGAGGTTGCCGGCGATGCCCGGAGCGAAGGTCGACGTGGAGACGGCCCCCGAGCTCAGGAAGGGATACCAGCCGAAGAGGCCGATCGAGCCCGAGGGTTTCGGGGTGGAATAGGCCGTCACTGCCCCGGAAGGACGCTGGGGCTGGGAGGTTCTCATCTGGGCGAAGCCGGGTGCGCTGGTGGCAAGGATGAGCCCCGTCCCGATGGCCGTGACCCAAAGCGCCTTAAGCATGAATCGCCTCCTCTCTTGGTCTGGACCCGGGGGAAAGGTTCCGGGGCCCCAGGGCATCATAAGAGGAGACCCCGAGATCCGTGCCAGGGCCAAACTGGACAAGACATCTTGCGGGGACTGGGCGGAGCGGGGATGCTAGCGATCGGGATGGACGAAGCTGCCGGTCAGTTGCGTGGAAGCGAACGAGACCTCGGCCTGGATCGTGGCCGTTTGGTTCTTGAAGGCGGGCTCGGGGAAGGCGTAGTAGAAGAGGCTTCCGTCTTCGTTGTTGGCGGTCGCGGTAAGGGCAATCTCCTTGCCGCCGGAAAGCGTCAACTTGCCCGCCGCCGTGCTGGCAGGGCTGAAGACCGGGTTCAGGGAGGCGTCCCAGGGGAAGAGGTAAAGGGTGTAGCGGCCATTGGCGGGAGTGAAGCCGACATACTCCAGGTAGTGCTTGCCCGACTGGACGAGTTGGCCTCCGTACGGGCCCCGCTGGACGGGGGTCGTCGAGCTCACGGGATCCGGCGAGCCGACCGTCACCCGGGTAGGGACGTCGGGGGCGACGGGATAAAGGGTGTCCTGGCAGGCCCAGAGGGCGAGCGGGATCAGCAAGAGGAGGGGTCGCGCGTTCATACGCGCATTCTACCCCAAAGACGGGCGCTTGGAACGGGGGGCATGCAAGCGCGGACCGATCCGGGGATCGGTCCGCGCGGCCGGAAAGGGATTTAGAGGAACCGGACGACCGTGGTCACCTTGGCGTGGGTCCGGGGATCCTCGCCGATGATGTCGATCTTGCGGGGGTCGCCGGATTCGTCTTCTTCGACCTGCAGCTTCGAGGTGCAGATCACGGAGTGGGTCAAGCGGTCGGCGTTTCCGACTTCCTGGTGGCCGATCTCGATGTCGACGGCGCAGGCCTCGGAGCCTTTCTGCTCGCTCATCACGGCCAAGAGGGGGGCCCGCTCGGCGATGACCTTGTCCCCGAACTCATCGCTCTTGAGCTCCACCCGGACATCGGCCTTGCGCTTGATCGTGCTGATGCTGTTGAGGTAACCCATCCACTGGTCGGTGGGAATGACTCGGGTACCCATACTCCCTCCTTTTCGTCACGCTCGGGCCTGCGGGAGGCCGGGCATGCCGGGCCGTCCCGCGCCGGCCGATCCGGACGCCTTCTTCCGGTGGGCCCATCTTAACAAAGGCCCTCCCTCGAAAAAAGCGACGAGAGAGCTTCATCAGGTCCAAGACCCGCGCCCTCCAAACCTCCTCGTCCCCTCTGGACGAGGGCTTCCCCTTCCCGCTCTGGCAGATTGGGGAGGGGAAACGAGGAGGGTTGCATGCTGAGCGCCTTACGGCAACTCTTGGGCCAGAGCGTGATCTACGGGTTCGGCTCCGTGGCAGGAAGCATGGTGAGCTTCCTCTTGATCCCGCTCTACACCCACCACCTCAGCCCCGCCGCGTACGGAGAACTCGAGGCGATCCTGGCGACCTACCAGATCGGGCTGATTCTCTTCGCCTGGGGCATGGCCAGCTCCCTCTACGGAACCTACTATGGGCGCTGCCAAGACGAGGAGGAGCGCCGCACGCTGGTCACCACGGCCATCCTGATGGTGCTGGTGGTCGCGGGAGCCATGGCGGCCCTGGGCTACGGGGTCGCTCCCCAGCTCTCGGCCTGGCTTCCCGACCTCGACGTCCACCACCTTCGCATCGTCATCGGGCTCGCAGCCCTGGGCGCCGTCGGCCTGCTACCACTGTCCATCTTGAGGGCCCGTCAGAAGCCCCAACTCTTCGTCGCCCTCACCCTCACCCAGCTCCTCCTGACCGTGGGGCTCAACCTCTACCACGTCGGCCATCAGGGCATGGGAGTGGACGGAGTCCTGCGCAGCATGGCCATCGTCCAGGGAGGCCTCGCCCTCGTCACGCTGGGAGGCGTCTTCTGGAAGTACCCCCTGCGCTTCAGCCCAGGCCTGGCTTGGACGCTGCTGAGCTGGGGCGGCCTACACCTTCCCAACTCCGTCGCCGCCTGGATCATCCAGCTCACCGACCGGTACTTCCTCTTATGGTTCACCACTGCCACCCAGGTCGGCGTCTACACCCTGGGCAGCAAGCTCGGCATGATGGTCATGGTCGGCCTCGCCACCCCCTTCTCGCTGGCATGGCCCGCCTACATGTACGCGCTCGCCGAGAAGGATCCCGAAGGCGCCCCGCCGATCTACGCGGCCGCCCTCACTTACCTGATGCTGGCGGCCTGCATCGCCTTCTTGGGGCTCTCGCTCTTCGCCCCCGAGATCATTCGCCTGATCGCCACCGACTCCTACCAGGGAGCCGGCGAGGTCATCCCCCTCTTGGTCCTCGCCTCGGTTCTCGCCACGGCCCACCCCGTCTTCCTCACCGGGGTCAACCTCGCCCGCCGCTTCGGGTTCTACCTGCTCTTCACCGGCGTCGGCGCCGGAATCAACGTCGGCCTCAACTGGCTGCTCATCCCCCGATTGGGCGCCATGGGAGCCGCCCTCGCCAAGGTCGCAAGCTATGCGGCCGTCGCCACGGTCACCTACGCGATCGCCCAGCGCCTCCACCCCATCCCCTACGACTGGGGACGGCTGGGAAAACTCGCACTCGCTTGCCTCGGAATCTACATCGCCGGCCATCTGGCCGCCATGACCGGCGCCTGGAGCTTCCCCCTGCGCGTCCTGGCTTTCATGGCCTTCCCGCTCGCGCTCTTGGGCCTCGGGTTCTTCACCGCCCCCGAGATACGCCATCTCAAGCGTCAGCTCAAGCGCATCCTGCCCGGACGCGCCCCCGCAGCCTGACTTCTCAGTGCCGCCTCATCCCTCGCGGCAGCGCATGATTGACTCCCCACCGATTAAACCCTCGAGTACTGGGTATAAGAACGTCATAGATGACATAAACATTATTATTGGAACAATCAGGTCAACACAGCCTTTGAGGCCACTTCCGACGCTGCGCTGACGCCTTCCACCTTCCATCGATCCTCTCCCGAGCGGGGCAGCACCTGGGTTTCCCAGTGCTGCCCATAATAATGTTTATGTTACCCACCTTCGGCAAGGTGCTCGGCCGCCTCCGGCGCCTCCCCTCGCCTGCCGTGACCCTGCCCCGACAGATCCGGATGCCCGCAGCGCGGCGATCGCGAAAGCCCTCGGTCGCGATCGTGAGCCTCATGGCCGTGTTCCTCATGCTCGGGTGCGCCGAGGAAGAGGACGGCCTGCTCGGCGCTGCGGGGACAAGGCGCAAGAAAGCCGATCCGAGCCCGACCATGCCGGCGAGCGAGGCCAGCCCGACGCCTACCCCGACGCCGCGTCCGAGCCCTTCGCCTTCGCCCTCCCCCTCGCCAACCCCCACTCCGACTCCGGTCCCCCTGGAGAGCCCGGTCATCATCGCCTCCCCAGGGGCTCCGCCCACGCCGGACCCCGTGGAGTCCCCCCTGTTTCCCGAGGACGACATGCCTGAGGAGGTCCTGTGACGTTCGTTCCCCATCCGAACCGGAAGGTCTCCCTGGCGCTGGTCATGCTGCTGGCCGTTCTGCTGACCGCCTGCCCGCGACCCCTTTCCCTGCCCGTGGGCGGGAAGGATCCCTCCGTCTCCGCGCAAGCGAACGAGCAGGTCACGGGACGCGTCAGCTTCGGCTTCCGGACCGTGCAGGCCACCATCAAGGAGGACGTGGCTCCCGGAGCCACGGTCTCGCTCATCGAGGTCACGTCCGGCAACACCCTCAGCACCACGCTCACGGATTCCGACGGCAAGTTCGTCCTGCGCTACTCCAACGGCTTCAAGCCCAAGACGAACGAACTCTACTACTTTGAGGCCGTGAAGGGACTCGCCGGAGGCTCGGGAAGCCCGAACGCCGTCGGGGCCGACGCCGCCCGGGTCCGAACCATCGCGAGCTTCAAGGGCGGGGGCTGGCGGACCCTCACCAGCGCCGCCGCCGGCACGCAGATCTCCATCACCCCCATGACCACGGCCCTCGCGATCGCCGTCAGCCTGCGCTCGACCACCGCCCGCCCGATCCCCGCCGAGACCCTCTTCGGGGCGATCCGATCCGGAGGGGGAGCGGGAAGCGACTCCGTGACCCCGCCCGACCCGATCCTCGTTCCCCCCTCCTTCGTCTACGAGATCTACGCCCTGATCCTGGACTCCCTGGCCAAGGAGCGCGATCCCCTACGCTGGATCCGGTTGGCGCCCGGTCAGACGGATTCCGCACTCTTGCCGGACGTTCCATTCTCCTTCATCGGCTTCTCGCCCTCCAACGAGGCACCCGCCGGTGGAGAGATCACCCTAGTCGGCAGCAACTTCGCCCCGATCCTGAGCGACAACCGGCTCCACTTCACGACGGCCGAAGGCATGGCTCAGGTCCCGGCCTCGGTCCTGGAGATCAACGCCGACGCCACGCGCCTCAAGGTCCGGGTTCCGCTCGACGCCCTGACCGGTCAGGTGACCCTGGTGATCGCGGACAAGTCGTTCATCGGACCGATCTTCCGGCTGGCCATCCGGGACGGCCACAGCGTGGTCGACCTGGCGGGCAAGATCTACGTGGCGAACCAGAAGACCGTGGCGGTCATCGAGCCGATCGGCGGCGACAAGACGGCGGTGTCGACCCTCATCCCCGAGAGCCTGCTCAGCCCGCGATCGCCCCGTGCCTTGACGTTCGGCCCGAGCGGCTACTCCGAGATCTTCGTCGCCCTGGCGGGCCCTTCTCCCGAGGTCCGGAAGTTCGACGTCAACAACCCGGCCTTATCCAGCAAGTACCACGGGACGGGCTCCGTCGCGAACCCCTCGGGCATGGCCTTCCGCGTCTCGACGGGCGCGCTCTACCTGACAGACGCGGTCACGGGCAAGCTCCACGTGATCGGCTCCGCGGGGGCGGCCGTCGGGGAGGTCTCGCTCTCGCTGCCCTTGAACGGTCCGCGGGGACTGTCCTTCGGGCCCGACGGCAAGCTCTACGTGGCCAACTCGGGCGACGGGAGCGTGGTGGCGATCGACCTGGACGCCGCTCCCGCGACGGTGACGCCCTTCGCCGCCGGACTCGCCACCCCCTGGGGCGTCGCCTTCGACAACCGGGGTTCCTTCTACGTCAGCAACAACACCGGCAACTCCATCTTCACCAAGCAGGTGACGTCCGATCCCGGAGACCCACTCGTCTACGGAGCGCTCACCTCCTTCGCGAGCATCCCCACCCCGGGCGGCCTGGATGCCGACTCATCGGGTTACGTCTACGTCGCGGACAACGTCAGCAATGGCGTCTACCGGATCAACTCCCGCTCGGAGAGCCGGCAGGTCGGCTTCGGCATCAGCTCCCCCACCTCCGTCTGGGCGGACGCGGACGGTCTCTTCGTCCTGACGGACGCTGGACGCATGCTGAAGATCGACTGGGGCGCCTCCGAGCGGCTCTCCGTCTACGCGGAAGGCCTGCAGGGTGCGCTGGGACTGATCCGTCACGCGGGCAACTTCTACACGGTCCAGCGGCCCCTGCAGCAACTGACCCGGATCTACCCGGACGGCTCCAGCAGCCAGGCGCTCTACCCGGTCAATCCCTACCTCTGGTCCAGCCCGACCCTGGAGGGCGACAAGATCCACCTGCGTCGCGTCACCAGCGACGTCACATGGAAGGTCCGGGAGTTCTACGACTCCTGGAGCATCGGCCTCGGCCAGGTGGACGAATTCGATCTCTCGAACCTTCAAGGAACTCCCGCACGACAGTTCAAAGGTCTGAAGCGCAAACCCATCGCCGTCGCCGCCGACCTCACGGCCGACGCGGCCTACAAGGGCGTCTACTACATCCTGGACAGCGACGGCCTCGGAGCCGATCCGAACCTCCTGCGCCTCGAGCGCTTCAATGCCTCGGGCACCATGGACACGGGACAACACTCCATGACCGAGACCTTCTTCCCCGATGCGGCGACCCGCGCCAGGCTGGTCAAGCCCCAGGACATCGCCGTCGCCTCCAACGGCAAGGTCTGGGTCGCCGACGACGAGGCCAACGCCGGCTCCGGCGCCCTTCTCGTCTTCAATCGAGACGGCTCCTTCGATCGGATGATCCCCGAGAGCAACCCCGCCCGCCTCGCGGTCATGGGCACTCACGTCGTCGTCAGCAGCCACCAGGCCGCCGGATACGTTCGCTTCTACGACAACGCCGGCAACGTGGTCCGCACCTTCAAGGGCTTCAACCAGCCGCTCGGAGTGACGGTCTCGGATGCCGGAGACCTCTACGTCCATGCCCGAGGGGATGGCGACAAGGTCTATCGGATCCCCAACTACGCAGCCATCCCGCTCGACGGCAACCAGGAGAAGGTCTTCAGCGCCCCCGAACTCGCGACCCGACTCTACTACACCCTGACGGATCGTGACCATGACATCGACTGGGACGACACCCCCGCCACCCGAGGCCTGGTCTTTGCACGCACGACCTCTGCCTACGGCTACATTTACCGCTACATCGAGGCTGAGAACCGCATCGTCTCCACCTTCGCCCATTACTCCTACTTCCACCGCCTGAGCCGCACGCGCAACGGCAAGTTCATCGCCCCGGGGATCTTCGGAGCGATGTATCACACGGATTACGGCAATCATGGCCATGGCCTCTACCAGTCCCTGGTCACGCGTCATGTGCATGACCTCAATGCCAACGACTACCCCGCGAGCCAGGGTAACGCCATGGCGGTCGTGCTGCCGAACTCCTTCGTGACGTATAGCTGCACCTATGAGTACAGCTATTTGATCGAGACCGATCTCGCGGGTACGTGGGAGAAAAGCTTTCAGGTCGGCGATATGTCCGCCATGGTTCGGGGCGACGACTACATCTACCTTGCGCGCTCCCATGGCAGTGGGCTCGTGCAGCGCTGGACCCCAGGGAAAGAGGCCGCCCGTAACGCCTGGTTCCGGGATCTCACGGGCACGGGCAACTATTCCGGAACGCGCTCCGTCGGGCTGGCGTACCATGGCGGCAAGCTCTACCAGTCCCTCTTGGACTACCACGTGATCCGCGAGATCGACCCCGCCAACCCCGCCGCCCCGGTCGTCAAGGTGCTCAACGCCGGCCTGGCCAACCCCGAG
>RCUH01002294.1_pt1 | contig 11434 bp, 10 predicted proteins | sample 2166191 | NCBI WGS metagenome assembly RCUH01 (sample SAMN09932848, study PRJNA488358) | compost metagenome | feature: garden; material: soil; isolation source: compost soil in an enriched community after 214 h of incubation | place: Germany: Experimental Botanical Garden Goettingen | collected...
TTTCGGTGGAGCAGTAGCATTAGGTGGTTACAAGCTTATTGAGAATAAAAAACTCGATGGTATGTCATTCGAAGACAAACAGAAAGTTTATTTTGCCAATAATCCTACAGGTGTGATGTCTTCCACAGGCAATCCTGATTTTACCCAGGCTTCGGCTGCGGTAGCTCCAGGTGTGGTACATATTAAGACAACATATAGTAGAAAGGGTTCCCAACAATCGCAGGGTTCTCCTTTTGATATGTTTGAAGAATTTTTTGGCATGCCGCAGGGTGGTGGACGCCGTCAGATGCAGGCACAGCCAGTACAAGCATCGGGATCGGGTGTTATTATTTCGGATGACGGTTACATCGTTACTAATAACCACGTGGTAGAGGATGCGGATAAGATCGAGGTGGTACTGACAGACAAACGTACGTTTGAAGCAAAATTGATCGGACGTGATCCCAATACGGATATTGCATTATTGAAAGTTGCAGGCAAAGGTCTTCCTGTTGTAAAAATGGGTAATTCGGATAATGTCAATGTAGGTGAATGGGTATTGGCCTTTGGTTACCCACTTGGTTTACAGTCTACGGTGACAGCGGGTATCGTCAGTGCAACAGGTCGCGATATTGGTATCTTAAGAGAGGGACAACAGCAACGTGGTAATCCTTTTGGGGGTGGTGCAGAGCAGCCACTTGCAAGCTCGGCTATCGAATCTTTTATACAGACAGATGCCGTAATCAACAAAGGGAATAGTGGTGGAGCATTAACAAATGCTTCGGGTGAATTAATAGGTATCAACTCAGCAATTGCGTCACCAACGGGGGTATATGCCGGTTACGGATTTGCGATTCCAGTTAATTTGGTGAAAAAAATTGCGGATGATTTTGTTGAATTTGGTAATGTAAAACGTGGTTATATTGGTGTTAGTTATGTGCCTATAACCTCAGAATTGGCCAAAGAAAAAGGTATTACAGAGATTAATGGTTTATATGTGGAGGATGCAGTCACTGGGGGAGCCGCTGAAGCTGCAGGTATTAAAAAAGGAGATATCTTAACGAAGATCAATGGTAAGGTGATTACGGGTTCTCCTGTATTAAGTGAAACTATCGGCCGTCTACGTCCGGGTGATAAAGTGAATATTACCTACAAACGTGAGGGTAAGGAAAAACAGGTTTCTTTGACATTGAAAGGTGAAGAATCGCTTAAATCAGCTTCTGGCGCGAGTGGAAAAGCTTCGAAAAGCGCAACTGAAATCTACAACAAATTAGGAGCAAGCTTTATTCCTGCCTCTGCAGCGAAGAAAAAAGAATTGGGTGTAAACTCCGGTGTTGTGGTGACACAAGTAAACCGTGGTGGTATATTTGATTACTTCGGTGTCGAAAGAGGCTTAGTAATTACAGAGATCAATGGAAAAGCTGTCAATAGTGTTGATGATGTAGAATCTGCATTGGGTGCCACTCAGCGTAATATTGTACGCTTAAAAGGTGTGTCTCCGCAAGGTGGTGCAGTTCAACTCAGCTTCCCAGTGGAATATTAAAAATTGAATTAAGAATTGGTTGATTAATATAGTTTAGGTGGTTCTAACCGTAAGGTTAGGCCACCTTTTTTATTAAAGGGTATCGTTTGTTTTAAGGGCCAGCAAGATCTTTAAATATTTGATGCATTTGTCACGGGAAAATACTCCCCACTAGGATATGGTCACTGAGATTTTGGTACATGATATCATCGCCTATTGTGCGCACTTTCATAAACCTTTGTGTGAATGCCGTGGATGCATGAAAATTTAGTCTAAAATGCCGGAATTTTGGGAATCGTCTGGATGCTCCAATTGTAACCGGAAAGTACGATTTCATCAGGGTTGTTTCTTTAATAGTTTAAGTTTAGTTATTTTGCGCAATAATGTTGAGATAGACTGTTCCCGCTTTGAAAAATGAGCTGGAACATGTTTATGATTTATAGTTACATAATTATACCCATGGAAGTTTAGAGGGCCTTTCGGAAGTCAATAACATACGATCTGTCCAAATGTTGATAGCAATTGAGATAGTCGATTTATCGTATTGCTCTTTAGGTTACATGGTTTAAAAAAAGTATTTCGATGAAAATTTTAATGGTCTGTTTGGGAAATATCTGTCGTTCGCCATTGGCACATGGGATATTGAAGCAAAAAGTAAGAGATAAACAATTAAACTGGGTAGTAGAATCTGCAGGTACAGGTGACTGGCATATTGGTGAGGCGCCCGACCGAAGGGCAATTGCGATTGCAAAGAAATATGGGGTCGATATATCCGGACAACGGGCAAGACATTTCCACCCTGCATTTTTTAATGAATATGATCTTATTTTTGTCATGGACCGTCAGAATTTTGCGGATGTCTGTGCACAGGCGGAAAACAAAGATGATTTGGAGAAGGTACAATTGTTTTTAGATGATGATATCGTTCCTGATCCGTATTTTGATGACAATTTGTTTGACCCCGTTTTTCAAATGATTGACAAGCGTTGTACGGAGGTTATCGCGAAGGTGTCACCCTTCTCGTAAATGACATTGATATTATCTGAATATCGTGAATTAATTCCTAATTTTCGATGGTTAAAAATTCCAAAAGGAGAGGGAGACTTTTGGAGATCTCGGTGAATAATGTTTTAGAAAAGGATAATATCATAAGCCTACGCAGGTGAATTTGTCTTTTTTGTTTAAAGAAAAAAAAATGAAAGCAGCAGAAGTAAACAAGAAGTGGAGCACCTTGCAGGGTGAAATAGCTTCTTTATTTGATATGGAAAAACCTGACATCAAGGTATGTTTATTCCTTATTGGTGTGCAGGAATTGGGAAAAGGTCCACAGAATTTCTCAAAGCGACAAAAAGAGGAGTTGATGCATATCGCTACATGTCGCTTGTTCAGTGCAATGGGATTCTATACCCTAAAGGGGCTGGATGAAGAAGGATGGCCACATTGGGAGCTGATAAAACCCATTCCTAACTACACCTTATTGGAGCAGGAACTTATTATGAAGTCCTTGATTATTGATTATTTTGAAGAGTTAAACGTCATCTAAAGTATGAGATTTTTAAAAGTTTGTTTAGTAACAGTATTTTGTTTTTTGCAGATCATGGCATTTGCAGCTAAACCGGAGTATAAATATGTTCAGATTGTTACCGACAAGGGAATCTGTGTATTACGCTTGTATAATGCAACACCAAAACATCGGGATAACTTTGTGAAATTAGCAAAAAGCAAATATTATGATGCGACCCTGTTCCATCGGGTTATTCAGAATTTTATGATACAGGGTGGTGACCCAGATTCAAGAAATGCGGTTGGTGGAGCTCAGCTAGGCAACGGAGGTCCCGGTTATACCATTCCTTCGGAAATCCAGGATGGACTATTCCACAAGAAGGGGACAATAGGTGCCGCCCGGGATAATAACCCTGCGAAAGCATCTTCTGGATCTCAATTCTACCTTGTTCAGGGCAAAGTATTCACCACTGAAGATCTCAGCCGATTAGAACAGACACGGATGAACGGAAAGAAATTTTCTGAAGCACAACGTCAGGCCTATACAACAGTAGGCGGAGCTCCACATCTGGACTGGAACTATACGGTATTTGGTGAATTGGTTCAGGGAATAGAAATTATCGACCAGATTGCGGTGGTGAAGACCGACAAACATGATCGACCGGAAGTAGATCAAAAAATGAGCATGCACGTGTTGACCAGACGTGAAGCACTTAATCTGGAACGCGAGCTGAAAGGCCTGAAGCCTCAAACAGGTTTCTTTACCAAAATAGGTGATCTATTCTCATCTAAAGATTATTAAAAGGTGTAAAGTTTCAAATCTAATATCTCAATACTCATATCTAAACAAATGAAAATAGTAACCTATAATGTGAATGGTTTGCGGGCCGCTTTAAAGAAAGATTGGTTAGGCTGGTTGAAAAATGTGAATGCAGATGTCATATGTCTTCAAGAGATTAAAGCCACTCCTGATCAAATTCCGGAAGTTGCTTTGCTGGAAGAAATGGGTTATGAGCATTACTGGTATCCGGCACAGAAAAAGGGATATAGTGGCGTGGCCATCTTCAGTAAAATTACTCCTACACATGTCGAATATGGTTGTGGTCATGAAGATTATGATTTTGAAGGCCGTATCATTCGTGCTGATTTTGATAAAGTGTCAGTGATGAGTACTTATTTCCCTTCCGGAACAACAGGAGATGTTCGACAGGATTTTAAATATCGTTTTTTGGATGATTTCCAGTTATATAGCAATAAATTGTTAGTTGAAAAGCCTAATTTGGTTGTATGTGGTGACTATAATATCTGTCATCGCGCTATTGATATCCATAATCCAAAATCGAATGCAAACTCTTCAGGATTTTTGCCGGAAGAACGCGAATGGATGGAAAACTTTATCAATTCGGGATACATTGACTCTTTCCGTCATTTGAATCCGGAACCGCATAACTATACCTGGTGGAGCTATCGTGCTGGTGCACGTTCCCGAAATCTGGGTTGGCGCATCGATTATAATATGGTGTCAAAACCGTTAGAGGCGCAGATCAGATCTTCACAGATTTTAGCAAATGCGGTTCATTCGGACCATTGCCCGGTTCTGTTGGAACTGGATGTGTAGATAAGAGTGACCTCGCAAAAAAGATATGTTGTCTAGAAAATAAAAGAGAAGCCCCTAAGTATTGGATATTTGAAAAGCGGTGGCGGGGGATATGAATGAATTTAAAGAAAAACAGGGGTAGCCGAACATTTTCGGATACCCCTGTTTTTATGGAAGTGGTATGTTGATCAATCCATTAAATGGAGTTCGACTGTTTAGTCGATCCGGTGTCTCAATAGCTGTTATATTTAAACCTGACTATGGATGATGGAGAGTTGTTGCGCAACCTTCTCCGCAATCGTCAGGAATGATTTTGTTACAGGATCTTCTTGATCTATTGCGACAGGGAAACCGTTGTCTCCGGCATCAGAAATCCCTTTAAGCAATGGTATTTCGCCAAGGAATGGTACTTTATATTCTTCGGCTAAACGTTTTCCACCATCTTTACCAAAGATATAGTATTTGTTATCAGGCAGTTCTGCCGGTGTAAAATAAGCCATATTTTCAACCACTCCCAAGAGCGGAATATTGATACTGTCCATTAAAAACATGCCGATTCCTTTGACAGCATCGGCTAGCGCTACCTGCTGCGGTGTGGTGACAATAACTGCTCCGGCGATTGGGAAAGTCTGTGATACCGTGATATGGATGTCACCCGTTCCCGGTGGCATATCGACAACAAGATAATCCAGTTCACCCCAATTGGCATCATTGAAAAGTTGTTTGATGGCCGAGGTGGTCATTGGGCCACGCCATGGAATAGGTTGGTTGGGATCCGTAAAGAAACCAATTGAAAGTAGTTTTAGACCAAATTTTTCAAGTGGTTCAATTTTAACCTGGCCATCAGGCATCTCAACAGATCCGGGTTTGGCTCCTTCCAATCCGAACATCATCGGTAGTGATGGACCATAGATATCGGCGTCCAATAGACCTGTTTTTGCTCCCTTGGCATGAAGTGCAAGTGCTAAGTTCGCAGCGACTGTTGATTTTCCAACACCGCCCTTACCTGATGAAACCAGAATGATGTTTTTAATCCCTGAAACCTGAGCGCCCTGTTTACCGACCACATTGGAAGTCATGTTGATCTGAACTTCAAGATTTTTATCAATAAAATGTGCTATGGCGTTGCGGCAAGCATGCTCTATATGGTCTTTTAGTGGACAGGCGGGGGTAGTCAATATGACATCGAAGGCAATTTTTTGGTCTTCGATCTGAATATTTTGAATCATATTCAATGTTACAAGATCCTTTTTTAGATCAGGCTCTTCAACATAGGATAATGCATTTAATACTTGTTCTTTGGTAACCATCTATTATTCATTTGAAATCATGGAATACAAAACTACTCATTGCCGATCAATTTCATGTCATTTGTTTGTTTTTAATGGAATTTAGATCGTTGTAACTGTTCCCTGTTTATGATGTAGGGGTTGTCCAAAAACACTGAACAAATCCTTGACAACTCTATAGCGTGGTATAGTGAATGCGCTGGGATAACTTTTGACGGAGATTGTTTTTATATTGTCCAGAAAATCGCCTGATAATCTTGTCTTCATTCTAATTGGGGTTTTAAATAAGCTGTGCTTCGGATGGTTTCCGGGTAATTATAATTGTATATAAAGGCAAATTTATCTAAGTTTGACTATTGATATGCATGGATTTGCATGAAATTGTAATTATGTCCAATCGATTTATAACAACACTGAAGTCCCGCAAGTGGCGATGGCTTTATATTACTTTGGCTGTTTTCTTGATTTTGGTAATCGCAGCAGGTACTTATGCTTACCAAAAGAGAGACGGGATGCTCATGGGGGCAATCAATAAAGCAAAAGCTAAGCTGTTGGAAAAGTATGATATGGATTTGAAAATTCAATATTATGCTTTTCAGGGAATTAATGCAGTGCAGTTTAAAAATATACAGTTGTTACCTAAAAATAGGGAGCCGCTGGCACAGATTAATGATCTGACGGTATCTGTTAAATTATGGCCCCTTTTATTCGGTGATGTAAAGCTTGGGGAGGTTATTCTGGACAATGCAACAGTGTCTTTGGTCAAGAAAGATTCCATTAGCAACTACGATTTCCTGTTTAAGAAACAAAAGAAGGATACAGTCGAGAATGATAATCCGAAGCAGAATTTGGCTGCTTTGGCGGACCGTCTACTAAAGAATGTATTCTTTAAAATCCCAAATGATCTAGATCTTAAAAATCTTGAGCTTTCTTATAAGGACGACAGTACTTCACAACGTATTGTCATACCTTCTGCTGTCATTGACGGTGGCGATATGGAATCTAAGTTTTTGCTAAATGATCATGAGGCTGCCTGGAACCTAACAGGGACAATAGATTCGGATAATCAGGAATGTGATCTGCGTCTTTTTTCGGATAAGAGGGAGGTGAATCTCCCACTATTGCGGCGCAAATTCGGTCTGGCTGTTAGTTTTGATGAGATATCCTTTCGATTGGACAAGGCCAACCGACGTAATAAGGAGCTGTTGGAGTTACATGGGCAATGGGGCTTTAAAAACCTGAAGGTAAATCATTGGCGTATCTCCAGTAAAGACGTTATTTTCCCCGAAGCGACGATGCAGGGGGCACTCAATATCGGAGCTTCTTCCATTGAAGTCAGTAAGGAGAGTACAGTACAGGTAAAAGATTTTGTTTTTTCTCCATACATAAAATATGTACATAAACCTGAAAAAGAGGTTTTTTTGGCTATTCACACAGATAAAATCAAGGCACAAGACTTTTTTGATGCGATGCCAGTTGGGTTGTTTCCAGGGGTGGACGGAATTCAGGTTGAGGGGCATATTCAATACGATCTAAATTTCGCTTTAGAATTAAAAAGGCCGGATAAGCTTCTCTTTTCGTCAAAAATGGATGATAAAGATCTGCAAGTCGTGAAATGGGGCGAGGCTAACATTGGGATGCTAAATACGCCTTTTACGTATACAGCTTATGAGGATGGTAAACCGATGCGTGAGATTGTGGTTGGTCCGCAAAATCCGAATTTTACACCATTGGATCAGATCTCCCGTTACATGCAGATTAGTCTGATCAACACCGAAGATCCTTTTTTCTTCAAGCATAAGGGCTTTGAAGAAAAGGCTTTCAAACTCTCTATTGTCACGAATATCAAAGAAAAAGGCTTTAAGCGGGGTGCAAGTACCATATCGATGCAATTGGTGAAGAATGTATTTCTAAACCGTAATAAGACTGTCGTTCGGAAACTTGAGGAGATCCTATTGGTTTGGCTAATGGAGCGTTCGCAGCAGGTAAGTAAAAAGCGGATGTATGAGGTTTATCTCAATGTTATCGAGTGGGGTAATAATGTCTATGGGATTACCGAAGCCGCCCGCTACTATTTTGGAAAAACTCCTGCGCAACTCGGACTTGGAGAAAGTATATTTTTGTCCAGTATCGTACCGCGTCCGAAGAAAGGACTTAACTTTTTTGACTGGACTGGACATCTTAAGGGAAATATGTTGCGCTATTTTAATACCTATGGCCATATCATGACTAAAACAGGGCAGATAGGTGTTGATTCGACCACAGTAGCTTATGGTTTCTACGAAGTCGTCTTGCAGCCACATTTGCGTGCCGCTAGACCTGCAGTTGTAGATTCGATAGACACATTGGATATGGGAGATGATCCATTGTTATTCGATGATCTTGGGAGCGGAGGAGCAACTGATAATTTAGAAGGGGTTTCCCTTCCTAAAACCATAAAAAAGATGTCTCATCCTGAAAAACAGGACGAGGAAACAGCTGAACCAGAAAAACATAAGCGGTCTATTTTCGATAAAATCCTAGGCCGTAACAAGGAAGAAAAGGAAAAAACGGAGGACGAGACAACTAAGGACCCTAAAAAAGTACAAAAGTAGCCTGGTAAACTAGGTTTATAAATTAGTAGTTTTCATATTGAAAAAACTGTTGATTTGTTATCATCGGGGGTGGGTTAAAAAATTTAGCGTGCTCAATATTTTGGAAAATCTGTCTGGAAAAAGGAAATGATACCGATAAAAATAATATAATGGAATGAAAAAAATAGAAATTGACGGATTGCTTTTTGAGCCCCTTTTTGAAGAAGAACAGATTCAGAAAAGGGTACGTTTGATGGGGATAGACATTAGTCTACGATATGAACATAAGCAACCTGTTTTTATAGGCGTGTTGAATGGTTGTTTTATGTTTATGGCAGATCTGCTTAAACAAATTGAAGTTCCCTGTGAGATGTCTTTTATTAAATTGGCCTCTTATATCGGTACTGGTCAATCTGAATTGAATGAGCTTTTGGGTTTAGGTATTGATTTAGAGGGGCGTGATGTGATTATCGTGGAAGATATTGTAGACTCCGGACATTCGCTGAAACATACATTGGATGCCGTGAAACGGTTAAATCCAGCCAGCGTCATCGCATGTGCACTTCTGGTTAAGCCTGAAGCACTGCAATATCATTTTGAAGAGCTGACCTATGTTGGTTTTGAGATTAGTAAGGAGTTTGTTGTGGGGTATGGGATGGATTTTAATGGTCTATGCCGCAACTTACCTGATATTTATAAAAACGTCGTGGTCTGATGCTACCAGAGATAATGATATTTTACTTGTGAAATTGTGCGTTATTAAAGCATTTGCTTGTTGTATAATTCTTTCAAATGTATGATCAAATCTTCCAGATCAGATAACGGTAATTTGGAGACAGTTTCAAATTTTTCTTTCTCATCAAATTTAATGATTAAGATCCCTTTATTATCTTCATTATACCCCGTTCTTTCTATCGAAAAGTTTATCTTGTCAAAATCAAATTCTTTTGAACCGCCCTTAAACCAATGGTAGTCCGCGGTGTAATTTAATTTATTTTCTTGAAAATGAATTATTTCGGAGCCATAAGTATTCCATAGCGAAACACGAAGCATATAGAACGCTATTAGTCCAAATACTGCATAGATAGCAATACTCACAATAGTTACTCCGCCATTGAGTATATTGGCAATGAGGCCACTTAAAGGTAGGACGATTGTAAATATTGTGAGTAGATAGATGAATAATCTGGCAATTAGGGACCCCGTTTGTTCTTTTAACATTAATCGGTTTTGTCTTAAGTCGATCTGTTTCATATAGCGTATTTTTTTGAATAGTTTAAGGATAGAAAGATCCTTCAGTGAGGTCGTCTTTTTTATCTTTGTTCCTTGATCCTATAGCAATATAGCTTAATATTTAAAAGTACAAGTTTCAATATGATCATTGACCATACCCACTGCTTGCATGTAAGCATAACAAATCGTTGAACCAAAAAACTTGAAACCTCTTTTCTTCATGTCTTTTGCTATTTTATCAGAAATCTCAGTCGTTGCTGGAACATGTTGCAAACTCGGCCAATGGTTGATCAACGGTTGTTGTTCTGGTAAAAATGTATACAGGTAATTGTAAAAGCTGCCATATTCCAGTTGGACGTTTTTGAACAGTCGTGCATTTGTAATGGTCGATTCGATCTTATTTCGATGTTTAATAATACCGGAATCTTTCAGGAGTGCTTCGACGTGATCTGCTGTATAAATCGCGACTTTGCTGACATCAAAATTGGCGAAGGCTTCCTGATAAGCTGATCTTCGGCGGAGGATCGTAATCCAGCTCAAACCAGCCTGAGCCGACTCTAGCACTAAAAATTCAAATAAGGTTTTATCGTCCTTGACCTGTCGTCCCCATTCTTTATCGTGATAGCTGACATACTGTTCATCAGATCCGCACCATTGGCAGCGTATAATTTCTTTTGGCATGTTCTATAAAGATTTTTTGAATGCAATATAACTTTTTATCCTAACTTTACGACCATAAAAAAGTTTCGAATTTAAAAGGTCTATGATTTCTTCATCACCGTTAAGGAACAGTTTATTTCAATGAAAGTTAACATCTTTAAATATTTTATTGTCTTTGTAATTCTCTTTGTGTTTTCGGCTGTACAGGTGAGTGCACAGCGACGGGCATTGCGACATATTGTCCAAGATAGCCTATCCCTATCCGATAGTACACATATTTTAAGCGATTCTATTCTGTCGCCTAACCAGGAGGTTTTGGCATCCTTAAATCCAGTACTGCAGAAACAATATCGGATTGTAACTGTAGAAGCGGAGGGGTTGGTTGTTCACAATATGTATGACTATGATGTGAAACAATATTTTAAAGGTGAGCAGCACAATAATGCTTTGGCTCGACAATATGGAAGTCCTAAGCCGCACCGGGAGAACTGGATTTTATTTACTGTGCTCTTCCTGATATTTGGGGTTGGGTTAATTCGCATATTTTTTCCTTCAGATATAAAGTTGGTCTTTCAGGGTTATTTTGATGACCGGGTGCTGTTGTCGGTTAGTAAGGAAGATACTATCCTAACCTCTTGGCCCTTCATTTTTCTGTTTGTATTGTTTTCGGGAGCAATGGCGCTATTTGTCAGTTTATTTTATGCATATGAATTGAACCGCTTTGATTTTATTACTTTTCCCAATTATATTAAAACAGTAGGTATGGTCGGTGGGTTATTTGCCTTAAAAATTGGCTTTATCCGATTTTTATCCTTTGTCTTTGAAATTAGGAAGCTGGTAAAAGAATATGTGACGGTGTTATATCTGATTTATTTTAACACACTCTTTTTGATGCTTCCTGTGTTATTAATATTGAGTCTTGTCCCATTAAGCGCTGTTGGCGTCGTTTTACATTTGGCTATTGTTGGAGCAATCCTGTTATTCTTATATAGATTTCTCAAGACAGCAGCGCATATTATGTCGATGTATAAATTTTCAATTTCCTATTTAATTTTGTACCTTTGTTGCCTAGAAATAG
>RCUH01002295.1_pt1 | contig 11421 bp, 8 predicted proteins | sample 2166191 | NCBI WGS metagenome assembly RCUH01 (sample SAMN09932848, study PRJNA488358) | compost metagenome | feature: garden; material: soil; isolation source: compost soil in an enriched community after 214 h of incubation | place: Germany: Experimental Botanical Garden Goettingen | collected...
ATAGTACAGCTGCTATTGCAAGTGAGAATAAGGGTTTGTGTTTTCCAGCAAGTGCGGATAGTATCCCAACATCACTGGGACAAGAAGATCATGTGAGTATGGGTTCCATTTCTGGTAGAAAGCTGCTTCAGGTCATAGATAATGTGGATAAAATTCTAAGTATTGAATTGTTATGCGCAGCACAGGCGAAGGATTATCATCACCCGCTGCGGTCTACTCCGGCATTGGAAGCGGTCCATGAACGCATACGGCAGTTTATTCCACATATTGAATCCGATCAGCCAATGGAAGCTTTGTTAACGAATGCATTGGAATTGGTCAAATCGGGCCAACTGATTATCCTACGTCAGCAGACTAATCCACAACAAGATGTTGAGATCGCGTTGGTAGAATGTTTTGATACATTTTAGATTGGCATATCATGGAAAAAGATTTAAAACTTATAGGTCCTTTCAGGCAATTATTGACAATGGAGCATATTTCATTGAAAGGTGCTATAAAGGATGACGAATTACAGGTAATTGATCACGCTGGCATTTTGATTGAAGGAGAAATCATTCAAGAGATAGGTGATTTTAACCTTTTATATCAACAACGGCAGGAAAGAGCTACCATCATCCATCTTGAAGGTGATCAGGTCGCTTTACCAGGCTTCGTGGATTGCCATACCCACATTAGCTATGCAGGGCAGCGGGCAAATGATTTTGCGCTTCGCAACGCAGGCTCTTCCTATCTGGAAATTGCGGAATCCGGTGGTGGAATTTGGAGTACGGTATCCCAGACAAGAGCTAGTGCCGAAGATGAATTGGTACAACTGACTATCGATCGCTCCGATTTTTTATTGCGTCAAGGTGTTACAACTATCGAAGTTAAAAGTGGTTATGGCCTTCAAGTTGAAGGAGAACTTAAGATTTTGCGCGCTATTAAGAGGGCAAATGGCCAAACTGCTGCGGATTTAATACCGACTTGTTTAGCAGCACATATGCTGCCTCGGGACTATAAAGGATCGGCGAAAGATTACCTTGATTTGATGGAGGCAACTCTCTTCCCAGAATTGAAAGCACAGCAGTTGGCCAATCGAGTGGATGCTTTTATTGAAAAAACAGCATTTGATGCCGAAACGATCAAACCGTATTTGCAACGGGCCAAAGAAATGGGCTTCGATTTGACGGTTCATGCAGATCAGTTCAGTACCTCCGGAAGTCAAGTTGCAGTGGAATTAGGAGCACGATCCGCTGATCACCTTGAAGCGTCTACAGCCGTCGAGATTGAGCTTTTGGCGCATTCAGATACCGTTGCTGTGGCATTGCCTGCGGCATCTATTGGTATCGGTTGTGCTTTCACGCCGGCACGCAAACTGTTGGACGCTGGTGCAAGTTTAGCAATCGCAAGTGACTGGAATCCGGGTTCTGCGCCGATTGGCCAATTGCTGACCAGTGCCTGTATATTGGCAACGATGGAAAAGCTCAGCAACGCGGAGGTTTTGTCAGCATTGACCTTCCGGGCAGCACATGCCTTGAATCTGCATGATCGCGGCAAGCTGGTTAAGGGAATGCGAGCGGATTTTAGTTTATTTCAGACCGATAATTATCAAAATATCACTTATTATCAAGGAAGTATGCAGCCTTCGGCTGTCTGGAAAAATGGTAAGGAAGTGTTTTCAATTGAACGATGATGGACAATGTATTTAGTCGTGTAGTTGCAGAAGGTATCCCTTCGCAGCTACCCCCCAAGATAGCGCGTGATCTGACTGTAAGTCATGCACCACGACGCAAAGATATTCTTTCGAAAAAAGAGGAAAAGCTTGCGCTTAGAAATGCCCTGCGTTACTTCCCAAAATCATGGCATGCGGAATTGGCATCGGAGTTTCTGGCCGAATTAAAAGCGTACGGAAGGATCTATATGTATCGCTTTAGGCCAAGTTATGAAATGTATGCACGTCCGATAGCAGCCTACCCGGCAAAAAGTAAACAAGCGGCAGCCATTATGCTGATGATTCAGAATAATTTGGATCCTGCAGTTGCCCAACATCCCCATGAGCTGATTACTTATGGCGGTAATGGTGCCGTATTTCAAAATTGGGCACAATACCGCCTAACAATGCATTATCTTTCCCAGATGACGGATGAACAGACGCTGCATATGTACAGTGGGCATCCAATGGGTTTATTTCCATCTTCGGAGCATGCTCCCCGGGTTGTTGTCAGCAATGGTATGATGATTCCGAATTATTCTAAACCCGATGATTGGGAGCGGTACAATGCGCTTGGTGTCACCCAATATGGGCAGATGACTGCAGGTTCCTATATGTACATTGGCCCACAAGGTATTGTGCACGGAACAACGATTACGGTTATGAATGCCTTCCGTCGGCAGCTTCCAGTTGGAGAGTCTATCCAAGGAAAAGTGTTTTTGACCTCCGGCCTCGGGGGGATGAGTGGTGCACAGCCAAAAGCAGGTAATATTGCTGGCTGCATTACCGTCTGCGCTGAGGTCAATCCTGCGGCCGCGAAAAAAAGACACGAGCAGGGTTGGGTAGATGTATTGGTGGAAGATATTGCCCAATTGGTGGAGCAGGTTCGCGTAGCGATGGATAAAAAGCAGACGATATCCTTTGCTTATATTGGTAATATTGTGGAGGTCTGGGAAGCCTTTGACCGTGAGCATATACATGTGACTGTTGGATCCGACCAGACATCGCTCCACAACCCCTGGTCTGGAGGTTATTATCCAATGGGTTTATCGTTTGATGAGTCCAATGTGTTGATGGCCACCGATCCGGATAGATTTAAGCAGCTTGTTCAGGCAACTTTAGTTCGTCATGTAGATGCCATTAATAACCATGTTGCTAAGGGTACATATTTCTTCGACTATGGCAATGCATTTCTGCTAGAAAGTAGTCGTGCCGGAGCGGCAATATTGGACTCGGAAGGGGATAAATTTATATATCCATCTTATGTTCAGGATATTTTAGGGCCCATGTGCTTTGACTACGGTTTTGGTCCGTTTCGTTGGGTATGTGCCTCCGGAGATCCTTCGGATCTGGAAAGGACAGATCAGCTTGCAATGGCTGTCCTGACATCGCTTCAGGCGATTGCGCCAAAGGAGATCCAACAGCAGATGTTGGATAACATTCAATGGATTAAGGAGGCCGGAAAGAATAAGTTGGTTGTAGGCTCACAAGCCCGTATCCTGTATGCAGATTCTAATGGCCGTATTGCGATTGCCAAAGCATTTAACGAAGCCGTTCGAAACGGAGAACTCGCTGGTCCAGTCGTATTGGGACGTGATCATCACGATGTCAGTGGAACGGATTCCCCTTATCGGGAGACGAGTAATATCTACGACGGAAGCCAGTTTACAGCAGATATGGCGATACATAATGTGATAGGTGATAGTTTTCGAGGTGCGACCTGGGTCTCCATTCACAATGGTGGCGGTGTTGGCTGGGGCGAAGTAATTAATGGTGGTTTCGGAATGTTGCTTGATGGTTCGGTAGCCGCAGAAGGTAAACTGGAGAAAATGTTGTACTTTGATGTGAATAATGGTATCGCTAGGCGTGCCTGGGCGCGTAATAAAGAGGCAAATCAAGCCTTGGATAGTGCAATGGCAAGCAATCCAACGCTACAAGTTACCCGGGCACAACTGGTGGACGACCATATTATTGATGAATTGTTTAATGACAACGAATGAATCTTTTACTTAACCAGCGGGACTTATATACCAAGGGAGACCAGGCCGTCTGGAAAGGGCGAATCGACGGTGAACAAAGGGATTGGATGCGCTGGCATCAATTGATGGAATGTACAGACCTGTTGGTCGATCCCAATTTGAAACAGTCAGTGGTGTTCTTAGGGTTTTGCAGTGATGAAGGTGTCGCCCGCAACCAAGGACGGGTAGGTGCGAAGGATGGACCTGGCGCTGTACGGAATGTACTTGCTAATCTGCCGGTTCATTTCTCATATGAACTAAAACTTAAAGATGCTGGAGATATTTTGCTTAAAGATAGTGATTTATATTCTTCTCAATTAGCGTTGGGTTATGCTGTGTCTTCAATTCTTAAGGCCGGTGGATTTCCTGTTGTATTGGGGGGTGGACACGAGGTGACTTATGGACATTATCTCGGAATAAAAGATTTTTTGGCTGATGGTGGACATAAGATCGGTATTATCAACCTAGATGCTCATTTGGATATGCGTGCGCTTGCTGGAGGGCAGGGGAATTCAGGAACAGGATTTTACCAGATCGAAGCGGACCGTGAAGGTATGGGCCAATCGTTTCATTATATGGCGATTGGTATACAGGAGATCAGCAATACAAGTGGTCTTATCAACTATGCAAAGTCCAAGCATACGCAGATTATTGAACGAAGAGATCTGGTTCCAGGTAAGCTTAATGCTATTAAGAAGCAAATTGAAGCATTTGCCAGTCAGGTTGATTATATATACTTAACTGTTGACCTGGATGTTTTCGCGGCTCCTTATGCACCGGGCGTAAGTGCACTAGCCTTCAATGGTATTATTCCGGATGATCTATTTTTCGACTTGTACAGTGCTATTATGGAACTGCCTAATTTGAGGTCCATGGATATCGCGGAGTTAAACCCGTATTTTGATATTGATGCCCGTACAGCAAAACTGGCGGCAGATCTTATTTTTAAATTTTTAAATAGGTTTTAATCGATTGTATTTGGATAGGTCTTGGTGAAATAAGACTTGTCTAAAAGATAAAAACAGGTTAGATCTTTCATAGAAAGATCTAACCTGTTTTTATCTTTTCTCGTTGCACTAAAAAAGTACATCAGCCAACTCCGCTTCTTTGTCAAAGACTGACTTTGCAAAGGGACACAAGGGGAGGATTTTGAGATGTTCTTTTCGGGCAAAGGCTACGGCAGCCATCAATAGTTGTTTACCTAATCCCTTGCCGGTATAGTTTTCGCGGACTTCGGTATGGTCAATAATAAACTTTGTTGGCCCAGCCCAGGTATATGTCATTTGTGCAGCTGATTTTCCTTGATCTACTGCCTCAAAACTGCCATGTTTTTCGTCGTTTTTATGTACTACTTCCATTGATGATAATTTGATGTGTTATATAAAAGTATATCCAAAATAAACAAAATCTGATCAACATTATCCTCAAATTGTTTACTCTGTCGAATATTGCCGAAAATTGACCAAGTGATGTTAGGCTGATCGGGATTAATCACTGATGTGCCAAGGCCTATCTGCTCTTTTTGCCAAATAAATGCTAAAATATATAGATATACTAAATATGTTAGTATATTTGTTTTAGGAATGACTATGAATCGGAGCAAAAAACAAGAGTTTGCCATTGTGGATATAGAAACCACAGGGGGTAATGCAAAATCCAGCCGGATTACTGAAATTGCAATCGTTATACACGACGGTAATCGCGTGCTGCATCGTTGGGAGACCTTGGTAAATCCAGGTGTTGAAATTCCGAATTCTATTTTTGCGCTTACGGGTATCGACAATGAGATGGTTGCGGATGCGCCATTATTTGAGGATGTTGCACCGGAAATTTATGCATTATTGAAAGATCGGGTTTTTGTTGCACACAATGTTAATTTTGATTATTCCTTCATTCGTTTTCAGCTTCAGGAGGCCGGAATAGACTGGTCTTCCATTAAATTATGTACCGTACGCTATGCACGTAAGATCAAACCGGGGCTTTTATCCTATAGTTTGGGCCGTTTGTGTGATTACCTCGATATACCCATCGAAAATAGGCACAGGGCAGGTGGTGATGCCGATGCAACAGCGATTCTTTTCGCTTATCTTCGCGCGCTCGATACGACACAGGTATTTCAGGAAATGATCAAACATAAGGCGATCGATCAGCGGTTTCCACCGCATTTAGATCGGAAGGAATTTGAGCAATTGCCCGATACCGCCGGTGTTTATTATTTTCATGATAGAAATGGGAAGGTGATCTATGTGGGGAAGGCGGTCAATATCAAGAAAAGGGTATTATCCCACTTTACAGGTAACAATATTCAGGCGCAGCGACAAAATTTTTTAAAAGAGATCTATCACATTAGTTATGAGTCTTGTGGCACAGAACTGATGTCCCTGCTACTGGAATGTGCGGAGATTAAACGACTTTGGCCCAAATATAATCGGGCACTCAAACGGTATGAACCAAAATTTGGTTTGTTTTGCTATGAAGATCAAAATGGGTATCTCCATTTGGCAATAGGTAAAATGAATCGGATCCAAGATTGCATTCAGTTATTTCAACGGGAATACGATGCCATTCAATTATTACAGTCCTTTATGAAGGAAGGAGAAATTAGTACTCAGTTTTGTCATTTTGGCACTGCTAGTTTGGCAGTTAAATCCATCAGCCGAACTGATTTGCCTGACAAAGCGCTGCATAATACACGTGTGGAGCGTTGTATTGATGAATGGTTAAAAAAAAGACCATCTTATGTGTTTATAGATAAGGGGCGGAGTATAGAAGAAAGGAGTTGTATTGTCATTGAAAATGGCCGGTTTTATGGCATGGGGTATATTGATCTATATGGTCAATATGCTGATTTAGCAGATATCAGAACCAAGGTAAAGGTTTATCCAAGCAATCATTATATGATGGAGCTGGTAAGGCAAATGGCTGAACGCTATCCCAATAAGGTGCATTTTCTGACTCAAAATCCGGCTGGGCTTATAGCTGCTGAACCTGACACTGATTATGACAAAATTGCCACAGACAACCTCTTCCAATAAGTTGATCTATTATTCGATAATATAGTCAGCGGATCCAGAAATGGGAGATTCGTCATATCAATCTCAGCAATTTGTTAAAAAAATGTGAAATATAAAATCAACACTTTTTTTGGTCTAATAGTTGAAATATTCCTTGTGTAGAATAATAAAAAAAGACTTTTCATAATTTAGGTTAATAATTGGTTAGTTAAGACCTGGGGCTCCCAACCTCAGGTCTTCTTTTTTATATGCAGAGACAGTGTCTGTCGTTGCTCCTATAGATGGAAAGTGCCTGATAGATGAAATTAGACCTTGTTCTTTTTGTTAAAAAAGCACTTTTGGCGATTTTATCGTGTAACAGTAATGGTTTGTATATCAAATTATTGTGATTTGTCCCCCCTTTTGTCCCCCTTGTTTTTTTCTCTACCGGGTTAATTTGACTTACTTTAGTGCATGCATACTGTAATGGCGGAATTAGTAAACAAATATGGGGCGTTTTCTAAAAGTAGCTACGGTATATCTTATCCATATCTTTATATATAAAAAGGGCCTAGGCCCTTTTTTTGTGTCGTTCTGATGGAGATGTCTACTTTGTAGACAGTAGAAAATGCCGAATTTTTTGCTTCAATAAACCTAGACCTAGATTTTGATATAGATATTCTTTTTTCTGAGGAATAAGGCTACTAACCAATTGAAGAAAACAAACAATAGGGCAAATAGTACTGACCCTAGTGTTTGGTTTGTCCAATTTCCAAATATCGCCTGATAGCTAAAATCCCAGAGGTTTTGTTTTGTATTTGGTATCAAAATAAGAGTACATAAGCTGGGAACAATTCCACTCAGACAATAGATGAAAAGTGTGTTCTTTCCGAAATCGTCAAACACATTGTATAGCGGACCTTTAATTTTTAGAAATTCAATCAGATAAATTAACAGACTCAGAAAAGCTAAGGCTATCCCGGTTGTGAATAGGCAATAGCTGCTGGTCCAGATCTTTTTATTGATGGGGAAGGCAAAAGACCATAAATATGCGGCTACAATCAAGGTCAGTCCCCAGGCAAATAGCCTGATCAGCTCTTTCTTTCCCGCTAATCTTTGAATAATATATTTTCCGGTAATATAACCAAAAACAGTTTGACTGATTGCAGCGGTTGCGCTCCAGATATCTTCGGGATCAAATGCTTTACCTTCACCATGATAAAGGTGGGAAGCACCGAAAAGCTTAACGTCCAAAGCCGTTCCAAACCATCCTTCCAAGCTATAGGGATCATTGGGGTTGGCTATATAGCAGATTAACCAATAGAAAAGCAGAAGAAAGATACTCGTGATAACAGCTCCCTTGTCTTTGAGGTAATAGATTAATAGTGCACTGCAAAAATAGCATAATGCAATGCGTTGTAAAACACCAAAGTAGCGGTATTTTTCCATGGGCAGCCACTCCAGCTGATGCTGGCTATTCCATTCCACAAAAGGGAAGATATTTAATAAGAAGCCGATCAGAAATAATAGTAGAAATCTTTTGCTGATTTTTTTTAGAAATACTGCAGATGGGATTTCATCCATTTTTTTTAAGGAGAAAGCCATTGAATTTCCTACGGCGAACAGGAAAAAGGGAAAAATAAGATCTGTAAATGTACAGCCATGCCAGGCAGAATGTTCCAGCTGCTGATATACATGGTGATAATTTCCTGGATTATTGACCAGTATCATGGCTGCAACTGTAAATCCACGAAATATGTCTAATGATTTAAAGCGGTTCATAAATTGATATAAAAAGGCCGCTTTAGGAAGTTCCAGTTCAACTAAAGCGGCCTCGGGTTGGTCATTAATAGCCTGGATTTTGAGTCAGGCTAGGGTTTGCCTGCATTTCCAATAATGGTATTGGTAGTAGGAGGCTATTTTGGTTAAAATTATATTTTATTGGAGTAGGGATACTTACATTTCCTTCGTTACAGGTAAACTTAAGCTCGTTCAACTTGTTCATAACATCCACGGTAACACCGTAACGATTTAGATCATCCCAACGTTGTCCTTCAAAAGCAAGTTCCAATCGACGCTCATTGAGTATAATAGATTTTAGCTGACTTGCGTTGCCTGTTGTGATATCGGGCAGCCCAGCGCGGTGGCGGATGATGTTAAGGGTATTCATTGCTTCGTTTGAATTGCCTAAGGCATTTAAAGCTTCAGCTTTTAACAAAACAATATCTGCTAGACGCAGTAAATAAAAGTGGTCTCCACTCTGAAAACTATTGGCGTGTTTTTGCTTGACATTAAAGGGGATTTTGGTATTGCCATCAGCACAAGGGTTCCAGAATTCATCAGCCCAAGGTACAGAAAAGAACCATATATTGGCATTTTTCCGTTTGGTGTCACCCGCTTTGTCATAAGCATCTACAAGGTCTTTAGAAGGAGTGCCATATCTGCGCCATTCATTTTCATTGATCAGTCCATTTCCATCCAGATCGGGGAAGAAGAAGGCGCCTCCCCAACAGCTTAAATTGGGACTTCCGGCAACATATGGGATTTCTATAATTGACTCATTGTTGTAGTTGTGTGCACCATCAAAGAGGTCAGCATAGTTTTGAAGCAGCTGATAGCCACCTTTTCCGTTAATTACTGCATTGGCGTATTGGAGAACCTTGTTGTAATCCCGATCTGGCCGCTGTGCCCATATCTTGGTCAGGAGGGCATTTGCGGCACCTTTTGTTGCGCGAACTTTGTCGATGGAAGGTTGGCCAAATCCGTCAGGCAGATTGTTTACGGCAACTTGCAAATCCGAATCTATAAAGTCATAAACTTCTTCTACAGTTGATCTTTTGATACGGATGACTTCTGGGTCTGTGCTGTTCGAGTGTTTTTCCAGCGGAACTCCACCATATAATTTGACAAGCTGGTAGTAATGGAAAGCTCTCAAAAAGGAGGCTTCCCCTAAAATTTGTTTACGCCGATCTTCTGAAAAGGTGGGGTCAGTGACTTTTCCCACATTGTCAATGACAATATTACATTTTGAAATGGCTCCATATAATTCTTCCCAATCTCTGCGTACCATGTCATTGGTATTGGTGATGGTGTTGAAATCAATTTGCCCAAAGTCAATCTCGCCACCACCCGCAGCGTGTGCATTGTCAGAGCGGATATCAGTTTGTAAAATCATCTCCCATTGGTAGTAATTGGCATTACTTCCTGGTCTTGTACCATTTCCGATGAATGAATTATAAGCGCCGTTCATCGCTTTTTCGATATTATCACCTGTTAGGTAAGCATTTTCACTGGTTACCGTAGATGTTGGTTGTACGTCCAAAAACTTCTTACAGGAAGTGAAGGATAGGGAGGCCAATAAGGCTATTGTGAGTGACGTATATAGATTAGATCTCATGTTATTCAAATTAAATGGTTAAAAGGTTAAGTTTAAACCAACAATAAATGTGCGTGCCTGTGGTGAAGTACCGAAATCAATACCCGGAGACATATTGGAGCTCACAGCTTCTTGGTTGGTTGCACTGTACATACTGACCTCGGGATCCAAACCGGAGTACTTGGTAAAAGTCAATAGGTTTTCACCGGTCACATAGAAACGCAGCTTATTTATTTTCCATTTCTCCAGGACCTGTTTGGGTATGGTATAGCCGAGTGTTAGCGATTTTAATCGGAGATAGGATCCCTTTTCAACAAATCGGGAAGAGATTTTGGTATTGTAATTGTCCTCCGTGGTGTTTAAATCGGGACGTGGTATCGTGCTGTTTTTATTTGTTGGACTCCAACGGTTAAGGACTGTCGCACTTTGGTTTCGGGGCTCCCACATACCTTCTGTATAAATACGTGTTGCATTGAGGATGTCGTTACCCTGTACACCTTGCAAGAAAAAAGATAAATTAAAGTTTTTGTAACTGAAATCGTTTGTCATCCCGTAAGAAAATTTAGGTGTGGCATTACCAATAACAGCCATATCGCTCGTCTGAAGGCCCGCATTGGGATCAGCCATCTGATAGATCATATCGCCGGTTTCTGGATTGACATCCTTGGCTACGTAACCCCAGAAGGTGCCTAAAGCAAGGCCTTCTTTGGCGATGGTACTGTTTCCACGACCGTCAATATCACCATCATAATAGGTGCCGCCATCAATATTCAGTACTTTGTTGCGATTAAGACCAAAGGTTAGGGTTGTATTCCATTTGAAGTCCTGGACAAAATTCCGGCTACTTAATTCAAACTCAAAACCTTTGTTCTGTAGATCGCCAAGGTTCCTTAAGACTTTGGCATATCCCGAACTATAAGGTACACGCGAATCAAGTAAAAGTCCTATTGTTTTCTTTGCGTAATAGTCTGCCGCAATAGTCAATCGGGAGTTTAGAAAGCTCGCATCAAGACCAATATCCGTCTGGTTTGTTGTTTCCCATTTCAAGCTGGGGTTGTCCAGCGTGATTGGTGTGTAGCCAGGTACAACCTGATCGCCAATAACGTATGATCCTGTCACATCTATTAAGCCAAGATAGGCGAAGGCCGGTATCTGGCTGTTTCCGACTTTACCCCAGCTCGCTCTGATCTTTAAATCGTTTACTGTATTTTTCCAGGCTTCGAAGAAACCCTCATTTGATATACGCCAGCCTGCTGAAAAGGAGGGGAAATAGCCCCAGCGGTTGTTGGGACCAAATACCGAAGATGCATCTGCTCTTAAATTGGCCGTAAATAAATAGGT
>RCUH01002302.1_pt1 | contig 11388 bp, 10 predicted proteins | sample 2166191 | NCBI WGS metagenome assembly RCUH01 (sample SAMN09932848, study PRJNA488358) | compost metagenome | feature: garden; material: soil; isolation source: compost soil in an enriched community after 214 h of incubation | place: Germany: Experimental Botanical Garden Goettingen | collected...
CAGCACGCTCTGGGTGAGGCATCATACCTACCACGTTGCCCTGCTCGTTGGAAATACCTGCAATATCATTCAGCGACCCGTTCGGGTTGCTTGCATATGTGAATACAATCTGATTATTCGCCTTCAGCTTTGCCATGGTCTCTTCGTCACAGTAGTAATTACCTTCACCGTGTGCAATCGGAACAACAATTTCTTCACCCTGGGCATAATCGCTTGTAAAAGGAGTCGCGTTGTTCTCCACGCGAAGCACCGTATCATGGCAAAGGAATTTAAGCGACATATTCCGGCGCAGCGTGCCTGGCAGCAGTCCGGCTTCGGTAAGAATCTGGAATCCATTGCAGATTCCCAAAATGTACTTGCCCTGCTCAGCAGCCTTGGCTACTTCAGCCATCACCGGAGCAAATCTTGAAATCGCGCCGCAGCGCAGGTAGTCCCCATAAGAGAACCCGCCCGGAACTAGGATGCAATCATATGCCGACAGATCGGTTGCTGTATGCCATACATAATCAACAGGTTCGCCAATCGTATCTTCTACTGCCTTGTAGCAGTCAATATCACAGTTGGAGCCCGGAAATACCAGTACTGCGAATCTCATGTTGGTTAGCCCTCCAATTCAAAACGGTATTCTTCCACGACAGTGTTCGCCAATAGCTTCTCGCACATAGCCGCCACCCGTTTCTCTGCTTCAGCACGATCGTCCGTGTTCAGCTCGATTTCGATATATTTTCCGATTCGAAGACTTTCTACCTCTTGAAAACCTACAGAATGCAGTGCGCCTTGAACGGCTACACCTTGTGGATCGAGTACGCTTTGCTTGATGGTAACATAGACGATTGCTTTCACTTGTGTTCCCTCCGGAAGGGTATTTTCCAAGGGCGCTGCCCTATGGGTACCCGAAAATTTTAATAAATCTATTTTTCAAAGGGCTTTGCCCTCTGTACTCCCGAAATATTTCTACCCTCCCAAACCCTCCCTAGAAGGGAGGGCCCCAAGGGCTTTGCCCTCTGGACACCCTGGGTTTTGGTGGAGACTGCTGCTTGACTGTTCCTGTGCTTCTATAGTGAAGGAGCCGCTTGCCGTCCCTTTGGGACACGCTTTGCTTTTGGTGCTCCTGCAATAAACCTTTTTCTTATTGCCCTCACCCCAGCCGGAGAAACCGCTCTCCGGCTTCGTGGTCCTGCTATCTCACCACGGTGAGGGGCAGAGCGGGAGAGGAAGTTAGGAACTGTAGAAGCGCGAGCGTTCGCCTTTATCCCCGGATTTCTACCGCAAACTGCGGTTATTCCAATCAAGAAATCCGGGGATAACAGCGATCGGAAGCCCTAACTCCTCGTACGCTCAAGATCACCCTCACCCCTACCCGAGAGACCGCTCTCCGGCAGGAACTCGCTTGCTTCGTAGGACCGCTATATAATCTCCACTTGAAGTCACATAGGGGCGGAGTAACGAAGGGGAAGCTTGGAACTGAAGGAGCGCCAGCGACCGCCTTTGTCTCCGGATTTCTACCGCTAAGAGCGGTATTAGATCAAGAAATCTGGAGACAACAGCGGCCGGAAGTCCAAGCATTCCCCGTAGTTACGACCCGACCCCTATGTTGAAATTACAAGCAGATCATATGGCCTCCACGAAGCCCGATTAATCCGTGAGACGGTGATAAATGTTTTGGTAGCGCCGAGTTGTCTCCTCCACCACATGCGCTGGAAGCGGAGCGGGCTGACTGTTCTTGTCCCAATCCGTGCCAGCCAGGTAAGAGCGGACAGGCTCTTTATCCATGCTGTCGATTTCGATGTCGAGTGCGTAATTCTCTTTGGCCCAGAAGCGGGAGGCATCCGGGGTGAAAATCTCATCGATAAGGATGAGCTCCCCATCGATCAGACCGAATTCCAGCTTACAGTCCGCTAGAATGATGCCACGCTCAGCGCAGTAATCTCTAGCGAAGGCATACAGCTCAAGGCTCTTAGCTTTAAGCTGCTCAGCCAATTCACCGCCAACAAGTTCCTGCATACGCTCGAATGGAATATCCTCATCATGACCCACATCGTTCTTTGCGGCCGGGGTGAAGATAGGTTCCGGCAGCTTGTCATTTTTGCGGAGTCCCTCCGGCAATGAAATGCCGTTGATGGCTCCGTTCTGCTCGTACTGGCGCCATCCGCCGCCCGTGATATATCCGCGAACCACACACTCAATATCAATGCGCTCCGCTTTGAGAGTCACCATAATTCGGTCCTTGAGCAGCTCCTTATTCTTAATGACCGAGCCGAGCTTCTCCACATCCGTGTGCACCACATGATTCTGGATCAGATCGGTCGTCAGCTTGAACCAGTAAGCGCTCAGCTGATTGAGCACATTGCCCTTTTCCGGAACCGGTGGGTCCAGTACGTAGTCGAACGCAGAGATGCGGTCGGTAACTACGATGAGATAATGCTCTCCCAGATCATACAGCTCTCGAACTTTTCCTTTATAGAGCAGCGGTGCATCAACATAATCCACTGCCGTGGACACAGCCTGTGATGACATTTTGCCGTCCTCCTCTTCCCCTGGTCGTTGATTAATCTATAAGTCTTAGCTTTTTGAAAATCGTATCCACATGCTTCAAGTGCCATGACGGGTTAAAAGCATCCTCAATCTCTTCCTTGCTCAGCACCGCCGTAATCTCAGGTGTCTCTTCGATAATGTCGCGGAATTGACGCTGCGTCTCCCATGCCAGCATCGCGCGAGGCTGTACGGTATCATAAGCCTCTTCACGGCTGAACCCTTTGTCAATCAGCTTGGTCAATACGCGGCCGGAGAATGGAACCCCGAACGTACGACCCATGTTGCGCTTCATGTTCTCTGGGAACACAGTCAAGTTCTTGATGATGTTACCGAGGCGATTCAGCATGTAATTCAGCAGCATCGTCGCATCCGGAAGAATGACGCGTTCTGCACCGGAGTGTGAAATGTCACGTTCATGCCACAGTGTCACGTTCTCGTACGCCGTGATCATATGTCCGCGGATTACACGGGACAAGCCAGAAATGTTCTCACTGCCGATTGGGTTGCGCTTATGCGGCATCGCGGATGAACCTTTTTGACCTTTAGCGAAAGCTTCTTCCACCTCACGGAATTCACTCTTCTGCAGAGCGCGAATTTCGGTTGCGAATTTATCGAGCGATGTAGCAACCAGCGCAATTGTAGCCATATATTCAGCGTGACGGTCACGCTGCAGCGTTTGTGTCGAGATCGGCGCGGCAGAGGTGCCCAGCTTATCGCAGACGAACTGCTCCACGAACGGATCGATGTTGGCATAGGTGCCGACAGCGCCGGAAATTTTACCGAACTGTACATTAGCAGCTGCATGACGGAAACGCTCCAGGTTCCGCTTCATTTCCTCATACCACAGTGCCATCTTCAGTCCGAAAGTCGTCGGTTCAGCATGTACCCCGTGTGTACGTCCCATCATCGGCGTATCTTTGTAGGCCACAGCTTTATCTTTCAGAATCGCAATGAAATTAATAATGTCCTTTTCCAAAATCTCATTGGCCTGCTTGAGCAGATATCCAAGTGCGGTATCAACAACATCTGTGGATGTCAGACCGTAATGCACCCATTTACGCTCCTGCCCAAGGCTCTCGGACACCGCACGGGTGAAGGCAATTACATCATGGCGTGTCTCCTGCTCAATTTCATAGATCCGGTCAATATCAAAAGAAGCATTTTGACGAAGCAGCGCTACGTCTTCCTTTGGGATTACGCCCAATTCCGCCCAAGCCTCTGCTGCACAAATTTCAACTTCGAGCCAAGCCTTGAATTTATTCTCTTCCGTCCAAATGGCTCTCATCTCAGGTCTGCTGTAACGTTCGATCATGATTGTTGATTCCTCCAAATTTTGGTTTGCTGTATAAAATCCATACCTTCTTGTACATTATCGCATAAGAGGTTAATGTGTCCCATCTTCCGCTTGGCCGCCGATCCGCTCTTGCCGTATAAATGAACTTTGGGAACCACGGCCGAGGTCCGATCCTGATCGTTCCCTTGTATCCAAGCTCCGCTCATCAATCCCTGAACGACCTCTTCCAAATGCTCGCCAAGAACATTGACCATGACCACAGGGGTCAGCAGTGAAGTATCCCCAAGCGGCAAATTACAAATCGCTCTTACATGCTGCTCGAACTGTGAAGTCTTACAAGCCTCCATCGTATAGTGACCTGAATTGTGCGGTCTTGGCGCAAGCTCATTCACATAGAGCTCCCCACTTTCCGTAAGGAACAGCTCCACCGCTAGCAATCCTACCGCTTCAAGCGATTCTGCAATCCGTGCAGCGAGGCGCTCTGCTTCCTGCTGGATACTCTCATTGATCCGAGCCGGAACAATTGAGGCATGCAGAATGTTATCCACATGAATATTCTCTGCAACCGGGAAAGTTTTAATTTCTCCACGTGGACTCCGAGCTGCTACAACAGACAGTTCTTTGTCAAAACGGATGAATTTCTCAAGCACCAGCTCCGTACCTGCCTCGCTTAGTGTCTCGTAAGCTTCCGTGACTTCCTCCGCTGAGCGGATTACCCACTGCCCTTTCCCGTCGTAACCGCCCGTAGCTGTCTTCAGAACGGAAGGAATACCCAGGCTCTCTACCGCTTCCCTCAGCTCTTGCTCACTTCGAATTTCACGGTATGGAGCTACCGGAACACCCGCGGCTTCAATGGCTTTCTTCTCCCGGATCCGATGCTGGGTTGTATACAACAGACGGCTTCCCTGAGGCACATAAGATAAATCCTCGAGCAGCGCTGCAACCTCAGAATCAACATTCTCGAATTCATAAGTAATGACGTCCGAACGCGATGCAAGTTCTCTCGCCGCTGACTTATCACTGTAGGAAGCCGTAATTTGATCAGTTACCTGTCCGCAAGGTGAGTCCTGATTCGGCTCCAAAGTCACGAAGCGGTATCCCAGGTTCGTACCCGCCAGTGCCATCATCCGGCCAAGCTGCCCACCGCCCAGAATCCCGATTGTGGACCCTGGGGCAATCACCTTTAATTCACTCATTATTCGTTCTCTCCCAAGTGATTGCCGCTCTCCAGCACCTCTTCGCGGATTCGGTCTCTACGTTCCTGCACCCGGCTGGCTACCTCCTGATCGAAAGCTCCAAGGATCTGTGCAGCAAGAAGACCTGCATTGGTTGCCCCAGCTTTGCCAATGGCTACTGTAGCCACTGGGATTCCGCCTGGCATTTGCACAATGGACAGCAGCGAGTCGAGCCCATTCAAGGCAGCTGACTTGACGGGAACGCCGATCACCGGCAGAATCGTCTTCGCTGCTACCATACCCGGCAGATGCGCTGCTCCGCCAGCCCCGGCAATGATCACCTTCACCCCGCGGGAAGCGGCGTTCTCTGCGAATTCAAACATCAGATCCGGTGTACGGTGAGCGGATATGACTTTTTTCTCATAGGGAACTCCTAGCTCGTCCAACACTTCACATGCATGGGACATCGTCTCCCAGTCTGACTTACTGCCCATAATTACAGACACCTGCGCTGTCATGTTCCAACCCGCTTTCTTAGTAGTATATAAAATATAATGTTGATCTATAATTAAGCAAAAATCCGGTTATCCACGAAAATACAAGTATTTTCTCTGGACACCGGACCACTGAGGATACGTTACAGGAGGAACTTCCATCCTGTGGCATACATAATACCCACAAAACAAAAGAAGGTCTTTTGTTCAATTGACCTTTCCCCATTACGTTCCCTCGTAGTCCGAAAATTTACGGTTTTCAGGTAGAAACTTCCGGGCCTTATTCCCGGCGATATACGAGAGCTTTATATGACGCTACAAGGCGTCTTCTTCTCTCCTAGTTTAACAACCCTAACATGGCGCTGTCAACCTAAACACGAACAATAAAAACTACCAAAAACCGAACGTTCGTCTTTTTAAAATAATTCTTGGGTTCTAATGAGGCTTCCCGTTTCCGCATATAAAAAAAGAGAATGCTGTCTCCAGCATTCCCATCTTAATCACTTAACAACCAACACCGGAATTCTTGCATGCTGCACTACATTATGACTGACACTGCCGAGCACGAATTCACGAATACCGCCAATGCCGCGGCTGCCGATCACAATAGCATCAACGCCCTCCTTCGCCGCATACTCCAAAATTACTTCAGCGGCTGCTCCCTGAGCCAATTCTACCCTGCCATTGTTAATACCTGCAGCAGATAAGCGGTTCCTCGCCTCATCCGATGTCTTCTCTGCCAGCTGATAGAACTCCAAATTGACCGAATCAGGGACAGGAGCAAAGCCATCAGCAATATAGAAACGCGGGAAATCATACACGTGCAGCACAACAAGCTCAGAATCCGCAGATAATTTCGCCAGCTCTATCGCTTTGTCCAGAGCTTTATTAGATGATTTAGATCCATCATACGCAACGAGAATTTTGTTGAACAGCATAATAAGAACACCTCTCCTATAATTGTATGTAATCCAAATAAGAAGTTAATAACCTAATCATTCACTCCCGAAACCTGCCGGGATGCCCAAGAATCGAGCTTCTGTCTACCTGAGAAAGTACCCGTACAGAACGGCATTGAGAAACAGCAGAGCAGGGATCCCAACAATAAAACTGATATGCTTCGTCTTATGCCGGCACCTGTACATGGCGATCAATACGCCCAAAGCTCCCCCGATAAAAGCCAACAAGAACAGTGTACGTTCCGGTGTCCTTTCCTGCCTTCGTCTTGCCTTCTTCTTGTCCTCAGACATCACAAAATAACCTATCAAATTAATAATTACGAACCATAGTCCTATCGCTAATCTCATACCGGCCCATAGTCCCCCAATCCAACGCGCAGCAATCAGCGCAGTATCTTCTTCTATTATAGAACTTATCCCCATTTAAAAACAAACGACAAATCTAGCCCATATCGCTTCTAATAAGCTGAAACACCAATAGGCCCCCTTCTTTAAGGGGGCTCACGTTATCTCCTCATTGCCTCATTGCTTCATTGCTTTGGAACACCATTCAAACTTGGTGCACGTTCTTCCTGCTTTTTCGTCTTCGCCGTTATGGGTTCCTCAAGGATACTTGAGTTGTTCTTTTGATTGTTGACCTTTTGTGATTTATTATGCGGCAATCTCAACACCTCCACCTTTAATGTTCCTGCGAGGAATCCGTTTTATACGAGGTGTGAGTACTACCTGCACCGGGAACAGCTTGTTATTGATCTGACTTCTGCTCCAACGCGGCTTTTAACAGTTCTCCCAGATTCGAGCCTAGAGACTCCTGTTTGGCGTACTGCTTAACCAGCTTTTGGGTCTCACGCTTGTTCACATGCTTGCTGTCTTTGTTCATCGTCTCCGTAATTCCGCAAGACAGACATTGTACGAATAGGCCGGCCTTGCCTTCTTTCATTTCCATTTTCTTATGGCACTGTGGACAACGTCGGTTGGACAAGCGTTTCTCCCCAGAACGTTTATATCCACAGTCCTCACTAGGACATATCAACATCAGACCACGCTTACTCTTCTTCTCCAAAAGACGCGTACCGCAGTCCGGACAGTGACTGCTTGAAACGTTGTGTGGTTTATAGGAAGCCCCGCTCGCCTTAACTTCATGGACCAATCGCTCAGCCATCTCCCGGATTCCTTTGAGAAAAGGTTCAGGTTGACCTTGTCCCTTCGCTATTCGCTCAAGCTCACTTTCCCACTTCGCAGTCAGATCGGGGGTTCTTAGGTCAGCCGATACCAGCTCAATAAGCTGCTTCCCCTTCCCGGTTGGATGCAGGGCGTTTCCCTGGCGGTCTATTGTATCCGAGTTCACCAGCTTCTCAATAATATCTGCGCGGGTGGCTGGCGTACCTAAGCCGTGCTTTTCCATTTGAGACAAGAGTGCAGCTTCGGTATAGCGCTTGGGAGGAAGCGTACGGCCATTTTGAATCAAGCAGCGCTTCACCTCTACACTCTGGCCCACGCGAAGTTCAGGCAGTACCTTATCGGATTGATCAGCATCCGTATCGTCCTCATCTGATTCGGTCTCATCAAACCCTTGCCCATCATAGACAGCGTGCCACCCGCTATCCTTTATCGCCGTGCCTTTGGCGTATAGCGACTCATTCTCTACCTGGGCTACAACGTTGACATGATCATATCTGGCAGCCGGATAGAAGAGACTTATAAATCTTCTTACAATGAGGTCGTACAACTTGCGTTCCTCTGCAGTTAGCGCGTTTAAAATTACGGTTTGTTCTGTAGGAATGATAGCGTGGTGATCGGTTACCTTGCTATCATCCACGACACGCTTGCTCAGTGGCAGGGCTTTACGAAGTAAGGGCCTCGCTATAGCCGCATATGGACCAACTGCAACACTTTCCAGACGTTCTTTAAGCGTATCCGTCATATCGGATGTAATGTACCTTGAATCCGTACGTGGATAGGTTACTAACTTGTGTTGTTCATACAGACGCTGAAGCACATTGGAGGTTTGCTTGGCCGAGAAGCCGTATCTCCGGTTAGCATCCCTCTGTAATTCAGTCAGATCGTAAGCTAAAGGATGCGGCACAACCTTTTCGCTTTTCGTTAATTTTGTGATTTTACCCTTTCGTCCTTCAAGCTTACTCTTTAATCGGTTCGTCTTCTCTTCATCAAAAATCCTCGAGTCTCCTCCTGGAGCCCTCCACATCGCTTCAAAAGACCCCAGATCACAGCGCAGCTGTCCATAGGTCTCAGAACGAAAGTTAAGGATTTCATTCTCACGATGCATAATCATTCCAAGTGTAGGTGTCTGAACCCGTCCTGCTGACAGCTGGGCGTTAAATTTCACGGTCAATGCCCGCGTCACATTAAGTCCTACCATCCAGTCAGCCTCAGCGCGGCAGCGTGCCGACTGGTACAAGCGATCGAACTGGCTGCCTGGTTTCAGCGAGGCAAACCCTTCTTTAATCGCCTTATCTGTCTGTGAAGATATCCACAGCCGCTTGAACGGCTTGTTCCACTTCACCATATCAATGATCCATCTCGCCAATAATTCACCTTCGCGGGCAGCATCGGTTGCAACGATAAGCTCGCCAATATCGGATCGCTTCATCAAGTGCTGTACCGCCTTGAATTGATGATTCGTTTCACGTAGAACCTTTAGCTTCATGCGCTGCGGAAGAATAGGCAGATCCTCCAAATTCCAGGTTTGAAATTTATGATCATAATCCTCAGGCTCAGCCAGACCCACCAAATGTCCCAGCGCCCAGGTTACTACGTATTTAGGTCCTTCAAAATGGCTTTTATGCTTCTCACGGCTTCCCATGACTCGGGCAATTTCCCTTGCTACCGATGGTTTTTCAGCCAGTACAAGAATTTTCATAATAAATTAGTGCTCCCCTTTCTTCTACTCCTTATTATAACACTGCTAACTAGGGGCATGAACAGAGCCTACCTTATGCGTTAGCGACTAAGATTCCTTGAACAGGATAGTTTAAGATCATAAATCGAAATAAATAAATCAAAATATAGTACCAGGTATTAGTACCTTGTGCTATAATTCAGTTATATTAACTCAAGGAGTGATAAAATGAATACTTCTGCTGCTCGCATTTCTGGAATTGGCTCCTATGTACCCGAACATATTTTGACGAATGAAGATTTGGAAAAGCTGGTTGATACCAACGACGAATGGATTGTACAGCGCACTGGTATTCGTGAACGCAGAATAGCTGCAGAGGAAGAGTTCACCTCCCATTTATGTATTCGTGCTGTCGAGGATCTGGCAGCTTCCTATAAAGGAACCCTGGATGATGTTGAGATGGTAATAGTCGCTACCACAACTCCAGACTATCCATACCCTAGTGTAGCTTGTCTTGTTCAGAATCATTTCGGCTTAACAAAGGCCGGTGCTCTGGACATTAATGCAACCTGTGCGGGATTCGCCTACGGCCTACACCTTGCGAACGGTCTTATCACAGCTGGGCTTCACAAAAAGGTACTCGTTATTGCTGGAGAGACCATGTCAAAGGTCACCAATTATGCGGATCGCAATACCTGTATTCTTTTTGGAGATGGGGCTGGAGCAGCCATCGTCGAATATGATTCCGAAAGCCCGAGCTTTGAAGGTGCTGTTCTTGGAAGTGAGGGGTCCGGGGGTAAGCATGTATACCGCTCTGGACTTGCTGCCACTCTTGAGGGTATGCCCCTTGAAGGGGAAGGCAAGATTTATCAAAATGGACGCGAAGTGTACAAATGGGCTGTTCGTATGGTACCTGATGGCATCTCACGCTTGCTTGAGGCTTCAGACGTTAGGATTGAAGAGGTTGACTGGTTCGTGCCTCATAGCGCCAATCTTAAGATGATTGAATCTATCTGTGAAAAGAGCAGCATTCCTGTTCAGAAGACACTGACAAGCGCTGAATATTATGGAAATACATCCAGCGCCACAATTCCGCTCTCTCTTCAGCTCGCGCAGCGAAGTGGGACATTGAAGTATGGGGATCGGTTAATTATATTCGGCTTCGGGGCAGGACTTACTTATGCAGGCTTGCTATTAAGATGGGGCGTACAGGATTAACTCAATATTCGTTCTCTTATAAGAACAAAATTGTACATGGTATTGCAGGATTGTTTGAATAATTAGAGAAGTCACCAGCCAAAGTAAAAGGGCGGATGACTTCTTTTTTGTGTGTGCATCAAATCCTAATTTCTTGGGTATTAATAAAAGCAGTGTTGAGTTTGTCTGCTAATTTAACGAAGACATACTCAAATTTTTCAATGCATGAATTTGCATGATTGACTGCGTTCACTTAATTGTTGATGACTTACTAACAGCTCTCTGGTTGGTTATTCACCTTAAGCAAGCTGGCAACAATTTTCGTAAATAAATAACTTAGGGTGTTTAAACAGAGCCAGAGCGGTTAATAGTAATCAACAACAACAAACAATCAATATTAAGGAGTTGACAAGCATGGGATTCTTATGGTCATTGATTATTGGTGGTATCATCGGTTGGTTGGCAGGTCTGATTATGGGCAGAGATATTCCAGGCGGTGTGATTGGTAATATTATCGCTGGTTTTATCGGAGCTTGGCTCGGTTCACTTATTCTTGGTAACTGGGGTCCTGAAATCGGTGACTTCTACATCATTCCAGCGTTGATTGGTGCTGTAGTTCTGGTATTTATCGTGAGCTTGCTGCTTCGTTCGTTTGGTCGCAGCCGTTCTTAATTGATAACTAACCCTTAGAGAAACGTCAGAGTCCTGCTCTGGCGTTTTTCTTTGTTAATATCTTAATAAACTGTGGATTTCTCCTCATGAAATGAAAGCAAGTTATTCAGTTGCTAACAACAATAGGCCTCTATCTGTTGATATTTCGTACTCTTGTGGGTACTCTTGTGGGCACTCTTGTGGGTACTCTTGTGGGTACTCT
>RCUH01002303.1_pt1 | contig 11386 bp, 12 predicted proteins | sample 2166191 | NCBI WGS metagenome assembly RCUH01 (sample SAMN09932848, study PRJNA488358) | compost metagenome | feature: garden; material: soil; isolation source: compost soil in an enriched community after 214 h of incubation | place: Germany: Experimental Botanical Garden Goettingen | collected...
GTTCGCGGCCAATGACCATGACCGGGTAGCAGCCGTCACGATCACGAGCGCCAACACTCAGATGCACCCTCTCCAGCGCTTCACTCAGTTGATCTTCCACGGCGTAGGCTATGGCTTGGGCCTCGGGTTTACGCCGCGCCGGCCATGGCTCGCTGCGTACCCAACTACACATTTCCATGGGCAGTAGCACATCAACCGCCTGCCCCTGCAATGCCGAGGTCGCTTGATTCAGTGGCATCGGCTGGCGTTGACCGGCTTGTGACCACAGGACGCAAGGCCAAAGGCTGGATGGCGCGTCGTGCCCTTCGGCGGTCAGGTAAAGCCAAGTGTTCATCGCGGCCTCTCGTGGCTATTCATGGGAAGAAAACGTCGTTGCAGCACCGTCAGTTGTCGAGTCTTGGGGTCGTGCCCGACATCCGTGGCCAGGTGCAGTTCGCCCCCGCCCCGGGTCACCTGCACCCTTATCCGATACCAGCGGCTTTGGGTACCAAGTCCGTGATTGCTCAGGCCCTGCCCGGAGAGCAACGGGTCCTGGCTAAACGCCTGGACGCTCGCCCAGGGCGTTATTGCTGCCTGACTCGCCAGCGCATCAGCGGTCGCGGCGTCCATCTCGCCGAGCGTTCTTAACAGCAGCGCCGGTGCGGTGTTGATGTTCAAGGCCGCGTCGGTGGGCAACAGCGCCACCCAGGGCTCCAGCCGCTGCAGCAGGCGAGCGTCAATGCCAGGCAGCAAGCGCAGCTGGCTCAGTTCCTCCAGCGACCCGACCTGGCTCAGTTGCAGAGGAGGCAGTTCGAGCAGCTCGAGCAGGCGCGCCCAACGGTTGAGGGTGACCTGATCCACCTGCCCCTGGCGCAACAACGCATTGAGATTGAAGCGCCCGGCGAGGTCGTCGATATCGATTCGGATCTGCGCATCTTCAACCTCGAAACCCGGTGCCATGGCCGTCCAGCCTTGAATCCGCTCGACGGGTTTTTTCGCGTCCTGTAACGCGTCGCGCAACAGCAACAACGCCCAGGTTTCCCCGCCCGATGCGAGCTGCCGCAGCTGTATCTGCTGCAACTGTTGCCCGCTGCTTTGCAGCGAAAGGTGATGGCTGCGCAACACGCCACCAATGATCAGCAGTGCCAGGCTCATGACCAGCAATACACTGATCAACGCAATGCCGCGTTGGCGCCCGTTCATGGCAATGCACCCGGCATCGGCAACACCCGACGAATCGATTCGAAGCGCCCGACCGACACTTGCACTTCCAGCGCCATGGGCGCCTTCGCGTCCTTCCCGGCCGGCCAATGAGCAACCCAGCCGGACTGACTGTCGAACAGGCGCCAGCGCAACTCACGAACGTCTTCGAGCAGTTTTTGCCGCTGCATGAACTCTGTACCTTCGCCCTGGCTTTCGCGCCACAGCACGCCGCCATCGAGTCGATAGGTCAGCGCCTGACGCTCACTGCGCGGTTGGTCCAGAGGATTGCGCCAGTGACTGCGCTGGAACTGCAAAAGCGAAGGTGCGAGCACCATCGGCTGTGCGGTGACGTGCAGCAGATCCCGCTCGATCACCGCCACCGCTCGTTGCAGGCTCCTGAGTGCCCGCTCGTGGGCCGTCGTGCCCTGTTGCACTCGCAGCACGCTATCGAACAAGCCCCAACTGGCCAGCCCCAGCACGGCGAAGATGGCCATGGCGATGACCAGCTCCAGCAAGGTGAACCCGCGCTGCTTATTCATGAACCGCGAGTATCCAGCCGCTGGCACGATGCAAGGCGTGTGCACTGTTCGCCGGGCTGACCTGAATGTCGACCTGGAGCAAACGCGGATCGCCAGTGGCGCTGATGTGCTGTTGCAGCACCCAGTCGCGCTGATCCATGGACACGACCTGTTGTTGCTGGCCGGCCGCCAGGCCGGATTGCAGGCGTAGCTCGTTCAACCGGTTGTCCGCCAGCCACGCCGCAAACAGTCGCTCCTCAACAGCGCCGCGCTGCTTCACCGCGTATTGACTGGCCGACAGCACGGCTGCCGCCAGTGTCGCGAAGACCGCCAGGGCCACCATGATCTCCAGCAGCGTGAAGCCGCCCATGGACGACAAGGATCGCCGGCTAGTCATCGATCGCCACCTCGCCGATGCCATCGCCGGACAGGCTCAGCCAGGTCCTGTTGCCGGACTCGAATGCCAGCGTGAAGGCACTGGTTTCATCGTTGCTGAGCAACAGCAGCTGTGGCGGTCCTTCGTCAGCGTCCAGCCCTACCGCATAGCCGTCCTGCAGCAAACGTACTTGCACGCTCAGGGGCCAGGCAGTCAGTTCCTTCACCGGCTCCCACCCGCCAACACCCCGGCGCATCACCCGGTGGCCATCGGTACCCAGCCGCAAGCCATATTCCTGCCCCTCGAACACCGCACGCTCACGCAATTGATGAATCACCTGCACCATCGCCTCGGCTTCCTGCCTGACCTCGCGCGCGGGACTGCCCCCACCGACAAAGCTCACCATGCCCAGCAAGACGCCAACCACGACAATCACGATCATCAGCTCCAATAACGTAAACCCCCGACAGCGGTAGCCCACGGATCAATGGCCCCAATTGCCGATTTCGGCTGCAAACCCTTCGCCGCCCGCTACGCCATCAGCGCCCAGGGAAAAAAGGTCGTAAGTGCCATCTGTCGATCGCACACCCGGATTGAGGTACTGATAAGGCGTGCTCCACGGGTCGACCGGCATGCTCTTGAGGTAACCCTGAGGGTTCCAGCCCCGTGCCGCGGGCAGTCCGGAGGGACGTTTGACCAACGCTTCCAGGCCTTGCTGGGTCGAAGGGTAATGAGCGTTGTCGAGGCGATACATTTCCAGGGCGGTGGCGATGGCCTGGATATCGATTCTGGCGGCAGTGACCTTGGCTTGATCGGGGCGGCTCATGAACTGTGGCACCACGATAGCCCCCAGCACGCCGATGATGACCACCACCACCATGATTTCGATCAGGGTAAAACCGCGTTGCGCGCGAGAAAGGTTTTTGCGGACAGGTTGCATGGATCAATTCACCAATTGGTTGAGGCTGAGAATCGGGAGCAGGATGGCCATGACGATCAGCAGCACGACGCCGCCCATCAGCACCAGCATCGCCGGCTCGAAGAGGCTCACCACCAGCGCAATGCGCGCGGCGAGGCTGTTTTCCTGTTGTTCGGCGGCCCGGGCCAGCATGCGGTCGAGTTCGCCGGCACGTTCGCCGCTGGCGATCATGTGCAGCATCATCGGCGGGATGTCGCCGCTCAGTTCCAGGCCACGGGTCAGCGTTCCGCCTTCGCGGACAGAGCGGGCGACATCGACCATCCGCGCACGAATGGTCAGGTTGCCGATGACCGCGGCGGCAATCTCCAGTGCGTCCACCAATGGCACGGCACTTTTGCCGAGGATTGCCAGGGTGCTGGCAAACCGTGCGGCTTCCATGGCACGCAGCACTTCACCAATGACTGGCGCATTCAGCACCCAACGATGCCAGCGCAGGCGCCACTGCGGCTGCTGCCAGCTCCAGCGCCACAGGCCGAACAGCGTCGCCAGCACGCTCATCAACAACAGGAAATGGTTGCGCAGGCCGTTGCTCACGCCGATCAGCGCCTGGGTCAGCCAGGGCAACGGCTGGCCGCTGTCGACGAAGATCTTCACCACATCCGGCACCACATAACCGAGCAGAAAACCGACGATTGCCAGGCTGGCCAACATCAGGATCAACGGGTACACCAGGGCCATCTGGATCTTTTGCCGCGAGGCCTGGCGGGCCTGGGTGTAGGCCGCCAGTTGCTCCAGCACATGGCCCAGATACCCCGAGCGTTCTCCAGCGGCAACGGTGGCGCGGAACAACTCGGGGAAGGCCCTGGGAAATTGCCCCAGCGCCGAGGCCAGGGCGTGGCCTTCCATCACCCGGCTCCTGACCGCCGAGAGCAAGCCCGCCACCTTGCGCTTTGAGCTCTGCTTCGCCACCGCATCGAGCGCTTCTTCCAGGGGAAGTCCGGCCTGAACCAGCGTTGACAATTGCAACGTCAACAGCGCCAGATCAGCAGCACTCAGGCGCCCACCTCGCGACTGTTTGTCCGCACCGCTGCCAACCCGAACCTCGGTCAACACACGTGGCCACAAGCCGCGCTCACGCAACAACTGTCGCGCATGGCGGGGTCCATCGGCCTCCAGTCGTCCCCTGCAGGACCGTCCCTGGGCGTCGTGGGCGCGGTAGTCGAAGGTCGGCACCGGTCAGTTCTCCTGCGTCACGCGCAGCAATTCATCAAGGCTGGTCAATCCTTCCAGCACCCGCTGGCGCCCGTCCTGGAACAGGCTGCGCGAGACCTTGCGTGTTTCGTCGACGAGGATTTGCTCGCGGGCGCCCTGATGGATCAGCGCCGAGACGGCGGGTGTGACGCTGATCAGTTCGTAAATGCCGATGCGTCCGCGATAGCCGTGCTGGCACTGTTCACAGCCCGAGGCCTTGAACAGGGTGTGCGGCGTGGCGGTGTCGAGCCCCAGGCGCTGGCAGGCTGCCGCGTCGGCGAGGTACGAAACCTTGCAATGGGGGCACAAGGTGCGCAGCAGGCGCTGGGCCAGAATGCCCACCAGCGAGGACGCCAGCAGATAGGCATCGACGCCCATGTCTACCAGCCGCGTGACCGCGCCTGCCGCGCTGTTGGTGTGCAGGGTCGAGAGCACCAGATGCCCGGTCAAGGACGCCTGGACAGCGATCTCGGCGGTTTCGCGGTCACGGATTTCGCCAACCATCACCACGTCCGGGTCCTGGCGCAAAATCGCCCGCAGGCCCCGGGCGAAGGTCATGTCGACCTTCGGATTGACCGGCATCTGACCGACACCCGGCAGGTGATATTCGATCGGGTCTTCGACCGTCAGGATGTTGCGGGTCTGGTCATTCAGACTGCTCAGCGCGGCGTACAGGCTGGTGGTCTTGCCAGAGCCGGTCGGCCCGGTCACCAGCAAAATGCCGTGGGGTTTGCCCAACAACTGGCGCAGGACCGCGAGGGTATCGTCCGGCATGCCCAGCCGATGCAGGTCCAGGCGCCCGGCCTGCTTGTCGAGCAGGCGCAGCACCACCCGTTCGCCATGGGCCGAAGGCAGCGTCGAGACCCGCACATCGACTTCATGCCCGGCCAGGCGCAAGGCCATTCGTCCATCCTGGGGCACGCGTTTTTCCGCAATGTCCAGGCGCGCCATGACCTTGATCCGCGACACCAGCAGCGTCGCCAGTTCGCGCTTGGGCCTGAGCATTTCACGCAGTTGACCATCCACCCGCATGCGCACCGACAGGTACTGCTCGAAGGTTTCCAGGTGCACATCCGAGGCATGCTCACGCACCGCTTCACCGAGCAGCGCGTTGATCAGGCGAATGATCGGTGCGTCGCCCTGTTGCTCCAGCAGGTCGGCGGTTTGCGGGACCTGATCGACCAGGCTGAGCAAGTCCAGTTCTTCGTCCAGTCCCTGGGCAACTTGCTCCACCGCACTGTGCCCCTCGCGATAGGCCGCCGCCAGGCGCGAGGCGTACTCATCGGCCCCGACGATTTGAAACGGCAATGCCCGCCCGCACACCCGGCGCGCCTCCGCCAATGCGGTGAGCGGCGCATCGCTACGCAGGGCAAGGCGCAGGTCGTCGCCGTCATGCTCCAGCAACACGCCAAAACGCCGGGCGAAGCCGAAGGGCAATTGCTCGCAGAGTTCGCTCATGGATTCACTGCGCCTTGCCGCGCAAATCGAACACTGGCGCATCGCTGGCCGGTTCGAACAACCCGCGCGCCTCGGATGGCAGCAACAACGAGTTGTTTTCCCCCGCCCCTGATTTGCTCAAGTCACGCAGCGCGTTGTAACGCTGCTGGCTGACCTGGGACAGGTCTTCCTTGCTGCGCACGATGGTCGGGCGCAAGAACACCATCAGGTTGCTTTTGGTCTGGGTGTCGCGGCTCCAGCGGAACAACGCGCCGAGGTAGGGAATGTCACGCAGCAGCGGCACGCCGCTTTTCTGGGTGCGCACGCTGTCCCTGATCAGGCCGCCGATCACGATGATTTCGCCATCGTCGGCGAGAATGGTGCTTTTGAGCGCTCGCTTGTTGGTGATCAGGTCCGAGGAATCAATGCCCGACACCGACGGTGCGATGTCCGACACTTCCTGCTCGACCTCCAGGCGCAACGTCGAGCCTTCGTTGATGTAAGGCTTGATCTTCAGGCTGATGCCGACGTCCTTGCGCTCGACAGTGGTGAACGGATTCTCCGCGCCGTTGCTGTTGGTGGCATAGGAGCCGGTCTTGAACGGTACGTTCTGGCCGACGATGATTTCGGCTTCCTGATTGTCCAGGGTCAACAGGCTTGGCGTGGACAGCAGGTTGCTGTGGGTGTTGCTGGCCAACGCCGAAATCAGCGCGCCGAAGCGGTCGCTGCCCAGTTGCAGGATCGCCCCTTCCGGCGCCGATCTTTTCTCGTCGAACTTCAGCCCGCCGACGATCGGAATGTCGGTGCCGGGAAAGTTGATGAAGCCCTTGGCGTCACCTGTGCTGAGGTTCCACTGCACGCCAACGGCCTCGGCGATGTCGCCGGAGATTTCGACGATGGCGGCATGGATCAACACCTGGGCCCGTGGCTGGTCCAGCTGACGCACGATGTTCTCGATCGTCCGCACCTGCGCCGGCTCGGCGATCAGCACCAGCGCGTTCTGGCTTTCGTCGGCCTTGATCATGAAGGTTGCAGCGCCAGATGTGTCCTTGGCGCTGCCGACGGCGGATGTCTGCTTTCTGCCCTGCCCCATCGACTCCAGGATCTCGGCCAACTGCTTGGCATCGCTGTGACGCAGGCGAATCACCCGGGCATTGTCGAGGGTCGTGGTGGCCGGCGTATCGAGACCTCGGGCCAGTTCGATCAAGCGCTGGCGAACGACCGGCGGGCCGATGAAAATCAGGCGATTGGTCCTGGCGTCGGCCAGTACCTGTATCGCTGACTCGGCATTGCGCTTGCCCATGGACGCCTCGATCACCGGCGCGACATCGCCCGCCTGGGCATGCTTGAGCTGAACCACCGCGTGCAGGTTGTTCTGCCCGGAGTCCAGCTCGCGGATCACCCGGGCAATGCGCTTCACATTGGCAGCCGTATCGGTCAGCACCAACGCGTTGGCCGACACCGAAGGGCCGACATAACCATTGGCAGACACCAACGGTCGCACCAGCCCGGCAATATCGGAGGCACTGCTGGTGTTCAAGCCGATGACTTCGGTCACGAACTGCGACGCCGTGGTGGTTTTTACCGTGCCCTGGCCGGCCCGGGTCTTGGCCTCGGCAACCGGGGTGATGAGAATCCGGTCGCCCTCATCGATCACCGTGAAGTTGTGGGCGTCGAGCACCGAATAGAACAACCGACGCACCCCTTCACGATCGAGGGCCTGCCGGGACATGACGGTGATACGACCGGAGACTTTGGGGTCCAGCACCACGGTGGTTCCCAGAATGCCGGAGATCTCTTCGACGATGTCGCGCAGCTCAGCGTTGTTCATCGCCAGCTGCCATTTTTCTTCAGCGCGAAGCGTGCCCGAAAAGGTTGCAGCCGCCAAAACGGCAAGCAGAAACATGGAGCGCAACCAATGCACACCGACGAAGCTGTTCATGAAATTCATCACTCTGGTTGCCCGGAGAGCGGGCGTAAAAAACGCGTGGTCGTGGTAACCGGTTGAGAATCGACGGATGATTCGAGTCCCTTCAGAAAACGTGCGCCAGAAGGCACGAGCGTTAGCAGCTCTTCTCGCCCCTTGTTCCACAGTGCAACCTGGTGGGTCTCGATACGACGCAGGACGCTGCCGCCAGGCAAGCGCTCACCCACCTGATAGAGACGAGAGCCTTGTGCATTGGCCAGCAGTGCCTTGGATAATCCGTTGCTGACAAAGCTCGCTTGCAAAGTCATCGGCTCGGAGCTGGGCTGCGGTGTGGCCTCCGTCGTCAGGCCGAACACAATGGCAATCGATGCTGTTTCGAGCGGTTCACGTACAGGCACCGGCACTCGGGTTGCAATGTCGGGCGACGGTGAAGCCAGATGCTCGCGAAACTCCATTTCCTGCCACGCCAGAAACACTGCGCCGCCCACTGGCAACGCGAGCCAACAAACGCTGCTCAGGCACGCCCGAAAGCGTTGTCCGGAGAATTTCGAAACCTTCATTTTTAACTCGATACTCAACAGAGACGCCCGGCTTCAGGCGACCTTTTTGAGGCCACCTGAAGCCAGTTGCGAGGACTTACAACTTGTCCCACGCCATGTGCCAGTGAGCACCAACACCCGGCTCGAAGCCGTTGGCGGTTGGGCTGTACTGCTTGCAGTAACCCGACTCAGGGAACGGCTTGCACTCAAAGACTTCGTCGGTCTTCGGCTGCAACACCTTGGTACCAGCGGTGTAGCCGCTGAAGCCATCAGGGAACACGAAGTCGTATTCGATGCCAGCGCCTTCACCGGTCATCTGGGTGGCCTGAGTATCCTGACGGGTCGTGCGGCCATCCAGGGTGGTGCCGACCAGGGTCAGTGTGTGCACGCCCGGGTTGCTACGCACATCCATGGACAGCGAGGTGGAGCCACTGGCCACTTGAGCCGACGTGGTGCCAACCGGTTTGTTGTTCTGATCGAACAAGGTGGCTTCGACGTTCATCGGGCGGTTCGAAATCATGCTGAACTCGACCTTGGCCCGGCCTTTATCCAGAACGTATTCGGCTTGCTGCGAGGCCACCGACATGCGGGCAGCGGTGTCTTCCTTCATGTCCAGCTGCACTTCGTAGCGGACTACGCCGCTTTCTTTTTGCGCATAGAGGCGGTTGGTGCCTTTGACCGGGGCAACATTGCCGCTCTCGTCACGGATACCGGCGCGAACCAGAGTGTGGGTCGCGTTGATTTTTTCCGCCAACTTGAACGACCAGTTTTGCGGCGTGCCGTCTTCAGCGTTTTCGATGCTGATTTCGACGCTGTAGTCCGGACTCTCACCATTGGCGGTGAACGCGCGGGCCTTGACCTTGTCGCCTACCAGCAACGTGGTCGATGGCGCAATGCTGCCAACCGAGGACCAGCCACCAGGCAGCTCAGGCTCTGCCAAGATGTTCAGATCCGTAGCGTTGTAGAACGCGGCATCGGTATCGCCCACGGTCCAGATGGCCAGGACGACGTGGTGGCCGGACTTGTCAGCTGGAATGGTGCAGTTGTGTTTGTCGCTGTTGGACGGTTTCTGGTTTCCACCGTCGATGGTGCAGAACGGCGTGCTTTCGAAGGTGGCGCGCTTGAGCGATTCATTCGGATTCCAGCCGTTGCGGGTGATGAAATACTCGTGCTTGGTGGCCGGGTGAACCGCGGTGTAACGCCATTGGAAATCGATGTTGCGATCCCTGATTTCCGTCAGGTGCCAACGGGTGGCGAACTGGGCATCCAAGGTTGAGAAACGGGCGTTACCACCGCTGGCAATCTTGCCATCGACCGGTCCTTGCAATGGAGCACCACCGACGCCCGCCGGAAAGCCTTTGAAGGTTTCACCAACACTCTGCGGTTCGAACTGCTCGTCGCCGCAGTTGGTGTTGACCCCTTTCTGGCACAGCAGAGCACGGGACGGTGGCACGTCCAGATAGCCATGGGCGGAAACGGTTTGAGAGGCCAGCATTGCCGATAACAGGATCATCGATGAAGTGCAGGCCGTTAAAGCACTTCTTTTATCAAATGTAATTTTCATGATGTATTCCAGACTGCTTATCGAAAACAACGCACCTTGCAGGCGGCGATGTTCCCTTCGTTATTGTTCAGAATTGCGCTGAACAGGGGTCTGGAACCTTACGGGGATGACGAAGAGTTCTATGTAGGAGTAATCATCGAACCAGGCGGGAATAGTCTGCGCCTTCGGTTTTCCGACAAAGAAAGGAAACACTCTTACAGGAAGAAACGCTTTATCCGGGCCGTGTTTCTGCAGGAAATAAAAAAGCCTGTCCGGCACGAGGCGGGACAGGCTTCTGGAAAACGGCGCTGACCGTTATTCGTGATATTGCGCCGACAACTCATGCACGGCACGCAGGAATGCACCGGCGTGTTCCGGATCGACTTCCGGCGTGATGCCATGGCCGAGGTTGAACACGTGGCCGCTGCCCTTGCCGTAACTGGCCAGAATACGCCCGACTTCTGTGCGAATGGCTTCCGGTTTGGCGTAGAGCACGGTCGGGTCCATGTTGCCTTGCAGCGCGACCTTGTCGCCGACACGGGCGCGGGCACTGCCGATGTCGCAGGTCCAGTCCAGACCCAATGCATCTGCACCTGCGTCGGCGATGCTTTCCAGCCACAGACCGCCGTTCTTGGTGAACAGGATCACCGGCACCTTGCGCCCTTCGTGCTCGCGGATCAGGCCGCTGACAATTTTCTTCATGTAGGCCAGGGAGAATTCCTGGTACGCCGCCGCCGACAGGCTGCCGCCCCAACTGTCGAAGATCTGCACCGCTTGGGCACCGGCCATGATCTGGCCGTTGAGGTAGCTGGTGACCGTCTGCGCGAGCTTGTCCAGCAGCAGGTGCAAGGCTTGCGGGTTGTCGTAGAGCATGGTTTTGGTCTTGCGGTAGTCTTTCGACGAGCCGCCTTCGACCATGTAGGTGGCCAGGGTCCATGGGCTGCCGGCAAAGCCGATCAGCGGTACACGACCGTTCAGTTCACGGCGAATCGTGCTGACCGCGTCCATCACGTAACCCAGGTCTTTCTGCGGATCGGGAATCGGCAGGGCTTCGATGTCGGCCAGGGTGCTGACGACTTTCTTGAAGCGCGGACCTTCACCGGTTTCGAAGTACAGGCCCTGGCCCATGGCATCGGGGATGGTCAGGATGTCGGAGAAGAGGATCGCCGCGTCCAGCTGTGGATAGCGGTCGAGCGGTTGCATCGTGACTTCGCAAGCGAACGCCGGGTTCATGCACAGGCTCATGAAATCGCCGGCCTTGGCACGGCTGGCGCGGTATTCAGGCAGGTAGCGACCGGCCTGACGCATCATCCACACGGGGGTGACGTCTACAGGTTGCTTGAGCAGGGCGCGCAGGAAACGGTCGTTCTTCAGGGCAGTCATGTCGGCATCCGGAAAAAAAGTGAGGGCATTTTCTCAGAGCCGGGCGCAAAAGGCACGGTTGCAGGTCAGCCTTTTGTCTATCCGGTCAATTTGTCGCAATGTAAACGCGGTATTCGTAACACCACGAAACAACTGTGGGAGCGAGCCTGCTCGCGAAGAGGCCGGCACATCCAACATTGAAGTTGGCTGACAGACCGCTTTCGCGAGCAGGCTCGCTCCCACAGGGTTACTGCATTTCAAGCCTGGTTCTGGGGTCAGACGCCCAGGTAATCCAGGATCCCTTCGGCGGCATTACGGCCTTCGAAGATCGC
>RCUH01002307.1_pt1 | contig 11377 bp, 9 predicted proteins | sample 2166191 | NCBI WGS metagenome assembly RCUH01 (sample SAMN09932848, study PRJNA488358) | compost metagenome | feature: garden; material: soil; isolation source: compost soil in an enriched community after 214 h of incubation | place: Germany: Experimental Botanical Garden Goettingen | collected...
CCTTCGACGGCGAGGATGGTGGCGTCGGAGTTGGCGAGGATGATCAGCCCTTCCTTGCCCTGACGCTCGGCCAGGTAATCGATGGCCGGCAGCGCGGCGTCGATCAGCAAGCGGTTGCTGGCCAGCAGCACGTCGAGGCTGGCACTCGATTCCAGCGCCAGCTCATGCTTGGCATTGAAATGCACGCCATGGCTCAGGCTGCGCCGCCACGAGGCATCGATTTCCGCACGCAGGACGCCATCCGGCACTTCGCCTTCCAGGTGCAGCTTTTCCCGGGCCAGCCGGGCTTCGCGATGCAGTTTGGGGGAGTTTGTTTTTATTGGCGTCATCAAGCGCTCCGGGTCATCCACCCTGCGCCTTCATACGTCGGCGCCCTGGCGCAATCTTTACGTTAACGTCAGGGCTATGGCAAGTGCCTTACGGCGCTTGTGTTCCGTCAGGTGGACCGTGTCATCGTTCTTCGCGAGCAGGCTCGCTCCCACAGGTTCAGCGTCGCCCACAAATCTGCGACTCAACTCAGTCACTGTGGGAGCGAGCCTGCTCGCGAAGTCGTCGTCACAGACGCCGATAAATCAGAGCTGCCACACCTCGGCATTTACAAAAAACGCCCGCGCATTGTCCTCCAGGCTCTCCAGGTGATACCCGCCCTCCTGCACGATCAGGCACGGCAACCCGAGGCTGCGAATCCGCTCACCAAGCACAGCGAACCCTTCCCGAGTCACCGCCACCTTGCTTTGCGGGTCCAGTTCGAAAATATCGAAGCCCAGGGACAGCACCAATACCTCGGCACCAAACTGCGTCACAGCGTTCAGCGCTACCTCCAGTTGCGCCAGAAAATCTGCCTCGCTGGCGCCGTGGGCCATCGGCAGGTTGAGGTTGAAACCCTCGCCCGCCCCGACACCACGCTCGTCGGCAAAACCTGCGACGCCCGGATAGAAGTTGGTCGGATCGCCATGGACCGAAACGTAGAGCACGTCGTCACGGTCGTAGAAAATTTCCTGAATACCCTGGCCGTGGTGCATGTCGGTATCCAGCACCGCTACCCGCGAAAAACCGGCGCGCAATACCTGGGCCGCCACCGCCGCGTTGTTCACATAACAGAAACCACCCGCCGCTTCGGCCCGGGCGTGGTGGCCCGGTGGACGGCACAGGGCATACGCTGCCGGCTCGCCATCGAGCAACGCCCGGGCCCCGGCGATGGCGCTTTGCGCCGACCAGTAGGCCGAACGCCAGGTCTGCCCGCCCACCGGGCAACTGCCATCGGCCAGATAACGCGCCGCTTGCGCCAGAATCCCGCGCAGGGCATTGGGCTCGCGGACAAAGATGTTCGACATCACCTCGTCGCCCCAATCCTCGGGAATCTCTTTCCAGCGCTGATGGGCCTCCTGCAAAAACGTGAGGTACGCCGCGCCGTGCACCGCCAGCAGCGGATCGAGCCCGGCATCGGCCGGTTGCTCGACATTGAAACCCAAGGCATGAGACGCCTGCACCAGGCGCTGCGCACGCTCCGGCACTTCCTGCGGCGTACGCATCTGGCCACGGGAGTAGTAACTGCGTGGATGGTGGAGCAATTGTTCGGGGTGGAAAAAACTGCGCATGGAATGAATACCTGTCAGTTAACGAAAATCTTGAAACCGGACACATCCCTCTGTGGGAGCGAGCTTGCTCGCGATGAGGCCAGCACATTCAAAATTGATGGTGACTGACCCACCGCTATCGCGAGCAAGCTCGCTCCCACAGGGATCGCGTTTATTCAGTGCTTTCGGCGCGGGCCAACACGGCGTTGAGCAACACATCGGTGCCCTGCCGCACATCCTCGGGCAACACATCTTCGGCTTCGTTGTGGCTCAAGCCACCCACGCACGGGATGAACACCATGGCCGTCGGGCAGTACCGCGCCAGGTGGATCGCGTCATGTCCGGCGCCGCTGACCATCGATTGCTGAGCGTAGCCCAGGGCGTCCACGGCCTGTTGCTCCATCGCCTCGATGGTTTCATCACGGTGATGACGCAGGTCGACGGTGAAGTTCACCAACCCCGGAATGGTATTGCGCGACGACTTGTTGATACTCAATTCACCCACCGTGGTCAGGCCTTCGGGGGCGAAGTCCGCCGCCAGGCCTTCGATGGCCTGGATCATCTGCAACACTCCTTCTGCTTACACAGAATTTAGTTGTGCTGCATCGACCGGTTGAATCCACAACCAAAAGCGAACACTCAGCGGCCCGGTGTCGCTTGGGACTCTTCAAAATGATGCCGTAATAATGGCGTCTCTCGCTAATAGCCAATGTAGACACGTTCTCGCCGATAAAACCCCACCTGACCAGCGCTATAAGTAGCTAGCTATTTGTTAATGAAAGCCTGAAGTATTCATTTGAACTTTCAGATTCTTTCAGTGCGCGGCCTGTGCCTAACATCGACTCCACAGCGAACCAGCCTCTTGGCAGCCTGGCGCCGTCGAAGTGCATTTGCAGTAGGCCTTGGGATTTTTGAGGATCACCGATGAAGCTGGAAATTTTCCGCACGCTGTGGGGCTATACCGCCAGCAAGGCTCAGGCGCTCGAGGAGTTGCTGCAAGCGGGCTTTGATGGCATGGAGGCACGCCTGCCACTGGACGCCCGTGAACGGGCCGAGTTTGGCGCTTTTCTGCAGGCCAATCGCCTGGGCTATATCAGCACGGTCTTCACCGCGTACGACGTGCTGCCGGACCAGTCGGCGACGCCTGCCGTCCACCTCGATGACCTCGACCAGAAACTCGCCTGGGCCGCTGAACTCGGCCCGCGCTTCGTCAACGTGCTGGCGGGCAATGATCGCTGGTCCTTGCCACAACAAGTGGAGTTTTTCGGCCAGGCGCTGGATCTGGCGCGCAAGCACGGCCAGGTCTGCAGTTTCGAAACCCACCGTTCGCGTTCGCTGTTCAACCCCTGGGTGACCCTGGAGTTGATCCGGCAACTGCCCGATCTGTTGTTCACCAGTGACATCAGCCACTGGGTCGTGACCTGCGAACGCCTGTTGAATGACCCGGCCGATGACCTGAGCGCTTTCATCGAGCGGGTTCACCATATCCAGGCCCGGGTCGGTTATGACCAGGGGCCTCAGGTTCCGCACCCAGCGGCTCCCGAATATGCAAGGGAACTGGCCTTCCACCAGCAGCACTGGGAAAGCATCTGGCGCTCGCAGCAAGCCCGCGGTTACCAGGTCAGCACCCTGACCCCGGAATTCGGCGCCGACGGCTACCTGCATCATTTGCCCTTCACCAATGTCCCGGTCGCCGACCTGTGGTCGTTGAACGTGTGGATGGGCCAGACCGAGCGCGAACACTTCGACCGTTTCAGCCACTCAAGCCATCCTTAGGGAGCCGATGCGTCATGCCTGACAACAAAAACAACAGCGCAAGCACTGACACACACAAAGCCAACTTCAATAGCATCCCGGTGGTCAACATCGCCGGTCTGTTCAGTTTTGAACTGGAACACCGTCTGGCCGTGGCCGAACAATTGGGGCGCGCCGCCAGCGAGGTCGGGTTCCTCTATATCACCGATCACGGTATCGACCCGCAACTGATCGCCAACCTGCGCCAGGCTGCCAAGGACTTTTTCGACCAGCCCCTGGACGCCAAGATGCGCCATTACATCGGCACCTCGCAAACCCACAAGGGCTTTGTGCCCGAAGGCGAAGAGGTCTATTCCAAGGGCAAGCCGGACCACAAGGAAGCCTTCGACGTCGGCTTCGAAGTCCCGGCCGATGACCCGTTGGTGCTGGCCAACACCCCGTTGCTGGGGCCCAACGACTGGCCGCAGCTGCAAGGTTTCAAGGCGTCGGTGCAGGCCTACTATGAAGCCATCTTCGCCTTGGGCCGGCGCCTGTTCGGTGGCTTCGCCCTGACCCTGGGCCTGGAAGAGAACTATTTCGACAGCCTGGTCACCCGTCCGCCGTCCAAGCTGCGCCTGATCCACTACCCCTTCGACGGCGCCGCCCATGACGCACCGGGTCTTGGCGCCCATACTGATTACGAGTGCTTCACCATCCTTCTGGCCGACAAACCGGGCCTTGAGGTGATGAACAATCTTGGCCAATGGATCGATGCACCACCGATTGCCGATGCCTTTGTGGTCAACATCGGCGACATGCTGGAAGTGATGACGGCAGGCGCTTTCGTTGCCACCGCGCACCGGGTGCGCAGCGTGAAGGAAGAGCGTTATTCCTTTCCGCTGTTTTACGCCTGCGACTATCACACCCAGATCAGACCGCTGCCCGGGTTCACCCAGGCAGGCAACGACTACGAAGAAATCACGATCGGCGAACACATGTATGGCCAGGCGCTGCAGACCTATCAGTATCTGCGCCAGAGGGTGGCCAACGGGGACGTTCAACTGCCAGGCAAGGCACGCAAGCCCGCCAGTTTCGGACATTTGAAAAATCAGGCTCAACCGTCCTGATTGAAGTTTTCAGCTAAACCCCTACCTACGCCGGAGTCAGCACATCATGAAAAACAACAAGAAAAACCTTTTGAGCCTGGCTGTATTGGCAGCCGGCATGTTCGGTGCCTCGGTGAGCATGGCCGCGGCAGACACGTTCAAGGTCGGCATGGAGATCACCTACCCGCCCTTCGAGTCCTATGACAAGGACAAAAACGTAGTGGGTTCGGACCCCGAACTGGCAACGTCACTGGCCAAACACATGAACGCCAAGGTGGAGTTCGTCGACACCAAGTTCCCGAGCCTGATCCTCGGCTTGAACTCCGGCAAGTACGACGCGGTCATTTCCGGCATGTACATCACGCCGGAGCGCCAGACCCAGGCCCAGACCATCGCCTATGCCAACACCGGTGCCGCGGTCATGGTGCCCAAGGGCAGCGAGATCAACGCGAAAAAGCCTGAAGACCTGTGCGGCCTGAAACTGGGCCTGGAACAGGGCACTACCTGGGTCAAGGAATTCCGCAAGCTGTCCGATGAATACTGTGTGCCGAACAACAAAGGCGCGATCACCGTCAGCGAATACCCCTCGGCACCCGAAGTGACCCAGGCCCTGTTGTCCAAGAACATTCAGGCCCAGGTTGAAATCGCCGGCGCGGCAAAAATGATCGCGGAAAAGACCAATGGCCGGGTAGTGATCACCACCGAGCATCCGATTTATCAACAAACCCTGGGCATCTTCGTCAAGAAGGGTAACGACGAAACCTACCAGGCCGTGCAAAAGGCCTTCGAGGAGAGCAAAAAGAGCGGTGAATACGCCGCAATTCTCCAGAAATATGGCTTGGAAGAACCGACTGCCAACTAAGAACCTGTCCTTGTAGTCTGGTCATCTGCCTCCCCTGCACCGGGGCGGCAGATCGAGGTGCCCCATGCAATTCGATTGGTCGTATTTCCTATCCCTGTTCTCCCTGCCGGACTTCTGGAAGGCCTGCGTCACGGTAGTCCAGCTCAGTGCCCTGGCCTGGTTCATCGGCATGCTGCTGGGTTTTGTCCTGGCCACGGCCAAGTTGTCCCAAACGCCCTTGTTGCGCATTCCCGCAGCGGTCTACATCTGGTTCTTCCGCAGCATCCCGTTGCTGGTGCTGGTGGTCTTCGTCTACAACCTGCCGCAATTGTTTCCCGGTAGCGGACCGATTCTGTCCAACCCCTTCTACGCAGGGTTGCTGGCCCTGGTGGTCACGGAAGCTGCGTACATGGCGGAAATCCATCGTGGCGGCCTGATCTCCGTAGCCAAGGGCCAGAAGGAAGCCGGGCGCGCGCTGGGTGTCGGCCTGTTCGGCATGCAACGCCTGATCGTGATCCCCCAGGCTTTCCGTATTTCGCTGCCCACGCTGATCAATGAATACATCACGGTGGTCAAGCTGACCTCGCTGGTCTCGGTCATCTCCCTGACCGAAATCCTCACGGTCGGCCAACGCCTCTATGCCACCAACTTTCTGGTCATGGAAACCCTGGCGGCGGTAGGCGTCTATTACGTGTTGATCGTCACCGTGTTCGGTTATTTCCTGCAGCGCCTGGAGCGCTACCTGGACCTGAACTTCCGCAAGCCGCACACACTCGACGCAGCCACCATCGCCAGGTTCAAGGCCAGCGCCGAAGCCTTGCCCGACACTGCGCGCAAAGCCGCCGGCAACAACGCGACGCCGATCCTGCAACTGAAGAACATCCAGAAAAGCTATGGCACCCACCAGGTGCTGATGGGCATCGACCTGAATGTCGAATACGGCCAGGTGGTCTCGATCATCGGGCCATCCGGCTCCGGCAAGACGTCGCTGATTCGCACCGTCAACGGCCTGGAAACCATCGATACCGGCGACATTCTGTTGTTCGGCGAAAAATTCATCGAAGCGTCGGACAAACCCAACAGCTCTCGCCTACGCAAAGGCGTGCGGCACATCGGCATGGTGTTCCAGAACTTCAACCTGTTCCCGCACCGCACCATTCTCGACAACGTCACGCTGGCACCGCGTTACCACGGCCAGCCGGGCGAGCTGAGTGAACATCGAGCCTATGCGCTACTGGACAAGGTCGGCCTGCTGGCCCATGCCCACAAGTACCCGCACCAGCTCTCCGGCGGCCAGCAACAGCGCGTGGCGATCGCTCGAGCCCTGGCGATGGAGCCGCAGATCATGCTGTTCGACGAGCCGACCTCGGCCCTCGACCCGGAACTGGTCAACGACGTGTTGAACGTGATCCGCGACCTGGCGAAGGAAGGCATGACCATGCTGATCGTGACCCACGAAATGGACTTTGCCATGTCGATATCCGACCGGGTCGTGTTCATGGAGAACGGTAATATCCAACTGGATGCCGCACCGCAAACCATACGATGCGATGCCGAAGGTGAACGCGTGCGGCGCTTCATGGGCATCAGTACTCGATCGCCGAACCTGTCTGCAACGCTGGATCATGCATGAGCATGGGTGCAGCCACCCTGCGGGGTGCTTTTTTTGTGCCAGCGATTTATGCCCCCCCACCAATCCCCTGTGGGAGCGAGCTTGCTCGCGATGACGGTGTCACATTCAGTATATGAGCTGACTGATGCACCGCGATCGCGAGCAAGCTCGCTCCCACAGGGGGGGTGGTGTTTTGAAGGGCGAATTCCAGGCATAAAAAAAGCACCCCGCAGGGTTAATGCCGATCAGTTAAGCCGAGACATTGAACCCGTGGCGAGGGAGCTTGTCGATCCCTTGACTGATTGGCATTAGGTCTCGCCCGGGCGAGCTTTGCTGATCAGGGCTTACGCGCAATGATCACCTGACTTTTCGCCACCACCGCATCCAGCGCCTGCTTGATCTGTGCACCCCGTGGCGAAGCCAGGATCGCCTGCCAGGTATCCGCCCAGTGGTTGAGCAACGGATGGTCCGGGTTGCTGAAATCGACCTTGGCTTCCCAGAACAACAGCATCCACATCGACCAGTAGAATCCGTACTGGCTGTGGCTGATCACTTCCAGGCCGGCATCGCTGACCATGGCCTTGAACTGCTCCTCGCTGATGATGCGGATGTGGTTGGGCTTCTGGAAATACTCGGCCGCCGCGATATCTTTCTGCAGGTCTTCGGAGCTGGGATGCGGGACGCTCAGCAGATACAACGCGCCCGGTTTGCCGACGCGCACCAGTTCAGCGAGGAACTGGGCCGGATCGTCCACGTGCTCGATGACCTCGGTGGACACCACTCGCGTGGCGGTCGCATCGGCAATCGGCAGCGGGTTGCAGTCGGTGACATGGCATTCGACATCGCGGGCCGGTGTATCGCCCAGGCGCTGGCGGGTCGCTTCGACCTTGGCCGCGTCGATATCGGCGATGATGATCTTCGCCCCGCGCATCCCGCAGAAATGCACGTTGCCGCCGTCGCCACAACCCACATCCAGCAGTGTGTCCTCGGGGGTCACCGGGAAACCGCTGAACAGTTCGCCGGTCTGCTGATTGAACCAGCCGCTGAGCATCGCGTCGTGCAGGCCGAGCATGTAGGGGTCGACTTTCTCCGCCACTGGCGCCGCGGGCGGTATCTCTGGCTGCACAGGCGCGGGCGTGCCCGCCGTGAGTTTCTTCAAAAGGCTCAGCATGAGGTGGCTCCAGAGGATGGGACGGCTGTTCGGGAGGTGCCCAAGCGTTTGACCAGCGAGGCGCCGCGGTTGCGCATGGGCATTTCAATGAAGCGATAATTGAGTTCGCTCAGCAGCACGATCAGGCCGCCAGCCATCAGCAACATCAGAATCGGATGGCCAGCCGGACTGGGCAGCCCGGCAGCCTGTAAACGGAAAATGAACTCACGAACCAGCAAGTAGGCCGGGATATGGATCAAGTAAATCCCGTAGGAACGGCTGCCGACCCACGTCATCAGATTTTTGAACACGCCGCGCGGCAACAGGTAATCGCGGTTGTAAGACGCGATCCAGACCAACAGTGCGCACAGCACCGCAATCACGCCGATCCGGTAAGAAGTGAAGGTGAAACGATCCGTCGCCATGAAACTGAGCAGCAGCGACACCGCGATCAGTGCGGCAACACCCGCCCATGGACGACGCAAGAATTTTGGCTCCCAGCGCAGGTACGACGGTTGCGTACTCCACATCGCCAACAGCACGCCAAGGGCCAGCGCGTCGGCGCGCACCACCATCAGGATCGGCGTGCGCAAGGTGAACAACTGCACCGCAACCAGCGCCAGCAAAAGCCACACAAGGTGTTTGCGAAACAGCACGATCATCAGCGGGAACAGCAGGTAGAACTGCTCTTCCAGCGACAGGCTCCAGTACACGAAACTGGTGCCATATTCGTAATGATAAAAACTGTCGGCAAAGCGGAAATTGGCGTACTGGGCGATGCCGGCCAGCGTCGCCTGAAGGTTCGCGTGCAGGGTGCCGAACGCGCCGGAGCGGTTGAGAAAAAGGCACGCCAGCAACATCAGCGCCAGCCATAACCAGGCCGACGGCAGCAAACGAAAGGCCCGGCGCAACCAGAAATTGCGCGTCTGTTGCCAATACTCCTGACGCGTGGTGCAGCGGCGCAGGGCCGGGATCAGGCTGCGGGCAATGACGAAACCCGAGATCGCGAAAAACAGATCCACGCCCCACCACGGCTGGCTGTACAGCGTGATGCTCTGCAGTAATGGAACAGCCGCCGCGAACAGGCTGTCCTGCAGGTGATGAAACAGCACGCCAAGCACCGCAATGCCGCGCAACAACTCGATGTCCATGATCCGTTTTTCGTTGCTCATGCGCCCTCCTGGACATGAGGTTTGCGGGCAATGATCACCTGGCTCTTGGGCATGAACCGGTCCAGCATCTGCTTGATCGCCAACCCGTCGGGCTGGGCCAGCAAGTCCTGCCAGGTTTTCGCCCAGCTCTCCATCAGCGGCGGATACGGCGCCTGAATCCGGTCGCGAACCGCGCCACCCAGATCGCGCCCGGCGGCACGTTCACTGGCCCAGAAAAAAATCATGCCCATGACCCAGAAAAACCCGGTGGCCTGGCGATGCTCGATGACCAGGCCCGCGTCTTCCACCAGCGCGGCGAATCGCTCGGGGCTGAAAATCTGCACGTGATTGGGCGATTGAAAATAGCTGGCCGGGGCGATGCCTTTCTGCAAATGCTCGCCCACCGGGGACGGTACGCTCAGCAGGTACAGCGCGCCGGGACGGCCCATGCGCACCAGTTCGGCCATGAAGGGTTCTGGCTGATCGATGTGTTCCAGCACTTCCATGCACACGACTTTGCTCGCGCAACCATCGGCCAGAGGCAACGGCAGACTGTTGCTGACCAGACCGAGATTCGCTTTATCCGACTGCGCTTGCACTTGCCGCGCCAGGTCACGGACCTTGTCGTATTCACTGTCGGTGAAGATCACCGACGCGCCTTGACGCACCGCAAACAAGGTCGCGACCCCTTCGCCGCAGCCGACATCCAGCAAGGTGTCGTCGGCGGTAATGGCAAACCCTTTGAGCAATTCGCCGCTGTCGCCCGAAAACCAGCCGTCATGCATTGCATCGTGCAAGCCCACGTCTCTTGGCGACACACGGGATTGCTCGACCGGTGACGGCGACGGCGCGGGCCGGGGCTCGGGTTTCGTCTCTGCAAAGAAACGTCTGACCAATGCGCGAATCATGCCTTAGGGGTTTCCACGACACGGTTTTCGAACAGGCGCTCAAAAAATACGCCAAGCCGCTGCCCGGCAGTGGCCTGGCTGCAGAATTTCTTGAGGCTGGCCACTGCGTGCACGGACATCTGTGCATAACGCCCTGGATCACCCTTGGCCACGTCATAGCTTGATTGGTAAGCCCTGCACAACGACGCCCAATTGGTGACGTAGCGCAAGGTACGAAACGCCCTGCGCGGGTCATGTGGCCAGGCCGTCAGCTCATCGGTGGAGTCAATCAGGAATGCATTATCGGCATCCAGATAATCGATCATCGCCGTGGTCCGTGGCGCCACCGCCGGTTTGCCACAGGACATGAACTCCATCAGCGGCAGACATTGGCCTTCGCCATAGGACGTGTTGACCACGTAACTCGTGGCTTGCACCAGCTGCTCATAGTCCGCGTCAGCCAGATAGCCGTAAATCAGCACGACCCGGCAGCGGTAAGACTGGTTTTTGTACAAGTGGTGAAGGATATCGGTCAGCGCTTCTTCGGCATCGTGGTGTGTCAATTTGAGCACCAGCGTTGCGTCCTCCACCTCGCGAAACGTCACGCAAAAGGCACTGAGCATGTCTTCCCAATTCTTGCGCCCATCACCGGGGTTGAACACCGAGGTGTAAATCACGCCGTCGAGGACCAACTCGTGTTCACTCGGCGGGGCCTCGAAATCAATACCCACACCTTCGCGAGTGGCCACGGGGCCAAAGGCTCGCAAGTCGAGTTCGCGGCTGTCTGCCAGCAACCCCTTGAGCGTCAATCGCACCTGACTGGCCAAGGGCTGACGTTGCAAGTGGGCGCCGCGCTCGGAAAACCGGTCCCATACCGGGGCCGGTACCGCGATGACAGGATAGTCGGCGCCCATCGCCTCACGCACCGCATTCACGGTGTAGCTGGAATGGGTAATCGCCGCCCCCGCTGCCCGCAACACCGTGCGCCAGTCATTGAGCGGGTCACCGGCAAAGGGTTCGTTGGGGATGGTGCTGAATTCCCACGCGAACACCGGCAGCGTCGGGCAGGTGAAATTGACCGGCGTGCGGTGAGGCGGTGAGAACGACAGGAACACGCACACTTCACCACGGGACAAACAGTCCATGTACAAGGCATCGACTTCGGTCTGCGGGTCGCTGACTTCTACCACTCGCCCCAACCGCTCCAGCACGGGTCGGTACTCCTTGAGCACGAAGTAATAGCTGTACTCCGAGCGGCCAAGGTTCTGGGCAATGGTGTGCTGGTTGGTTTCCGAATGAATGATGATCAGCATGAGGCG
>RCUH01002308.1_pt1 | contig 11371 bp, 10 predicted proteins | sample 2166191 | NCBI WGS metagenome assembly RCUH01 (sample SAMN09932848, study PRJNA488358) | compost metagenome | feature: garden; material: soil; isolation source: compost soil in an enriched community after 214 h of incubation | place: Germany: Experimental Botanical Garden Goettingen | collected...
GTATGAGTCCATACTACCTTTAAAAACTTTTCCATTACCAATTCTCAGATTCTTTTTCTAAATCTTCCTGTGAAGTATATTCTCCTCTTTCAATTTCTAACTTAGCATCAGCCAGTTGAATTTTATACTCATTTCTTGTAATTGGTTTTCCTTCTACTGAAAATGCAACTATATCTTCCTCTTGATAACTCTCAATAACTGCTTTTACAACTTTTAACAGACGCTCATCAGCCGTGTTTATATATTCTAAAACACTTTCTCTCAACTCTAAGGCTCCCATAATTATATTCTTTAATAAGTCAAAGATAATCATTTTGATTCAGTTTCTTTTAATCAAAAAAACCATTTCACATCCGTTTATAATAAAACTTCTGCAAAATGGCTTATCAACCTAAAAAAATTCAACTAAGCTTATTGTTATTCGATCACTACTTTTTGAGTAAGGAATTCTGTTTCTGATTTTTTGAATTTAATTTCGAAAGTTCCTTTTGTAGCAGATTTAAATTTGTAAACTGTCTTTTTAGGATCTGGAATTTGCTGTGTACAAACATCTGATGCATATTTTGCTACAACTTGTAATCCTTTTTCTGTACCAATTGTCGTTTCGGTAATTTTATCAAATTCTCCACAAGCGTTATCTACAACAAAAGTCACATCATAACTTAATTCTTCGTTTACTTTTCCAGTTGCTGAACCTTTAATTTCGGTTACAAATGCTGTTTTGGTTTTAACTGTCGATTCTACTTTGTCATCATCATTGCTGCAAGAAACAAATCCAATTGATAAAAATAATACTACTAAAGCTGTTTTTAATCTAAAACTTTTCATATAAAATAATAATTAATTGTTAATTACTATGAAGACGTGCCTTGGTTGCAAAGGTTGCTTATAAAAAATGTTAAAAAATCCTGATTAATCATTAAACAACTATAAATCAATAGCTTATTTTATAAAAAAATATTTAAAAATTACTGTTATTTCTTATGAAAATAAAAAATATCTCGATAGCCCCGATCGAAGTGATATCCTTTTTCCTGCTCCTTTAGCAGGGAAAAGATTTAACGGAGAGCGGGACTAAATGTACTTTTGAAAATGAATTGATATGCTTCTAAAACAAAAAAACACCAGTGCTAAACTGATGTTTTTAAAGTATATTGATGGAAGTTGTATTTAAACCGTTTTCTTTTTAAAAATCATTTTGAAAAGATTTACAAACAGTAAAACCACTAGACCTAAAGTTAATCCAACTGTAAATTCTTTGATAATTGAAGGGATTTTAATTTCTTCTGACAAGTGGTGAAAAAATGGAATGTAATGCACAAATATTCCTCCTGCAACTAAAAGCAATGCAATTGTACCAATTACTGTTAGCGCTTTTATAACTAGCGGAAGAGCTTTTACCAATAAATTCCCAATAAATCTTGATAGACTTTTTTCGGTTTTACTAAATTTTATAAGCTTATAGCCTGCTTCATCCATTCTAACAATAAGGGCTACAATTCCGTAAACTCCTATTGTTGCAACCAATGCAATTATAGATGTTACAACTATTTGTTGGGTTAATGGCTCTTCTATAACTGTTCCTAACGCTATAATTACGATTTCTACAGATAAAATAAAATCGGTAACGATTGCTGATTTTATTTTTCCTTTTTCAATTACTAAAATTTGTTCTTCTGTCAAATCTTCATCTGTAATTCCTTCCGACTCATCATGTTTGTGTGGAAAAATAAATTCGTAAATTTTTTCGGCTCCTTCATAAGCTAAAAATAATCCTCCGAGCACTAAAATTATTATGATTGCAATTGGTAAAAAAGCACTTAATAAAAATGCAATTGGGAGAATAATAATTTTATTGAGTAATGAACCCTTACTGATTGCCCATAAAACTGGCAATTCTCTTGATGATGCAAATCCAGAAGCTTTTTCGGCATTTACTGCCAAATCATCTCCTAGAATTCCAGCTGTTTTTTTTGCAGCAACTTTACTCATTACTGCAACATCATCCATAATTGCTGCGATATCATCTAATAGAACAAAAAAACCTGAAGCCATTTTTAAAATTTATTTTTTAATTGATGCGAATCTAGACATTTTGCCTTAATCTGCCCAATAATATTTCATCAAAATTCATTCTTTTATTCGTAATTTTCTGAGTGTATTTTTTAATTGCATTGTCCTAAAAGAACCCAAAGAATAATAAAAACTATAATGGTTCCGAAACATCCTCCTCCTAATTTTTTAGCACCGTATCCTGCCAATAATCCTCTAAATATATTATTCATGATTTCTATTTTTAATTAATAATTTGCTGATTTTTATTAATCTAAAATTGATTCTTTTTTGAAAATATCTCGTTATATGAATTAGGGGAAAAGTTTCAGAATTTACGGCAAAAAAAAGCACCAGCTTTAACACTGATGCTTTTTCAAGATTAACTAAAAAAAATAATTATTTAACTGTCTGGTTTCTAAAAACTAGTTTGCCATCGAAAGCATCTAATAAAATGATGCTGTCTGTTGTTATGTTTCCAGCCAAAATCTCTTTTGACAATTGATTTAAAACTTCTCTCTGCACGACACGTTTTACAGGTCTTGCACCAAATTGAGGATCATATCCTTTGTCTGACAAGTAAGCAATGGCTTCTGGAGTTGCATCCATTGTAATGCCTTGCTGAGCCAGCATTTTTGTAACACCTTTTAATTGTAAACCGACAATTCTTGAAATATTATCTACTGTAAGCGGTGTAAACATTACGATCTCATCGATACGGTTAATAAATTCTGGGCGTACAGTTTGTTTCAATAATCCTAAAACTTCATTTTTAGCTGCTTCTGTAGCCGCTTCTACACCACCTTTTAGATTCTCGAATTTCTCTTGAATAATCTGGCTTCCCATATTAGAAGTCATGATGATAATGGTGTTTTTAAAATCGGCCAAACGTCCTTTGTTATCTGTTAATCGACCTTCATCTAGAACCTGCAATAAAATATTGAAAGTATCTGGATGCGCTTTTTCAATCTCGTCTAACAACACAACAGAATAAGGTTTTCTACGAACAGCCTCTGTCAACTGACCTCCTTCATCATACCCTACATATCCTGGAGGCGCACCAACCAAACGGCTCACACTGTGACGTTCTTGGTACTCACTCATATCGATACGAGTCATGGCATTTTCGTCATCAAAAAGATATTCTGCCAAAGCTTTTGCCAACTCCGTTTTACCAACTCCCGTTGTTCCTAAAAATAAGAATGTTCCAACAGGTTTCTTCATATCCTGCAAACCGGCGCGGCTTCTACGAACTGCATCACTCACTGCTTCTATCGCTTCTTCCTGACCTACTACACGTTTGTGCAATTCATCTTCCAAATGCAATAGTTTTTCTCTTTCTGTTTGAAGCATTTTTGTAACTGGAATTCCAGTCCATTTTGCTACAACTTCTGCAATGTCTTCTCTAGTTACTTCTTCTTTAATTAAAGAATTTCCAGATTGAAATTCTTGCAGTTGTTTTTGCAGTGTTTCCTGACGCTCTTGAGCTTCTTTGATTTTTCCGTAACGAATCTCAGCTACTTTTCCGTAATCACCTTCACGTTCAGCACGTTCAGCTTCATATTTAAAGTCTTCGATTTCGTGTTTTACAGCCTGAATTCCATCAACGATATCTTTTTCCTGTTTCCATTTTGCATAGATTTCGTTTCGTTCTTCTTTCAGGTTGGCCAATTCCATACCTAAAATTTTCAGTTTGCTTTCTTCTTTTTCACGCTTGATCGCTTCAATCTCAATTTCTAATTGCATGATTTTACGATCCAAAACATCTAATTCTTCGGGTTTTGAATTGATTTCCATACGAAGTTTAGAAGCCGCTTCGTCCATTAAGTCAATTGCTTTATCTGGTAAGAAACGATTTGTAATATATCTTTGCGAAAGCTCTACGGCCGCGATAATCGCTTCGTCTTTAATCTGAACTTTATGGTGCGTTTCGTATTTCTCTTTGATTCCACGCAAGATTGAAATAGCGCTTTCTGTATCTGGCTCATCAATAAGAACTTTCTGAAAACGTCTTTCAAGCGCTTTATCTTTTTCGAAATATTTTTGATATTCATCTAAAGTCGTAGCACCAATCGCTCTCAATTCTCCACGTGCTAAAGCTGGTTTCAAGATATTAGCCGCATCCATTGCGCCTTCACCTCCACCCGCTCCTACAAGCGTATGAATCTCATCAATAAACAAAACAATATCACCTTCTGCAGCTGTAACCTCTTTTACAACCGATTTTAAACGCTCTTCAAATTCTCCTTTATATTTCGCCCCAGCAATAAGAGCTCCCATATCTAGTGAGAAAACGATCTTTTCTTTTAAGTTTTCTGGAACGTCGCCATCTACAATTCTGTGCGCTAAACCTTCTGCAATTGCAGTTTTACCAACTCCAGGCTCACCAATAAGCATTGGGTTGTTTTTTGTTCTACGAGTCAAAATCTGCAGAACACGTCGAATTTCTTCGTCACGCCCAATAACTGGATCTAATTTTCCTGTACGGGCTAATTCATTTAAGTTTTTAGCATATTTATTAAGCGAATTATAAGTCTCTTCTGCCGAAGCCGAAGTTACTCTTTCGCCTTTTCTTAGTTCTTCAATAGCCGCTTTCAAACCTTTTCCTGTAACTCCCTGATCTTTTAAAATCTGAGAAACTCGGCTTTTAGAATCAAAAATGGCTAAAATTAAATGTTCGATCGAAACGTATTCGTCGTTCATTTTTTGCGCAATAATTTCAGCTTCGTTCAAAGCTTTATTCGCATCTCTAGAAAGCATGATTTCGCCTCCAGAAACTTTTGGAAAACTCTGAATTGTACTGTCTAAAATTTGTAAAAACAATGGCACGTTTACATTTAGTTTTTTCAAAATAAACGGTGCTACGTTTTCATCAACTTCAAAAATAGCCTTGAAAATGTGTTCATTTTCAATTTGCTGTTGGCCATTTCGCTGTGCTAATTGCTGCGACAACTGAATGGCTTCTTGCGATTTAATAGTAAACTTATTTATATTCATATTTTTACGATTTTGATTGATTTTATTTGTTTGACATTTTATAAGATTAAAGTTACTATTTATTGAGGTACTTTTTTAACTCAAATAATTTAACTTTGCATTCATATATTCAAATTATATTCCATAGCAAAAAAACAGACAAAATGACGCTAAAAATCGAATTTTTCTCAATTTAACACGTCAAAAAGTCATAAATCAAGTCAAATATGAGTTTTTTTAATTCAATCTTCGGAAGTTCAGAGAACTCAGAAGCCACAAAAAGTAAAGTAAACTGGACAGAATTAACAGATATTCTTCAATTAATGGAAATCGAAGCCATTTCTCAAGAGAAACCAGTTGTAATTTTCAAGCATAGTACAAGATGCAGCATCAGCCGTATGGCTTTAAAGCAATTTGAAAGAGAATATGATCTAGAAGGAGTTGTTGATGCCTATTTTTTAGACCTAATAGCGCACCGAGATATTTCAAACGAAATTGCAAGCCGATTTGGAGTATTTCACGAATCTCCACAGTTAATTTTAATCAAAAACGGAAAAGCTGTTTATGATGTTTCGCATAGCGATATTGATACTGAAGCATTGAAAAGCAAAATCTAAGTTATAAGTTAATTACTTAAACTAAACAAAATTAAAAGCCTGAAATTATTTGTAAAATTTCAGGCTTTTAATTTATTACGTCAACTCTAATTTTAATTCAAATTAGCGCTCAACTCATAATTCACAACTCATAATTCATAATTAAACTTAAAAACTTCCGTCGGAGCCTCCACCGCTGAAACCTCCACCTCCAAACTCCATTGGCGAATCTGTTTTAACTTCTGGTTTCATTCCGAAAGTTGAAGCCACAACTAAAGCTTCTGCATTTAACAAACTATCTGAATGATTGATTCTATCTGGTTTGAAAGTCAATCCACTTTCTTTTTCTTTTAATTTTCTAATTGAAAAATAAGCAATTGCAAATAAAACTACACCTCCAAGTGTAAGCGCAACCTCAATTGGTAAAACCGAATGATAAAATCGAACTGTATAAATTGAAAATGCAATCGCCAAAAAGCTCAACCAAAGCATTATTCGATCTTTTGTTTTTAAAGCCTGAACCAAATAAAGCGCTGGAACTATAAAAGTAAATGCATAGAAGAAAAATGCAAACGGAATATCTGTTCCAGGTTTTACTTCTGTTCCTAAAAGTTCTGCTGAAAGTTCCCTTACAACCAAATAATTACAAGAAAGATAAAATAAAACCAGACAAAAACTATTTGCCAATAATAGTCCGTTATAGTAATAACCTTCGTTTAAACGATTCATTATCTTTTTGGTCAAAAAATAAAAAACTCCTGCAAAAATCATTGCTACAAACGGCAAAATAGCTTTTCCGATATCTCCAAGCTCAAACATTCCGAAAAACAAAAACGCTGTTGCCGAAAGGCAGAATACAAGCATTGATAAAACATGCAAATATCTTAGAAACATAAAAAGCGCTCCAACTGCTACAAAAAAAGCAATTACCATTTCGTAACCTTCTGTTGTTATACCTATTGCCGCTCCCAAACATAAAAGCGCATTTAATATAAAAGCATCGTCTAAACCGTGATTATGGTATTCTTGATTTGCAAGCAATTCTATTCCCGCAAACCCAACTGCAGTAAAAATAAAACAGCAGATTTTAAAAAATGTATTCTCAGCACTTAGCCCAAACAAAGAAATTGCTCCGCAAATTGATCCATACAATAAACAACCAAGCAAAAAGAATCCCACTCTAACTAGAATATTACTCTGGCTTTTTAAAATCGGCAGTTCTTTTTCTATAAATTTCTTCTGCTCTTTACTGATAAAACCTCCTTTATACAAAGCATCTGCTTCATCAGCTAAAACTTCATTATCCAATAATTGTTTGTTGTATACTATCATTCTGCTATTTCTTTATGGAACTTTTTAATCAATTTGATAAACATTATAATCGAACCAACAAAGTAAGCTGGCAACAAGAAAACAAGCAATTCCCAAATATCAGAGAAATCAGCGTTTTCAAAAATTCTAAACAAAACAATGTTTCCGCCGATGTAAGCATAAACAATCATAAATACATATAACGACATTGCTTTATATTGGTAACTAATTTTATAAAAGTAATACGTTGAGCCAGCTAAAATTAGAGCAAAAATTATCCAAATTAAAGTATCGTAACTTGTTAGATTACTGATGGCAGCAACACTTACAATATGCAGTGCGAAAGTGAGAAAAACTAAGCCAAAATGGATTTTGAGCGAAATTCGTTGACTGTAGATTGTCCATAAAACCAGTAAAACTCCTAACATTACAGCAGAATAGCTCAAACTTTGGCTTGCATACAAATTATTACTGTCGTTAAATATATCTTGCGGCGTAACCGAAAGTCCTACATATGCAGCTAAACCAGTAATTGCAATAGTTAAAACACTTCTATTATCAAAGTAATAAGCACAAAAGAAACTTACTATCGTTGGAATCAAGGTAGCCAATCCGTAATGTTCTCCAAAAGGCTTATATTGAAACTGAAGATATCCAATAAAAATGCAAGTCAAAATATTACCTGCTAAAACAAGGTATTCTAAAACAGGATGTTCAAAAGTTGTTTCTTCTTTTTGAAAACCTTTAGAATGTTTGAAACAATAAAAAAAGCAAACTGCAATCACAATTAAAAGCAATGACAAAATAGCAATATGCCCGATGGTATCAATATTTTCATAAATCAGAATTCCGATTCCTGAAGTAAACAGTAATACTGACAAATAAAGAAATAATTTTAATTCTGCGTTTAATGAAAAGATGTTTAAGTTTCTATAAGCTCCAACTTCTTTAAACTGATTTTCAGTAATTAAGCCTTTCTCAAAAAGATGGAGAGCAGACTGATCTTTGGATTTTTTCATTGGTATGTTTTAAACTGGCACATCAAATATATGTATTTAGCATGAAAATTCTGCTTTTATTTTAGAGCCTTTCCCTTTTTCTAAAATTTCCATGAGACTATTTTATGATTTATTAGTGTAAAAACAACATTTATAATTCTATAAATCAAAACTTTAAAAAATAAATATTTCATAAATTAATTTAAAATTAATCTGAATCTTATACATTTGTGCAATCGATTACATTAAACCAAATAAGTCATAAAAAACCACACTTAAATGAAAACAAAACTCATTCTATTAGCAATGCTTCTGCCTTGTTCCTTTCTTTTTGCTCAAAATTATTTTATGAGTTCTCCTGAAGGATTTGGAGCTTCTGCAACTGGCGGAGGAAGCGCAACACCTGTTACGGTTTCTACTCTAACCGATTTAACAGCAAAACTGAAATTAACTACTCCACAAGTTATTTTAGTTTCAGGAACTATAAATTGCACTTACACCAGTTTACAAGTAAATGATAAAACCATTATTGGTCTTCCAGGCGCTAGATTAGTAAATTTGGATCAAACCGCTGCAGGTTCTGGAATTTTAAGTTTAAAATCGGGATCCAACAACATAATTATAAGAAACTTGATTTTTGAAGGTCCAGGCGCATACGATGTTGATGGACGTGACAATCTTACTTCAGAAGCTACTAATCTTTGGGTTGATCATTGCGAATTTCAAGACGGAATGGATGGGAACTTCGATAATAAAGGTACTGCTGATAACGTAACGGTATCTTGGTGCAAATTTATTTATTTGAAAACTCCAAAAGCTGGAGGTTCTGGTGGAGCCGATGACCACCGCTTTTCTGATTTAGTAGGATCTTCTAAAACGGATGCCCCTTCTGATGGACATTACAGCATTACTTTTAAAAACTGCTATTGGGCTGAAGGCTGCAAAGAAAGAATGCCACGAGCAAGAAATGCCGAACTTCATATTTTAAATTGTTACTATAATACTTCCGTATCAGGTTCACTAGCTATTGGATTGGGCGGAGGAAGCAACAATACAACTTGTTACGTTGAAGGGACTGATTTTGCCAAAATCGGAACTGCTTTTAAAAATTATGTGAGCACTGACGGTGGAACAATTGGAGTTGCTTTTACAGATTGTTTGAATGCTCCGGCGAGTTCAGGAACTACTGTTACTAAACCTTCTTATACTTATTCAGTTTTACCAATTGGTAATGTCGCAGGATATATTTCAAATGCTTCTTGTGGTGCTGGAGCAACACTTCAAGTTAATGCTCAAGGCGTTCTTTCTACAAGCTGTAACAATTTAGGACTTAATGACAAGGCAAATAATCTGGAATTAAAGTATTATCCGTCAATTATAAATCGCCTGCTAAATATTGATTTTTCAAGTTCTGATAATGGTTTAGCAGAAGTAGATTTATATTCTTCTAATGGCTCAAAAGTATATTCGCATTCCAAAAATGTTTCTCCCGACGAAAAATTAGAATTAAATGTCGGAAATCTTGCGAAAGGAATTTATGTCTGTAAGGTTCAAATAGAAAACCGAAGCAAAACTTTTAAATTAGTAAAAAATTAATTTACTCTATAAAAAAGGTCATTGATTTCCAATGACCTTTTTACTTTTTACAACTCACTTTTCGCATTTAACAAAAACTAAAAAGCAGCTTTCATTTTATCTTTTATCGCATCAAGACATAAGTTATTGATACTGCCTTCGTGCGTGTGTTTGGTTCCTTTTGGAGATTTGTACGTTCCCGCTTCTAATTGTTCAGCAACAGCTTTGTAAGCATCTCTAAACGGCATTCCTGCAACCACCATTTCATTTAAAGTATCTACTGTAAACAAGTAATCGTATTTTTTATCTTCTAAAATATGATCTTTAACCGTAATATCCTTAATTGAGAAAATCGCAATATCCAGACAAGCTTTTAAGTTTTGAATCGCTGGAAACAAACCTTCTTTTAAAAGTTGCAAGTCTCTGTGATAACCGCTTGGAAGATTATTGGTAATTAAAGTAATTTCATAAGGAAGCGCTTGAATCTTATTGCATTTTCCTCTGATTAATTCGAAAACGTCTGGATTCTTTTTATGAGGCATAATGCTCGACCCCGTTGTAAGATGTGCTGGCAACCCGATGAAATCGAAATTTTGACTCATATACAAACAAACATCCATAGCAAGTTTTGACAATGTTCCTGCTACACTTGTCATAGCAAAAGCAACTGTTTTCTCTGCTTTTCCACGGCTCATTTGCGCTGCGACAGCATTGTATTTTAAGGTTTCAAAGCCTAATTCTTTTGTTGTAAATGTTCTATTGATTGGAAAAGAACTTCCGTAACCCGCAGCAGAACCTAACGGATTCTGATCTACAATTTTAGAAGCAGCGTTCAACATTGTAATATCATCAATCAAACTTTCGGCATAAGCAGAAAACCACATTCCGAAAGACGATGGCATTGCAATTTGCAAATGCGTGTATCCTGGCAATAAAACGTTTTGATGTTTCTCTGCCGATTCCATCAACAAATCAAACAGAGTTTTTACTTGTTCTTTTATTGCTTTTAATTCATCTTTTAGATACAAATGAACGTCTACTAAAACCTGATCATTACGAGAACGTGCAGTGTGGATTTTCTTTCCAGCATCGCCTAATTTAACTGTTAGAAGATATTCGATTTTAGAATGTACATCTTCGAAACTGTCTTCGATTTCGAAATTTCCAACTACGATATCAGCGATAATTTCGTTTAAGGCATCAACCAAAGAAGTGGTTTCTTCTGAAGTTAACAAACCAATCTGCCCTAACATTTTAGCGTGAGCGATTGAACCTAAAGCATCGTATTTTGCTAAAACTAAATCCAGTTCACGATCGTTTCCAACTGTGAATTGTTCAATTTGTTTATCTGTTGGTATTCCTTTTTCCCAAAGTTTCATAGGTCATGTTTTTTTTCGCCACGAATTCACGAATTATTTTTGATAATCTTTGCGATTATTTTTTTCGAATTAATTCGAATTAATATCTCATTTAGATAGTAAAAAATTAATTCGTGAATTCGTGGCGGTTTTTCTTTTTTATAATTTAAAGAAATCAGTTAGTATTTTGATATACAAATCGACTCCTTCTTCAATTTCATTTACAAAAATAAATTCGTCTGCTGAATGCGAACGTAACGTTTCTCCAGGCCCTAATTTCAAAGACTGACAGCTTAAAACCGATTGATCTGAAAGTGTTGGCGATCCGTAAGTTGTTCTTCCTAAAGCAATTCCAGCCTGAACTAAACCATGCGCAACTGGAATAGATGATGCATTTAAGTGCATTGATCTTGGTGTTACTTCGGCATTTACATTTGCTTTCACCACTTCTAGAATTTCGGCATTTGTATAACGGTCTGTTACACGAATATCTACAACCAAATCA
>RCUH01002309.1_pt1 | contig 11370 bp, 10 predicted proteins | sample 2166191 | NCBI WGS metagenome assembly RCUH01 (sample SAMN09932848, study PRJNA488358) | compost metagenome | feature: garden; material: soil; isolation source: compost soil in an enriched community after 214 h of incubation | place: Germany: Experimental Botanical Garden Goettingen | collected...
ATCAGGGCTCGCCCTTGTTTGAGCGAAGCGAGTTTGGGCGAGACCCCGCGAAACGTGAGCACCGCAGGTTGCCCGTAGCGAAGCGGAGGGACGCAGACAGCAGGGTCGCCTTTCTTTTGCCTACGTTTCTTTGGCGAAGCAAAGAAAAGTAGGTCGGCCGCCGGGCCGAGACCCGGCCCCGGAACCCAAAAACCTAGCGAGCGTGCGTAACCCCGCCGTCCACCACCAACGTAGACCCCATCACATAGTCCCCAGCCCGCGAAGCCAGGTAGATGGCGGCACCAGCCATGTCCTCAGGCGTACCAATGCGCCCAGCAGGAATCCGTCCCTTGACCTCATCCCCATGATCCCGCGCATCCTTGTTCATATCCGAAGCAAACGCCCCCGGAGCAATCGCACTCACCACGATCCGATCCTGCGCCAACCGCAGCGCCATCCGCCGCGTCAACTGAATCAACCCCGCCTTGCTAGCCGCATAGGAGTACGTCTCCTGCGGATTCACAGAAATCCCGTCAATAGAAGCAATGTTGATCACCTTCGACAGATGATCCGTAGCCGCCTTCTTGAGCATCGGCGTCAACGCCTTGGTCAGGAAGAAGGGCGTCTTCAAGTTCAGGTCGACGACCTTGTCCCAGCCACTCTCCGGAAACTCCTCATAAGGCGCCCCCCAAGCAGCCCCCGCGTTGTTGACCAGGATATCGAGCGACCCTTCATGCTTCGCATAAGCATCGACCAGCGCCTGAGCCCCTTCCACAGTAGAAACATCCGCCGGCAGCGACACGCAATGCCCAAAAGCCGACAGCTCCTTCGCCGTCTGATCGCAAGCCGCCGCCTTGCGCGCCGAGATGTACACGCGCGCGCCCTGCGCCAGGAAGCCCTCGGCAATCATGCGGCCGATGCCGCGCGAGCCGCCGGTGATCAAGGCGCTGCGGCCCTTCAGCGAGAAGAGTTGGGTGGTGTCCATGTGCGTTTGTCTCCTGAGTGGTGGAAGAGAGGAAGTTCAATTCCCGTCAGGAGAAAGCTTAGTCCGCGACGCGCCCGCGCCGCGTCACCTAGGCGGCAGCAGGAGCAGAAGGCAGCGCCAGCCGGCGCGGACTCTCGAAGGTGCGCAAGGCGCCACTCAGCGGGTCGATGAACGACAGTGACCGCGCCAGCAGCTGCAGCGGCCTGTCGAAGTCGTCATTCCCCGCGGGCTGCAGCGTGGGATAGAACGGGTCGTTCACGATCGGCAAACCCAGTGCCTGGCAGTGCACCCGCAGCTGGTGCTTGCGGCCGGTGACGGGCGAGAGTTCCAGCAGCGCGTGGCCGTCGCGTGCCTCGCGCAGCACGATGCGGGTCTCGGAATTCGGCTCGCCGGGCGCTTCGCGCATGCGCATGAAATGGTCGTCGTCCACCAGCCGGCTGCGGTACACGGCGGGCACCGACGACACGCCCTCGTGCCACGGCACGACGGCTTCGTAGTGCTTGTCGATGCGCCGCTCGGGAAACATCGCCTGGTAGGCGCCGCGCGTCTCGCGGCGCACCGAGAACAGCACCAGCCCCGAGGTGTTGCGGTCGATGCGGTGCAGCGGCACGAGGTCGTCCAGGCCGAGCTTGCGCTTCAGGCGCACCAGCAGGCTCTGCTGCACGTACTTGCCGGTGGGCGTGACGGGCACGAAGGGCGGCTTGTCGACCACCACGAGGTCGTCGTCCTGGTGCAGCACCAATTCTTCGAAAGGGATGGGCGTCTCGGCGTCGAGCGCGCGGTAGTAGTACACGCGCAGCGGCGACTCGTAACGCCGCGTGGCGGTGATGGGCACGCCGTGCTCGTCGCACACGTCGTTCGCTTCGATGCGCGAGAGCCAGGCCTCGCGCGAGATGGCGGGAAAGCGCTCGACGAGAAAGTCGGCGATGGTGGGCCAGGGGCCGTAAGGCAGCGAGACACAACTCGGGCTCACGCCGTCGCGCGTGGGCATCGGAACGGGGAAGCGGGGGCGCGTCATGGCGCGGCGGCGTCCAGCACCGACAGCACCTCGGCGAACGACGGCCGCGCCGCCACTTCGGGCTGCAGGCAGCGCGCCGCGAGCGTGGCCAAGGGAGAAGAAGCCGCATCGTCGCAGCGCTCCGCCAGCTCTTCGAGCAGGCAGCCGAAGGCGCGCATCTCCACGCCCTGCAGGGCCTTCGCCAGTGCCGGATCGAGCGCGCCGGTCATCCAGCCCGCGCCGAAATCGCCGAGCCGCCCGCCGTCCTGCGCATGCCACAGGATGTTGTGGGCGTACAGGTCGCCATGCAGCAGGCCGCGCGCATGCAGGTGCGCCATGGCCGCCGCGATGTCGCGCGCGATGCGCAGCGCGGTGCCGGTCGTCCAGCGCGCGTCGTCGGCATAGACGTCGCGGGTGCACGAGGCCAGGCTCGGCGGGCCGGCCAGGGTGCGGAACGAGGGCGGCACCAGCGCCATCACCAGGCCTTCGGTGCCGTCGGGGTGGCCGTCGATGCGGCCCTGTGCGGCGATCAGCGTCGGGTGCGCGCCGGCCGCGATGCAGGCCGCCATCTCGCTGTGCGGCCAGCCGTCGCTGGTGACGGCGCCCTTGAACAGCTTCACCGCCACGGGCAGTGCAGCGTCGTCCGGCGTGGCCAGCGTGGCGCGGTGGATCACGCCCGAGGCGCCTTCACCGAGCTTCGGGCCGAGCGTCAGGTCGCGCCAGTCGACGTGCGGCACGGTGGGCGCGTCGATGGCGGCGTCTTCGGTCGGCGCATCGAACGGGTTGCCCGCGCAGGCCAGCCAGGCCAGGCGCGGCAGTGTGTGCAGCCAGTCGGGCAGCGCCTCGAAGCGGTTGGCCGACAGGCGCAGCAGCTCGAGCTGCCGGCAGCGCGCCACCGACGGCGGCAGGGCGCGCAGGCGGTTGCCGGCCAGCATCAGCTTCTGCATGCGGGTGCAGTCGCCGAGGGTGTCGGGCAATTCTTCGATCGCGTTGTCGGTCAGGATCAGCCAGCGCAGCGAGGGCGGCAGCGCCTCGGCGGGCACGTGGGCGATGCGGTTGGCCTTGAAGCCCACGATGTCGAGCTGGCGGCACTGGCCGATGGAGGCCGGCAGTTCGGTGAAGCGGTTCTCGGAGCAGAACAGCACGCGCAGCTTGTGCAGCCGGCCGAGGTCGTCCGGCAGCGCACTGAGCGCATTGCCCGTGAGGTTCAGCGTTTCGAGGGTGTCGGCGAGCGCAAAAATCTCGCGCGGGAACTCGGTGAGTCCGCACGAGAGGTCCAGTCGTCGTGCGCCAGCCAGCCGGCCGGCGCGCAGCTCAGCCAGCGTGTTCGACATTGTCATTCCCAGAGTCTATGCGGCCGCCGCCGGGCCGCCCCAAGGCGAGCCGCGCCTCCCCCTCGGGGGGTGGAGTTACACGCAGCGAAGCGAAGTGAAAAGCCGGGGGGCCTCAGGCTGCGCCGAAGCGGTAGATGCCGTCGGCATCGAGCGTGCGCTTCACCTGCCCCGAGAACCACAGCAGGTGCAGGTGGGCCACGGTCTCGCCCATGGCGAAGGTGATCTGGTGCAGGTCGAGCTCGCGCTTGAACAGGATCGGCAGGCCCTCCGACGCCGTGATCGGGCGCGCGAGGCAGGCTTCGAGCAGCTCGGCCAGGCGGTCGCGGTGGTGCTCCTGCAGCTGGTCGACGCGGCGGTGGATGCCGGTGAAGGGCTTGCCGTGCGAGGGCAGGCCCAGCGTGTCGGCCGGCAGGGCCTTGAACTTGTCGATGCTGTCCAGGAACAGGCGCAGCGAATTGGCCTCGGGCTCGCCCGCGTGCACGCTCACGTTGGTCGAGATGCGCGGCAGCATCATGTCGCCGCCCAGCAGCAGCTTCGGCTCGGCGCAGTACAGCGCGATGTGCTCGGGCGCATGGCCGTAGCCGCTGATGCAGCGCCAGTCGCGTCCGCCGATGCGGACGATGTCGCCGTCCATCATGCGCACGTAGCGGGCGGGCACGCTGGGCACCATGTTGGTGTAGTAGCTGGTACGCGCGCGGATCTTGGCGATCGACTCGGGGTTGGTCAGGCCGTGCGAGGCGAAGAAGTCGGCCGCCGCGTCGCCGCCCGCGAGCGTGTCGCCGGCGCTGCACAGCACGCGCGCCACGTGGTAGTCGGTGGCGCTGATCCACAGCGGCGCGTTCCAGCGCTGGCACAGCCAGTCGGCCAGGCCGATGTGGTCGGGGTGCATGTGGGTCACGATCACGCGCAGGATCGGCAGGCCCTGCAGCTGGGTCTCGAAAATCTGCTCCCACTGCGCGCGGGCCTCGTCGTGCGCGATGCAGCAGTCGACCACCGTCCAGCCCTCGACGCCGTCGATCGTGTCGCGCAGCAGCCAGAGGTTGATGTGGTCCAGCGCAAAGGGCAGCCGCATGCGGATCCAGCGCACGCCGGGCGCGACTTCCAGTGCTTCGCCGGCGGCGGGCAGGGTGTCGCCCAGGGGGTAGTGGAGTTCGCGTTCGAGGAGGTTCATGTATGATTGACGTTTACGTAAACGTCATGGGTTGAGGCATCATTGTAGAGAATGCGCCGCCAACCTGCTGTCGCCCCCGCAACCCTTGCCGCCCATGCCCGCGCAGACCTTCACCATCAGCCAGCTCGCCAAGGAGTTCGACCTCACGACGCGCGCCATCCGCTTCTATGAAGACATGGGCCTGCTGTCGCCGGAGCGGGCCGGCCTGCAGCGCGTGTACAGCGCGCGCGACCGGGCGCGGCTCACGCTCACGCTGCGCGCCAAGCGCCTGGGCCTGACGCTGGTCGAGGCGAAAGACATCCTCGACATGTACGACAGCCCGCGCGACACCGTGCCGCAGCTGGAAAAATTCCTGGGCGTGCTCGGCGCCCACCGCGCGCAGCTCGAGGCGCAGCTGGCCGAGCTGCAGGCCAACCTCGCCGAAGTGCGCGAGCACGAGAAAAAAGGCCGCGCCACGCTGACCAGGGCGCAGAAGGCCGCCAAGGCCGTCCAGGACGCCCGAGGTGGCGAAAACACGCCCGACACGACGACTCACTGACAATAGACCACCATGCCCTCCGACAACCTCGACGACCTCTTTGCCCACAACCGTGCCTGGTCCGCCCAGATGGAGCGTGACCGGCCCGGCTTCTTCACCGGCCTTGTCAAGCAGCAGACGCCGCGCTACATGTGGATCGGCTGTTCCGACAGCCGCGTGCCCGCCAACCAGATCACCGGCCTGGAGCCGGGTGAGGTGTTCGTGCACCGCAACGTCGCCAACATCGTGGTGCACTCCGACCTCAACGCGCTCTCGGCGATCCAGTTCGCGGTCGAGCACCTGAAGGTCGAGCACATCATGGTGGTCGGCCACTACGGCTGCGCCGGCGTGAAGGCTGCGCTCAGCGGCAAGCGCATCGGCCTGGCCGACAACTGGATCCGCCACATCCAGGACGTGCGCGACCGCCACAGCGTGATGCTCGACAGCCTGCCCGAAGACGTGCGCGTCGACGCGCTGTGCGAGCTCAACGTGGCCGAGCAGGTGGTCAACGTGGCCGTCAGCACCGTCATGGTCGACGCCTGGGCGCGCGGCCAGAAGGTGCGCATCCACGGCTGGACCTTCGGCGTGCACGACGGCCTGCTGCAAGACCTCGGCCTGAGTGTCGAGGGCGACAAGCCGCTCGACGCCATCTACAAGGCCGCCGTGCAGCGCATCCGCTACAAGTGGAGCAAGCCGGCCGGCGCCTCGCCGTCGGCGCAGGCAGGTGCCGACGGCACCGAAGGCACCGAGACCCCGCCAGCCGCCTGAGCGAACCCGCCGCTGCCATCGCCGGTCCTGTCGCCATGTTCCCGCAGCGCCTCGATTCCCCGCTGGCCTACGACATCGCGAAGGCGATGATCGACGGGTTCAACCGGCACTACCGGCTGTTCCGGGCCGAATCGGCGCGCGCCAAGCACCGCTTCGAAACCGCCGACTGGCACGGCCAGCAGCGGGCGCAGCGCGAGCGCATCGAGTTCTACGACCTGCGCGTGAACGAGGCCGTGGCCCGGCTCGAAAAAGAGTTCAAGGCCGGCGACCAGCCCATGGAGGTCTGGCACCAGGTCAAGCTGCACTTCATCGGCCTCTTGGTGAACCATCACCAGCCCGAGCTGGCCGAGAGTTTCTTCAACTCGGTCACCACGAAGATCCTGCACCGGGCCTACTTCCAGAACGACTTCATCTTCGTGCGCCCGGCCATCAGCACCGAGTACATCGAGCCGCGCGGCGCACCCACCTACCGGCCGTACTACCCCTCGCAGGCCACGCTGCCCGACATCATCGAGCAGATGCTCGACGACTTCGCGCTGCAGGGCAGCTACGCCAACAAGCGGCGCGACGCCGAGCGCGTGGCGCACGTCATCCTGAACCGCTTCCACCAGGTCAAGCTGCGCGCCAACTTCCAGCTGCAGGTGCTGTCGGGCCTGTTCTACCGGAACAAGGGCGCCTACGTGGTCGGCAAGATCATGAACGGCTTCACCGAGATCCCGTTCTCGCTGCCCATCCTGCACGACACCCACGGCAAGTTCTACATCGACGCGGCGCTGTTCGGCGAAGACGACCTGCAGATGCTGTTCAGCTTTGCGCGCGCCTACTTCATGGTCGACATGGAAGTGCCCTCGGCCTGGGTGCAGTTCCTGCGCTCGCTCATGCCGCGCAAGCCGCGCGCCGAAATCTACAACGCGCTCGGCCTGGCCAAGCAGGGCAAGACGCTGTTCTACCGCGACTTCCTGTCGCACCTGAACTACTCGAGCGACCGCTTTCGCATCGCGCCCGGCATCAAGGGCATGGTCATGCTGGTGTTCGACCTGCCCTCGTTCCCCTTCGTGTTCAAGGTCATCAAGGACTTCTATCCGCCGCAGAAGGACACCACGCGCGAGCAGATCAAGGGCAAGTACATGCTCGTGAAGCAGCACGACCGCGTGGGCCGCATGGCCGACACGCTCGAGTACAGCAACGTGGGCTTTCCGCTCGACCGCTTCGAGCCCGAGCTCATCGAAGAGATCCGCAAGTTCGCGCCCAGCCAGCTCGAGATCGGCGACCGCGACGGCAACGGGGAGATGGAGGTCGTGCTCAAGCACGTCTACATCGAGCGCCGCATGATCCCGCTGAACATCTACCTGCAGGAAGCCTTCGACACGCTGGCCCACCCCGAGAGCCCGGCCCAGGCCCGGCGCGCCAAGGACCAGCTGGAGCATGCGGTCATCGAGTACGGCAACGCCATCAAGGACATGGTGGCCGCCAACATCTTCCCCGGCGACATGCTGTGGAAGAACTTCGGCGTCACGCGCGGCGGCAAGGTCGTGTTCTACGACTACGACGAAATCGAATACGTCACCGACTGCAAGTTCCGCAAGGTGCCCACGCCGCGCAACGAAGAAGACGAGATGAGCGGCGAGGTCTGGTATTCGGTCGGCCCGAAGGACGTGTTCCCCGAGACCTTCGAGCCCTTTCTGCTGGGCAACAAGGACGTGCGCGCCGCCTTCATGGCGCACCACGCCGACCTGCTCGACGCCGCCTTCTGGCAGCACCACAAGGAACGCATCCAGGCCGGCCAGATGCTCGATGTGTTCCCGTACGAAGAGTCGCAACGCTTCCAGCACGAAGGCCATGCGACGCATTTCTGACCGCCCGTTTCCCGATTCCGTTTTCGTTTTGTCTTTGATTTCACTTTCACATTCCTGAAGGAGACCTCCATGTCCGAATCCATCGTCATCGTCGGCGCCGCCCGCACCCCCATGGGTGGCTTCCAGGGCGACTTCTCGTCCCTCTCCGCGCACGACCTGGGCGGCGCGGCCATCAAGGCGGCCGTCGAGCGCGCCGGCATCGCGCCCGAGAGCGTGGGTGAAGTGCTGTTCGGCAACTGCCTCATGGCCGGCCAGGGCCAGGCCCCGGCGCGCCAGGCGGCCTACAAGGGCGGCCTGCCCGACAGCGCGGGCGCCGTCACGCTCAGCAAGATGTGCGGCTCGGCCATGAAGGCCGCGATGCTCGCGCACGACCTGCTGCTGGCCGGCACGCACGACGTCATCGTGGCGGGCGGCATGGAAAGCATGACCAACGCGCCCTACCTCATGCTCAAGGGCCGCGGCGGCTACCGCATGGGCCACGACAAGATCTATGACCACATGATGCTCGACGGCCTCGAAGACGCCTACCAGCCGGGCCGCTCCATGGGCACCTTCGGCGAAGACTGCGCCGCCAAGTACAACTTCACGCGCGAGCAGCAAGACGCCTTCGCCATCGCCAGCGTGCAGCGCGCCAAGGCCGCCACCGAATCGGGCGCCTTCAAGGACGAGATCACGCCCGTCACCGTGAAGGGCCGCGGCGGCGACACCGTCATCTCCATCGACGAAGGCCCGGGCAAGGTCAAGCTCGACAAGATCCCCACGCTCAAGCCCGCGTTCAAGAAAGAAAACGGCACCATCACCGCCGCCTCGAGCTCGTCGATCAACGACGGCGCCGCCGCGCTGGTCATGATGACCGAGTCGCATGCGAAGAAGATCGGCGCCAAGCCGCTGGCGCGCATCGTCGGCCACGCCACGCACGCGCAGCAGCCCGAGTGGTTCTCCACCGCGCCGGTCGGCGCCGTGCAGAAGCTCTTCGCCAAGACCGGCTGGAGCGTGAAGGACGTCGACCTGTGGGAAGTGAACGAGGCCTTCGCCGTCGTGCCCATGGCCCTCATGCACGAGCTCGACGTGTCGCACGACATCGTCAACGTGAACGGCGGCGCCTGCGCGCTGGGCCACCCCATCGGCGCCAGCGGCGCGCGCATCATGGTCACGCTGCTGCACGCGCTGAAGGCGCGCGGCAAGAAGCGCGGCGTGGCCACGCTGTGCATCGGCGGCGGCGAAGGCACCGCGGTCGCGCTCGAATTGCTATAACGCCAGGAGCCGCCGGCGCCCGGGAGAGGGCGCCGGCCGGTTTCCACCCCGGACAGTTCAAACAAAACCATGCGTAGAGCAGGAGATTTCATGCGCCCATCCATTCACCGTACCGCCGTTGCCGCCGTGCTCGCTACCGCCTTCGTGGCAGGTGGCGCCTGGGCCCAGAAGCGCGACAACGTGCTGTTCCAGGCCGCCACCGACGAGCAGCCGGCGGTGATCAAGACGCTCGAGAAGCTCGTCAACATCGAGACCGGCACCGGTGACGCCGAAGGCATGGCCGCCGCCGGCGCGTACCTCGAAGGCGAGCTGAAGAACCTCGGCTTCACCGTCACGCGCAGCAAGTCGGCCGGCCTCGTGGTCGGCGACAACATCGTCGGCAAGCTCAAGGGCCGCGGCGGCAAGAACCTGCTGCTCATGTCGCACATGGACACCGTGTACACCAAGGGCACGCTCGCCAAGGCGCCGTTCCGCATCGAAGGCGACAAGGCCTACGGCCCCGGCATCGCCGACGACAAGGGCGGCAACGCCGTCATCCTGCACACGCTCAAGCTGCTCAAAGACTACGGCGTGCGCGACTACGGCACCATCACCGTGCTGTTCAACACCGACGAAGAAAAAGGCTCCTTCGGCTCGCGCGACCTGATCCAGGAAGAAGCCAAGCTGGCCGACTACGTGCTCTCGTTCGAGCCCACCAGCGCCGGCGACGAAAAGATGTCGCTCGGCACCTCGGGCATCGCCTACGTGCAGGTCAACATCACCGGCAAGGCCTCGCACGCGGGCGCCGCGCCCGAGCTGGGCGTGAACGCGCTGGTCGAGGCCTCCGACCTCGTGCTGCGCACCATGAGCATCGACGACAAGTCGAAGAACCTGCGCTTCAACTGGACCATCGCCAAGGCCGGCAACGTGTCGAACATCATCCCGGCCAGCGCCACGCTGAACGCCGACGTGCGCTACGCACGCAACGAAGACTTCGACGCCGCCATGAAGACCCTCGAAGAAAAGGCGCAGCAGAAGAAGCTGCCCGAGGCCGACGTCAAGGTGCTCGTCACGCGCGGCCGTCCGGCCTTCAACGCGGGCGAGGGCGGCAAGAAGCTGGTCGACAAGGCCGTGGTCTTCTACAAGGAAGCCGGTGGCACCGTGGGCGTCGAAGAGCGCACCGGCGGCGGCACCGACGCGGCCTACGCGGCGCTCTCGGGCAAGCCCGTGATCGAAAGCCTGGGCCTGCCCGGCTTCGGCTACCACAGCGACAAGGCCGAGTACGTCGACATCAGCGCCATTCCGCGCCGCCTGTACATGGCCGCGCGTCTCATCATGGACCTGGGCGCCGGCAAGTAAGCCTCGCACCCACCGACAAGAAAGAACTGGAGACAACGCCATGCTGCTCAGCGCAGACCAGGAAGCCATCCGCGACGCCGTGCGCGATTTTGCGCAGGCCGAGCTCTGGCCCAACGCCCCCAAGTGGGACCGCGACCACAGCTTCCCGAAGGAAGTGCACCAGGGCCTGGCCGCGCTGGGCGCCTACGGCATCTGCGTGCCCGAGGAGCATGGCGGTGCGGGCCTCGACTACCTCACGCTCGCACTCGTGCTTGAAGAAATCGCAGCCGGCGACGGCGGCACCAGCACCGCCATCAGCGTGACCAACTGCCCCGTCAACGCCATCCTCATGCGCTACGGCAACGCGCAGCAGAAGAAGAAATGGCTCGAGCCGCTGGCCCAGGGCCAGATGCTCGGCGCCTTCTGCCTCACCGAACCGCAGGCCGGCAGCGACGCCTCGAGCCTGCGCACCACCGCGCGCAAGGACGGCGACGGTTACGTGATCGACGGCGTGAAGCAGTTCATCACCAGCGGCAAGAACGGCCAGGTCGCCATCGTCATCGCTGTGACCGACAAGGGCGCCGGCAAGCGCGGCATGAGCGCGTTCATCGTGCCCACCGACGCGCCCGGCTACAACGTCGCGCGCTTGGAAGACAAGCTCGGCCAGCACAGCAGCGACACCGCGCAGATCAACTTCGACAGCTGCCGCATCCCGGCCGAGAACCTCATCGGCGCCGAAGGCGAGGGCTACAAGATCGCGCTCGGCGCACTCGAAGGCGGGCGCATCGGCATCGCCGCGCAGAGCGTGGGCATGGCCCGCAGCGCCTTCGACGTGGCCGTGGCCTACGCCAAGGAACGCCAAGCCTTCGGCGGCGCCATCTTCGACCAGCAGGCCGTGGGCTTTCGCCTGGCCGACTGCGCCACGCAGATCGAAGCCGCACGCCAGCTCATCTGGCACGCCGCCAGCCTGCGCGACGCCGGCCGGCCCTGCCTGAAAGAAGCCGCCATGGCCAAGCTCTTCGCCAGCGAGATGGCCGAGCGCGTGTGCAGCGCCGCCATCCAGACCCTGGGTGGCTACGGCTACGTGAACGACTTCCCGCTGGAGCGCATCTACCGCGACGTGCGCGTGTGCCAGATCTACGAAGGCACGTCGGACATCCAGAAGCTGCTGATTCAACGCGCGCTCGCCTGA
>RCUH01002314.1_pt1 | contig 11348 bp, 9 predicted proteins | sample 2166191 | NCBI WGS metagenome assembly RCUH01 (sample SAMN09932848, study PRJNA488358) | compost metagenome | feature: garden; material: soil; isolation source: compost soil in an enriched community after 214 h of incubation | place: Germany: Experimental Botanical Garden Goettingen | collected...
GCGCCCCAGATGGCCGCCAGCACCAGCAGCCGCACGTAATCCGATGTTCTCATCTTCTCTCCTTGAAATGAGGGGCATGCGCCCGGGACCCTGAATGCAGAGTCCGCATCATGGGGGGGTGTCCCTCTCCTGGCAACCGGGGAATGGGGGCAATGAACCAGGCATCATCCGATGCCCGGTGGCGTCGGCCGTCCAGTCCCCATCTTGGGGATCCGTCTGTGTGGCTGGCTCATCGAGATCATCTGGCGCTGGCCCCGAGCCTCACTCGTTTTCCGGCTGACTCACGAAGGCAATCTTGTGCAGCCCGTGCCGGGAAGCCTGGGCCATGACCCTGGCGATGAGGCCGTACTCGACCCCCTTGTCGATGCGCAGCTGTATTTCGGGGATCTCGGGCTTGGTTTCGCTGGCCTCGCTCATCCGAGTGAGCAGGGTCTGCTCATCGACGGCCTGGTCGTTCCAGTAGATCTTGCCGGCGCCGTCGATGGAGAGCACCACATCTTTTGGCCTGGGTTGATGGACCTGGCTGCTGGCCTCTGGCAGCTCGAGCTTGACCGCGTTGGTGAGCAGGGGGGCCGTGATCATGAAGACGATGAGCAGCACCAGCATGACATCTATCATGGGGATCATGTTGATCTCGGACAGCGGCTGATCGTCCGAGTCACCTGGGAGTTTGCCGAAGGCCATTACATTTGCCCCTGTCTGGCGCTGTCGACGGCGGCCAGCGGCGTCACCCTGGCGTTGGTCTGTTCGACGCCGGTCACCAGCAAGGCGAAGAGGTCATAGGCAAACTCGTCCAGAGCCGCCAGCTTGAGGCGATTGCGCCGCACGAAGAGGTTGTAGACCAGCACTGCCGGCAGGGCGACGGCGAGGCCGAAGCCGGTCATGATGAGGGCCTCCCCGACCGGGCCTGCCACCTTGTCCAGGCTGCTCTGGCCCGCCGCTCCTATGGCCAGCAGGGCGTGATAGATGCCCCAGACGGTGCCAAAGAGCCCGATGAAGGGGGCCGCCGAGCCGACGGAGGCGAGGAAGGTCAGCCCCTGCTCGAGGCGAATACGCTCGGCGCTGATGGCCTGGCGCAGGGCGCGCAGCAAGAATTCGTCGGGGGAGCTCAGTGTGAGGGAGGCGGCCCGTCCCTGGGATCGCTCAATCTGGGCAACCGCCGTCAGCGCCGCCCTCGTTATCCTGCCGCAGGCTTCCCGGGGGGGCATCTGGGCGAGCTGGTTCGCCATCGCCTGCACGCTCTCATGCTGCCAGAACTCACCCAGGAAGCGGGCGTTTTGGCGCTGCTCGCTATGGTCAAGCCAGAGCTTGAGCAGCCCGTAGTAACAGGTGCCGAGCGACATCAAGGCCAGCAAGATCAGCGGGACCAGGCCCACCCCAGTGTTTTGGCTGAGCAGATGAGCCATGCCCATGCCGCTTGTTTCGATTTCCGGATTCATGGCTTATGCCCCTAACTTGAAAATAATGGTGACCCCGGCCCAGGCTGCGACGGCGTTGTCATTCTGCCTGGCCGGAATGAAACGCCAGCGGCTGACCGTCTTGCGGGCAACCATGTCCAGGCGCCGATGACCGCTGCTGCGCTCGACCTCCACCGACTCCGCCGTGCCCTCTTTGCTGACACGGACCTTCAATACCACCCGTCCCTCTTCTCCCCGCCTGCGTGACTCCGGGGGGTAGGGGGGCTCGGGGTTGTTCAATCTGGCATCTCGGGCGATGGGGGCGCTGTTGCCGCCACCGCTGCCTGCCTGGCGTGTCTTGGCGGGCGTGCTGGCGCTTCCCGGGCTCTGGCTGCTGGCCGTGGCCACCGGCGTGGCAGGGGCAACAGGGGCAACCAGAGGCTGAGCCTTGGCCACGGGCGCGGGCTTGGTGACCGGCACTGGCTTGGGCTTGGGTGGGGTGAGGGTCGGCTTGGGCGCCGGTTTCTTGACCACCGGCTTGATCACCTTGGGCGGTACATGTGCCGGTTTCTTCACCTCCGGGGGAGGAGCCGGGGTGGGCGCTGGCGCCGCCGGTCTGCCCGGCGCGTCATGCTGGTTCGACTCCCCGGCCCAGCGGGCAGAGAGGGTAATGGGTTCGGGCGGCGTGACGGGGGCGGGGCGACTGCCTTGCATCAGCCACAGGAGAGCGAGGTGCAAGACAAGGGCGACGCTCAGGCAGGCAAGGTGAACCGGGCCAAATCCCTGCTGGTCGCGGCCGTGGGTCGGCCTCATTGCGCAGGCATCCATCAGCCTGCCTCCTTGCTGGTCGTCATATTCGTACTCAAATGCCCATGGAATTGGCCCCGGATCCGGGCCTTGGCGCCCAGCATGCGCCATCGGATAGCCTGCAAACAAGAAACATTATCAATCGCGTTTTAATCGCAACCCTCAGTAAACAGACAGTGCCGGACCCTGACAGGGGCGCGATAAAGAGGTGGGATGCTAGTGGCAGGCGCCGGGCTTCACCCTGGCCCGCGGCCTAAGCAGAAATGAAAGCGCTATCAATCACATATGCATTATTTGCGGGGCGATTCAGGTCACATTTCATACGTATCGGCCATGAGTCGGCTTGTGCACGCCCTAGACTGGCGTGACTCATTCGAAGGCGGGAATGTAGCGGATGGGGAATGCCGGGGCACACCGGCGTCACACACAAAAAATGAAAATAAAGGACTATCAATGGCTAGATGGATACTCGCGGCCGGATTGTTGGGAACCCTGATCACGGCGCCCTGCGGGGCGGCGGCGGAGTGGTTCTTCCGGGGTACCGCGAATGGTTGGGCGGCGACCGCCATGGTGTCGACCGATGGGCTCAACTTTGACACCTGTCAGTTCTTCCAGAGCGGGGACGCCAGCGGCGGCCCGCGCTTCAAGATCGACCGATACGGCAACTGGCAGCAGAGCTACCCGACCGCCGACTACGCGGTCACTGCCAACACCCACTATCAGATCCGCATTCATGCCGGCACCCAGGCCATCACCACCACGGCGGTGGCGAGTTGCGAGGCCTCGGGGTTTGCCAGGACGCTGCCGCAACTTCAGGTGCGCGGCACCTTCAATGGCTGGGCCAGCCTGCCCATGACGCTGGTGGCCGACCACCTGTGGCAGGCCGAAGCCTACATGGATGGCAAGACCAACCAGCGGCTCAAGTTCGATCAGGCGGGCGACTGGGCCATCAACTTCGGCGACAGCAACGCCGATGGTGTGCTGGAGCGCAGCGGCGGCGATATCCTCTGGAGCGGCACCGGAACGGTGCGCTTCCAGGTCAATGACGAGACCCAGGCCTACAGCATCACGCCGCTCGGGGACGACAATCAGCCCCCCATCGCTGTCATCACCCCGGGCGGCACCCTGAATGTCGCTGTGGGGGATGCGCTCACCTTGAGCGGCAGCGACTCCACTGATCCCGATGGCCAGATTGCCAGTTACCTCTGGAGCAGCGGCGAGAGCACGGAGAGCATCAGCGTCAATACGGCTCAGGCGGGCACCTTCACCTATGGCCTGACGGTCACCGACGATCAGGGGGCCAAGAGCAGCAGCAGCGTGAGCCTGGTGGTGTCTGCCCCCCAGACCGGCGGCAGCTGGTATTTCCGCGGTACCCCCAACAACTGGGGTCTGACCGTCATGACCAGCGAGGACGGAGTGACCTTCTGTACCGAGCAGGCCTTTGGCAGCAGCAATCCCCGCTTCAAGATTGATCGCAAGGGGGACTGGACCGAAGCCTACCCGGACCAGGACTACAAGGTGAGTGCCAACACCAGTTACCGCATCTGCTTCGATAGTCAGGACAAGACGCTGGAGGTGGCCCCCCTGGCCGGCGCCGACAATCAGGCGCCCACTGTGTCCGCCACCCCGGCCCCGGGCAGCTATGCAGAGGCGCAGTCCATCACCCTCTCGGTGAACGACGATAACGACAGTGCCCCCAGGGTCCATTTCACCACGGACGGCAGCACGCCCACCACGGCGTCCCCCCGCTACGCCGGCCAGGCCATTGTCGCCAGCGACAAGGGCAGCGGCACCGATCTGGTGATCAAGACATTGAGTGTCGATGGGACCGGCAATCAAGGGGAGCAGAGCTTCAGCTATCAGATTGGCGAGACCCCGGTGGCGGGGGGCGATTTTCGTGGCGAGAGCATCTATTTCCTGCTGACCGCCCGCTTCTACGATGGGGACGGGAGCAACAACTACCATAACCGCGACCGCTACAAGGCGGGGGATCCCCACTGGCGTGGCGACTTCAAGGGGCTCATCGAGAAGCTCGACTACATCAAGGATCTCGGCTTCACCGCCATCTGGGTGACGCCGCCGGTGGAGAACCGCTCCGGCCTCGACTATCACGGCTATCACGCCTACGACTTCTATCGGGTCGATCCCCGGCTGGAGTCGCCGGGGGCGGGCTACCGGGAGTTCATCCAGGCCGCCCACGCCAAGGGGATCAAGGTGATACAGGATGTGGTGATCAACCACTCCAGCCAGTACGGCCTGCGTGGCAAGACCTGGATCGATCGTCTGCCGGTCAAGTACTACGTGCCGGCAGGATCCAGCCAGGGGCTCATCAACAACGGGCCCTATCAGGGGAACCTCGGGGACTACGCCAGCGCCAACCGCTGTGACGATGACAACCCCGCCGCTCCCGACTGGTACAAGGCCCGCTGCCAGTCCGATCCGGCCGGCACCCAGCCCCTGATCGATCCCAAGACAGGGGCCAGCGTGCCGAGCGCAGGCTACAACCCCAACCGCTTCTTCGGCATCGATGCCCAGACCCTGGATCCCAGCTGGTATCACCTGGACGGTTTCATGTCCGGCGGCGACTGGGAAAACCCGCTCGCCCTGCAGCGCAAGCACATGGCGGGGGACTGCATCGATCTCGCCACCGGCAACCAGAACGTCAAGGATTACCTCAACGGCGCCATTCGTCAGTACCTCGACATGGGGGTGGATGCCATCCGTATCGATACCCTCAAGCACATAGAGCGGGACGAACTGCTGACCTATGTGCACGACTGGCAGGCCCACAAGCCGGGGCTGTTCGTGTTCGGCGAGAACCTGGTCAAGGGCACCGGCTGGGGATCCGAGCTGGCCAACGACAACGCCTCCGCGGTGATCCGCCCCTGGTGGTACACCCGCACCACGGCGAACCCGGCCAATCCTCGTGCTGGCGGAGATTCGGGTCTCTCGGTGCTGGACTTCTCCCTCTTCTCCACCTTCCGTGACAACGTCACCAAGGGGAGCTTTGGCGGAGTGGGGGGGATCTTCGCCATGGACTGGGTCTATGGGGATGCCACCAAGCTCATCACCTTCTTCCAGAACCACGACGTGGGGCCGGACAATGACTTCAAGTACCGCTATGGCGGGGAAGAGGGCAATGCGGCCATGACCTATAACCTGCTCTGGACCGCCCGCGGCATCCCGACCCTCTACTACGGGGAGGAGGTGATGTTCCAGGCCGGCAAGCCGCAAGACATCGACGGCGCCACCATGACGGTGGATCAGACAGGCCGTGCCTACTTTGGGGATGTGCTGGACAACCCGGCCACCCCGAGCCATCCGCTTTACCAGCACATCAAGCGCCTGAACCAGATCCGCAAGGCGGTGCCCGCCCTGCAGAAGGCGCCCATGAGCCAGGTGAACGAGTGGGGAAGCGGCATCAGCTTCGTGCGCGATCTCGGTGCCGAGGGGAGCTACGCCGCCGTGGGCCTCGCGGCCAACTCTGCCCAGCAGATAAGCCTGAGCGGCCTCAAGAACGGCACCTACAGGGATGCGGTTACCGGCACCACGGTCAGCGTCAGCAACGGCAACCTGAGCTTCCAGGTGCCCGCCTACTCTGCCCGAGTCTGGGTGCTGAACGGCCCCGGCAAGGTGGGGGCAGACGGTAAATACCTCAAATAAGGGGTGCCTGTGATGGTGTGCAGCGAGTCGGCCTTGGGGCCGACTTTTTTATGGCGCCGAGGCATGAAGCGGGGGCATGAGAGCAGGTGCACCCCACCCAGGTCGCGCCGGGCGTGCAAGCGCAGGGGCCTAAATTGCACATCTTTGGTGCGGTTGCCCTGATATGGTGCATTTCTTTGTTGTTTGCCCTTGGGCCTAATCCCGCAGAAACATGTCAGACAGCCCCATGGCGCCCTCCTGACGGGCATCTTCCATGCTGTAAAGTGACATTTTATCGGCATGATCAACCGAATAAACGGGTTTATTAGGAAGGACCACGACACGTTTTTGGGTTAATTGGTTAAACATGCTGATTCGGTACGGGAGTCGATCCCTGGATTGGTATGATCCATCTGTTTTTTGATGGCCATGCGGAATTTAAATTCGATTTTTGATGGTATATCGGACTCTTGTTTTGATTGGCGCTCTTTTTGCTGTGACTTGTTATGTCCATGATGGCGATGTCAGGGGCAGGGGGCCGCAAGGTCGGGGGCTGGTGCCAGCAGGCTGAATGCACCGCCGCCATCCGTGCCGGAACGGCCTGGTTTTCGGGCAAGGGACGCCACAATCAATTCGTGTCAAGGAGTCATATGGAAGGTGAAATGACCATGCAGCCGGCGGCTGTGGGCAGAGGGTTGGCCCACACCCTCAAGGACGACGTCTACGGCATGATCCTCGGGGTCATGTTCATCGCGGTCGGCCTCAACCTGCTCAAGTGCTCCGGCATGATCACCGGCGGCATAGCGGGCATAGCCCTGCTGCTCGCCCACGTCAGCAGCCTGCCCATAGGGGTGCTCTTCTTCCTGGCCAACCTGCCTTTTCTGGTGTTCAGCTACTTCACCATGGGGCGGGGCTTCATGCTCAAGACGCTGGTGGTCAATGTGGCGCTCTCGGCCGCCACCCAGGGGGTGCCGCTGCTCTTGACGGTGAGCTACATCCACCCGCTGTTTGCCGCCCTGGTGGGGGGCACCTTCCTCGGCATGGGGGTGCTCTCCCTCGCCCGCCACAACGCTTCGGTGGGGGGCATAGGCGTGGTGACGCTCTGGCTGCAAAGGCGCACCGGCATCAACGCAGGCAAGAGCCAGATGCTGCTCGATGTGCTGGTGTTTGCGCTCTCCCTGCTCACGCTGCCGCTCTCCCTGCTGCTCTGGTCCACCTTGAGCGCGCTCGCCATGAACGCCATGCTGATGAACTGGCACAAACCCGGTCGTTATCAGGGGGGCTGAGTGGCGGCCGCGAGAGGGGGAGGGGAATTGTTAAAAAGTGACCCGAGGGGCGCCTGGCGGGCATTTGGCTGCCAACGGCAAAAAAGATCATCTTGTCGCTTGTCGCGAAAAAAGGCATGGTTACGCCTGAATTTATTGGTTTTTTGCCCCGTTGGCGGCGTTAAACCGGGCTACACCATAAAAAATTCAAAAAACTTCTTTACCAGTGACCAATGCATGAGTAAAATTTGTCGGCAATATTTTACACCCCCACTCCTCAACGGTGAGATATTGCCATGCTCAGGATTGCCAAAGAAGCGCTGACCTTCGACGATGTACTGTTGGTTCCAGCACACTCCACTGTTCTTCCGAATACCGCCGACCTGCGTACCAAGCTCACGTCTGCTATCTCCCTGAATATCCCGATGATTTCCGCTGCCATGGACACAGTGACCGAAGCCCGTCTGGCTATCGCACTGGCCCAGGAAGGCGGTATCGGCTTCATTCACAAGAACATGTCCATCGAGCAGCAGGCTGCCGAAGTGCGCAAGGTCAAGAAGTACGAGAGCGGCGTGGTCTCCGACCCCGTCACCGTACGCCCTGACATGACCATTGCCCAGGTCAAGGAGCTGAGCCACAAGAATGGCTTTGCCGGTTACCCTGTGGTCACTGACGGCAACCAGCTTGTCGGCATCATCACCGGCCGTGATGTGCGCTTCGTGATCGATCTCTCCCAGACCGTTGAACAGATCATGACCCAGAAGGATCGTCTGGTCACCGTGCGTGAAGGGGCCCCTCGCGAAGAGGTGGTTGCCCTGATGCAGAAGCACCGTATCGAGAAGGTGCTGGTGGTGAACGCCGACTTCAAATTGAAGGGCATGATCACCGTCAAAGACTTCCAGAAAGCCGAGCGCAAGCCGAACGCCTGTAAAGACGAGCGCGGCCGTCTGCGGGTCGGTGCCGCCGTCGGTGCCGGTGCAGGCAACGAAGAGCGCGTCGCCGCCCTGGTGGAAGCCGGTGTGGACGTGCTGCTGATTGACTCCTCCCATGGCCACTCCCAGGGCGTGCTGGATCGCATCAAGGCGACCCGCGACGCCTATCCTGAGCTGCAAATCATAGGTGGCAACGTGGCCACCGCCGCCGGCGCCCTGGCGCTGGTCGCCGCCGGCGTCAATGCCGTCAAGGTCGGCATAGGCCCTGGCTCCATCTGCACTACCCGCATCGTGACCGGTGTCGGCGTGCCCCAGATCACCGCCATCTCCGACGCCGTTGACGCCCTGGAAGGCACAGGCGTACCCGTGATTGCCGATGGCGGCATCCGCTTCTCCGGCGACGTGGCCAAGGCCATAGCCGCGGGCGCCAGCTGCGTCATGGTGGGCTCCATGTTTGCCGGTACCGAAGAGGCGCCGGGCGAAATCGAGCTCTATCAGGGCCGCTCCTTCAAGTCCTACCGCGGCATGGGGTCCCTCGGCGCCATGTCCAAGGGCTCCAGCGATCGCTACTTCCAGACCGACAACGCCGCCGACAAGCTGGTGCCGGAAGGTATCGAAGGGCGCGTGCCGTACAAGGGCCGCCTCAAGGAGATCATTCACCAGCAGATGGGCGGCCTGCGCTCCTCCATGGGCTTGACCGGCTGCGCCACCATAGACGACATGCGCACCAAGGCCGAGTTCGTGCGCATCTCGGGCGCCGGGATGAAAGAGTCCCACGTCCATGACGTGACCATCACCAAAGAAGCCCCCAACTACCGGATGGGCTGATAAAACGGGGCTCTGGCCCCGTTTCTTTAACACGTTTTTATCCCCACGCTTTTTGTGATAAATCAGCCTGATGCAGGAATAAAATGACTAAAGACATTCACCAGCACCGCATCCTCATCCTGGATTTCGGTTCCCAGTACACCCAGCTCATCGCCCGCCGTGTCCGTGAAATCGGCGTCTACTGCGAGCTGTGGGCCTGGGATGTAACCGAAGAGCAGATCCGCGAATTCAATCCGAGCGGCATCATCCTCTCCGGCGGCCCGGAATCCGTGACCGAGGCGGACAGCCCCCGTGCCCCCGAGTACGTGTTCACCGCCGGCGTGCCGGTGTTTGGCATCTGCTACGGCATGCAGACCATGGCCGAGCAGCTGGGCGGCAAGGTGCAATCCTCCACCCTGCGTGAATTCGGTTATGCCCAGGTCGAAGTGCTGGGCCACTCCGGCAAGACCAGCGCCTTGCTGCGCAACATCGAAGACGCCATCGCCGAGAACGGCCACGCCCTGCTGGACGTCTGGATGAGCCACGGCGACAAGGTCACCGAGATCCCCGCCGGCTTCACCACCATAGCCCAGACCGCGACCTGCCCCCATGCGGCCATGGCCGATGAGGCCCGTCGCTTCTACGGCGTGCAGTTCCACCCGGAAGTGACCCACACCCGTCAGGGTGCCCGCATGCTGGAGCACTTCGTCAAGGAGATCTGCGGCTGCGAATGCCTCTGGACCCCGGCCACCATCATCGACGACGCCGTCGCCCGCATCCGCGAGCAGGTGGGTGACGATGAAGTGATCCTGGGCCTCTCCGGCGGCGTGGACTCCTCCGTGGTCGCCATGCTGGTGCACCGCGCCATCGGCGATCGCCTGACTTGCGTCTTCGTCGACAACGGCCTGCTGCGCCTGAACGAAGGCACCCAGGTCATGGAGATGTTTGGCGATCACTTCGGCCTCAAGATCGTCAAGGTCGATGCCGAAGAGCGCTTCCTCTCTGCCCTGGCAGGTGAAGACGAGCCGGAAGCCAAGCGCAAGATCATTGGCCGCGTCTTCGTAGAAGTGTTCGACGACGAAGCCAAGAAGCTGAAAAACGCCAAGTGGCTGGCGCAAGGCACCATCTACCCTGACGTCATCGAATCTGCCGCCAGCAAGACCGGCAAGGCCCACGTCATCAAGTCTCACCACAACGTCGGCGGCCTGCCGGAAGAGATGAAGATGGGTCTGGTGGAGCCGCTGCGCGAGCTGTTCAAGGACGAAGTGCGCCGCGTCGGTCTCGAACTCGGTCTGCCCTACGACATGCTCTACCGTCACCCCTTCCCGGGTCCGGGTCTGGGTGTGCGGGTGCTCGGCGAGGTGAAGAAAGAGTACTGCGATCTGCTGCGCAAGGCAGATGCCGTCTTTATCGAAGAGCTGCGCAAGGCCGACCTCTACAACCAGGTCAGCCAGGCGTTCGCCGTCTTCCTGCCGGTGCGCTCCGTCGGCGTCATGGGCGATGGCCGCAAATATGACTGGGTCATTGCCCTGCGCGCCGTCGAGACCATCGACTTCATGACCGCCCACTGGGCCCATCTGCCCTATGACTTCCTGGGTCACGTGTCGAATCGCATCATCAACGAGATCAACGGCATCTCCCGCGTGGTGTACGACGTCTCCGGCAAACCGCCCGCAACTATCGAATGGGAATAAGCGGCTAACGCCTCTCCCTGCGATCACGCAAAACTGTCAAAAAGGCGCCCTTGAGGCGCCTTTTCTTTTTCCAATCGTTTGCGCCACACATCTTCTTTTTCCGAGCAGCTTTTTCGCCGCTTTGCCCCTGTCATATGTGACAGGGGCATTTTCGCGATCCCGCACTAGGCTCTCTCTTGCCAATTGAGCCCGTTATCATCAATCGCTCGTGGCAAGGGGGAGGGCCTAGGCTCACGTGCAGACAGCCGCGAAAACTGGCCCATCGTCATCACGCCAAGCGGCACTGATGTCACCCCGGTGGAGACCGGACACCACTTGAATCAACGGGGCGGAACCCGAACAGCCAAACGAGTAGGGACAGAGATCACGGAGGGTTTGTTATGTCAGAACAAGCAGTGCTGTTGGGCGGATGGACTGCCTACCACAAGCTGAGTGCCAAGGATCAGGCCGTATTCAACCAGGTGCTGGAAGGATTTGTCGGGGTGCAGTACACACCCTTTGAAGTCTCCACCCAGGTCGTCGCCGGCACCAACTACCGTTTCAAGTGCAAAACCACAGTGCCCTTGCCCAACCCGATCCACGGGGAAGCCGTGGTGCAGATCTTCCAGTCGCTGGATGGCTCTGCTCATATCACCTCCATCACCCCGATCTGATTTGGGTGCGGGGCAAGACGGGGAGGGGGAATAACCTCCAACCTGTTTGCTCCAAATCCTGAAAATAAGAAAGACGCCTTAGGGCGTCTTTTTCTTTCCACCACCAGTTACCTCTGATATGCGGTCGGTATTTGTACTTGCTGATTAATTT
>RCUH01002316.1_pt1 | contig 11342 bp, 10 predicted proteins | sample 2166191 | NCBI WGS metagenome assembly RCUH01 (sample SAMN09932848, study PRJNA488358) | compost metagenome | feature: garden; material: soil; isolation source: compost soil in an enriched community after 214 h of incubation | place: Germany: Experimental Botanical Garden Goettingen | collected...
ATCCAGATCGGCGAGGATGTCGTCAACATCGCCTATGACGCGCCGCTCGACATGCCGCCGCAGGCGCAGATCGAAGACACCGAACGCCGTCTGTTCGAACTGGCGGAAACCGGCCGTTACGACGGCGGCTTCCAGTCGTTCAACGATGCCGTGGCACTGGCGATCGACATGGCGGGCGCGGCCTTCGAGCGCGACGGTAACCTCTCGGGCATCTCCACCGGCATTCACTCGCTCGATGCCCGCATGGGCGGCCTGCAGCGTTCCGACCTTATCGTGCTTGCCGGTCGTCCGGGTATGGGCAAGACCTCGCTTGCGACAAACATCGCCTACAACATTGCCGCATCTTACGAGCAGGAAGTGCAGCCGGACGGGTCGTACAAGGCCAAGAACGGTGGCGTCGTCGGCTTCTACTCGCTCGAAATGTCGTCCGAACAGCTGGCGACGCGTATCATTTCCGAGCAGACCGAAGTGTCCTCCTCGAAAATCCGTCGCGGTGACATTACCGAGGCCGACTTCGAAAAGCTCGTCGCCTGCTCCCAGATGATGCAGAAAGTGCCGCTTTATATCGACCAGACCGGTGGTATCTCGATTGCCCAGCTTTCCGCCCGCGCCCGCCGCCTGAAGCGCCAGCGCGGCCTTGATGTTCTGGTGGTGGACTACGTTCAGCTGATGACCGGCTCCGGCAAGAGCGGCGAAAACCGCGTGCAGGAAATCACCCAGATCACCACAGGCCTCAAGGCGCTGGGCAAGGAACTCAACGTTCCGATCATCGCGCTGTCACAGCTCTCCCGTGCGGTGGAAAGCCGCGAAGACAAGCGCCCGCAGCTTTCCGACCTTCGTGAATCCGGCTCCATCGAGCAGGACGCCGACGTGGTGCTGTTCGTGTTCCGCGAGGAATATTACGTCAAGAACATGGAGCCGCGCGATATTTCCGATCCCAAATATACTGAATGGGAAGCCCTGTTCGACAAGGTGAAAGGCACGGCCGACGTCATCATCGCCAAGCAGCGTCACGGACCGACGGGCACGGTGAAGCTCGCCTTCCAGTCCGAGTTCACGCGATTTACCGATCTCGCCGATCCGAGCTTCAGCCAGTACGAAGAGCATTGATCCGGACATAATAGCCGAGAGGGTATGTTTACCGTCTCGGCTATGTCCCACGTTCCGGAAACAAGGCCCGAGTCTTTTCAGAGCCTTGGTGGAATTTTCTCACAATCCGATTCCGCGCAGCAGCGCCACGGCCGCAACACCAAGCGCGGCGGCCGGCAGGAGGCTGAGGCGCAGCGCCGCGACGGCGGTTATTGCGCAGGCGATGGTTTCCGCCAGACCGCTCGCAAGCGCCGTCGGGGTGACCACGGCCATCAGGACGGCGGGAGGGACCACGCCGAGCGCCTTTTTCAGACGCGGTGTCAGGGTAAAATGACTGACCAGCAGCAGGCCGCCAAGACGCGTGGCGACGGTTGCCGCCATCATGGCAAGGATTGTCAGCAGCGTATTCGGATCGAGCGTCATGCCGGCTGCTCCGCCGGTTCCTCGTGGCCGAAGGCGGCAACGGCAAGTCCAGCCAGGGCGCCTGCGGCGATATACCAGGCGCCGGGAACAAGCGCATGGGTGAGATAGGCCGCGGAGGCACTTGCCACAAGCACGAAGCCGGTTTCCCTGCCCTTCCAGAAGCCCATGAGCAGCACGATGAAAACGGCCGGAAAGGCGAAATCCAGACCGATGACCGACATGTCTCCCACAACCGAACCCAGCAGCGCACCGGCGAGCGTGGCAAGGTTCCAGACGAGATAAATCGACAGGGCGGCCCCGGTGAAAAAGGACGCCGTCAATCGACCAGCAATGACGCGGAACTCCGACAGCGCCCAGGATTCATCCGTCAGCACCAGCATGGCCGCGTATTTCCGCCAGCCCCTGAAATCATCCAGCTTACCGGCGATGGAAGCGCTCATCAGCACATGGCGCAGATTGACCAGCAGCGCCGCAAAACCAAGTGCGCTCCAGCTTGCCGGATGGGTCCATAAATCCATCGCAACGAATTGCGAGCCGCCGGCAAAGACCAGCAGCGACATCAGCGACGCTTCGAGCGGCGACAGGCCCTTGCCGATGGCGACCGCACCGAACACCACGCCGATCGGCACCATGGCGACCAGCAATGGGGCAGCCGCCCTCAATCCCGCGCCAAACTCGCCGCTTCTTCCCGATATGGACATCGCATTCTCCCTTTCGAAAGAGAGGGATTACGCTTGCGACATCCTGCGGTCTTGAACGAAAGTGATGTTATGCGGTTTTCTGCTGAAACTCCGCTTTTTGTTTTGTCGCATTTCCGAACGGAAAACCGGGGGCCACTTTCCTGGAAATGCTTTAAACTCAGGCGACCCGGAACTGCCCCGGCGTGACGCCGGTGCGGGCCTTGAAATGCCGAGTGAAATGCGCCTGATCGGCAAAACCGCACAAAGCCGCAACCTCGGCCGGCATCTCACCGGCGCGCAAAAGGCGGCGCGCCCTGCGGATGCGCACATCCGTCAGATAGGCATGCGGGGTGATGTGAAACTCTTTCCTGAAAGCGCGGATGAGGTGGGCGCGGCTGAGACCGGCGATGGAGGCAAGTTCCTCAAGGCCGATATCGGTCTCGTAATTGTCAGAGAGATAATCGCGGGCGGTGTAAACCGCCGTTTTCTCTCGGGTTTCGACCGGCAGAATGATGGCGCTGCCGTGCTTGCCGAACAAAGCCGCCAGAACCGAGAACATGCCCTCATCCGCCTCAAGAGCACCGGATTTCCCCTCCAGCCGCCGGTGCGCCATCTGAAAGGCGGCCGCCATCTGCGGATCGCGCGGCAGAAATCTGGGGAAGGATGGTGTGCCGTGGAAAACCCTGCCCGTCACATCTTCGATGATGTCGCGCAGCAGTTCCGTATCGGGATAGATCATCCGGTAGCGATAACCGCCGCCGCCCGGTGCGCCATCGTGAATCTCATCCGGATTGATGAGATAAAGATGCCCCGGCCCCGTCTGTTCGGTGGTGCCCTGAATGGTGGAAATCTGCGAGCCGCTTTCAATCGCGCCTATGGAAAACGTGTCATGCGCGTGCGGCGAATATTCGTGGGTGAGAAAAGTCGCGCTCAGGCACTCCATGCCGCCAAAACGCCGGTCACGCCAGAAACGCGTGGTTTCCGTCGTGGCAACGGGCATGAAATCAAGGGCCTGTTCCTGCGAAACATTGTGCATGAGCGAAGTTTAGAGCATTCCGTCCTTACCGTCTTGAACAAAAGTGCTAGGGTCCCAACCGGTTCAAGATCAACCGGACGCATGGCATGACAGACGACTTCGAAGATAGCTTCCCCGAAAACGAAATCGATGCTTTCGAGCACGCACCGCTGAGGCTGACCGTCGATCTCGGCGCTCTCGCCGATAATTGGCGGGACATGAAAAAGCGTTCCGGCAAGGCGCGGACGGCGGCTGTCGTCAAGGCCGATGCCTATGGTCTCGGCATCGAGGATTGCGGCGCGACGCTTTACCATGCCGGCGCGCGTGATTTCTTCGTGGCGACTGTGGCCGAGGGTGCGACCCTGCGTTCCTATGCCCCGGAAGCGCGTATCTTCGTGCTATCAGGCATATGGCAAGGCCAGGAACGCCAGGTTTTCGACAATGACCTGGTGCCGGTTCTGGCCTCCGAGGAGCAGCTTTCCTTCTGGATGGCGACGGTTGCCGAGCGTGGTGACCACCCCTGCGCGCTGCATGTGGATACCGGCTTCAACCGTCTGGGGCTGCCGCTCGACGACGCCTTGTTTCTGGCCGACGACGTGACGAGGCCGGCGAGTTTCGACCCGGTTCTGGTGCTGTCGCACCTCGCCTGCGCCGACACGCCCTCCTCGCCGATGAACAGGGTCCAGCTCGAATCATTCCGGAAGGTTAGCGCTGCTTTCGAAGGCATCGAATCAAGTCTCTCGGCTTCCGCCGGGATATTTCTCGGCCCCGACTATCATTTCGACCTCACCCGCCCCGGCATCGCCCTTTATGGCGGCGAAGCGGTCAATGACATGGCAAACCCGATGCGTCCCGTCGCCACGGCCGAAGCGCGGATCATCCAGATCCGTGAAGCGGGCGAAGGCCAGACCGTGAGTTATGGCGGCACCTTCCTGCTGAAACGGGCAAGCCGCCTTGCCATCGCATCTGTCGGTTATGCGGATGGATACCAGCGTTCGCTTTCCGGCTCCGGCATTCCGCTGCGCGAAATGGGCCATGGCGGCGCCTATGGTGTGGTCAACGGGCACAAGGTCCCCGTTGCCGGCCGGGTGACCATGGACCTCACGATTTTCGACGTGACGGATGCTCCGGCCAATGCCATCCGTGCCGGCGACTATATCGAGCTTTTCGGCCCCAATGTGCCTGTTGATGAGACCGCACGGGCGGCCGGCACCATCGGTTACGAGATGCTGACGGGGCTTGGCCTGCGTTATGAGCGGCAATATCTGATGGCCGACGACTAGGCCTCAACCTTGGCTCTTGGAAAGCGGAAGCGACCTGTGCTACAAGAGAACAAAAGGAGATCGAAATGCCCGAAATCCATTTGAGCGAGCAGGACGAGAAGTTCATCGAGGAGCAGGTGGCGGCGGGCATCTATAGCGATGCGGATGCTGTCATTCATGCGAGCCTGCAATTGCTGAGCAGTGGCGAGGGAAGACTCGCGGAGCTCCGGAAGATGATTCACGAAGCTGACGCAGAGTTCGAACGGGGTGACTACGTGACCTTTACGACGGATGATGATCTGACCGCCTACATCATCGAACGCGCCAGAAACGAAAAGTGACAAAGGCCCGCGCCTATTCGCTGTCATCGCGCGCCATTCGTGATCTTATCTACATCTATAAATATCTGGAGGATAGAAATCCGGCCGCCGGCGAACAGTTCGTATCGGCCATCGAACGGAAAATCCGGGACACGGCGCGGCTAGGTCTCACAGGGGTTTCCCGTGACTGAATCAGTAGCGGCCTTCGCGCCGTCAATCATAAAAATCGCTGCATCTATTTTCGTGTAAAAGAAAACGAGCTGCGCATATTACGCATCGTCCATGGCCATCAACACGTTGGCGCTGAAGACGTAGAAGAAGAAAACTGACATCACATGGCCAAAGCCAAGACCCAATTCGTGTGCCAGAACTGCGGCACGGTTCACACCCGCTGGGCGGGAAAATGCGAAGGCTGCGGCGAGTGGAATACCATCGTCGAGGAAGATCCGATGGGCGGCATCGGTTCCGGGCCGGGCAAGACGCCGAAGAAGGGCCGCCCCGTCACCCTCACCTCGCTATCAGGTGAAATCGAGGAGGCGCCGCGTATCCCGACCGGCATCAGCGAACTCGACCGTGCGACCGGTGGCGGTTTCGTGCGCGGTTCTGCGGTGTTGATAGGCGGTGATCCCGGCATCGGCAAATCGACGCTGCTCATGCAGGCGGCGGCCGCCCTTTCGCGGCGCGGGCATCGCATCGTCTATGTTTCGGGCGAAGAAGCTGTGGCGCAGGTGCGCCTGCGCGCCCAGCGTCTGGGTGCGGCCGAGACCGATGTGCTGCTGGCCGCCGAAACCAATGTCGAGGATATTCTGGCGACGGTTTCCGAGGGCAAACGTCCCGATCTCATCATCATCGATTCCATCCAGACGCTCTGGAGCGACACGGCTGATTCCGCCCCCGGCACGGTGACGCAGGTGCGCACCGGCGTGCAGGCGATGATCCGGTTTGCCAAGCAGACGGGCGCGACCATGGTGCTTGTCGGCCATGTCACCAAGGAAGGCCAGATTGCCGGCCCGCGCGTGGTCGAACATATGGTTGATGCCGTGCTTTATTTCGAAGGCGACCGCGGCCACCATTACCGCATTCTGCGCACCGTCAAGAACCGCTTCGGGCCGACGGATGAGATCGGCGTGTTCGAAATGTCGGACAAGGGATTGCGCGAGGTTTCCAACCCTTCCGAACTGTTCCTCGGTGAGCGCAACGAAAAATCGCCGGGCGCAGCCGTCTTCGCCGGCATGGAAGGCACACGCCCTATCCTGGTCGAAGTACAGGCGCTCGTCGCCGCCACCTCGCTCGGCACGCCGCGCCGCGCCGTGGTCGGCTGGGACAGTTCGCGGCTCGCCATGATCCTTGCCGTGCTGGAGGCCCATTGCGGCGTGAAGCTCGGCCAGCACGACGTCTATCTGAATGTCGCCGGCGGTTACCGCATTTCCGAGCCCGCCGCGGATATGGCGATTGCCTCTGCGCTGGTTTCCTCGCTTGCCGGTCTTGCCCTGCCCGCCGATTGCGTCTATTTCGGCGAAATCAGCCTGTCGGGCGCGGTGCGGCCGGTCTCGCATACGGGCCAGCGATTGAAAGAAGCTGAAAAACTCGGCTTTTCCGCCGCACTTCTGCCTTCTGCTTCGGCTGAATTGCCGAAAGGCGGCAAGGGGCGCTGGACGGAAATCGAAAGCCTTCCGGACCTCGTGGCCCGCATCGCCGGCTCCGGCAACCGGTTCAAACAGGTTGAGGACGACGAATATTGATCCTTTCGCCAAGGGAAACAGTGGTGTAAGAGGATCGCAAAATTGGCAAGGCAGCGTCTGACAAGGCGTCGCACCTCCGGAGTTGGTATATGCCCATTACAATTTTCGACGGCATCGTCATCGCCGTTGTTCTTTTCTCCGCCATTCTTGCGATGGTACGCGGTTTTTCCCGCGAGATTCTGTCGATCGCGAGCTGGGCCGGTTCGGTCGCCGCCGCCTATTATCTTTATCCGGTCCTGCTGCCCTATGCGCGCAACTATACCGATGACGACAAGATCGCCATTGCCGGCTCGGCTGGCGTGGTTTTCCTTGTCTCGCTGATCGTGATTTCCTTCATCACCTCGCGCATTGCCGATTTCATCATCGACAGCCGCATCGGCGCGCTGGATCGCACACTCGGTTTCCTGTTCGGCGCGGCGCGCGGCATTCTGCTTTTGGTCGTCGCGGTCGCCTTCTGGAACTGGCTGGTGGATGTGAAGACGCAGCCGGAATGGGTGACGCAGGCGAAGTCCAAGCCTTTCCTCGACGGGCTGGTGGGCAAGCTGGAGGCGGTTCTGCCTGACGATATCGAGCCGCAGATCCGCGCCCGCATCCTCGGAAAGCCACAGGAACCGACGACCACGCAGGCGCCTGCGGAAGATGTGCCGGCCACAAATCCGCCGGCAACGAATAATTGACACAGTGTCGCGCCTTGCAATGCATGCAAGGCGCGCTATTTGTGCTAAATATCAAGCACGACACAGACGGACCGACCGGGGGAAATACTCACCGGAGAGGTCTTTCTTTTTTCTCGTTAGAGAGCAAGGGCAAGCCGGATGATTGAGCCGCTTTCGCATTCCACATTCCATGGGGCCACTTTCAAGGAAGAGATCGACGGCGATACGCTGCATGAAGAATGCGGCGTGTTCGGCATTCTCGGCCATGCCGATGCCTCGGCGCTGACCGCTCTCGGACTGCATGCGCTTCAGCATCGCGGCCAGGAAGCAGCCGGCATCGTCTCCTTCGATGGCAAGCGCTTCCATCAGGAACGCCATATGGGCCTCGTCGGCGATCATTATACCGATCCGGCAACCCTTGCCCGCCTGCCCGGCTCCATCGCGATTGGCCACACCCGTTATTCCACGACAGGCGAAGTGGCGATGCGCAACGTGCAGCCGCTGTTTGCCGAGCTGGAAGAAGGCGGCATTTCCATTGCCCATAACGGCAATTTCACCAATGGCCTGACGCTTCGCCGCCAGATCATCGCCACCGGCGCCATCTGTCAGTCGACGTCGGATACCGAAGTCGTCCTCCACCTCATCGCCCGCTCGCGCCACTCTTCCACCGCCGATCGCTTCATCGACGCTATCAGGCAGATGGAAGGCGGCTATTCGATGCTGGCCATGACGCGCACCAAGCTGATTGCCGCGCGCGACCCGATCGGCATCCGCCCGCTGGTGATGGGCGAGCTTGATGGTAAGCCGATTTTCTGCTCGGAAACCTGTGCTCTCGATATCATCGGCGCGAAATTCGTGCGCGACGTTGAAAACGGCGAAGTCATCATCTGCGAAATCCAGCCTGATGGTTCGATCACCATCGACGCCCGCAAGCCGTCGAAGCCGCAGCCGGAACGTCTGTGCCTGTTCGAATACGTCTATTTCGCCCGCCCCGATTCCGTCGTCGGCGGCCGCAATGTCTATACGACGCGCAAGAATATGGGCATGAACCTTGCCAAGGAAGCCCCGCTGGAAGCCGATGTCGTGGTTCCGGTTCCCGATGGCGGCACGCCAGCAGCTCTTGGTTTTGCGCAGGAAAGCGGTATTCCCTTCGAATACGGCATCATCCGCAACCATTATGTCGGCCGTACCTTCATCGAGCCGACGCAGCAGATCCGCGCTTTCGGCGTCAAGCTCAAGCATTCCGCCAACCGGGCGATGATCGAAGGCAAGCGCGTGGTGCTGGTGGACGATTCGATCGTGCGCGGCACGACCTCGGTCAAGATCGTGCAGATGATCCGCGAAGCGGGCGCCAAGGAAGTGCATATCCGTGTCGCCAGCCCGATGATCTTCCATCCGGATTTCTACGGTATAGACACGCCTGACGCCGACAAGCTGCTGGCCAACCAATATGCCGATGTCGAAGCGATGGCGAAGTTCATTGGCGCCGATTCGCTCGCCTTCCTGTCGATCGATGGGCTTTATCGTGCCGTTGGCGGCGAGAATCGCAACCATGCGCGTCCGCAGTTCACGGACCATTATTTCACCGGCGACTATCCCACCCGCCTTCTCGACCAGAACGGCGAGGCCATGGGCAGCAAGATTTCCATGCTGGCCAGCAACGGCTGATTTTCCAGATCAACAAGCGGCCACCGGCTTCCGGGGCCGCTTTTTTCTTGCCTTTTGTTCAGGCAAGCGCATGCGACGATATGATCGCTTGCGAAAGGCCAGCGGCGCTTCGTAGAAGGAAGCGCAATCATTTCGGGGGAGACCATGACTATCGATCTCAAGGGCCGCATCGCTCTCGTTACCGGCGCTTCGCGCGGCATCGGCTATTTCACGGCGCTGGAACTTGCCAAGGCCGGCGCGCATGTCATCGCCTGCGCCCGCACGGTGGGCGGCCTTGAGGAGCTGGACGACGCCATCAAGGCCGTCGGCGGCACGGCGACGCTCGTTCCCTTCGATCTCTCCGACATGAAAGCCATCGATGCGCTGGGCGCCAATATCTTCGAGCGCTGGGGCAAACTTGATATTCTCGTCGCCAATGCCGGTGTTCTCGGCGTCATCTCGCCGGTTGGCCATATCGAAGCGAAAGTCTTCGAAAGGGTCATGAACATCAACGTTACCGCCACCTGGCGACTGATCCGCTCGGTCGAGCCGCTGCTTCTGAAGTCGGATGCCGGCCGCGCGCTTATCCTGTCCTCGGGCGCCGCCCATAGCTGTCGCCCCTTCTGGGGTGTCTATTCCACCTCCAAGGCGGCAGTCGAAGCACTGGCCCGCACCTGGGCTGCCGAGACGCAGAAGAGCGCGCTTCGCGTCAACAGCATCAATCCCGGCGCCACCCGCACCGCCATGCGCGCTCAGGCCATGCCCGGCGAAGATCCGACAACCGTACCGCATCCATCAGAGGTGGCCGCGGCCATTCTTCCGCTCGCCTCGCCCGATCTGACCGAAACAGGCAAACTCTTCCTCGTGCGCGAGGGAAAATTCGTGGACTACCGCCAGCCGGAGTGAATATTTTCCGCTCGGAGCGGCGATACGGCCACCACGGTTGCTCTTGACCGGGCCGCACCGCCGCGCCATAAAGCAAGATATGAGAACGATGATCTGCACCTGCTGCTGAGATTTTTTTTGCTGGTTCGCCACCGGCCAGATCGTTTTCGTCTCCCGCAAGGTCAAGAAAGATAAACGTTCCGGCCAGGATAATATTCTGCCTCTAGGGAACTGCCGCATGTCCTTGCGCCTGAAATTTCACAATACACTCACACGCGAAAAAGCGGAATTTGCGCCGATCGACGCTGACAATGTGCGCATGTATGTCTGCGGTCCGACCGTCTATGATTTTGCCCATATCGGCAATGCCCGCCCGGTCATCGTGTTCGATGTTCTCTACCGGCTGCTGCGCCACGTCTTTGGCGAAGACCATGTGACCTATGCCCGCAACATCACCGATCTCGATGACAAGATCAACGCGCGGGCGCTGCGGGATTATCCGCATCTGCCGCTGAACGACGCCATCCATGCGGTGACGAAAAAGACCGCCGACCAGTTCCATGAGGATGTGGCCACGCTCGGTTGCCTTCCGCCGACCGTCGAACCGCGCGCCACTGACTATATCGCGGAAATGATCGACCTCATCGAAAGGCTGATCGCGCGTGGCCATGCCTATACGGCTGGCGGCGAAGTGCTGTTCGACACCCGGTCGATGGCGGATTACGGCCAGCTTTCCAAGCGGCCGCTGGACGAACAGCAGGCGGGCGCGCGCGTGGCGGTGGAAGCCCACAAGAAGACCCCCGGCGATTTCGTGCTGTGGAAACTGTCCTCGGATAATGAACCGGGCTGGGAAAGCCCCTGGGGTCGCGGTCGTCCGGGCTGGCACATCGAATGCTCGGCCATGGCCGGTCGCTATCTCGGTGAAGTTTTCGATATTCACGGCGGCGGGCTCGACCTCATCTTCCCGCATCATGAGAACGAAATCGCGCAATCGCGCTGCGCCAACGGCACGCATGTCATGGCCAATGTGTGGATGCATAACGGCTTCGTGCAGGTGGAAGGCCGCAAGATGTCGAAGTCCGAGGGTAACTTCGTGACGATCTACGAATTGCTGCACACGGAGAAATTCGGCGGCCGGCAATGGCCGGGCGAGGTTCTGCGCCTTGCCATGCTGATGACGCATTATCGCGAGCCGATCGATTTTTCGGTGAAGCGTCTGGAAGAGGCTGAACGCCTGCTCGCCAAGTGGCCGGCGGCGGAAGCCTCAGATGCCGCCCCGGACGAAACCGTGCTCGAGGCGCTCGCCGACGATCTCAACACGGTTGCCGCCGTTCAGGCCCTGCATGCGCTGGCGCATGCCGCCAATACCGATCCATCCAGGCTGCCCGCCTTTGCGGCGAGTGCTGCCCTGCTCGGTGTCCTGCCGAAGAAGACGGAAATGGACGAGGCCATCGTTTCCGCCGTCGATGCGCTGGTTGAGCTGCGTCTGGAAATGCTGAAGGCGAAGAACTTTGCGGAGGCCGATCGTTTGCGTGACGAGCTTTCCGAGAAGGGCATTCAGCTGAAGGATGGCAAGGACAAGGAGACCGGGGAACGGACGACGACGTGGGAGTTGAAGCGGTA
>RCUH01002320.1_pt1 | contig 11322 bp, 12 predicted proteins | sample 2166191 | NCBI WGS metagenome assembly RCUH01 (sample SAMN09932848, study PRJNA488358) | compost metagenome | feature: garden; material: soil; isolation source: compost soil in an enriched community after 214 h of incubation | place: Germany: Experimental Botanical Garden Goettingen | collected...
AATCGGAACTCGGAGAATCATTGAAACCGGCCATTTTCCATTAGACAAATAATAACTTCTGGAAACTTCGGTGAACAATTGATTCAATCCCGGCCAAATGTAATCTGCGAATTGAACTTCGACAATTGGTTTCAGTCCAACTGCGCTCATCCCGACTGTTGAACCAACGATAAATGCTTCTTGAATTGGGGTGTTGAAAACTCTTTTCTCTCCAAATTGTGCTGCCAAAGTAATTGCTTCACGAAAAACGCCGCCTAATCTCAATCCAACATCTTGTCCATACAATAAGGCTTCCGGATGTTTGGTCATCAATTCTCTGATGGCGAAAAGCGCGCAATCTACCATTACGGTCGGGATTTTTCCGCTCGGGGAGCGTTCGCCTTTTTCCTCGGTGATTGGCGTTGGTGCAAAATCGTGTTTATAAGCATCCTCCGGTTTTGGGTCTTCTGCTAAAACTGCATTTTCAAAATCGGTTCTTACGAGTTCTGCAACTTCTTTTTCTATGGTTTCGACTTCAGAATCTTCTATGCTGAATTCTGAAAGTTTGTTTTTTAATTTGATTAATGGGTCATTTTTCGCGCATTCTTCCAAATCATCACGGTACCATTCTTTTCTGACGCCCGAAGTGTGATGATTTAATAATGGAACTTTAGCGTGAATCAACATTGGTCGGCGTTCTTCACGGATGATTTTGATGCATTCTTTGACGGTTTCGTAAGACTTGATAAAATCGGTTCCATCGATGGTTCTGGTTTCGATGCCGTTGAAACCTTGCATATATTGTGTGATATCCTGCGCTCGGATTTCGTCTGCGCTGGCAGAAATATCCCATTCGTTGTCTTGAACCAAATATAATATTGGCAATTGTTTCAAAGCTGCCATTTGGAAAGCTTCAGAAACTTCACCTTCTGTACAACTTGCGTCGCCGAGTGAGCAGACTGCGATTGGTTTGTCGTCAAGATTTTCGGCGATTCCGGTTTCTTCTTTGTACTTCATTCCCATTGCGATTCCGGTGGTTGGGATGGCTTGCATACCTGTTCCGGAACTTTGGTGGATGATTTTCGGGAAATCGTCTCGTCTTAAACTTGGATGTGCGTAGTAAGTTCTTCCGCCGGAAAATGGGTCGTCGCGTTTTGCTAAAAGCTGAAGCATCAATTCGTAGGGCGTGATTCCTATTCCCAGCAAAATAGAATCATCTCTATAATAAGGACTCACGAAATCCTGTGGCAACAGCTGCATTCCCAAAGCGAGCTGAATCGCCTCGTGTCCACGGGAAGTGGCGTGAACGTACTTCGAGGTTATCTTTTTTTCCTTCTCGTACAAATCTGTCAAAGTTTTTGCCGTAAACATCAGACGATAAGCTGACTTGAGTAAATCAGTCAGGGGAATTTCTTTGTTTAAAAAATGTCTTTTGGTCATCTCCATATTTAAACATTTGACATCCAGTTATTTAATTCGAATATTGAATTATGAATGTGATTTAAACAAACTTACGAATTTTTATTTAACTAACAAATGTTAGTTAGTTTTTTCGACTGTAGGAAATAAATATTTTGGAGAAAAAAGTATTAATCAAAAAATAAATAAATTCACTTAAATCACTATATTTGAATTAATTAAAACTAAACCTATGAAAAAATATTTCTTTTTTATCTTTGTAATCCTTATTTATAATTTAGGATGGGGACAAAACAATCCTGTTCAAAATTTATCGTGGTATCATACACATATATTTCCCTACAACAATATTTTCTCTCTGTCTTGGGCTCCACCTGCAACTCCTCATAATGATTTAATTGGATATAATATCTATCGTGAAAATGAATTATATAGATTTCAAACTAATACCTCTTTAGGATGTGACTCACGCTTTGGAATAAGTAATGGATGTGGTTTTGAGTATTATAAAGATGGCGGTGCATTTACCGGCTTTGTAGCAGCTGTTTACGCCGGAAATGTAGAATCAGAATATGTTTCTTTTAATGTCGGAGGTGCTACATTGGATGTTACATACCCTTCATTAAAACAAATAAAAATTTTCCCAAATCCTGTAAAAGACATTCTCTATTTCTCAGAAGAAGTTTCAAATATTAGAATTGTTGATATTTCTGGAAAATTAGTTAGGCAATTTTCAATTTTAGAAAAATCTATTAATATTTCAAAACTTGTAAAGGGAACTTACATTCTTTCTGTAACTGCGAAAACTGGAGAAAGAATTAATAAGAAATTTATTAAAGAGTAATGATTGAATTTCAATTCTAAAAATCCTTTCAACACTACAAACGTTGAAAGGATTTTATTTATACAAATCAAAAGTTCTACATTTGCGAACTTTTTGTATATTCGCATTGTAAATTAATTTGGATGGAAAGAATTTTTGCAAAAAGTACGCTTAGGCAGTTTTGGGAAATACATTCAGACTCAGAACAATATCTGAAAACTTGGTATGACACTGCAAAAAATTCAGATTGGAAAACGCCGAACGAAGTAAAACAAACCTACGCCAATGCAAGCGTCTTAAAAGATAACCGAATTGTTTTCAACATCAAAGGTAATAGCTACAGACTGATAGCAAAATTTAATTTTGAAAAGCAATGGATTTTCATCCGCTTCATAGGAACGCATACTGAATATGATAAAATTGACGCCAACACGATTTAAAAATTTGAGAAGATGAACATTAAACTTATAAAAACCGAGGCGGATTATCAAAATGCATTATCGCGATTGGAGGTAATTTTTGATGCAAAAGTTGGCTCGCCTGAAAGTGACGAAGCTGACATCATAGGTCTACTGATTGATGAATATGAGAAAAAAAATTATCCCATAACTGCGCCCGACCCTATCGAAGCCATCAAAATAAGAATGGAGGAAATGCAGTTGAAACAAACGGATTTAATTGAGGCTATTGGTGGAAAAAGTAGAGTCTCTGAAGTACTGAACAGAAAGCGAAAATTGACTATTGGGATGATTCGAAGTTTGACCACAAAATTAAATCTGTCTCCTTCCTTATTAATAGGAGAATATTGATTTCTTTAAAATAATATCAGATAAATAATTAAATATCTTCCTCATCACAAAATAAAAATTTAAATTTTGTAGTTTTGAAGATTAAACAAGATAAATGAAAATTAAAATATTTTTTGGAATTGCATTTTGGTCGCTCCTTTTATTGGCAGGCTGTAACCGTGATGACATTTCGTTTGATTCTCCGACTCAACTTTTGAGATTCTCTACCGATACCGTTTTTTGTGACACAGTTTACAATCAAATGCGCTCAGAAACCTATGCTGTGAAGGTTTATAATAATGAAGATAAGGATATTCTAATCCCAGAAATCAAGCTGGAAGGTGGAATAAATTCTCCCTACAAAATCAATGTAGATGGAAAAGTCGGAACGCGTTTTGAAAAAGTCGCATTGAGAAGAAAGGATAGTTTATACGTTTTTGTAGAAATTGCTCCAACCGCTACAGTTCCAGAAGCTATAGCTGAAGACAAAGTCATTTTCATAACACCTGCGGGAGAACAAAAAGTGACACTTTTCTCAGTTGTTCAGGACGCAGAATATTTCATCAAAACGGATACAAATCCTAACATTATTTCTGAAAACACAATTTGGACAAATAATAAGGCTAAAATCATTTTCGGAGATTTGACTGTTGCAGAAGGGAAAACTTTGACCATGGAAAAAGGCACAAAAGTCTATTTCCGAAAAAACAGCGGAATGAATTTTGCGAAAAATTCGATTCTTGATGTCAAAGGTGCTCTTGGTGAAGAAGTAATTTTCCGAGGTGACAGAAGCGACACTAAATACGATACGCTTCCTGCTAACTGGAACGGAATCAAAATGGAAGAAGGCACACAACTGAAAATGAATTACGCCAGAGTTTTTGGTGGAAACGTTGGTCTTCAACTTAAAAAAAGTACAGCTGAAATCAACAATTCGATCATTCACACTTTTCAAAATGTAGGGATCTATGGCATCCACTCAAATCTGACAATGAACAACGTGGTGATGAACAACTGCGGGGAAACTGACATTGCAATTGCTGGAAGCGGAAACTATAACTTAAATTATTGTACGATTGCCAATTATTGGGATTTGAACTCAAGTATGTCTGCAATGGGAATTTTTGCAAGTAACACTTGGGAAAATGAAGCTGGTGAGTTAGAAGCTGGAGCTGTCGCTTTGAGGGTTAACAATTCCATTGTATACGGCGATATGTTGGATATGGTTTCTTTGAGTAATAATCCTAATGGAACGCCAATTGACGCACGCTTCGACCATTCATTATTGAAATTAAGCACCACTACTGGATTCACACCAATTGGTAATAATATCATCAGAAACGAAGACCCAAAATTCCAAAACTATTTCACTCAGAAAATGAATCTGAGAGTGAAAGCAGATTCTCCTGCGAAAGGAAAAGGAAATGCCAGTTATAATGCTTTTACTCAATCAGACATTGTGGGAATTGCCAGAGGCGCTCAACCAACAATCGGCGCATATCAATAATGGAAATCACGACACTCCAAAATCAAGTTGATGAATGGATAAAAACCATTGGTGTTCGCTATTTCAATGAGTTGACCAATATGGCAATGCTGACAGAAGAAGTGGGCGAAGTAGCCAGAATCATCGCCAGAAGATACGGTGAACAGTCTGAAAAAGAATCCGACAAATCCAAAGATTTGGGCGAAGAATTAGCCGACGTTCTATTCGTAACACTTTGCTTGGCGAATCAAACCGGAACAGATTTGCAATCGGCTTTCGATAAAAAAATGAAGGTGAAAACGGATAGAGACAAGGATAGACATCAAAATAACGAGAAATTAAAATAGATGAAGATTGATGGATGGATGTTTAAAACGCATCTTAAACTTCCATCACCCCGCTTCCAACTTCCAAACAAACTATGATATTAAAAAAATCTGAATTAATCGATAATCAAAAAATCCAAATTACCGGTTCGAAAAGTATTTCGAACCGTCTTTTGATTTTAGGGAAACTCTTTGGGAATATTGATATGCTCAATCTTTCCAACTCTCAGGACACAACTTTGCTCAAAAAAGCTTTGGAATCTGATTCTGAAACTATTGATATCCATCACGCTGGAACTGCGATGCGTTTCCTCACGTCTTATTATTCGATTTTTGAAGGTAGAAAAACAATTCTGACCGGTTCCGACCGAATGAAAAACCGACCTATCAAACCTTTGGTTGACGCTCTTCAATCACTTGGCGCAGACATTACTTATCTTGAGAAAGAAGGATTTCCACCGTTGCAAATCATCGGAAAAAAATTAGAGAAAAATCTGGTGAAGATTTCCGCGAATGTTTCCAGTCAGTTTTTGACTTCATTAATATTAATCGGAGGGAAATTGGAAAACGGTTTGACATTAGAATTGGAAGGCGAAATCACATCCCGACCTTACCTCGAAATGACTTTGAAAATCCTAAACGAAATAGGAATCAAATCTCACTTTGCAGAAAATAAGATAGAAATCGTAGCTCACAAAAATCACGTGAGAATGGAACATTATGAAGTAGAAAGTGATTGGTCTTCAGCTTCTTACTTCTACTCTTTGTCGGCTATTAGCAGAAAAACAGTCACGCTGAAAAGTTTTCACACGTTATCTCTACAAGGCGACAGCGTCATCAAGGAACTTTACTGGAAATATTTCGGGATCAACACGGTTTCGGATTATGCGGAAAACTCAATTTCACTTTTGCCAGAGCCAGCTTTCGAATATCCAGAATTAATCACTTTGGATATGAACGATTGTCCAGACATTGCGCAAACGCTTTGTGTGACGGCAACAGCTTTGAAAATTCCATTCGAAATTACAGGACTTCATACCTTAAAAGTAAAAGAAACCGACCGATTGGTGGCGCTTCAAAATGAATTATTAAAAATCGGAGCAAAAACGCATATTACGGTTGAGAAAATAGAATCTTCGGAGTTTATTGAGCCTGAAGAAAACATTTCAATCGCGACTTACAACGACCACAGAATGGCGATGGCTTTTGCGCCGTTTGCCCTCATCAAAGAATTGAATATCGAAAATGAAGACGTTGTCGAGAAATCTTATCCTGAGTTTTGGGAGGATTTTGCGAAGGTGACAAGTAATTAATTCGATAAAATTTTACGATTTAAAAAATACTTATCTTTGTTATTAGTAAGTCGTTAATTCAAAAACAGCGTTATGGAAATTACCAATATCAATCAATTAGACCTTAACAAAACTTACACTTTTGCTGATTATCTTTTGTGGAGATTCAAAGAAAGGGTGGAACTTATCAAAGGTAAAATTTTGAAAATGAGTCCTGCTCCAGCGCCAAATCATCAAAGAATTGCTAGGAAATTAAGCCTAAATCTTGGAAATTTTTTCGAAAATAAGAGTTGTGAATTCTTCTTTGCCCCTTTTGATGTACGTCTACCCAACAAAACTGGTGAAATTCTTACCGTTGTGCAACCAGATTTATGTGTTATTTGTGACCGAAATAAGATTGACGACAAAGGTTGCCTTGGCGCGCCAGATCTGGTTGTTGAAATTCTTTCTCCCGGAAATTCGAAAAAAGAAATGAATTTGAAGTTCAGTTTATACGAAGAATCGGGCGTTTCAGAATATTGGGTTGTAGATTCCAGCGAAAAGTTTATTTTGATTTACAGTTTGGAAAATGGAGAATATATCAGCCGAAAACCCGTTGCAGATGGGGAAATGTTGCAATCCATCAATTTTCCTGATTTGAGATTTTCTACAGAAGGTTTGTTTGAGTTTTAATGGAAAAAACATTTTCTTTTTTAGCCATATTTCTTTTCACATTTTCATATGCTCAGGAGCTGAAGGATTTCACAATCCCAAAAGGTTACGAGAAAATATTGGAAACAAAAGGTGACCTGGACAAAGATGGAAAAGATGAAACCGTAATGGTTTTCAACACTGATAAAAAATCAGAGTCAGAATATGCTGGACTTGTAAGAAAGTTTTACATTCTAAAAAACGTCAATGGCAAATTGAAAATCTGGAAGGAAAATTCTAAATTGATATTTGATAGCAAAGAAGGATTTTATCCTGAAAGCAACGAATTGGAATTGACCATCAAGAATAATTGTTTGGTGATTTTTCAATCTTATTTTTCAAATTCCCGACATACAGTGACTTCAAAAAACACATACCGATTTCAGAATGGCGATTTCTATCTGATTGGTGCGTTGGTGCGATTTGATGATACTTGCGAATTTAATTTTTCAGATGAAATCAATTTTTCTACTGGGAAAGTCATTGTAAGCGAAGAATATTCAGATTGTGACAGCGGATATGAAAGAAAAGTTCCTGAAAATTATTATAAAGAATTCACTTATAAACTTCCCAAATTGATAAAAATGAACGAGTACAAAATGGGAAAGAATGAAATCAAAATTCCTAATTCAAAAAAATCTTTTAATTTCTAAATGTCAAAAACAATCATCATCACAGGCACTTCATCCGGAATTGGATTTGCGCTGGCAGAATATTTCGGGAAGAAAGGGAACAAAGTTTACGGACTGAGCAGAAAATCTGTGAGTTCGGATTTTTTCGTTTCGATTCCAACGGATATTACCGAGAAAGACCAAATCGACAATGCCATTTCTGAAATTCTGAAAACTGAAACCAGAATCGATGTGCTTATCAACAACGCCGGAATGGGAATGGTTGGCTCGGTTGAAGATTCTACGAAAGAAGATATTACGAAATTATTCAATCTTAATTTGATTGGTTCTGTCCAAATGATGACGGCAGTTTTACCGAAAATGCGAGAGCAGAAATCAGGAAAAATCATCAATGTTTCCAGCATCGGTTCCGAAATGGGATTGCCTTTCCGAGGATTTTATTCCGCTTCAAAATCCGCTTTGGACAAAGTGACGGAAGCAATGCGTTATGAAGTTTATCCTTGGAATATCCACGTTTGTTCGCTTCATTTGGGCGACATTAAAACCAATATTGCAGAAAATCGTGTCAAAACAAAAGTTTCTGAACCTTATAAAAATGTCTTTGACAAAGTTTATGCTTTGATGAATTCTCACGTTGGCGATGGCACCGAACCTTTGGATGTGGCGGTTTACATCGATGGACTTTTGGGGAAATCAAAATGGAAAGCGCATTATTATTTTGGGAAATTTGGACAAAAGATTGGCGTTCCGCTCAAATGGATTCTTCCACAAGGCACGTACGAGAATCTGATGAAGAAATACAATAAAATGGACTAACTTCGGTTTTAGTTATAATCAAGAATTAATAAAGTCTTCGACTCCGCTCAGACTGACATCGTTTAAAAATGAAACTTTCATATTACTGACATCTTTGAAATTAAAACAGTTAGTATTAGAGATGTCACACTGAGCGGAGTCGAAGTGCTTTCCACAAGATGAATCAATATTATGTTTACATACTGAAATGTTCCGATAACTCGTATTCTACAGGAGTTACAAGCAACTTGGAATCCCGATTTATCAAACATCAATCACGTCATTTCCCTGAAAGTTATACGCACAGTAGAAGACTTGTTCAATTGGTTTTTTACAATGAATTTAATGAAATAGAGCAAGCAATTGCTTTTGAAAAACAAGTAAAAGGTTGGAGTAGAAAGAAAAAAGAAGCCATCATCAATGATAATTGGGAGAAACTAAAAGAATTGTCTATCTGTAAAAATCATAGTCACTCGGATAACATCGACAAAGGCTTCGACTCCGCTCAGCCTGACAACTCAGACAATTCACTTCAAAATTAGATTTAGATTCAAATTGTATCGCTTCATTTTCATATTAGTCTTTTTAACTTCTTTTTTCTCCAAAGCGCAGAAAAAAGAATATTGGCTCATCGACAAAGAAACGAACATTAAAAAAATTGTCTCCGACTCCGCAAAAGCAGTGAAATTTCTGGATTCACTGACAGAGAATTCCTACTTCTTCACAGAACTGAAAGACGTCAAAAAAATAGAAAACCGTACCGAAATCTATTACGACAAAGGCCCGAATTTCAACAAAGCCAATGTCAAATTTTCAGATTCCTTAGTCTCAGATTTGAAACTTCAAAAGAATCAACTCTACACCAAAAACCTAGATTCTCTCAAGAAAAACATCAATCAAAAATACAGGAACAAAGGTTTCGCCTTCAATCGTGTGAAAACCAAATTCCAGAAAATGGAAAACGGAATTCCGACGGTCAAAATCTCCGTTATCACATCATCTCAAAGGAAAATCGACGCTATTGTTTACAGAGGCTACACACGTTTACCGAAACAATTCGTTAAAGCGTTGAACAAAGAATATGTTGGCAAAAACTACGAAGACAAAAATTTGGTTTCGATGAATCAGGCTTTGCAGAATCACCAATTCGTGACTTTGGAAAAACCACCTCAGACTTTATTTACAAAAGATTCCACGCAGGTTTTTCTTTTTATGCAAAAGAAGAAAACCAACACGTTCGATGGAATGATTGGCTTCGGAAACGACAAAACCGAAAAATTCACCGTAAACGGAACCTTGAATGTTCAGCTCAAAAATATGTTCAATAGCTTTGAAAGTATCGGCGTTTACTGGCAAAGAAATCCCGACAAAGGTCAGACTTTCGATATGCAGACGGATATTCCGTATACATTTGGAAGCAATGTAGGTCTGAATGTCAACGTCAATATTTTCCGCCAAGACTCCACTTTTGCGAACGTGAAATTCCTGCCAGCTGTTTACTATCATCTTTCGCCACGCCAAAAACTTGGTCTCAAAGGGACTTTCGAATCGTCGGCGATTTTGGATTCGCTCTATACGGGCGGTCGCGATTATAGCAAAAAAGGAATTGGACTTTGGTATCAATATCAGGAAGGAAGCGACATTCCGCTGTTCATCAACAAGAGCAATATTCGTGTAGAAGCCGATTTCCTAAAGACCACTTACGATGACACGCAGGAAAAATTTGACCAAATCAGATATTTCCTTTTCGCCGAACACAACTTCAATCTCTCTGGAAATCACTACCTCAACGTCAAAGCTGAGTCCGCGTTACTCAGCGCCAAGAACGAACTTTCCACAAACGAACTTTTTAGGTTTGGCGGTTGGAACTCGATGCGGGGTTTCAATGAGCAAAGTCTCATCAGCGATTTCTATGCATTTGCCGGCGCCGAATATCGCTATCTCGTCAATGACCAAGCCTTTTTCGACCTCTTTGCGCAGTACGGACAGATGTCAAATAAAGCTTTGGGAATTTCACCGAAATTGTATAGTTTAGGTCTAGGGTTTAACTTTTTTCTTCCTGTCGGTTTGATGAGTTTCCAGATTTCGAACGGAAATCAATTTGGCAATCCATTCAAATTCAACGAAATAAAAATCCATTGGGGGATTCTGAGTCGTTTTTGATGATAATAAAATTAATTCTATCAAATAAAAAAAAAGACTTTAATGAATATTGAAGTCTAATAATTTATTAATTATACAGTCAGAAATAATCTTAACAGATTCATTATATGCAATTACTTTCTTATAAATATGAAATAATAATAAGTTAATTATTATTAGAATAGCAAATCTGAATAACTGAAAAGTGTAATAGGTTCCGCCGGTTCTGCAAATTTATTTCTTACGATTCATAGTTTTAAAAATTCTAATATTTATTTTAACGATCCCCTCTTCTCTTAAAATATAGATTTATGCCTGTTCCGATAGACATAATTACAAGGCTTGTCAGCCACAGTTTATATCCAAGTTCAAGAGATTTTATAGGAGATTCTCTTCCTGACTCACTGGTAATGATAGAGTCAAACTTTATAAAACTGATAGCAATAAGAGATGCAAGAAAACTTAAATAAAAACCAATCTTTTTTCCTTTTAAAGTGAAAATAATAGAGATGATATAAATTGGATTAGCCAACCAAATTAAGAATGGAACAAAGGCTCCTCCCAAAGGAAAAGTCCATCCGAATAAGAAAAGTAGCCAACTATCTGCCCAAGCTTCAGGATCTTCTTTACTTTCAATATAAAAAGCTGGCTGTGTTATTGAGATAGTTAAGATTACTAAACTCAAAATAATACTTACCTGTCCAAAACGAGATAACGCATTAAAGGAATCTACAATTTTCATTCTTAAAGTTTATTTAAAAAATCAATAACCATACTCTCTATGTCTAAACGCTCTGATTACTAATCAGACAAGTAATTAAAATTGATTATATACGAAGATATAAATAAAGGACAAACTGCGAAGCAACAATCAACCGATACCTCATCAAAACAATACGTCAAAATGACAAAAAAAGACTCCAATGAAAAATGAAGTCTTGTATTTTATG
>RCUH01002323.1_pt1 | contig 11309 bp, 10 predicted proteins | sample 2166191 | NCBI WGS metagenome assembly RCUH01 (sample SAMN09932848, study PRJNA488358) | compost metagenome | feature: garden; material: soil; isolation source: compost soil in an enriched community after 214 h of incubation | place: Germany: Experimental Botanical Garden Goettingen | collected...
TGAAAAATAAAATAGAAGCTGCCTAAAATGTCTCTACTTTAATATTGCAATTCCAGTAGCAACTCCACATGTTATAGATCGCCTTGGGTGAACTGCTGAGCAATTGCGCCGCCTGCCTTACCGTCAGAAATTCCCTGCATTTCAAATCTACGACAGGAGCCGACTTAACCTTGACCATCTCTATACGGCTTGTCTCTACTTTTTCCATCCTGGCCCTTAGCTTGTGCGCACGCGAACTGCATTTGTGGCTACAGTATTTGGTAACCGTAGTGCGGGCTACGAATTCCTTTTGGCAATAGTTGCAGATCCTTGCGACCCTGATATTTGAACTCATAAATTTTATTTATAAATTGGCAAAATATTGGTCCGAATATCATCGGTGGTGAAATCACCAGTAATTTCGCCAGCCCTGTTCCAAAAGCGGCAACTAAAATGGTTAAGCGGAATTAAGGTTAAATAAGTGAAGTTATTTCGCCGATCAAAAATGGCGAGAAACAAATTGCACTTTCTGGTAACGAACCAGAAACAAAACTATGCAAAACAGTGCAAAATGAAGAAAGACGGGTGCAAACAAAAAACCACTTAAAATATTGATTTTAAGCGGTTTATTTATTTTAATTTTGTGATGTTTTGGGCGATTTTACCTATTTATTTGCCAATGCAAAACTTCGTAAAGATGTTTTCTAGCAGGTCATCGGTAGTTACCGTGCCTGTAATTTCGCCTAGGTAATGCAATGCCTGCTTGATATCCATCGCTAAAAAATCAGAAGTTACCGGATTGTAGATATTCTCCAGTACGCTATTTAAAGAGTTTTGGGTTTGCTTTAACGCTTCTACGTGGCGAATGTTGGTGACCAAGGTTTCGCTGGTGTTGATGTTGCTTAAATTCACCTTTTCCAACAAAGTTGATTCTAAGGTATCTATCCCTATTTTATCTTTTGCAGAGATTAACAATGCATTATGAGAAAGATAGAACTCTTTCTGCGCATGATCTAAAAGTTCGAACTTATTGACGATAAACAAAAATGGTGTGTCTTGCTTCGCTAGGTCAGTCAGTTGCTTTAAAACTTCTGTTTGGTCTTCCTGCGCATCCACCATATAGATAATCAGCTTTGCTTGCTTCATTTTATCTAAAGTGCGCTCCACTCCTTTGGCTTCAATAATATCGGCAGTTTCACGAATACCAGCCGTATCAATAAACCTAAAAGTTACCCCATTGATATTGATTTCATCTTCTATGGTATCTCGTGTTGTACCGGCAATATCACTTACGATGGCACGTTCTTCGTTCAACAGCGCATTTAACAAAGTCGATTTACCTACGTTGGGCTTACCGGCAATGACCACAGGCACACCGTTCTTAATCACATTTCCTACTTCAAAAGAATGGATTAGACGTTGCAGCACTTTATTGATGCGCTGTACCAACTCTCGCAACTGGTCGCGATTGGCAAATTCTACATCTTCCTCCGCAAAGTCCAATTCTAGTTCAATCATACTGGCGAAATGGATCAGCTGTTCACGCAAGCCTTTTAACTCGTTAGAGAAACCACCACGCATTTGTTGCATGGCCACGTCGTGAGAAGCTTTACTGTCCGAAGCAATCAGATCGGCCACGGCCTCTGCCTGACTTAAATCTAAACCACCGTTGAGGAAAGCACGTAAAGTAAATTCGCCGGGTTTGGCGGCTCTTGCGCCTTTACTGATCAATAAGCTAATGATCTGCTGGATAATGTAGTTAGAACCATGGCAAGAAATCTCTACTACATTTTCTTTGGTATAAGATTTCGGCCCCACAAATAACGACACTACCACCTCATCGATTACTATCGCTTCGTCTTTAATTAAACCGAAGTGTAAGGTATGGGTAGCCTGCTTTTCTAAATCCTTGCCGCCGAAAACCTGATTGGTTAAAGAAATAGCTGCTGGTCCAGATAGTCGGATGACGCCAATAGCACCACTTCCAGGAGGCGTAGATAAAGCAATAATGGTATCGTTATTTAACATGATGCAAAAGTAAGGTTTTTGGTTGAGTTATCAGGGGTCAGGAATCAGGGGCAAGGGATTAGGAGTTAGGGGTTAGTTGGTTCATCGTCGATAGTTCATGGTTGATAGTTGGGGTTAATCGGAAGGTCAGAGGAGTTAGCAAAATGTAAGTTATAAATATGAACAGCTATACAAATCACCGAATCAACAAATCGCCAGCTAACCGGTCAACTAATGCCAATCATCAAATCACAATACCCAACGTTCAAACAAATACCTGATTCCTGACTACTGATACCTGACCCCCTAATCAACCAACCTCCGTACTAATACCTGACCTCTAAACCCTAATCCCTTTTACCTAAATAAAACAATTTACCTACTTTAGTGTTAGGCAATAAATTTACGATCATCTTTATCATGAAAGAACTCCCATTAACGGTAAAACGCTCCATAGAATTATTAGGTCTTTGCTTGTGTATAGGTATTTTCGCTGTTGCTAGCGATATCATTATGCCGGTAATCATGGCATTTTTCATTTCAATTCTATTGTTACCTATTTATCGTTTTTTAAGGAAATACAAATTCCCTGAAGCTCTAGCGATCATCCTACCTATTTTATTGGTTTTCATTTTCATTGCTGGTGTCATCTGGTTCTTTTCTGCGCAAATAGGAATTTTAGTTAATGATTTCCCACAGATTAAGGAAAATGTAGCCAAGCATTTACAATCTTTACAACAGTGGATCAGCAGTTTCACTGATTTTTCTATCGGTAAACAAAAGCAATTCATTACAGAGAAAAGTGATGATATGCTGAATATGGCGGGAAAGGCAGCAAGTGGTGCTGCAGTAACCTTAAGTGGTATTTTTGTTTTCCTCGGACTGATTCCCATCTATATCTATCTGATTCTTTTTTATAAGGACATCCTATTGCGTTTTGTGTTCATGTGGTTTAAGCCTGAACACCATCCTAAAGTAAAGGAAGCTACCTACGAAGCAGAAGCCATTATCAAAAATTATTTAGTAGGCTTACTGATTCAGATTACCTATATGACCATTTTATTAGGTGGAACACTGATGTTATTCGGTATTAAACATGCTTTATTAATTGGTGTAATCTTCGCTATATTAAACCTTATTCCGTACGTTGGGGCTTTAATTGGAAACGTTTTAGGCGTGCTGATTACCTTAACATCATCTACTGAATTAGGCCCTGTGATTACGGTATTGTTAGTCATTGCTGTAGTACAGTTCTTCGACAATAATATTTTGATGCCTCGTATTGTAGGTTCAAAAGTCAAGATAAACGCCTTAATTTCTATTCTCGGCGTGGTAATTGGCGGAACTATTGCCGGTATTTCGGGCATGTTTTTATCGATGCCAATTATTGCGGTGTTAAAGGTGATTTTTGATAGGACTGATACTTTCAAACAGTGGGGGGCACTTTTCGGAGATGAGCGACCAGCTAGAAGTCCGATGAGTTTTGCCATTTACAGAAAAAAGCTAGAGGTAAAAACTAAATCGGGAACGATAAAGAAGTAAGTTACCAGTAGACAGGAATCAGTGATCAGGGATCAGTAGTCAGATGGTTAACTGTTTATTCGGTTAGCTGGTTAATTGATGATTTGCTTAATACTTACGGACTACATTATAGGTTAATCGGCGAACTCGTTGTTCGTTATTGGTTGTTCGTTATATGGGTTAACTGTGAATTTGGTTAATTGTACGCTGGAAAATTACTGACCCCTAGCCACTGATACCTGACCACTAATCCCTAATCCCTAACCACTAATCCCTAACCCCTAGCCCCTAACCAAACACATCGTAAGCGAATCTCAAAATCGTACCAAACACAACGATTAGAAAGAAAATACGGATAAACTTATTTCCTTTTAGCAAGGCTAGCTTTGCGCCCAAGAACGAGCCTAGCACATTAAAAATTGCCATTGGAATTGCATATTCAAAAAGTACGTGACCAGTAGAACTGAAATAAATTAAAGCGGCGAGGTTAGTACCTACATTCACTACTTTAGCATGAGCGCTAGCACCTATAAAATCGAAACCTAGTATACCTACAAAAGCTAAAATAAGAAACGAACCCGTACCTGGGCCAATTAAGCCGTCATAAAACCCGATGATTAGCCCAAACAGGCAGGCTAAAAGTAGTTGCTTTTTTGCAGTTTGATTTTTTTCTTTCTGAACCCCAAAGTTTTTATTGAAGTAGGTATATAGGGCGACAGCCACCAGTACCACCAATATCACAGGTTTAATATGTTTATTGTCGATAGTACTTACCAAATAGGCACCAGAAAGCGAAGCGATAAATGCTGCAATGGTACAGCCAGCCAAAATTAATCCGTTAAATTTTACCTGTTTGGCATATTTTACCGCAGCCACCGCCGTACCAGCCAATGAAGGAATTTTAACCGTACCTAATAAAGTAGCCACGGGATATTGAGGCAGAATTAACAAGGTAGCTGGGGTTTGCAGCAAACCGCCACCGCCAACAATGGCATCGATAAAACCTGCAGCAAATGCTGCTAAGCAGAGTAGTGCAAGTTCATTAAAATTACTGTTGACAAAACTGATGAGTTGTTCCATAAATCAATTAGCTAATCAGCAGATTTGATAATTAAACTGAGTTCTGTATAAGAAAAATAAGACGTTCGCTTGCGATAGCGCTTCAAAGCTCCGTTCAGCTAATTTTCGGTCTCTTATTTTTCGGGTTGCAGTAACCAGCCATACCACTTTCTCTGAAAGAAAAATAAGCAACCGAGAGTTTTTGTTACTTTTTGCGGTCAAAAAGTAAGAGCCCAGCGGCGGCGAGCTAAAAAAAACATATTTAAACATCATCACCTAGATAAATTGGAAACACTGCTTAATCCGAGCTTATGCTAATTAATTACATTCTCTCAGGAACATGAATCCCTAAAATATTCATTCCAGATTTGATCACATCTGCTGCAATTTTACAGATATTTAAACGGTGTTGTTTAACCGCAGCATCTTCCTCCTTGATAATTGGCGGAACTTCGTGGTAAAACTTATTGAACAGCTTTGCTACTTCATACAAATAGTTAGCTATAAACGCCGGACTGTAAGCTTTTGCCGCTTCAGAAATCTCTGCTGGATATTTAGCCAACAACATCACCATTTCCAACTCTGTTGGCGTTAGCTTGATGTTGGTATAATCAGCTTCTTCAAATTGATAATCAGCTCTGCTCAACAAAGATTTGATACGAGCGTGGGTGTACTGAATAAACGGACCAGTATTCCCTTGAAAATCAATAGACTCGGCTGGGTCGAACAATAAACGTTTCTTAGGCTCCACTTTTAGCAGGAAATACTTTAAAGCGCCCAAACCGATCGTCGTATATAAGTCTTCCTTATCGGCTTCAGAAAAATCGTTGGTTTTACCCAATTCTTCTGTCTTCTGCTTAGCCGTTTCTACCATTTCATCCACTAAATCATCGGCATCTACTACGGTACCCTCACGACTTTTCATCTTTCCGCTAGGTAAATCTACCATACCATAAGATAAGTGGTAAAGACCGTTAGCCCAACTTTTACCCAGTTTCTCTAAAATCAAGAACAACACTTTGAAGTGGTAATCTTGCTCGTTACCCACTACGTAAATCGACTTATCCATACCGAAATCATCGTATTTCATTTGGGCAGTTCCTAAGTCTTGCGTAATGTATACCGAAGTACCATCAGCACGTAAAACCAATTTTTGGTCTAAGCCATCCGCAGTTAAGTCAATCCATACCGAGCCATCTTCTTTTTTAAAGAAAACACCTTTGGCCAAACCTTCTTCTACGGTATCTTTTCCTAATAAATAAGTATTGCTTTCGTAGTAGTATTTATCAAAATCTACCCCTAATTTTTTATACGTAACATCGAAACCTGCGTATACCCAGCCATTCATTTTTTCCCACAGACCTACTACCTCGGTATCGCCTTGCTCCCATTTCAACAACATTTGTTGCGCTGCTTTAATCAATGGTGCATTTTTCTTTGCTTCGTCTTCAGTTTGCCCTTCGGCTACTAAAGCTTCAATTTCCTTTTTATATTCTTTATCAAAAACCACATAGTATTTACCCACTAAATGGTCGCCTTTTAAGCCCGAACTTTCAGGAGTTTCGCCTCCGCCCCATTTTTCCCAAGCCAACATCGACTTACAGATATGGATACCTCTATCGTTTACCAAGTTTACTTTGATGACATCGTAACCATCCGCTTTTAACAGCTCAGAAACTGAGTAGCCTAATAAGTTATTACGTACGTGCCCTAAGTGTAAAGGCTTGTTGGTGTTTGGCGAAGAATATTCTACCATCACCTTTTCGCCACGAGGTTTTATGGCTAGAAAATCTGGCTGTAATAATGTACCGTTGAATAATTTTATCCAGTAGCTTTCGGCAATCACTAAGTTTAAGAATCCTTTGACTACGTTAAAGCCTTCAACTTCTGCTACGTTTTGTTGTAAATAAGTACCGATGTCGTTGGCTGTTTCTTCTGGAGATTTTTTAGAAAACCGTACAAAAGGAAATACTACGATAGTTACCTGCCCTTCAAATTCCTTACGTGTTTCTTGTATGTTGATTATATTCTCGGCAATTAACTGCCCATATAATTCATTAACGGCATTAACTGCGCCAGCGACGATAAAATTCATAATCGCAAAAATAGCGATTAAAGCTGAAAGCTTAAAGACTAAAGCTAAAAGGTTTTGGGCTATATGCTATAGCTAGCATTACTCTATAATAATATGGAACCACATAGACACGAAATGAGCTTATCAAATAAACTATGTTTCTATGTGTTTGAAAACACTAGCTGTGCATCTATGGCATACATAACTCTATAATAATATAGAACCACATAGACAAATGGAAATAATGACATCAAATAAAACTATGTTCCTATGTGTTTAATTAAAAAATCGAAAAGATTCTTCGTTATACTCAGAATGACCGCAATTTTATAACGCTGCCTTTACCAAATAAGGCAAAATCTCCTTTTGGAAAGTGACAAAGTTCTTGCGTACATCAGAATCGCTTACCGAAGTAAATGCGAATGAGAATACAATACTTTTACTGGCTTTTAGCAAAAATGCCAATCCACCTCTTCTCGCTGGGTTATTTTTGAAATGGTCTAACTCTAAGTATGCAGATAACAATAAAGCTTCTAACTGATCGGAAAGATGTTTCAAAAACTCTTGAGAGTTGGCATTTTCACGTACAAAATCCCAACCGATGAACTCGTTGCAAACAGTAAATGACAAGCGGCAGGTTTTCATTACCAAGGCCTTTAAATGTTCTTCTTCGTTAGCAAATTGTACTTTGTTGGACAAAATACCGTGAAGATTTACATCTAGGTAATCCATTAAAATAAAATCGAGAATTTGCTCTTTGCTTTCGAAATATTTATAGATAGTCGCTTTTGCAATGCGGGCCTTTTTAGCTATTTCGTTTACACTGGTTTTGTGATAACCGTATTTTCTGAACAGCTCTTTTGCAGCCCTAAGGATACTTTCTTTTATTTTTTCTGGTTCCATTAATTTTTAACTGAGATGTTGCCGCCTGCAATAACAACTGAATACTTTTTTAAAGACGTTTTGGCAGGTGCTTTCTGAGGACTACCATCGAGCAATAAGAACTTAGCACCAGTGCAAGGATCGGTTGCAGTAATACCGTTATCATCTGGAGTTACGGCACATGCTTTTTCTGGGTTTACGGTACTACATCTATCAAAAGCTACATAGCCTCCAGTAACCGACCTAACGATCATTAGCCCCGCAACGCCATGGTTCGCAACTAAAAGCACGTTGTTATTTGCCTTAATCCCGAACTCTACAACGGTTACATTATAGTTCACTGGATAATCGGGCACAAAGTTTTGCTCCTTTCCGCAAGAAGCAAAAAGCAACAACATACATACTATGCCCAAAACTGTTTTCATCCGTTTATTTATTTCATTAATGATGAAACTATCATGACTAGTCAGCTGAATTACAAGCAAATCATGATGGCTTCACTTTTATATCGTTGCCGATTGATATTGTTTTAAGAAACGTACGTCGTTTTCAGAGAACAAACGCAAATCTTTGATTTCGAATTTAAGATTAGCGATACGTTCAATTCCCATTCCGAAAGCAAAACCACTGTATTTCTTACTGTCGATACCACAGTTTTCTAAAACGTTCGGATCTACCATTCCACAGCCCAAAATCTCTACCCAACCACTGCCTTTACACATTTGGCAACCCGCACCTTTACAGATACTACAAGATATATCCATCTCTGCAGATGGTTCTGTGAATGGAAAATACGAAGGGCGGAAACGTACTTTGGTGCCTTCGCCGTATAACTCTTGTACGAAGTAAAATAACGTTTGTTTTAAATCTGCAAATGAAACTTTCTCATCTACATACAAACCTTCTACTTGATGGAAAAAGCAGTGTGCTCTCGCAGAAATTGCTTCGTTACGGTAAACACGACCTGGCATTAATGCTCTGAAAGGTGGCTGACCAGCTTCCATCATTCGTACCTGTACCGAAGAAGTATGTGTACGTAAAGCGATGTCGCCTTTCTCTCCTCCTTTTTTAATGAAGAAAGTATCTTGCATATCTCTTGCAGGGTGCTCTTCTGGGAAGTTTAACGCCGAGAAATTATGCCAATCGTCTTCAATCTCCGGACCTTCGGCAACGCTGAAACCTAATTTATTGAAAATTTCGATGATTTCTCTACGTACAATGGCCAAAGGATGACGCGTACCCAATTCGAAACCTTCACCTGGAAGTGTTAAATCCAATTGGTTGCTCTCGGCAGTATCTTGCGAAGCTGAGATGGTTTCGTTAAGGCTTTGATACTTTGCTTCTGCCAATTGTTTAAATTGGTTAAGCACTTTACCTAACGTTCTTTTCTCTTCTGGAGAAACGGCTTTAAATTCATCAAAAATATCCTTGATGATACCTTTGGTTCCTAAAAAACGGATTCTAAATTGCTCCAGCTCTGCTGCATTGCTCGTCGAAAACGCATTGATTTCTTCTGTATACTGCGTTATTTGGTCTTGTAACATGCGCCAAATATACAGCAATTTATCCTATTATTTTGTCAAGGCGAGTTCAAAAACTTGCATGGTAATAGAATAAATACGTAAAATGAACCGAGAGCGGATTGACGACTTACGGTTGATAGGCAGAAAGCCCAAGACTAAGAGATTTGAGTTTCAGGAGAGAAAAGGTCAAGCAAAAAAGTTCGTATATTTGTTATAAGTAAAATTTAAAGCGATGACAACATTAACCATACATGTACCTGATAGTAAGGCCGATTTTATTAAACAGCTTTTAAAGGAGCTTGATGTTAAGATTGAAATTAAAAAAGCAAACAAGAAAACAAACCGCACACCTAATGCGGAAACAATTAAGGCTATGAAGGAATTAAAGACTGGAAAAGGAAAGGTTTTCGATACAGCTAAAGACCTTTTCGCTTCGTTATAATCATGTACAGAATACTACCTTCTAATAAGTTTTTAAAGGATGCAAAGCTTTTAAAAAAGCGTTCTCCAAAAGATTTAAAAATACTTGAGGAAGTGATCGATATTTTAGCGAACCATGGTCATAGTGGCTTAAAGCCGAAACATAGGGCGCATAAACTTTCTGGAGACTACAACAACTATTGGGAATGCCATGTAAAACCAAATTTGTTGCTGATATGGGATGAAAATGAAGTACTTATGTTAGTTGAGCTAGTTAGAACAGGCACCCACCCCGACCTCTTCTAGAAACAGACTACCATGAGCGCAGAAAAAAAGCTAAGTCATTTTAATTCTAACTTAGCCTTTCTAAAACGAATTTCTACAAATTAGCGTTTAAATAAGCCAACAGCTCTACAAATACCAATTGGATGCTTCCAGTGGTGGTAAAACTATGGTCCGCGTTTGGAATTTGAACGAACTTGTTAGGCACCCCAATTTCAACCTCATTGAGCTTTGCAGTAAATCTGTCAAAAGTAGCTCTATCCTGTTTTGGAAAACTTAAAACCACATTATTTTGAGGAAAAATGGTTAAGGTTGGAATCTTCTGATTTGCATTAGCGACATATAAAGGACTGATTGCCTTATAATATTGCTCGTTAGCCAAGCTTACTTCGTAACCTGTAAGACGGTAACCAAATTCTAACACTTGAGCTGGTAAAACGGAAGCAAAATTTGGAATATCTGTGAAAGTTTGGTCTAAGGCTCCCGCTAGGTTTGCTACTACTTTTACCTTCCCTGTGTTTTTACTGCCATAACTATACAACAAGCCTAAGGTAGCACCAGCACTGTGACCTACAAGCGCAACCTTGCTTTTACTAACTTTCCATTCATCTGCATGAGCAAGGGTATAATCGATGGCCAAACTTACATCATCAACTTGGTTAAGAACTGATACTTCGCTTTGTTTGCGAACTTCTAGGTTACTACCATCTACCAAACGGTAATTGATATTTACCACTGCGTAATTTCTTTTGACTAGTTCAGCTACAATTGGAGTATACGTACTTTTATCGCCCTCTATAAAACTGCCCCCATGTACAAATACAATCAATTTGGTTTCTGTATTTCGATTGGCAGGCAAGTAAACATCCATTTTTTGGAGGCTGTTACCACCATAGCTCACATTTAATTTGGTTTCAGCCTCGAGCGCCTGCTCTTTATTAGATTTTTTACACGAGGTAAGGAATACTGATAGCATCACAATACATACACTTTGCAGGAGAACTTTCATTGTTTCAGGTTTAAATTTAAGCTGGTCAATATTTTGGTGCCGACCAGCGAGAAAAATTATTTAATTACACCTAGCGCTTTACCAACCTTGGTAAAGGCTGCAATAGCTTTATCTAAATGATGTTGCTCGTGAGCTGCCGAAAGCTGTACCCTAATACGAGCTTTGCCTTGAGCCACTACCGGATAAAAAAATCCAATTACATAGATCCCTTCTTCTAGCATTTTTGCAGCAAATTCTTGAGCCACTTTTGCATCATATAACATTACCGGAACAATAGGATGGAAACCAGGTTTGATATCAAAACCAGCTTCAGTCATTTTTTCACGGAAGTATTTGGTGTTATATTCCAGTTTATCACGTAAGGTAGTCGTTTCACTCAACATATCTAAAACAGCAACAGAAGCACCCGCAATTGACGGAGCTAAAGTGTTAGAGAACAAATACGGACGCGAACGTTGACGTAGCATGTCTACAATTTCTTTACGCCCAGAAGTAAATCCGCCAGATGCGCCACCCAAAGCCTTGCCCAAAGTACCGGTAATGATATCAATAC
>RCUH01002335.1_pt1 | contig 11272 bp, 8 predicted proteins | sample 2166191 | NCBI WGS metagenome assembly RCUH01 (sample SAMN09932848, study PRJNA488358) | compost metagenome | feature: garden; material: soil; isolation source: compost soil in an enriched community after 214 h of incubation | place: Germany: Experimental Botanical Garden Goettingen | collected...
CATCTTCTGTCTAGGGGTTAATTTTCCTCCTGCCATTTTTTTCTAATTAGTTCTTTATTAATAAATTTAATATTTAGTTAAAAACTAATTATCCTTTGTTACTCATTGCAGAAAGCATACCACCGTAAACGCTGTTCAAAGAAGCGATGTTTGCAGTCATAGATGCCATTTGTTCTTTTAATTTAGAAGCGTTTTCAGCAATTTCTTTGTTAGCTTCAGCATTTCTAGAAGCGCTTTCTAATTGAACTTTATATAAACTGTTTAATGATTCCATTTGAGCTGCAGCAACAGATAATTCTTCAGAATATTTCTTTTGTCCTGCGATTGAATCTACAGTTGGAGCAATTCCTTTAGCAGCAGATTCGAAGTTTTTGATGCTGTTTCCTAAACTTGACATTAATTCGCCGTCAATTTTAGCTTCTTTTAATAATGTGTCTAATTTTTGAGATAATAATCCTTGAGCATCAGTTGGAGTTTCAGCTTTAGCTTTTTTCTCTCTAGCTTGTCCGTTAGCTAATTCTGGGTAAACTAGAGTCCAATCTAGTTCTTCTTCAACTGGTTCGAAAGCAGAAAGCGCGAAAATTAACGCCTCAGTAACTAATCCTACTGAAAGCATAACTGTACCTGTTAATGGTCCAATCTCAAAGTGAGTAATTTTGAATAACGCTCCAACGATTACCACTGCCGCTCCCATACCATAAGCGAAATTCATTGCTTTTTTACTTAATAATGCCATAATACTTTTTTTTTAGGTTTAAAATAGATTTGTTGGATATTGAATTAATTATAAATTACTTTTTTCTGTTTCCTGTAACTTGAGTACCCATGTAATCTTGTACAGTTCTGAATCCGATGTAACTTCTAGCAGAATCAGCATATTCGTGGTCACGAGTGCTTACCTGTAGGAAATAAGATACATCTTTCCAAGAACCTCCCCGAACTACTTTTCTTTGGTTTTTACCATCGATAACGTTTGGATTCATTGTTGATACATATTCGTAAGCGTTTGGATTGTAAGCTGAATCTGTCCACTCAGAAACGTTTCCAGCCATGTTGTATAATCCGTAACCATTTACATCATATGATTTAGCTTCAACTGTATAAAGAGCTTCGTCAGCAGCATAATCTCCTCTACTTGGTTTGAAGTTTGCTAAGAAACAACCTCTATCACTCTTAGTGTAAGGACCTCCCCATGGGTAAGTTGCAGATTCCAGACCTCCTCTAGCAGCATACTCCCATTCTGCCTCAGTAGGTAATCTGAAAGCATTTACTAAGTCACGTCCTTTTTTCTTAGATTTAATGTAGCTGTTTTTGTTTAAAGTTCTCCAAGCACAGAATGCTTTAGCTTGTTTCCAAGTTACACCCACTACTGGATAATCTCCGTAAGCCTTGTGCCAGAAGTAATCATTGTGCATTGGCTCATTATATGAATAAGCGAAATCTTTAATCCAAACTGCAGTATCAGGGTAAACATTTACCTGCTCAGTTTTTACGAAGTCACTTCTTTTTCCAACTTTTGCTTTCGCAGCAGCTTGAATATCCATCCAAGAATAACGGAATTTCAATTTATTTACGTCAATTGTTCTTAAACCATTGTATGATTCTTCAATTGGCAAATACATAGAATCCATTACTTCAGCGTAATACTCGTCTGGATATGCTTTTGTATCTTTAATTAACTTAACTTTTCTGTTTAATTTTCTTCCAGCATATGGATCATCTTTTGTACCAACACTATAGTAGTTGTCGTACATATATTTGTCATAAGCTGTCATTTTTTCTGGATCAGAATCGTTAAAAGCATAATCAGCAATACTTCCGGCTTTTTTACCTTTTCCATCAGTAGCTTTCTGTCCAGTTTCGTCTGCTAAGATTGCTAAACGAACTCTCATTGTAGAGTCTTTTACCCACTCCACAAATTGGCGATACTCACTATTTGTAATCTCAGTTTCATCCATGTAAAATGAACGAACAGTTACAGTTTTAGTTGGAGCATCTTCTACGTTAGCTAAATCAGCATCTGATTTACCCATAATAAAAGATCCACCCGGAACTAATGTCATTCCATAAGGCTTCTCAGGATGCCATTTCCCTCCTGTAACACCGACTAATTCACCTTTGTCACCAGACTTACCACAGCCGATTACTAGTGTTAACATTGCTGCAAATGCAATAAACTTCTTCATATAAATTTGGGATTATCTATTCATTATTAAAAGTCCGTAAACGTATTTATTATTTATCTAAAAAACAATACTACTTGCGAATTTATTTTACCGTTCAAAAATAATGTTAAATAAAATAAAAAAAAAATATTTTATCGATAAACTGTCGCAAAAAATCGATGTAAAACGTTAATTTTTATGTTATATAACTATTTTCTTACTAATTTATTTTAACCTTTTTAAACAGGTTTTAAAAACCTAAGAATTCACTTAATTTTTTGATCTATAAAGCATTTTTTCGTTGCGCTTTCCACCATCTTTCTGGCAATTCTTGATTGCAAGCCGACAAATATTCGTCGTAAGAACATGGTAATAACGTATTTCTTTTCAATTTATTGCTGCCGTTTGATTCAAATGGAATTTCTATCCACCAGCGGTCAGTTTTATCACTTTTATAGAATATCAATTCCTCATCATCTAGCGGAACTATATACTTCAAATAATTTGCTCGGCTTCCAAATGGATATTCTTTTGAACGATAGTGATACCCTTCAATAAAATACCATACAATCTGAGCAATAATAACCGATTCGGCTAATGTGCTATTATGATTAAATATTCCAAAAGAAGAAACTTTATCGCTGATACCGGCATATCTAGCCAAAGCACAAATCTCTTTTCCATTAAATCCGTTTGGTTCAAAAGTCACCATATTACCTGAAGCAGAAGACTTTACAGAATTTAAATCTATACTAACCAAATCTGCATCTCTAAAAACAGGCTCAGCCAAAGTAATTTTATTAGAAATCTCGCCCAATCGATAAGCATCAAAAAACAGCTTCTGGATCAAATCGATTTCTTCTTGCGAATTGTAATAAGTCTGATACCCTATATTACAGTAATTGAAAAGGTTATTTGGCTCATCAATAATAATTTTTGTCAAGTATGAATTAGCCGAAACTGACTCATTTTCCTTACCAAAATCAAATTTATTATCAACTGCAACCAAATTCACCATCTGCTCCAAATCATCGTAAGCACGATACAAAGCATAGGTCAAATCTTGAGAACCTCCCAGGACTATAGGAATAACTTTATTCTTAATTAATGTAGCCGTAACCTTCTTTAATGCATAATAAGTATCCTCTACAGAATCGCCTGCAAGTATATCTCCTAGGTCTGCGATTGAAGCATCCCAGTTGCCAGGAAACATTCCGTAAAGCTTTTTACGCACAGCAGAAAGATTAACTTCGTTAATCATATTGATATTTGTACGGTCTTCTAAAACACCAATTATAGCAATATTAATCTGTGCAATATCAGGAAACTGATCTTGGGTATGAAAAACAACTTTACTTCCAAGCTCTTGTGAAGACAGTGCTCCGACGAATTTTACAATTCCATCATTAACTGGTTCTAGAAAATCAAATTCCATTTATATACTTATTTCTTTTTAGCAGCCGTTTTTTTAGCTGGAGCTTTTTTAGCCGTTGTTGTTTTTTTAGCAGCAGTTTTCTTTGCTGGTGTTTTTGCAGCGATCATTTCTTGAACTTGAGCCAATGTTAATTTCGTTGCATCAACATCTTTACTTAATTCAATTTTGACTTTACCTTTCAGAATCACAGAGCGTCCCCAACGGGCTTTTTCTACTACAATTCCTTCTTCTTCCCAATTATGGATAACCTTATCGATGTTTTTCTGAAGTTTATCTTCGATCAATTCTTCGACATCAGCCTGAGAAAGATTATCAAAATTGTATTTCTTACTTACATTCACAAAAAGTCCGTTCCATTTAATGAATGGCCCAAAACGTCCCACTCCTTTTTGAACAGCTTCTCCTTTATAAACTGCAATTGGCGCATCAGCAAGCGCTTTTTCGTCAATTAATTCTTGAGCTCTTTCTTTAGAAACATTTAGAGGATCTTCTCCTCTAGGCAGTGAAATAAAAACACTTCCGTGACGAACATAAGGTCCGTAACGGCCATTATTTACCTCTACTTCTTCTCCTTTATATTCTCCTAAACTTTTTGGAAGCAAGAATAAATTCAAAGCTTCTTCAAGTGTAATGTTTCCAATATTTTGATCTGCCATTAAACTGGCAAATTTTTTATCTTCATCGTCTGCTTCTCCAATTTGAGCCATTGGTCCAAATTTCCCTAAACGAACAGAAACTTGTCTTCCGTCTGCATCTTTTCCTAGAATTCTCTCACCACTTTCACGTTCAGCATTTGCTTCAACTTCTTTTACATTTGGATGAAATTTGTTGTAGAAATCCTGCATCATTTTTGCCCAGTCAATATTTCCTTCGGCAATTTCGTCAAAATCTTGTTCAACTTTAGCAGTAAAATTATAATCTAGAATGTTTCCGAAATTCTTTACCAAGAAATCAGTCACAATTGTCCCAATATCTGTTGGAACCAATTTTCCTTTATCAGAACCTGTATTTTCTTTTAGAAGCTTCTCTCCTACTTTGCTATTTTGCAAAGTAAGCTGTGTATAATTACGTTCTACGCCTTCCAGAGTTCCTTTTTCGACGTAATTTCTATTGATAATTGTAGAAATTGTTGGTGCATATGTAGATGGACGACCAATTCCAAGTTCCTCTAGTTTCTTAACCAAAGATGCCTCAGTGTAACGTGCAGGCGGTCTTGAATATCGTTCTGTGGCAGTAATATAGTTATTAGCCAGTTTTTCGTTTACTTTTAAAGCTGGAAGCATTCCTTCTTGCTCTTCTTCATCATCGTCGTGACCTTCTAAATATACTTTTAAGAAACCTTCAAAAAGCAATACTTCTCCAGAAGCTGTAAAAACTTCATCATGATTATCCGCTTCGATTTTTACGTTTGTTCTTTCAAGCTGTGCATCGCTCATTTGCGAAGCCAAAGTTCTTTTCCAGATCAAATCGTATAGGCGAGCTTGGTCACGGTCAATATTTACGGTGTGACGAGACATGTCAGTAGGACGAATTGCTTCGTGCGCTTCCTGAGCTCCTTTATTTTTGTTAGCAAAAACTCTCGGTTTAGAAAATTCTTTCCCGTACGATTTTATAATTTCTGCTTGTGCAGCATCCATTGCTTCTTTAGAAAGGTTTACCGAATCTGTTCTCATATAAGTAATAAGTCCGGCTTCGTATAGACGCTGTGCTAACTGCATGGTGATTCCAACTGGCAAGTATAATTTTCTAGCCGCTTCCTGTTGTAACGTAGAAGTTGTAAAAGGTGCTGTTGGAGATTTTTTGGTAGGTTTAGTTTCTAAATCGGCTACCTTATATTTAGAACCGATGTTTTGATTTAAGAAATCTTCGGCTTCTTTTTTAGTATTGAAGTTTTTTGGAAGTTTTGCTTTGAAAGCTTTTCCTGCTTCGTTTACAAATTCGGCAACAATTGAATATGTTGCAACTGCATTGAAGCTTTGAATCTCGCGTTCTCTTTCCACAATCAAACGTACAGAAACAGATTGTACACGACCCGCTGAAAGTCCGCCTTTGATTTTTCTCCATAAAACAGGAGATAATTCGTAACCTACTAAACGATCCAGAACACGACGTGCCTGTTGTGCATTTACTAAATTATAATCAATTTCTCTAGGATTATCAATTGCTTTAAGGATCGCAGATTTTGTAATCTCATGAAAAACAATTCGTTTGGTCTTTTTTTTATCCAGTTTCAATTCTTCCGCCAAGTGCCATGAAATAGCCTCTCCCTCGCGGTCCTCATCGGATGCTAACCAAACCGTTTCGGCATTTTTAGAAAGTGATTTCAGCTTCGTTACCAAGGCTTTTTTATCCGGAGAAACTTCATATTTAGGTTTAAAACCATTTTCTACATCTACCCCTATTTCCTTTGATGGTAAGTCCGCTATGTGTCCATAACTTGACTCCACCTGAAAATCACTCCCAAGAAATTTCTCGATCGTTTTCGCCTTTGCAGGTGACTCCACTATTACTAAATTCTTTGCCATTGCTGTATTTTTCTGCAACAAAAGTATTTATTTTTTTTAAATATTAACCTTACGAATGCATTTTTGAGGTATTTTGATATTATGAAACTTAAAATTGCAGATTTATCTGTAATAATCTCGATAATATATATAGGTATAACTTTTAGTGATTTTTAACCAAGAAATCCCTTTTAATTTTAAATTTCAGAGATGAGATTAAAATTTTAAAAAAACATTTCTTCGAATCTACAATTCAATTTACAATTTACTTTAGTTAAGTTTTCTTTTAAAATCGCATTTCCTAGCCCAGACGGCAACGGATTGCCCGGAGTAAAAAAAGGAAAAGTTTCTTGTTGGAAAAAAGCGACCAACGGAAGCTCTTTTTACAACATTAGAAACTTTGCTTTTTTTTATGAGGACAAGTAGTGGAAAGCTGGAAATAGCTCCTTATCATAGAAAATAAAACTCAAAATACTAGCAATCAACATTTCTCAAAACATTGTTAATTCTTTATCTGACATCTTGTCATATTAGATTCAATTACCCTATCTTTGCATTTTGAATTTTTACAATGGAAAAGATTATTGAAGAAAGCAAACAGGGCGAAAGTCTTGTTTTGGAGAATAAACCTGAGAATACTAAAAAACTATTTATAGAAAGTTACGGCTGTGCGATGAATTTTTCGGACAGTGAAGTCGTGGCTTCCATTTTGTCTGACGGTGGCTACAACACTACTTCGGTTCTAGAAGAAGCCGATTTGGTTTTGGTGAACACTTGTTCTATTCGTGACAAAGCTGAACAGACTATTCGTAAACGTTTAGAGAAATATAATGCAGTAAAACGCACGAATCCAAAAATGAAGGTAGGCGTTTTGGGCTGTATGGCGGAGCGTTTGAAAAGCCAATTTCTAGAAGAAGAAAAAATCGTTGACTTAGTTGTTGGTCCAGATGCTTATAAAGATCTTCCGAATTTATTGGCTGAAGTTGAAGAAGGCCGTGACGCGATTAATGTAATTTTATCAAAAGAAGAAACTTACGGAGATATTTCGCCAGTTCGTTTGATGAGCAACGGAATCACCGCTTTGGTTTCAATCACTCGTGGATGCGATAATATGTGTACTTTCTGTGTTGTTCCTTTTACACGTGGACGCGAAAGAAGCCGTGAACCGCAAAGTATTATGAATGAAATTCAGGATTTATGGAATAATGGCTATAAAGAAGTTACACTTCTTGGACAAAACGTTGACAGCTACCTTTGGTATGGAGGCGGTTTGAAAAAGGATTTCGTAAACGCTTCTGAAATGCAAAAAGCAACTGCTGTAGATTTTGACCAATTGCTTGAAATGGTCGCTGTTGGCTTTCCTAAAATGCGTATTCGATTTTCGACTTCAAATCCGCAGGATATGCACGAAAGCATTTTGCATGTTATTGCGAAATATCCAAATATCTGTAAACATATTCACTTGCCGGTTCAATCTGGAAGCAATAGAATTTTAAAAGAAATGAATCGTCTGCATTCTCGCGAAGAATATATGGCTTTAATTGACAAAATTAGAGCAATTGTTCCTGATGCTTCGATCTCGCAAGATATGATTGCTGGTTTCCCAACAGAAACTGAAGAAGATCACCAAGATACAATGAGCTTGATGGAGTATGTAAAATATAATTTCGGTTATATGTATTCGTATTCTGAACGTCCTGGAACTTTGGCTGGAAGAAAAATGAAGGATGATGTTGAGGAAGAAACAAAAGCCAGAAGATTACAAGAAATTGTCGATTTACAGCAAAAACATGCTTGGTTTAGAAGTGAGGAATTTGTTGGAAAAACAGTTGAAGTTTTAGTGGAGAAAGTCTCTAAGAAATCTAAAGATGAATTCTCTGGAAGAAATTCTCAAAGTATTACGGTTGTTTTCCCAAAAGAGAATTATAAAATTGGAGATTTCGTAAACGTAAAAATCACAAGCTGTACAAGTGGAACTCTTAAGGGTGAAGCGGTTGGTTTAAGTGATATGAATTAAATTGTTTGAAGTTTCAGGTTATTTCTCTAACTTGAAACTTAACAAAATGTATAACCTTTTTATCTATTTTTCTTTTATGAAAAATTTCATTATTACATTCTTTTCATTATTTGTGGTATCATGTTCGAGTAATGACTCTCCTACTGAGGATAATACAGAAGGTGCTATTTTAAAAAACTATAAAGAATATGGTGAATACGGAAATATACACCTGTTTGATAATGAAGGCACCCGATACGATAAAATAACGCGTTCAAAAGGAGAAATATTTATAGATTTTTCGTACGACTCTAACAACAGAATGACCGAAATAGCTATAAGCCCTGATAGCTCCCCTGTGACAACCACTTTCACTTATAATAGTAATGACCAAATTATTAAAATGGAGAAGGATTCCAGAAAAGCTGGAACTGCAGGAAAACTTTTTGTTTGGTTATTTACTCACAATAAAAATGTTGTGACTGGCGAATTGGTTTCTTCGGATGATCCAAACTTTAATCACGTAAAAGTTCAGTACACCTTTAACGATGAAGGGTTACTTATTTCTAAACACAATTATGTTGATTATCCTGCTAAAGAAAACAGACCAATAAGAACAACTTCATATGAAACTTTAAAATATGACAAAAACAAAAATTTGATTTCATTAAAAATGTCGACAGGCGGCACACATGATTTACCAGACAGTCCTGCAAATCTGTACGCCGAATCTGTTACCTACGAATATGATGACAAAATAAACCCAGTAAATCAGGCTTATATGAATCATTATGTAAACTATATTTTAAGTAATGAATTTCCTTTTGTTTTAGAAAGAGGAAGTATTCAGGATCACGTTGCTGGCACAGGAAAAAATAATCTAATAAAAACTAATTATCCAGTCGCTGAGTTTGGAGGCATTCCCATCGACAATGTATACAAAAACACTTATAATTATCAGTTGAATAACTTACCTCGTTCAATGTCCAGAATTTCAACCGAAGACAATAAAGAATACGGAGGCCTGACTTTTAATTATTCTGTCAAATAAAAATCCAAGAAATAACTAGTCTATGGAAACAGTTCAAGCAATAAAACAGCGATTTGAGATTATTGGAAATGATCCAAAATTAAATCGTGCTATCGAAAAAGCCATTCAGGTTGCTCCAACTGATATTTCGGTTATGGTAACTGGGGAAAGTGGTGTTGGTAAAGAAAACATTCCTAGAATTATACATTCGCTTTCGCACAGAAAGCATGGTAAATATATTGCCGTAAACTGCGGTGCAATTCCGGAAGGAACTATTGACAGTGAACTTTTTGGCCACGAAAAAGGTGCTTTTACAGGCGCAACAAGCACACGTGAAGGTTATTTTGAAGTGGCAGACGGCGGAACAATATTTCTTGATGAAGTTGGTGAATTGCCATTAACAACTCAAGTAAGATTACTTCGTGTTTTGGAAAATGGTGAATTTATAAAAGTAGGATCTTCTCAGGTTCAAAAAACGAATGTGAGAATTGTTGCTGCAACAAACGTGAATTTATTTAATGCTATTGAAAAAGGTAAATTCCGTGAAGATTTGTATTATCGTTTAAGCACAGTCGAAATTACTTTACCGCCTTTGCGTGAAAGAAACGATGATATTCATTTATTGTTCAGAAAGTTTGTGGCCGATTTTGCTCATAAATACAAAATGCCACCGTTAAGACTGGATGATGATGCTGTACAGCTTTTACAAAAATTCAGATGGAGCGGAAATATTCGTCAGCTTCGAAATGTGGCTGAACAGATTTCTGTCCTAGAAACGAATAGAGATATTACTTTAGCAACCTTACAATCGTACTTGCCTGCCGAAGGAAGCAATTTGCCTTCAGTTATTAGCGATAGCAAAAAAGAAAGCGATTTTAGTACCGAAAGAGATATTCTGTACAAGGTGCTTTTTGATATGAGAAGCGATTTGAACGATTTGAAAAAACTAACTTTAGAATTGATGAAAAATGGCAGTTCTAAAGTACAGGATATTAATCCGAATCTAATTCAGAAAATTTACGGAAACCAGCAAAACGACAGCGAAATTGATTTTGAAGAAGAACCAAGAACAGCTGTTATGACAACTCCTGCAGTTCGTGAAGAAAATTATCAAATGCAAGACGATAATTATTTATTTGCTGAAACCATTGAGGAAGAAGAAATTTTACGTTTGGAACAAAAAGAAATCGAAATGATCAAAAAATCATTAGAAAAAAACAAAGGAAAACGTAAAGCCGCAGCAGATGAACTGGGCATTTCTGAAAGAACTTTATACCGTAAAATCAAGCAATTCGATCTATAATAAATCTCAATTTTTAAATCCCAAATCCCAAATCACTATATTTGGCGAAATTTGGAATTTGGAATTTCAAAATATTGGAATTTGACTAATACACATTATGAAAAAAATATATTCTCTTTTCGCACTATTAAGCCTTTTTATGTTGAGTGGCTGTTCTGTTTATAATTTTACAGGAACTGGAAAAATTGATGCAAAAACATTTCAAGTCAACTTCTTTCAAAACAATGCAGACTTAATAGAACCGGGAATCGATAGAACCTTTACATTGGCTTTGCAGGATTTGATTATGAATCAGACTAACTTAAACTTAGTTAGTAATAGTGGCGATTTAGTTTATGAAGGTGAAATTACAGACTACCGAATAACTCCAATGACAGCAACTGCAGATCAGCAAGCTGCACAAAACCGTTTATCGATTCGTGTCAATGTGCGTTTTACCAACAAAAGAAAAGAAACAGACGATTTTGAAAAATCTTTTGAATTCTATTACGATTTCCCTGGACGAGATCTTCCAACAGGATCTGTTTTAAACGAAGCAATTAGAGTAATTTTTGAGAGAATCACCCAAGACATCTTTAATCAATCATTGGCAAAATGGTAGTTTTGCCTGTTTGTTTAATCATTAAACTATAAAACCGTTTAATCGATAAAACAAGCAAAAACAAATAAACGATTAAACAATTAACCGATCAAACAAAAAACAAATAATGAACGTTAGCGATTATACCTACTTAATGAACAAACCCGATGCCATTACAGAAAAGCAGGCGGATGCATTAGGAAGTGTTTTGAATGAATTTCCGTATTTTCAAAGTGCACGCGCATTGCGATTAAAAGGA
>RCUH01002336.1_pt1 | contig 11270 bp, 9 predicted proteins | sample 2166191 | NCBI WGS metagenome assembly RCUH01 (sample SAMN09932848, study PRJNA488358) | compost metagenome | feature: garden; material: soil; isolation source: compost soil in an enriched community after 214 h of incubation | place: Germany: Experimental Botanical Garden Goettingen | collected...
GTTGTATGGCAGCGACAACATGATCACCGTGAAACAGGCGGATACGATGAACGTGGCGTATGTGACCCAGGGGGGGACCGGGAACATTGCCAATGTCGATCAGAGTGGGGTGACGCAGACGGCGAATATTCAGCAGTTCGGGTCGGCTAACCAGGCGACGGTGTTGCAGCAGTAGGGGTTGGGTGTTGATGGACCGCGATTCTCTGGTGAAGGGGATCGCGGTTTTTTTTGCGCTGACGCTTGAGTTGCGTCCTACGGAAAACGGAACGTTTTCAGAAATTCGGGGAGTTTTCTGACAAGTTCTGGCGGTTGGCCGTCGGAAGTGCAGGCTCTAGGATTTGCCGGGACAACTTGATCCTCATGGAGCTTGGCCTACATGCAATTCATCCAGACAGCGACGACAGCGATACCGTTAACGAATAGACTTCGAGGCACCAAACCCGGAGGCTCTATGATCGACCCGTCCTTGATCGACCCACTGTGCCCGGTTGTTTCGGATCTTGATCCCGAGGAGCAGGCTGCGAGTTATGACCGTTGGTTTCGGGCCGAAGTACAGGCCTCTCTCGATGATCCGCGTCCGAGTATTCCCCATGAGCAAGTGATGGAGGAAATCAATGCCTTGATGGAATCAATGCGCAAAAGCGCTGATGCAGATTAAGTGGCGACCCAAGGCTCGGGTCGAACTCTCGAAAATCCTGAAGTACATTGGCGAGCGAAATTTTGTAGCGGCGACCGCACTTCACAAGTCCGTCGTAAAAACTACATCTGCGCTTTGTTGGCATCCACACCTGTATCGCAAGGGCCGCTCTCCCGGCACTCGAGAGATTGTGGTAAGCCCGAACTATCTCGTCGTTTATCAAGTGGCGGATCAAATTGAGATTGTGAGCATCTTGCATACGCGTCAGGAGTACCCTCGACGCGACCCCGGTTAAGATCGCTTCCTCGTCTCAACACAAGAAACCGTGCTTCCCGTGGAGGTACGGTTTTTTTGTATCTTGATCGCTCCCACGCTCTGCGTGGGAATGCCTCTCGGGACGCTCCGCGTTCCAAATTGCGAATTTGACGCAGAGCGCCAGGGGCTGCATTCCTTTGCTGCGCGTGGGAACGATCTAATTAGTCATCCTTCAACTCGACGTGATCCAAGGCTTGATTGACAGCCAATTCGCCCAGCATGACGACCTGTGCGATGCCCAGTGCGGTTTTGCGCTGTGAGGTTTCCAGCGAAGCGGCGAAGTTGATGAGCATTTCGCTGGCCGAGCCGAGGGTTTCGCTGGCGTTGGCTAGCAGGGATTCGGTGTTGTACCTGGGATTGGCGAGGTACATGGGTTCCGGCTCGTTGGCGCTGGACATGATGTGGGGTGTGGGGTTGAGGTAGAAATCGAGGGCACGGTCGGCGGCTTCGTGGAGTTTTTTGCTGTCGACTGAGGCGTAGGGGGATGTGGTGTTGGTGTCTGGTTCTGGGGGGTTGGGTGTTGGTTTTTTCATGGTGATTCTCTCTCATTGATAGTTGCAGCTGGCCCATTCGACTTCCAGGAAAAATGGGTGGCAGCTGTACGCAGGCTGGAAATCCGGGAGAGAGCAACCCGGCAGACACGAATGTCTCCCGCGCACAACCGCCATAACAGAGTGCACACAATGAAAGTGCGCAAGCATACGTTATGAAAGGCGTATCTGCTCTCTCGTGTCTTCGGGTTTCCATGCCCGGTCGCTGAATTGGCAGCGACGAACACAGGCTAGAGACCGGACGTCCGACGGACAACCTGAAAACCTTGTGGGAAGGTTCTGCAAAATCGAAACAACCTTTAAACATTCCGAATTGAAATACGCATGTGTAGGAGCTGCCGCAGGCTGCGATCTTTGATCTTGATCTTGATATTCATCTTAAAAAATCAGAGTCAAAAGATCGCAGCCTTCGGCAGCTCATGCAGTGAATGTGTGCAACCGGCGGGAATTGGTCGGCTCGTAGATCGCCATCGCTGGCAAGCCAGCTCCCACAAGGATTTGGGTACATCCGCAATGGCAACTGAGTCTGAGAGATAGCTATCGCGAGCAGGCTCACTCCTACAATTGAATCGCGCTCTGTCAGCAAGAGATTGGTCGGCTGTAAGGCCGCCTTCGCGAGCAAGCTCAGCGCCTACGAAGATCAAAAGCCGAGCACGCTGTGCTCCACACCACTCAATAGGCCGAGTGTCAGCTCGCCTGCTTTTGATCTTGATCCACGGGCGACGTCGGAAGGCTGAGTGGAGGGATTGATCCGGGCGTGGGAGCGCAGCGACCGTTTGGCGCAGCCAAACACAGCGAGAGGAGGTGCAGCGAAGCAAACCGTAGGCGCTGCGCCCGGATCGATCCCGGAGCGAAGGAACCCCGAGCCCCAGCGAGCGGGCCGAACGTCAGGGCGAAGACCTTTTGGTTACTTTTGGGGCGTTTGCCAAAAGTGACCCGCCGTAAGGGCGGAACCCTAATCAGCAACACCCGCAGCAACGGATATCCCCCCAAAACCCCAAGAACCTGGTCGGCCCAAAGGCCGCCAAGCGTCAAAGCGTCAAAGCCGAAAATGCCCAACCATCCCGCGCAACTCACTCCCCAACTGCGCCAACTCAACACTCGAAGCCGCATTCCCACGCATCGCAATCGACGACTGATCCGCACTCGCACGAATACTCGTCACACTGCGATTGATCTCCTCCGCCACCGAACTCTGCTCCTCCGCCGCCGCCGCAATCTGCTGATTCATCTGCTGAATCAACGACACCGCCGCCGCAATACTCCCCAGCGCACTCTCGGTCTGCAACGCATCACTCACCGCCAGCTTCACCAACTCGCCGCTGCTCTGAATCTGCTGCACCGACGAATGCGCCGCCAAGCGCAAAGCACTGACCAGCCGTTCAATCTCCTCAGTCGATTGCTGCGTGCGCCGAGCCAGTGCGCGCACCTCATCGGCCACCACCGCAAAGCCCCTGCCCTGCTCCCCGGCCCGCGCCGCCTCGATGGCGGCATTCAGCGCCAATAGATTGGTCTGTTCGGCAACACTTTTGATCACCCCGAGTACCGTGCCGATATTCTGGATTTCAGCACTGAGGCTTTCGATGCTCGAACTGGCCGAAGTCGCCGAATCAGCAAGTTGCTCGATGCGCGCCATACTCTGGCGCACCACCTGCTGCCCACTCTCGACTTTGTCATCCGCCGTTTGCGCGGCCAGCGCCGCTTCTTCGGCGTTGCGTGCAACGTCGTGAACGGTGGCGGTCATCTGGTTCATCGCCGTGGCAACCTGCTCGGTTTCTTCCTTCTGACTGCTGACCTCAAGGTTGGTCTGCTCGGTGACCGTCGACAACGATTGCGCCGAACTGGCCAGTTGCTCGATCCCCGCCTGCAAACCACTGACGATGGTACTCAGACCCGCGCCCATCTGTTGCATCGCCAGCATCAACTGGCCAATCTCGTCGCGACGGGTCACTGCCACGGTCGCACTCAAGTCGCCGGCGGCAATCTGCTGCGCGACCTGAATCACACTGCGCAATGGCGCGACGATAAGTCGGGTGATCAGCCACGCGGCGAGTAATCCCACCAGCAATGCCAGCGCCGATGAGCCGATGATCAGCAGCGAGTTTTTCTTCAGTTCTGCCTGCATCGCGCCGTCTTCAGCGACATACGCCTGATTCACCCGCTCGACCACTTCGTTGGCACGCTGGTGCAATTGCTCGTAGACGGTTTTTTCCTGCGCGAGCAACCCGGTGTACTCGGCCAGTTTGTCGTTGAAACCGGCGATGTGCCCGGACACTTCATTGAGCACGGTCAGATAGCCCTCGTCCTTGACCGTAGTTTTCAATTCTTCGGCCTGCGCCTGCGCCTGTGCGGCCTGTTCGATATTGCCCTTGCCGGCACTGTCGGCATCGCCCTTGCGGCTTTGATCGAGGCGAATCCGCGCTTCATTCATCGCTTGCAGCATCAACCGCGAAACCTGGCTGACCTGACTGGCCTGCTCGATGAACTGCGCGCCATCCTTGCCCTCGGTGTCCTTCAAGGTATAAGCACCGTCGTCGGCAAGCCCGGCCTGCAATACGTCGAGGTTGTTGGCCACACTGGACACCGACCAACTGGCCATTTCCAGCGCCAGGTCCTTGGCCTGAGTCAACGAGACAAACTCGTCGAACGCCTTACGATAAGCGCCCAGCGACTGCTGCACATCATTCATTACCGGCCCATTCGCCGCTGACTGCGTCTTGAGTTGATCAGCCAGAGCAACCAGTTCGTCGACGCCCTTACGCAGGGCATCGGCCGTCTTCGGATCGCCCCGCAAGGCATATTCCTGCTCGAGCAGGCGCACCTTGAGCAAACCACTGTTGAGCGAAGACATCTGTTTCAGCCCGTCGAAATGCTGACTGATGGTTTGCAGGGACCAAACGCCGATAGCCGCCACCAGCGCGGTCAGAAGCAAAACCAGCACAAACCCGATACCCAGTTTTTTCGCCATACCGAGGTTGGCAAAACGTCCTTGCATGGCCGAAATCATTGCGCGTAGTCCCCTGCCATTGTCAGTAGAGCGAAGAGTCGCAACGGCCATGAAGCAGCACAAGTCTCTGGCGTCGGAATAATGGCAAAAAGCTACGCTTGCGTCGTTTTCAGAACACTTGAGGTCGATCCGAACCGGTGTTGCGAAAAAACTGCCGGGCGCGTGGATCACAAGCATAGGCGACGTTGATGCGCAGCCAGTCGCCCGACTCGCCACTGGGGCTGAACGCCTCAGACGCTGAGAGCAATACGCCGCAGCGTTGAGCCTGCCGACGCACCCGAACCTGATCGGCCATGCGCGAGCGGGCCCAGATGAACAAGCCACCCGCAGGCTTGCCGAAAACCTCCCAATCGGCGTCCTCCAGCGCCTGCAATGCGGCCGCGCGATCGGCATTCAGGCGTTGACGCTGGCGCTGCACCAGTTTGCGGTAAGCGCCGCTGACCATCAGGCTGGCCAGCACCGCTTCGGTAAACCTTGACGCCCCCAGACCGCTGATCATCTTGACCTGCGCCAGCCGTCTGACCATGTCGCTGTCGGCAAAAACGAAACCGACCCGCAACGAGCTGCTCAGCGTCTTGGAAAAACTGCCCACGTAAAGGACTCGCCCCTCATTATCCAGAGCCGCCAGGCGCGTGCCGTTGCCGGTGTGCAAGTCTGCGTAGACATCGTCTTCGATCACGCGCAAATCATAGGTCTTGCTCAGTTGCAGGATGCGTTGCGCTACGCTCGGCGACAGGCAACTGCCGGTGGGGTTGTGATGATGGCTGTTGATGAATAACGCGCCGGGGCGAAACTGTTGTAGCAAAGTCTCCAGCGCGTCGATATCCGGCCCGTTCGGGGTGCGACGCACCTCGAGCATGTGCACGCCGTGCATCCGCAGGAGATCGAACAACGGCGCGTAACCGGGCGTCTCGACCACCACACAGTCTCCAGCCTTGAACAAGGTGCGCACGATCAGATCAAGCGCATGGCTGGCGCCGCAGGTACTCAGCAACTGCGCACTGCGGGCCTCGATACCGAACAGTTTCAGGCGCTTGGCGATTTGCTCGCGCAACGCTGGAAGCCCCAAGGGCGTGCTGTAGTTGAACAGGCTGGCCATGTCGGTGCGCGCCACCTCGCGCAGCGCATAGCTGAGGTCGTCAGGCTCGCGCCAGCTTTGCGGCAGGCTACCGGCACCAAGCTTCAAGCCACCTGCTGTATCGCACACGGCATCGCACCAGGCAAACCGGCCCTCGAATGGCGCCAGTTCGTCCTCTGCGCCGGGTGTCGATGGCGAGGCGGCGACAACGAAACCGGTGCCTTGGCATGAGTTCAGAACGCCCTGCGATACCAACCGTTCACACGCCTCGACCACGCACGACTGGCTGAGCAGATTGCCCCGGGCGATTTGCCGCACGGACGGCAAACGGGTGGCCGGCGGTACGCCACTTTGCAGGATCCACTCGGTCAGTCCGTCAACAATCTGCTGCACGACCGGCACCATTGCCTGTCGATCAATTCTCAATTCCATGAGCAAGCAAACTCCTGTCCGTTTTGCTGGCGGCAGTAAATCACAGCCGCGCCGGACAGGCTGTGCGACAACGCCGCCAAAAGCGACCGTTCTAACCGTTTGATACACATTGTTTAAGAGGCTTCACGGAACTGACCGCTGCCCACAAAAAAGCCCGCAACGAATGCGGGCTGTTGTTCTTGGGCGTGATTCAGAAAGCGGTGACGCCGCCATCCACTGCCAGCGAGTGGCCGGTGGTGAATGCCGCACCGTCGCTGCACAGGTACAACACGGCACTGGCGATTTCCTCGACTTTGCCGATGCGCCCGACCGGGTGCATGGCGTTGGCGAACTCACCCTTCTTCGGGTCGGCCTCGTAAGCACGGCGGAACATGTCGGTATCGATCACCGCCGGACACACAGCGTTGACACGGATTTTCTTCTTCGCGTATTCGATGGCCGCCGATTTGGTCAGACCGATCACCGCATGCTTGGACGCCGCGTAGATGCTCATCTTCGGCGCCGCGCCCAGTCCCGCTACCGAGGCGGTGTTGACGATCGCCCCGCCGCCCTGCGCCAGCAACAGCGGCAGTTGATACTTCATGCACAGCCAGACGCCTTTGACGTTGACGCCCATGATCGCGTCGAATTCATCCATCGAGCCGTCGGCCAGTTTGCCTTTTTCGATTTCGATGCCGGCATTGTTGAAGGCATAGTCGAGACGGCCGTAGGTGTTGATGACCTCGTCCATCAGATTTTTCACTTCGCTTTCGACGGTCACGTTGCAGCGCACGAAGGTCGCTTCGCCGCCGGCTGTACGAATCAGCGCCACCGTGCCCTCGCCCCCTGCCGCGTCCAGGTCGGCGACCACCACTTTCAGGCCTTCGGCGGCGAACGCCTGGGCGGTCGCACGGCCGATGCCGTTGGCCGCGCCAGTGACTACAGCAACCTGACCGGAAAACGTCATGCTCATTGTTATGTCCTCGAAGGGAGATGCAGGGGATGTATGGAATGGCAGCATAGCCATTGGGGTCTGCCGTGCGTCAGCACTATCCAATGGCTGTTTATGTGCCCATGCGTCGCAGTGATAGAACCATCCCAGTGATCATCACTGCACTGGATCGGCGTGCATTCGCCGCATCAGCCAACCTTGCGCCAATGCCGGCGAAGGTCTATCAACAAGGCTTCATTCCGTTCGAGTGCCTGCCATGACCAACCACACCAATCGCCAGTTCCTGCTCGCCAAACGCCCGGTGGGTGCGGCTACCCGCGAGACCTTCACCTATCAGGAAGTACCGGTCGGCGAACCGGCGGCGGGCCAGATTCTGGTCAAGAACGAATACCTGTCCCTCGATCCGGCGATGCGTGGCTGGATGAACGAGGGCAAGTCCTACATCCCGCCGGTCGGTATCGGTGAAGTCATGCGCGCGCTGGGCGTAGGCAAAGTCATTGCTTCGAACAACCCAGGCTTTGCGGTCGGGGACTACGTCAACGGCGCCATTGGCGTGCAGGATTATTTCCTCGGCGAGCCAAGAGGTTTCTACAAAGTCGATCCGAAACTGGCACCGCTGCCGGTGTACCTGTCAGCGCTGGGCATGACCGGCATGACCGCCTACTTCGCCCTGCTGGATGTCGGCGCACCGAAGGCCGGCGACACCGTGGTGTTGTCCGGTGCAGCGGGCGCAGTGGGCAGCATCGCCGGGCAGATTGCCAAGCTCAAAGGCTGCCGCGTGGTTGGCATTGCCGGCGGCGCCGACAAGTGCAAATTCCTTATTGATGAGTTGGGTTTTGACGGTGCCATCGACTACAAGTCCGAAGATGTCGTGGCCGGGCTTAAACGCGAATGCCCGAAAGGCGTCGATGTGTATTTCGATAACGTTGGCGGCGACATCCTCGATGCGGTGTTGAGCCGTTTGAACATGAAGGCGCGGGTGGTTATCTGCGGCGCGATCAGCCAGTACAACAACAAGGAAGCGGTCAAAGGCCCGGCCAACTACCTGTCGTTGCTGGTCAACCGTGCGCGGATGGAAGGTTTTGTGGTGATGGATTACGCGGCGCAATACGCCAGCGCCGCGCAGGAAATGGCCGGCTGGATGGCCAAGGGGCAGCTCAAGAGCAAGGAAGATATCGTCGAAGGGCTGGAGACCTTCCCGGAAACGCTGATGAAATTGTTCAGCGGTGAGAACTTCGGCAAGTTGGTGCTGAAAATCTAAAACCACCACAAAACAAATGTAGGAGTGAGCCTGCTCGCGATAGCGGTGTGTCAGTCAACATTAACGTTGTTTGACACACCGCTATCGCGAGCAGGCTCACTCCTACAGGGTTTTGCGGTGCCTGATCAGGCGATTTCGGCGACAACCGAAGCCAGTGCCTTGGCCGGATCCGCCGCCTGGCTGATCGGACGGCCAATCACCAGATAATCGGAACCGGCATCCAGCGCCTGACGCGGAGTCAGAATGCGGCGCTGATCGTCCTGCGCGCTGCCGGCCGGACGAATTCCCGGGGTCACCAGTTGCAGCGAAGGGTGCGCAGTTTTCAGTGCCGAGGCTTCCAGCGCCGAGCACACCAGACCGTCCATGCCAGCCTTTTCGGCCAGCGCGGCCAGACGCAGCACTTGCTCTTGCGGCTCGATATCCAGACCGATACCAGCCAGGTCTTCGCGCTCCATGCTGGTCAGCACGGTCACGCCGATCAGCAACGGCTGCGGGCCGCTGCGCTTGTCCAGCACTTCACGGCAAGCCGCCATCATGCGCAGGCCACCGGAGCAGTGCACGTTGACCATCCACACGCCCATCTCCGCTGCCGCTTTCACGGCCATGGCGGTGGTGTTCGGAATGTCGTGGAACTTGAGGTCCAGGAACACTTCGAAACCCTTGTCGCGCAAGGTGCCGACGATTTCCGAAGCGCAGCTGGTGAAGAGTTCTTTACCGACTTTGACCCGGCACAGCTTCGGGTCCAACTGATCGGCCAGCTTCAGTGCGGCGTCACGGGTAGGGAAATCCAGGGCGACGATGATAGGAGTCTGGCAGGCGGACATGAATGGGCTCTCAGGCAGGTCGAAATCGGCGCGCATTGTAGCGGAACCGGCGGCAGCGCGGCACCCGATGATCGGTAAATCGTCGCCTCGGCCGTGATCAGCATAGCGCTCGCTGCTATTGTGTCGACTCCGATACACAACCGACATGCCAGCAACAAGCATCCGCGCTAGCCTCGCCAGCCGCAATACGTCCTTACATCAGCACTTCCCGCCTCATGGCCGGACGCCTATGCTGAAACCACAACCTCGCAGCCCATCTTTTGTGGTTGGCGGCCTACTGGCAGATGAACAGCCTCATGCACAACACCCAAATGACCGCGACGGATGAGCCTAAAGACGACAAGCGCTGGAGCATTCGCGCGCTGATCGTCGATGATGACGTGCCGATCCGCGAGCTGATGATTGACTACCTCGCGCGCTTCAATATCCACGCCAGCGGCGTCACCGACGGCGCGGCGATGCGTCAGGCGCTGCTCGCCGAGCATTTCGACGTTGTCGTGCTGGACCTGATGCTGCCCGGCGAAGACGGCTTGTCGCTGTGCCGCTGGCTGCGCGCCGAATCGGACATCCCGATCCTGATGCTCACCGCCCGTTGCGAACCGACCGACCGCATCATCGGCCTGGAACTGGGCGCCGATGACTATATGGCCAAACCGTTCGAGCCACGCGAACTGGTCGCGCGCATTCAAACCATTCTGCGCCGGGTGCGCGACGATCGAACCGAACAGCGGGCGAACATTCGTTTCGACAACTGGCGTCTGAACAGCGTCCTGCGCCAGCTGATCGCCGACGATGGTCTGGTGGTGCCGCTGTCCAACGCCGAATTCCGCCTGCTGTGGGTGTTTATCGAACGTCCGCGTCGGGTACTCAGCCGCGAGCAACTGCTCGATGCTGCCCGTGGCCGCTCGATCGAAGCCTTCGACCGCAGCATCGATTTGCTGGTCTCGCGTCTGCGGCAGAAACTCGGCGACGACCCGAAAGCTCCGCAGTTGATCAAAACCGTGCGCGGTGAGGGTTACCTGTTCGACGCGCGGGACATCGGCTGATGCGGGCGCGCTTCGACACGCTGTTCGGGCGCCTGTTTGGCGTGCTGTTCGTGGCGATTGTCCTGGCGCACCTGCTGGCGTTCGCCTGGTTCCGCCTCTACGGGCCACCGCCGCCCCCGCCGCCACCGGAGTTCTCCCAAGGCGCCGAAGGGCAACCGATGGCACATGATCCGCGCTACCCGCCACGGCCACCGCGTCCGTGGTTCGGTGGCCCGGTGGTGCCGCTGACCTTTCAGTTCATCACGCTGATGATCGCGGCCTGGTACGGCGCCAAACTGCTCAGTCGCCCGATCCAGCGCCTGAGCGACGCCGCCGAACGTCTCAGCGAAGACCTCGACAGCCCGCCACTCGACGAGTCCGGCCCGCGGGAATCGCGACAAGCCGCCTACACCTTCAACCTGATGCAGCAACGCATTCGCGAACAGGTGCAACAGCGCGCACGGATGCTGGGCGCGGTCTCACATGACCTGCGCACACCGCTGTCACGCTTGAAACTGCGCCTGGAGAACATCAGCGATGAAAAGCTGCAAGGCCAGATGCGCCAAGACCTCGACGACATGATCGGCATGCTCGACGCCACCCTCACCTATCTGCACGAACAGCGCACCAGCGAAGCCTTGCAGTTGATGGATGTGCAGGCGCTGGTCGAATCGCTGTGCGAAAACGCTCAGGACCAAGGTGCCGACGTGCAGGTCAGCGGCCATTGCGCACCTCTGCCGGTGCAGCCGATGGCGCTGCGTTCGTGCCTCAACAACCTCATGGACAATGCCCTGCGTTATGCCGGCCAAGCACGCATCGAATTGCAGGATCAACGCGAGCAACTGCTGATCCGCGTGATCGACCACGGCCCGGGGATTGCCGAGGACAAGCGTGAAGCGGTGTTTGAACCGTTTTATCGCCTGGAAGGCTCGCGCAATCGCAACTCCGGCGGCGTCGGGCTGGGCATGACCATTGCCCGCGAAGCGGCGCAGCGTCTGGGTGGTCAGCTCAACCTCGAAGAAACCCCCGGCGGCGGCCTTACCGCCATCATTCGCCTGCCGCGCACCTGAGAACACCACCGCCCCCCTGTGGGAGCGAGCCTGCTCGCGAAGGCGTCAGTTGATCCAGTATCTCCTTTGAATGTACCGCCCTCTTCGCGAGCAGGCTCGCTCCCACAGGGTTCGGGGGTGTTCATTGCATCGTGTGTAC
>RCUH01002339.1_pt1 | contig 11257 bp, 10 predicted proteins | sample 2166191 | NCBI WGS metagenome assembly RCUH01 (sample SAMN09932848, study PRJNA488358) | compost metagenome | feature: garden; material: soil; isolation source: compost soil in an enriched community after 214 h of incubation | place: Germany: Experimental Botanical Garden Goettingen | collected...
TCAACAGGAAGTTGCAGAAATGTTTAGCACGACAGTTCAAACAATCATTAACTGGTCTTCTTCTGGCAAAATTCCTACATTCAGGATCGGTAAAGTTCCACTTTACTCCCGTAAACTTCTTATTTATATTGCCAGAAACAATCGTAATCTTTTAAAATCGTAAAAGATTTGTTATTTGTTCACTGACATTCCAACTGATCTAGATAAACAATTAATTCGCTCATCATATTTCCGCCGGCAAATAAGGTTAGCCACTTTTGATATTATCACGCTTCTGCATGTTTACTTAGTAGATGTCCGATTCAAATATAATCATCTAGCTGCGTTAGATACAAATTATATCTGGGTCAATATGGGTAATTATTGACCGGAAGTATTTTTTCACTATTAATTATGAAAAATGATTGTGACTTTGAGGTTTTTGGAATATTTAATTTTGCTGAATAAATAGATTCTAGTTTTACCAAAAAGTAAATCATTTTATACAATGAAATCTGAAAGGGTTTTTGTATTCAAAAAACTTTTCCCAACCTTATAATTTAAAGAAATAAAAAGTAATTAATCTTTGATAATTTTTTTACTACTACTATCTCCAGATTTTGTAGTGCTAGTAATTATATAAATTCCCTTTTTAAGATCCGCAATATCAACCGATTTCCCGGAAGCAAAATTTTGTTTTACAACTTTCCCCGAAACATCTGTTATTTTGATATTGGAAACTTCTTCCGAAAAATTGAGAATGCTATTGACCGGATTTGGATAAACGCTCAGACTTTTATTCTTATTTGTGAAATCGTTTGCTGCGAGATTTAATATGCATGCCGGATCAAAAGAATCTCCTGAAATATTCCAACCTTTTCCAATTACCAACTCTGTTCTATGTGTTAGCCCGGCAGGTCCGTATTTTACATCCTGTGCTGACATTAATATTGTTAGGTGTAATGTTATTCTCTGCCCAGCCTTTTAAAGTCCTACTATAATTTTCACAACTCATTCCAGAGCTTGTGAATAGGTTTGTTAAATCCACGCCAATTTTCAGGGGCCACTTTCCTATGTTTTGATCAAATGCTTTTGCGTCACGAAACATAACCAACATACTTGTTACATTAGATGTGTTCCAGTTTCCGATATCGTGGTTGAATGCCAATGCATTTGAAAACATACCATACATAGTAGTCACTTTTCCGGTGTTCCAATTCCCCATAATTTGGTTATAAGCTGTTGCACCCGAAAACATAGCTTGCATATCGGTAACATTTGATGTGTTCCAAGCTCCGATGTTTTGGTTAAAGCTTTTTGCATTACCAAACATTTGCAGCATACTGGTTACCTTCCCTGTATTCCAACTTCCTATATTTTTGTTGAAGACATATGCATTGACAAACATAGTAGCCATATTAGTAACGTTATGTGTGTCCCAATTTCCAATATCTTGGTTGAATGATATCGCATCGCGAAACATACCATACATATTACTGACACTTCCAGTATTCCAGCTATTGGCACTTGGGATTGTAGTTAAACTCTCGCAAAAATAAAACATGTGATACATATTTGTTACGTTTGAAAAATCCGGAATATCTGTAGCGGTAATTTTTAAATTTTTACACTCATAAAACAAATAGCTCAAATCTGGAATCCATGACACCGTTCCCCATTGTTGGAGTTCTGTCAACTTGTTACGGAAATTACTACTTGGCGACAAAAAGTTAAATTTGAACATAGCAATAGGCGAAATTTTTACAATATATTCCCCTACCGAAGGAAAAGTAATTATTTTTGACGTAAATGTTCCCAAACTCCCTCCGTTTCCATTACCCATTATAGATGCGTCGCCAACTTTTGTATAAGTATAGTTATATGATCCGAATACAGGAATCATTATCTGTGTGGAACCATCGTTGTTAATATTAGTGTTCCATTTGGTAATTATAGGGCTTTCTGCTTTCAACAATATAGCAAAGATTAGCAGTAAGCCAAAAAGAATCGTTTTTTTCATAATTATAAGTTTTTTGTTGATAAAGAAAAATTAAAAGTTTTTAGTGGAAAGTCAAAAAATAAACAATGGCTAATATTCTGAAAATCAAAGTTACACCAAACTATTCTTATCCGCATAATCAGGTTCTCGAAATATAAGCCATGATTGCGAATGCCCGAAATTACTCATATAAAACTGAAAAATGAAGCAGAACAATATTCTTAAAACTACATCTATGGAAGAGAATATCCAAAGTTCGCCACAAATTCCGATACAGAACTTAAGAGTTGCCTGTTTATTAAGTCTATAATAAATCAAAGACAAGTGAAGGACAAATGATCTCAAAACCCTAATAACTGCCTAAAAACTAATCAAATATGACTAAATAAACTAATAAAAAATTAAGTTTTTCTTTAGTTTATTTTTAGGCATCTTGTAAGGCTGATATTTTTGTAAATATCTATTGAAAATGTTTATGATAAAATTGAGCATATATTCTTAAAATCTCTGTAATAGATATACTAATTTAGCGTCCAGTAGGAGTTAAGCATAAAACATTAATTTTTACCTATGAAACTAGAGCGAAAAATCTACTATCCTGCTTTTAAGGCCAAAGCCCGTTAAATTGAGCAACGAGCGAATTAGTATCTCAGAACTCGCACGTGAACTAAGAACGCAGTCACATTACTTATAAATGGCGCAAAGAATACAAAGAATTTGGGGAAGGCAGCTTCCCGGGAATGGAAATTTAAAACTAAATTCTACTTCAATTTTAAATCTTCAATATCGATATTAGTAGAAAACTTTATCGTAAAAATATAGGATCTATGAAAGGTCCAAGCTGATCAGCTCTTGCTACCAACTATTCGATAATTTATATTTCAAATAGGAAAATCACTAAATTATATCGTTTTGTTTTGCTATTATGCATTTAATAACATTCATTGCTTCGTTATATAAAGTTACCTACTGCTTTTTAGCAAGGTTTTGACGGCCCTGAATATGAGCTGGATATTTTTTCACAATCTTGAGGTATCAATTCGACAACTTGTTGGATTTCTATTAGGTTGACAAAATTCAAAATAATGTATATCTAATCTCTGTTCTTAAATTTTATTTTCTTAATTATTTTCTCTAATTTTTAGTGATGGAGCTTTCCAATATCCATACAAATTAAATTTTCACTTTTTACAATAGTAATGTTTAATTAATTTTTGAAAAAATTAATTAAACATTACTATTAAACAGTAGATCAAGAGCAGTTTGAACCAAATATTAAATTATCAAAAATAGCTTATTACAATTAACTATTGCATAACATAATTACATTACTTGCCATTTATTGGCAACATATTTGCTTTTAAGCTTTTCGATATTATTACGTCATAATATTAACAGATTTAGAATTTTATTTAAACTTTATTAAAATTAATTTAATGTTTATATCGAATAGACTGTTTTACTGTTTTACAAACCCCTATTGCTGTTCTGCAAAAAGGAAAATCCCTCCAAACGAATAATATCTCTGATACAACTTTTTTTAAATCATTGATTTAAATATTTTAATCTTTTAGTACTCAATTAAAAACGAAAACCTGGAATATTCGGTATGTATAATAACTCTACTAAAGCAACACGATTCTCAATCGCAGAAAACGATTTTTATTTCAAGCAATTTCTTGTTAAAATGCTTTTGGAAAATCCTTTATTTTCAATCGTTAACGATTGCAATAATGGAAACGAACTTATCAACAGGCTTTACAGAAAGCAGGAAGATGTATTCATCATCAACTTGTTTATGCCAATTCTAAGTGGAATCGAAGCTATAAAATACATTCGTCAGCATAACAAAGAAGTTCCAATCCTTACTTATTCTACAACATATCAAGATGATATGGCTGCCACAATAAGCGAAATCCCCAACACATATTACTGCCAGAAGAACAGCATCATCATCAAAGATATTCTTCGCAATTGTATTCTCAACAAAAATTCTGATTATGAAGAATATAAGAAAGAATGGGCTTCACAGGAACAAGTTGTGAAAAGTTATATGGATCGTCAGAGAAAACAGCAAGATGAATTAAATGTAACAGAAATTCACATTATCAAACTTTGTTATGAAGGATTCAGCAACAAGGAAATCGGCGATAGAATTAGCTTAAGCACTAGAACCATTGATACGTACATTAATAGACTAACGGAAAAATTAGGTTTGAAAAGCAAGTTAGATCTTGCCAGATTTTGTGTGGAAAACGGATATTATAATTCAAGCATCTAGAAATTATGGCTACACAAGGACAAAAGAGATTGAATTCTAATGATGTTAGAAACGGAATCATAAAATTTATCGCTTCATTTGTTGTGTTGATTGCAATCAGTTTAACAACGGTTTTTATGTTTTTCAAAAGTTCTACGATTCAGAAAAAACAAATTCAAAAAGAACTTAATGAGTACAAGAATATTCTAAGCAGAAATGAACTATTGAAAATCAAAATGGACACCATCTACTATAAAATGGCTTTGCTAAACACAGATCGGGTTCAAAATGATATTTTCTTGAGAAATTCAATATTAGAAGATCTTCAAGACACTCGAAATATTATGGGCGCTGACAGCAGCAAATCTTTCAGACAATATTCTACATTGACAAAAAACATTGGAAAGATGACCATTTTCAAAAATGAACTTATCAACGTAACTGCAAAAGAAAGAAATGCTTTGAGAAGCTTAAATGAATGCATCGGAAAGGTTGGAAAAATGACAACTCAAATGAAAAGTAAAGAGCCAGGCGGTAAAATAGCAAGACGATTAAAATAAACTAAAAACTATGCAAGCCAAAATTATACTTTCCAACAAAGAAAAAAGATATTATTTTTTATATTTATTGGGACTACTCTTTTTCGCAGTATTGCTTCTATCTGTGATTATTTTGTACCGCTATGAGTCGCCATTCAATAATTCTGATATTCTGGCAATCCAGACTTTGGAAGAGAAAGTCAAGTTTGATGATCGTCAAAAAATTGCGCAACCTGTTGTCGACAGTACTTTTAATAAAATCGAAAAAGTTTCGGCTGAGAATCAAAATCCGCTTTTGGAAAACGAAATCAGATATAGCATCAATGATATTGCCAATATTTTTGAAACCGTTAATATCACAGATCCTAGAAAAGAGTCTTACAAACAGATTGCCCAATTCTACAAAATGTATGTTGAAGACAAGAATATCGCTGGCAAAAAAAATGAGAATATAAAGATTTTCACCAAACAGTTTGAAGACTGCTCCATTGGTTTCAAGGAACGTAAAAATCAAAAATTGCAAAGAGATAACGCATTACTTATGAAAAATAACTAACAACTTTTAATTATGAATTACATCCAAAAAAACAGGAAGAATATTATTATCGCAGTAATAAGTCTTTTGCTTTTAGCGGCCATCATTATTTTGTGGTTACAGAGGAAAGTCATCCACAGCTCAGACGATATTGTTGCAGCCGTTTATCCGACTTCTCTCAATGTAGGCGACACATTGACTTTTGAAGATAAAACCACTTTTGGAAAAACTAGAAAATGGGATTTTGGGGATGGATTTAATTCTGATAAAAACAAAGGTTCTCATTTTTTCAAGAAACCGGGTTATTATCAAGTTTCTGTAATTATTGATAATAAATATACCAAGTCTTTTCCAGTTCTAGTATCAGGCGGTATTTCAAGACCAATTGATACTATAAAAGCTGCCACCAGAATCGATGCACCTACGCAAGCTATGCAATTGGAAAATGTATTTTTCCGCGCAGATTCTCCTGATGCGAAGATTTACACTTGGAAATTTGGAGAAACAGGAAACATAGATGCTAAGGAGAAAATGGCAACTTATGCTTTCAAAAATCCAGGGAATTATATCGTGACGTTATATACTGATATCGATAATGATCCTATACAACATATGATAAAAATCCTTCCTGCTTATGAGGAACTGGATGATGAAGTGGTAACTGCGCCAACTGTGACGGATATTTACAGCAAGATCAATGACGATTTCAAATATCATCTTCAGCAAATTGCAAACGGAAGCAATTTCAATAGTCATTACAATTATCTGCTCAATACATATCTGTGTAACAAAGATAATATTGGACTGACTGTGAATGACAAGAACAACTCATTTTACAACTATTGTATGGGTTTGCAATTCGATAAAAATAATTCTATCCAGGAAGTGAAAACAACTTTGGACACCAATCAAAATTGCGTTGTCAAAGTAGAAGTGAAACAAAGCAAGTAATAACCAAAAAATTAAATTATGAAAAATAACTTCCTTAGTGCTGCCTATCTTTATGGATCTTTATCTATTTTGATTGGATGTCAAGTCAGGATTCCATCTCAGGAAACGCCAGATTCTGATTTTTATGGTTATGTAGATCAAGTGAGAGTTAATGACGGATTTCCAAAAAATGCCGAACCTTGGTTAGTAATTTCTGACCGCGCCAACAACTCTGTTTTTATGGATAAAGGTGACGAAAAATCCCCAAAAGAAATCAAATTCTTGGAACCATTACTGGTGGTAAAAGAGAAAACATCCAAAAATCTGATCAAAGTTGCGGAATATAATCCTGATGCTTTGATGAAAAAAATTCCTTCAAGATCTGTCAAAACTTACGGCTGGATTCCGAAAGATCAGTTGTTGCTTTGGACCAATTCCTTGAAACGTAGTGATAATGGTTTTAATGTAAAAGCGGTAATTTCTCCCAACAATTCTGATGTTTTGAAAAACGGCTCGAAATATATGAAAGGCGATTCTGCATTGCTTTTTTCTTCGCCCGATTTAACAAAACCAATCAACAAAAAAATCGCAGTTGGTCAATTGGTTTACGTTTATAAACAAGCAGAATCTAACAAACGATTTCTGATTGGAAAATCTCCCAATCTTAAAATTGACAGCCTTCCCAAAGACGTTTATGGCTGGATAAGTTCCAATATGATTGCAAATTGGGGAGACAGAAGTGCTTTGAAAGTTTCATCAGATTTCAATTATTCCGATGAAAATAATTTAGCGATCTATAAACAAAACCAAGATGGATCTTCTACGGAAACGACCTTCTCTCTTTCTGACGGAATCAACAGAACTCCAGTCGAAAATCTGGTATCAGTGATGCCTTCGATGGTTGATAATTCTAACAAAGCGAGATTCTTCACTAATGCTTTAGATTACAGCAAAAACTTTGTTTATAATGTTTTAGGACAACCAGTTTATTATGATCGATTCAAAGAAATCACGAACAGAAGTAAAAATCTGAACATTGTTTTCACAGTTGATATCAGCAGAGACAATATTCAGAATTCAGCTTTGGCTAAATCTGTTTTTCAGGATATTCAGTTGAAATTAGAGAAGCTGAAATATTTCAAAAACATCAAATACGGTGCAGTTCTTTATAAAAACAATACTTGCGGAGAAGATGTTTTATCATCCACTTTGAGTAATAATTTTGAAGAAATCAATTCATTCATCGACTTGCAAGCTTCCAATCAGAATTGTAGTGATGGCGGAGCACAACCGTTACTTGAGGCACTATCTGCCACAGGAGAATTACTAAGGAACAATTCCGACGAAAATAATATCGTCATAGTTGTTGGTTCTACTGCGTCAAGTTATGGCGGTTTGAGCGAAGCAATGAGAAATTTAACAAAAGCACGAGCCAAAATGCTGTTTTTCCAATCCGCTTCGGGATCTTCTGATTTCTACAATAACTTTGTTTTATTTTCAGAAAACGTTTTGACAGGAACTGCAAGAAATATTGCAGAACTAGATAAAGCCAGAATCGTTGATCAAAAGATGATTATGGATAAGAATAATTACAGTCTCGTGATGGGCGAAGGCGGTGTTTATTCTTTAGACTACCCGAACGCGAGTATGGCTCAAGGTTTTGTGGTCTATCCGAGAAAAGGAGAAATCAACTCCAGCAATTTGCTTGTGAAGTCTTTGGACAGTCTTTTCGCTCAGGTCATTGATTATAATAAAACAGTTAATACTTCTTTAACCAATTATTTCAAATCAGCAGTTGGAAGTTCAAAAACGATCGTGAAAGCAGATTTCAAAAATCAATTTTCTGATGCGCCAACACCAATTCCTACAGAAGCTACAACACAATTAATTACTTATAATAATCCATTTATCACAAAAGGAAGTTTCCCAGATCAATTCAAAGATAATTATCCAGCCGTTGAAAAAGGAATACTATTATCTGAGACCGAATATGATAAACTTAGAGCTTTTTATCAGGAAATCTATCAGGAAACAAAGAGTTTTACGTCTAATTTCAGTCAAGGATCGGCAATCAATTGTTACTTGAAAATGCTTAATAAATATTATTCCGGCGACACGAAATTTGATAAATCAAAATTGAAAGATCAATCGATGGCGTATTCTGTGGCAGTAAGTACAGGTTTTGACAACGCAGGCGAGGAAACACTATCAAAATTTAAACTGAGTGGATGGAAACAATCAAAAGTGGTATCCAACGACATTGTAAGAAACTATTTCAAACAATATAAAATATTGGCAGACAGATTGCTAAATAATAAAAATAACCCGAAGATCATCATAGATCAGAATGGTGAAAAGTTTTATTGGCTCAACAGATTCTTTATGCCAACCATCGAACCCGTAGAATCTCTGTAATGTTTTCATTTAATAAGATTCTAAAATATTTTAGTAAAAAATCAGAAAATCAATCACAAAAAATAAATGATATGGCAATGTTTAATTATGGTGTTGGGGGAAACGAAGTAAAAGTTGACGCCAACGAAGCAATCCAAGAAATTCAGGAAAATAGATCTCTCATCGTTGGTCAACTGACGGCAGACGAACCATTTATTCCAGAAATTACAAAAGGTCTAAAATCGGTAGATGATGTTTTCAAACATTTTCAACCTTCTATTTCCGTGAAGCATGAGACAGAAGACGGCACTTATGTGGATGAAGAATTCAGATTCCAGCAGTTGGGAGATTTCACTCCAAAGAATCTGACTCAAAATTCAGAATATCTGAAAACGCTCAGCATAGAACAGGAACAGTACAACAAAATACTGAGACAACTGAAAACGAATAAGATCCTTAAAAATATTCTTGAAAATCCTCAAACCAAAGATGCTTTGATAGAAGTTTTGAAAGATGTTGCAAGCGAACTTGAAAAACAATAAACACGAAAACTATGGATAACAGACAACAAGCAGCGCCACAAAATCAGCAAGCTGCAGAACAACAGCAAGATCAAAGAAAAGGTGGGTCAGCGATTAATGACCTCAATAAAGTTGGTGGATTTAATTTTATCGAAACCGTTGTGGATGGAATCGCGAATATGAATCCAACGAGAAAAGCGCGTAAAGAAATCTTCTTAAATGATACAAATAAGCAAACCGAAAGAAAAGATTTAGCTCAAAAACTGAATCTATGGATTTCACTTTTGGAAAACAATTCTTCTGCTGACGAAATGGCCGAAGCTTGTAAAACCAAAGCTGTAAACGCAGAGAAAAATCTGAAAACCAATCTTAAAAACAGTCTTAGTGCAATTCGTGATTTGGAAACATCATACAGAACGATGGCTCAGTTTTTTAAGAATACCGAGTTGGACAAGGTTGATAACGTTAGTATCGTCAACGCCTCTCTGGATCAGATGAAAGATTTGGATAATCCGCTTTTCATTGATGCTATTGCAGATGAATTCAAACAAAATTATGACCGTCTTGATTTGAGAGACAACTACTCTATTCTTGCAATTCCAGGATATCTGGGATCCAACAAAGTGGTTGAGAAATGGGCAAAAATCTGTAACGAGAACAAAGTGATGTTGGTAACCGATTTTGCGAATCTTGATAAACCAGATGATGTTGTAGATCTTTTCCATTCAGCGAATCTTACAGGTGGAGAACTTCACAGAAGTAATGTGATTATGACAACCAACTGGCTTGTAGGACGAGGCAGAGCTGAAGAAGTGGGCGAAGAGGAAAACGTAGATCTTCCACCTTCTACTTCTATGGCAGGGAAAATTTACAAAACATTGATGTCCCAAGTTGCCGCTGGTAAAAAACACGGAAATATCAATGAAGTGGATGCTGTGAAATTTGATCTTAAGAAAAGTGAAATTTCTCAATTGGAAAAAATGGGATTGGTTCCAATGGTAAACGAGTACGGAAAAATTATGGCATTCTCAGCAAAAACATTGTTCACGGGAGACAATATCGGTTTACAAACTTATTCGGTTGTAAGAGTTTTCGATTATGTGACCAAGGTTCTACTCGACTTCCTCAACAGAAGAGCTTTTGAAAACTGGAATCCAAGAAATGAGGATGACTTGAGAAGACAAATCGTGACATTTTTGGACGGAATCAAAGGTGCCGACAAATTGATCGAAAAGTTTAAAATTGTAAGATTTGAACAAGATAAAGTCAATAAAGATCGTGTTTGGCTGGATATCAGAATGACACCTTACTTCCCAACAAAAAGTTTCGTCATCAAATTAGACGGACATAAAGGTGATGACGGTAACGAATGGGACGCTGAATATCAACAGGAATAAAACCTTAATAAATTTAACAATCAAGGGAATTTGCAACAATAAGTTATGAATTCCCTTTTTCATTTTAAAAATCTATCATGATGATAAAAGTTAATATCTTCACTCAATTTATCTTGTTAGCATTAGTAATTTCTTGTAAAAAAAAATATGAAAGACCAGATCATTTTTCGGTAGATCTTTTTGAAAATGAAAGAAATGAACAGCCGAAAAAAACGCTAACACCGCAAGAAGCGTTGGGCAAAAGTTTAATAGTTTTAAAAACGATTGATATTGAATTGCTTAATAATTTTAAAATCGAAGATAAAAATATCAAAATTTTTAAAATCAATTCTGGCACAATCGTAAAATCCGCAAAAGATAGTATTCGGTTTCCGATCAAGATTATTTCGAATTATGACTTGAAAATTAATGATTCTAATGTAGACTCAATCGCTGTTTACCTTATCAGACCGCAATTGTACAAATTATTAGTGAAAGATATAGAGATTGATTATCAAACTTTGCCTGCTCAGATCTCTCAATAAAAATGGTAATGACGAGGTTTAAATTAAAATAAGATTGTCTAAAAGTGTAGTAATTCTACTATTGAATTTTTTGGAAGGTGGTTCTATCTTTGGTATAATAAAAGTACGAAACACACTAACACACAATACAATATATTAACAATTAAATTTTAGAAATCATGGCAAACAATTCAAGAGCC
>RCUH01002346.1_pt1 | contig 11220 bp, 10 predicted proteins | sample 2166191 | NCBI WGS metagenome assembly RCUH01 (sample SAMN09932848, study PRJNA488358) | compost metagenome | feature: garden; material: soil; isolation source: compost soil in an enriched community after 214 h of incubation | place: Germany: Experimental Botanical Garden Goettingen | collected...
ATGTCGGCGGCCCGAACGCGCATCTGCTGCCGGTTCCGATGATGAACATCATCAATGGCGGCGCGCATGCAGACAACCCGATCGATTTCCAGGAATTCATGATCCTGCCGGTCGGCGCGGAAAACATCCGCGAAGCCGTGCGCATGGGTTCGGAAGTGTTCCATACGCTGAAAAAAGAACTGTCGGCGCAGGGCCACAACACCAACGTCGGCGACGAGGGCGGTTTTGCACCGGGCCTCGAAAGTGCGCCGGCTGCGCTCGATTTCATCATGAAGTCGATTGAAAAGGCCGGTTACCGTCCGGGCGACGACATGTTCGTTGGTCTTGACTGTGCATCGACCGAATTCTTCAAGGACGGAAAATACGTTCTCGAAGGCGAAGGCCGCACGCTGGAGCCGGGCGCGATGGCTGAATATCTCGCCGATCTGGTCGGCAAGTATCCGATCATCTCCATCGAAGACGGCATGGCTGAAGACGACTGGGAAGGCTGGAAGACGCTGACCGATCTCGTCGGCAACAAGTGCCAGCTGGTGGGCGACGATCTTTTCGTCACCAACTCCGCACGTCTTCGCGACGGCATCAAGATGGGGGTTGCCAACTCCATCCTCGTCAAGGTCAACCAGATCGGTTCGCTTTCCGAGACGCTGGATGCGGTCGAAACGGCGCACAAGGCCGGTTACACCGCCGTCATGTCGCACCGCTCGGGCGAAACGGAAGATTCCACCATCGCCGATCTCGCGGTTGCCACCAATTGCGGTCAGATCAAGACCGGTTCGCTTGCCCGTTCCGACCGGCTCGCGAAGTACAACCAGCTGATCCGTATCGAGGAAATGCTGGGCCCGCAGGCCGCTTACGCCGGCCGTTCGATCCTGCGCGGATAATTCGCGTTCAGGTTTGGCGACGTGGCCCGCCGCTTGGCGGGCTGAGGTTGGTGAAAGACGTGTCCACGCATGAGACGTCGTCCTCGGGCCTGACCCGAGGATCCACCTTCCAAACCACTTATAGATCCTCGTCCCAAGGGCGAGGATGACGAAGTTGAGAGGAGAACTCTCTTTGCAAACGTAGCCCGCCTTCCGGCGGGCTTTTTTGCGTCCGTCAGCCGACAGGAATTTAAGGTCAACGGATAGTTAAACAATCCGGCTTAGTCTCAGAATCACGTTGTGCGTTTTAAGGCTTCTCTCCGGCATGTGGACCAGACATCATAAAAAGAGACGATTCGGCCGTTTGATCGTTCCGGCCATCACGATCGCTTTTCTTTCCTATTTCGGGTATCATTCCATTCATGGCGACTTCGGCCTGCAGGCGACGGAGCGGCTGGAGCGGCAGCGCATTACCCGCACCGCGGAGCTCGCAAAGCTCACGCAGGCGCGTGTGGCGCTTGAGCGGCAGGTGGAATTGATGAGCGACGGCTCGCTTGAGCGGGACATGATCGACGAGATTTCGCGCTATCAGCTCAATATGTCCCGCACGGACGAAATCGTCATCATGAACACCTATTTCTGATTAACCTAAATCAAGTTAATTAATCATTTGTGATTTATTCACAGAGCTTTAGCGTGAATATGTGCCATGCGTTTAAAGCATTGCTGCATGGCATTTTCTTGCATATGGTACGCGCCACTCTATCCATTCAAACGGCAACTCAGGGAGGGATGAATGGCGCCGCGAAAACCAGCGACCGTATCCGGCCGCAAGACAACGGCAAAGGCTGCAACCGAATTTACCGGCAAGAACAGCCCGGACTTCTCGAAGGAAGAAGAGCTTCACGCTTATCGTGAAATGCTTCTTATCCGCCGTTTCGAAGAAAAGGCCGGCCAGCTTTATGGTATGGGCTTCATCGGCGGTTTCTGTCACCTCTACATCGGTCAGGAAGCCGTTGTTGTTGGCATGCAGATGTCGCAGAAGGAAGGCGATCAGGTCATCACCGCTTACCGTGACCACGGCCACATGCTCGCTCTGGGCATGAGCGCGCGTGGCGTCATGGCCGAGTTGACCGGCCGCAGGGGCGGCTTGTCGAAAGGCAAGGGCGGCTCCATGCACATGTTCTCCAAGGAGAAGCATTTCTACGGCGGTCACGGCATCGTCGGTGCGCAGGTTTCGCTTGGAACCGGTCTTGCCTTCGCCAACCGTTATCGCGGCAACGACAATGTTTCCGTGACTTATTTCGGTGACGGCGCGGCCAACCAGGGTCAGGTCTACGAGAGCTTCAACATGGCTGCTCTCTGGAAGCTGCCGATCATCTATATCGTCGAAAACAACCGTTACGCCATGGGCACCTCGACCGCCCGCGCCACCGCCCAGTCGAACTATTCGCTGCGCGGCCAGTCCTTCGGCATTCCCGGCATTCAGGTGGATGGCATGGATGTGCGCGCCGTCAAGGCGGCTGCCGATCAGGCACTGGAACATTGCCGCTCCGGCAAGGGTCCGATCATTCTGGAGATGCTGACCTACCGTTACCGTGGTCACTCCATGTCCGACCCGGCAAAATACCGTTCGAAAGACGAAGTGCAGAAGATGCGCTCCGAACACGACCCGATCGAGCAGGTCAAGGCACGGCTCATCGACCATGGCTGGGCAAGCGAGGACGAACTGAAGGCCATCGACAAGGATGTCCGTGACATCGTTGCCGACAGCGCTGACTTCGCCCAGAACGACCCCGAGCCGGATGTATCCGAGCTCTACACCGACATTCTGCTCTGATCGGGAAAGGGAAACCCATGCCAGTAGAAATTCTTATGCCCGCCCTTTCCCCGACCATGGAGGAAGGCACGCTTTCCAAATGGCTTAAAAAGGAAGGCGACAAGGTCACATCCGGCGACGTGATTGCCGAGATCGAGACCGACAAGGCGACCATGGAAGTGGAAGCCGTGGATGAAGGCGTCATCGGCAAGCTGCTGATCGATGCCGGCACCGAAGGCGTCAAGGTCAACACGCCGATCGCCGTTCTCATTCAGGAAGGCGAAAGCGCCGCCGACATCTCTTCCTCCGCCAAGAAGGAAGAGCCGAAGGCAGAGGCCGCAAATTCCGGTTCGGACGCCGCAGGCGGCAAGACCCGCGAAGCATCCGAAGAGCCGAGCACTGCAAAGGAAGCCGCCAAGGTTCCGGCAGCACCCAAGATCGAAGTTGCTGCCGATCCGGATATTCCTGCCGGTACTGAAATGGTGATGACGACGGTGCGTGAAGCGCTGCGTGACGCCATGGCCGAAGAAATGCGCGCCGACGAAAAAGTTTTTGTCATGGGTGAGGAAGTCGCCGAATATCAGGGCGCCTACAAGATCACCCAAGGCCTGTTGCAGGAATTCGGTGAACGCCGCGTCATCGACACCCCGATCACCGAGCACGGTTTTGCCGGTATCGGCGTTGGTGCGGCAATGACGGGCCTGCGGCCTATCGTCGAATTCATGACCTTCAACTTTGCCATGCAGGCGATCGACCAGATCGTCAACTCGGCAGCGAAGACACTTTACATGTCGGGTGGCCAGATGGGTGCGCCGATGGTGTTCCGCGGTCCTTCGGGTGCTGCCGCCCGCGTTGGCGCTCAGCATTCGCAGTGTTATGCCGCCTGGTACAGCCATATTCCGGGCCTCAAGGTCGTCATGCCTTACACGGCAGCGGACGCGAAGGGTCTTCTGAAGGCGGCTATCCGCGATCCGAACCCGGTCATCTTCCTTGAGAACGAAATTCTCTACGGCCAGAGCTTCGAAGTACCGAAGCTCGATGATTTCGTGCTGCCAATCGGCAAGGCGCGCATTCATCGCAAGGGCACGGACGCGACCATCGTTTCCTTCGGCATCGGCATGACCTACGCGATCAAGGCGGTTGCGGAACTCGAAAAGCTGGGCATCGACGTCGAACTGATCGATCTGCGCACCATCCGTCCGATGGATCTGCCCACCGTCATCGAATCGGTCAAGAAGACCGGTCGTCTGGTCACGGTCGAGGAAGGTTTCCCGCAGTCATCGGTCGGTGACTTCATCGCCAACCAGGTCATGCGCGCCGCTTTCGACTATCTCGATGCGCCGATCCTGACGATCGCCGGCAAGGACGTTCCAATGCCTTACGCGGCAAACCTCGAAAAGCTGGCTCTGCCGAACGTCGATGAAGTCGTTCAGGCTGTCAAAACCGTCTGCTACAAGTAAGGGGAGGCGTTTCGATGCCGATAAACATCACCATGCCTGCCCTTTCTCCCACCATGGAAGAGGGCAATCTGGCCAAGTGGCTGGTCAAGGAAGGCGACAAGGTCGCACCCGGTGACGTGATTGCCGAGATCGAGACCGACAAGGCGACCATGGAAGTGGAAGCCGTCGATGAGGGCATCGTTGCCAAGCTCGTCGTTGCCGCTGGCACCGACGCGGTCAAGGTCAACGCCCTGATCGCCATCCTCGCTGCAGAAGGCGAAGATGTGGCCGAGGCGGCAAAGGGCGGCAATGCCACTCCTGCTCCGTCTCAGGCCAAAGCCGAGGCACCGAAGGAAGAAAAGACCGAAGCTGCGCCAGTCAAGGCTGAGCAGGCAGCCGCAGCTTCCACACCGGCCCCGGTCGCAAAGTCCGGCGAGCGCATCTTCGCTTCGCCGCTTGCCCGTCGTCTCGCCAAGGAAGCCGGTCTCGACCTCACGGCCGTCTCCGGGTCCGGCCCGCATGGCCGCATCGTCAAGACCGACGTGGAAAAGGCTGCCGCTTCCGGTGGTGCGAAGGCAGCTCCTGCCGCCGCAGCATCCGCAGGCGCACCGGCTCCGGCACTTGCCAAGGGTCCGTCCGACGAAGCCGTTCTCAAGCTGTTCGAGCCGGGTTCCTACGAGCTGGTGCCGCACGACGGCATGCGCAAGGTCATCGCCAAGCGTCTGGTCGAATCCAAGCAGACCGTTCCGCATTTCTACGTTTCCGTGGATTGCGAACTGGATACGCTTCTGGCGCTGCGCGCCCAGCTCAACGCCGCCGCTCCCGAAAAGGACGGCAAGCCCGCCTACAAGCTTTCGGTCAACGACATGGTCATCAAGGCGCTGGCTCTCGCGCTGCGCGACGTGCCTGATGCCAACGTCTCCTGGACGGAAAGCAACATGGTCAAGCACAAGCATTCGGATGTCGGCGTTGCCGTTTCCATTCCGGGTGGCTTGATCACGCCGATCATCCGCAAGGCGGAAGAGAAGTCGCTCTCCACCATCTCCAACGAGATGAAGGACTACGGCAAGCGCGCGAAAGAGCGCAAGCTGAAGCCCGAGGAGTATCAGGGCGGTACGACGGCCGTGTCCAATATGGGCATGATGGGCGTCAAGAGCTTCTCCGCCGTCATCAACCCGCCGCATGCCACCATCCTGGCTGTCGGTGCGGGCGAACAGCGCGCTGTCGTGAAGAACGGCGAGATCAAGATCGCCAATGTCATGACGGTCACGCTTTCCACTGACCACCGCTGCGTCGATGGCGCGCTCGGAGCCGAACTGATCGGCGCCTTCAAGCGCTACATCGAAAACCCGATGGGCATGCTGGTTTGATCGGAGAATAACATGGTGAAGTCGGTCCTCTGCTTTGGCGATTCCCTGACCTGGGGATCTGATGCGGAAACGGGTGGCCGGCACAGCCATGACGATCTTTGGCCGAGCGTCTTGCAGAAGGCGCTCGGTTCCGACGTGCATGTGATCCATGAGGGTCTTGGCGGCCGCACCACCGCCTATGACGACCTGACGGCCGATTGCGACCGCAACGGCGCGCGGCTTCTGCCGACGCTGCTGCACAGCCATGCGCCGCTTGATCTCGTCATCATCATGCTCGGCACCAACGACATGAAACCGTCGATCCACGGCTCGGCGATTGTCGCCATGAAGGGTATCGAGCGGCTGGTGAAGCTCACGCGCAACCATGTCTGGCAAGTTACGGACTGGGAAGCGCCTGACGTGCTGATCGTCGCGCCACCGCAACTCAGTGAGACGGCAAACCCTGTCATGGGCGCGATCTTTCGCGATGCAATCGATGAGTCGGCGATGCTGGCTTCCGTTTACCGGGACCTTGCCGACGACCTCGACTGCGGATTTTTCGATGCCGGGTCTGTCGCCCGCACGACGCCGGTGGACGGCGTCCATCTCGACGCTGAAAACACGCGGGCCATCGGGCGCGGGCTGGAGCCTGTCGTCCGCATGATGCTCGGACTTTGACACTCATTCTCGTTTCGGGGCGGTTTGCCGTCACCCGAATAAGACAAGGCAGGATTTCCAATGGCTCAATCTTATGACGTCATCATCATCGGTTCGGGACCAGGCGGTTACATTGCCGCGATCCGCGCAGCCCAGCTCGGCATGAAGGTTGCGGTCGTGGAGCGCGAGCATCTGGCCGGCATCTGCTCCAACTGGGGCTGCATTCCCACCAAGGCGCTGCTGCGCACCGCCGATGTCATGCACACCGCCACCCACGCCAAGGATTACGGTCTGACGCTGGAAGGCTCGATCAAGCCTGACGTCAAGGCGATTGTGGCGCGCTCGCGCGGCATTGCTGCGCGCATGAACAATGGCGTCGGTTTCCTGTTCAAGAAGAACAAGGTCGATATCATCTGGGGTGAAGCCAAGATCACCAAGCCGGGCGAAATCGTTGTCGGAAAGTCCACCAAGCCGGTGGTTCAGCCGCAGGGTCCCGTGCCGAAGAACACGCTGGGCGAGGGCACCTATACCGCCAAGCACATCATCGTCGCCACCGGCGCACGCCCGCGTGCGCTGCCCGGCATCGAGCCCGATGGCAAGCTGATCTGGACCTATTTCGAGGCGATGAAGCCGGAAGAACTGCCGAAGTCGCTGCTGGTCATGGGGTCGGGCGCCATCGGCATCGAATTCGCCAGCTTCTACCGCACCATGGGCGTCGACGTCACCGTCGTCGAAATCATGAGCCAGGTCATGCCGGTTGAAGACGCGGAAATCTCCACCTTCGCCAAGAAGCAGCTCGAAAAGCAGGGCATGAAGATCCATCTGGAGACCAAGGTTTCCAAGGTCGAGAAGGGCGCGAACTCCATCACCGCGACGCTTGAGAAGAAGGATGGTTCTTCCGAAAAGATCACGGCCGACCGCATGATTTCCGCCGTCGGCGTCGTCGCCAATATCGAAGGTATCGGGCTTGAGGCTGCCGGCGTGAAGACCGATCGCGGCTTCATCGTCATCGACGGTTACGGCAAGACCAACGTGCCTGGTATCTACGCCATCGGCGATGTTGCCGGCCCGCCGCTGCTCGCCCACAAGGCGGAGCATGAGGCCGTCATCTGCGTCGAAAAGATTGCAGGTCTGCCGAATGTCCATCCGATGGACAAGCTCAAGATTCCTGGCTGCACCTATTGCAACCCGCAGGTCGCCTCTGTCGGCCTCACCGAAGCCAAGGCGAAGGAACAGGGCCGCGATATCCGCGTCGGCCGCTTCTCCTTTGCTGCGAACGGCAAGGCCGTGGCACTCGGCGAAGATCAGGGTATGGTCAAGACTATCTTCGATAAAAAGACCGGTGAACTGCTCGGCGCGCATATGGTCGGTGCGGAAGTGACCGAGCTCATTCAGGGCTTCGTTGTCGCCATGAATCTCGAGACGACGGAAGAAGACCTGATGCACACGATCTTCCCGCATCCCACGATTTCGGAGTCGATGAAGGAAAGCGTGCTCGACGCCTATGGGCGTGTTCTGAACGCATAAGTGCTCCGTGATACCCGGCATTGTCTAACCTTGCCGGGTGTCCCATATGTCTCGATGCAGGTCGCTCAAGGGGCCGGTTCTTTCAGGGAGCGTGGAATGGAAAGTGTAGGCTGGATTGCAGCAATCATCATCGGCGGTCTCGCCGGCTGGCTTGCGGGCAAGCTCATGGACATGCGCTTCGGCGTTTTCATGAACATCGTCCTCGGCATCGTCGGTTCGGTGGTGGCTGTTGCGGTGCTGAGAACCTTCGATGTTTTCGTGCAGGACAGCAGGCTCGGCTACTTTGTCACGTCTTTCCTCGGCGCCAGCCTGCTGCTGTTTCTGGCGAAGCTGGTGCGGCGCTGACAAGGCTTCGTGACCGGAAGGGGCTTACGCTTTTTCTGGAATTGTTCTAAAGCATCCGGCCAACAGATGTTTAGATCGCTAAAGGCGATGGAAGCAGGTTTTTAATGGTCACTATTCTCGACAGGACTTCGTCCGAAGAAAAGCGTATTCGCCACCCGGAAAAGGCGCATAAGCCCGATACCGAGGTCATGCGCAAGCCGGAATGGATCCGCGTCAAGGCGCCGACCTCCAAGGGCTATCACGAGACGCGCGAACTGGTGCGTTCGCACAAGCTGGTCACGGTGTGCGAGGAAGCTGGCTGTCCGAATATCGGCGAGTGCTGGGACAAGAAGCACGCGACCTTCATGATCATGGGTGAAATCTGCACCCGCGCCTGCGCCTTCTGCAACGTCGCGACCGGCAAGCCCAATCCGCTTGACATGGATGAGCCCGAGAACGTCGCCAAGGCCGTCAAGCAGATGGGCCTGTCGCACGTCGTCATCACCTCGGTCGACCGCGATGACCTCGCCGATGGCGGCGCTGAACATTTCGAGAAGGTGATCTGGGCGATCCGCGCCGCGTCTCCGACGACGACCATCGAAATCCTCACGCCTGACTTCCTGAAGAAGCCGGGGGCGCTGGAACGTGTTGTTGCCGCCAAGCCCGATGTCTTCAACCACAATATGGAAACCGTTCCTGGCAACTATCTGACGGTTCGCCCCGGTGCGCGCTATTTCCACTCCGTGCGCCTCCTGCAGCGGGTGAAGGAACTCGATCCCACCATGTTCACCAAGTCGGGCATCATGGTCGGCCTTGGCGAAGAGCGCAACGAAGTGCTGCAGCTGATGGACGACCTGCGCAGCGCCGACGTGGACTTCCTGACCATCGGCCAATATCTGCAGCCGACCCGCAAGCACCACAAGGTCGAGGCCTTCGTGACGCCGGAGGAATTCAAGTCCTATGAGACGGTGGCCTACACCAAGGGCTTCCTGATGGTCTCGTCGAGCCCGTTGACCCGCTCCTCTCACCATGCTGGCGACGATTTCGAGCGCCTGCGTGCGGCCCGCGAGAAGAAGCTGCTGACTGCTGCTGAGTAATCAGGGGCGGAAAGGCTGGGCAAAACGACGTGTCATCGCACGTTTTTGCACGCTCTCATGCTCGGGCTTGTCCCGAGCATCTGCAACCTCTGTACTTTACGATACGTGATTGGATCCTCGGGACGGCCCCGAGGATGACGTTGAGCTGGAGGCGAACCTTACGAAATGGCTCAATCGCCTGTCTTCGGCCCTTAAGCTAATTACGCCACAACCTTCTTCGGGCGATGCGCCCGCATGCACAGCACCACGCTCAGCACTACTGAGCAGATCGCGACGACCTCAACCAGCGTCGGGCCACGTCCCTCCCAGAGAAAACCGTAAAGCAGCGCAAACAGCGTTTCGAACAGGATCATCTGTCCGACCATGGTGAGCGGCAGAAGTCGGCTCATGCGGTTCCATAGCGCATTGCCGATAATGGAGGCGGTGACGCCGAGGCCTGCGGCAACGGCGGCGAAATGCAGCCAATCCCCGGAAGCGTGGCTTGCGCCACCAAGGCCAAAAGCCGGAATTGCCAGCGCCAGCGCCAGTGCGCCGGTCACCACACCCGTCATCATGTTCCAGTCATCGGCGCTGACATCGTGGAGGCGGGAAAGCCAGCGGGCGTTGCCGACGGCAAAGGCCGTCCAGGAGGCCAGTGCCCCGAGCGCGCAGGCAAGGCCGATGACGCGTGAAACATTGAGCCCACCATCGCCTTGCACCAGCGATTGCCAGGAAATGCCGACAATGCCGATTGCGCCGAAAACAAGCGACGGCCATAGCCGCCGGAGCGATACCGCGCCGTGGTCGCGACTGCCGATGATGGTGACGGCGACGGGCAGGAAACCGATGATGATGGAGGTGAAAGCGACACCGCTGAGTTTAACGGCTGTCGATATGAAGACATAATAGGCGATATTGCCGATCATGCTCAGCCAGCCGAGCGCAAACCATTCCCGCACGCCAAAACGGGCGGAAACCCGCCTGATGCGCGGTCCGATGATGATGAGGGAAATCAGCCCGTAGGTGAGGTAACGCGCCGTCGACAGTTGTAGGGCGGAAAAATCCGGCACGAGTTTGGGGGCGAGAAAGATGCCTCCCCACATCGCTCCCGCCAGCATGCCATAAAAAACACCGAGACCTGTCCTGTTCATGTCCTGTCACATCCGCATTCGCATTTGCCTGCGATGTGCCACAGCCCCTTCCGGCTGTCTTGACAAAAACTCCTGATGACCGTGTAGACGGTTCTAATGAATGCCGCGGTTTCGGCGATAGGCAGCGGGCGTTTCACCCACCGCATTGCGCATGGCGCGCGTCAGTGCCGTCTGGTCGGAAAAGCCGGCCCGTAGGGCAATCTCGGCAATTGGCAGGGCGGAATCGTCGAGCAATGCAAAGACCTTGTCCATGCGCAGCCCGGCCAGCCAGCGGTGAGGTGGGAGGCCGAATTCTTCGAGAAACAGAGCATGCAGACGGCTGTCGCTGATCGTCACGCAGGAGGCAAGCATCCCGATGGTCCAGGGGAAGAACGGTTCCGCCCTGACGACCGCGGCGAGCCTGTGCAGGCGTTGGCGGATATCGGTTCGTTCGTCGGCCAGGCTGTCGATCAGCAGCGGCGCCCACAGACCGGCAATATCGTCGCGCCGCCCATCCGCTCCGATGATGCCGCGCATATAGGCGATCAATTGCCGGGTATCCTGCGCTATGTCGAGAAACGGCGAACGGGCGAATTTTTCGAGGGTTTGCGCGGGAAGGGCGCTTTCATCGATATCGACCACCAGTGAGTGATTGCTCGCTGTCGCTTCCTGGGTATGCGGTGTGTCGCGATGGATGAAGACGCCGCGCCCGGTCGACAATTCATCCTGCCGTCCGGCTACATCGATCAGCAGACGCCCGGAGACCGGAAGAACGATCTGAACGAAGCCATGCCGTTCCTTCGGTCTTTCTTCCCTGTAGGTTCTGATATCGGCGGATGCGGCTGTCATGACGCTGTCGTTTCCATTGTGCAAAGAAATGGCCGCCTCGAAAAAGCGGCCGGTTTCATTGTTTGATTATGACATCGTCTTGAAGATTGGGCCAGTCGGCTTTATCCGTCGGCTCTGCGCGCCGGCAATTAACAGTCTTCCTTGGCGGTCGATTCGCCGCGTTTGCGCTTGCGCAGAACCGGCTTGTTCT
>RCUH01002347.1_pt1 | contig 11215 bp, 6 predicted proteins | sample 2166191 | NCBI WGS metagenome assembly RCUH01 (sample SAMN09932848, study PRJNA488358) | compost metagenome | feature: garden; material: soil; isolation source: compost soil in an enriched community after 214 h of incubation | place: Germany: Experimental Botanical Garden Goettingen | collected...
TATTGGATTGATCCAGATATTGCTAAAGATCCGAATCATAAATTATTGACGACAAGAATTGTTTTAAGCCATCAAACTGGTTTTCCGAATTGGAGGGATTTTAATGAATCTAAAAAATTAGATTTCAAATTTAAACCGGGAACGCAATACCAATATTCTGGAGAAGGTTTTGAATATCTGCGAAAAGCACTAGAAAAAAAATTTCATAAAACATTAGATCAATTGGCGTCAGAATTAGTTTTTGATCCTTTAAAGATGAACGATTCTCAATTAGTATGGAATGATAAAATTGATCTTTCGAGATATGCCGTTAATTATGACAAAGACGGAAATGCTTACGAACCAACTAAAAATAAAATCGCAAGCGCTGCAGACGATCTTTTGACTACAGTTGAAGATTACGGCAGATTTTTATCTAGCGTAATGAACAGCGAAGGCTTAAGCAAAAAGGTTTTTGACGATATGATTTCGCATCAAGTCCAATCGAAAAAAAACAAATATTTTGGTTTGGGGTTTGAAATCTACGATTTAGGAAATGAAAATTATGCACTTTCTCACGGCGGAGCCGATAAAGGTGTCCAGACTATTTTTATTCTGCTTCCAAAAACGAAACAAGGTTTAATCATTTTTACCAATGTTGATGATGGCTACAAAGTTTATGAAAATATAGTTGTTCATTATCTAGGAGAAAACGGCAGAAAAATAGTCGATATCGAAACCAAATAATTGCTATCGCCATCAGATATTAACCTTAATCTGAGTAACATGTTCAAATTATTTATCCTTTTATTATTATACATAAGTAAAATTTTAACTGCTTAATAGCACTAAAAATATTTGTTAGTTATGAGCATAGGCCAACTTTTAAAGTAAATGGTCTGTGCTCTACTTTTTATATTCCGAAAAAAAATAAAAATTTTGGATTAATCTTGAAACCAAATCGCAAATCAATCGTCTAACATTTTAGAACATCTGTTTATTCCATTCAAGAAGTTTCAATCATCAATCAAAAACAAATTTCATTAATCTAAAACCATAATCAAACCACTATGAAAAAATCAATCAAACTTATTGTGCTTTTTGTCGCTTTTCAGCTTTCGTCATTTAGCACATTTGCTCAAGATAAAGCACAGCAAATCGAACAGCTTTTAAAAAAATACAACGAATACGGACAATTTAACGGTTCGGCTTTGGTGGCGGAAAACGGAAAAGTAATTTTCAAAAAAGGGTTTGGTTCTGCCAATATGGAATGGAATATTCAGAATCAACCTGATACCAAATTCAGATTGGGTTCTATTAGTAAACAATTTACTGCTCTTTTGATTGTAAAACTGGCAGAAGACGGAAAAATAAAACTAGATGTGCCTATTACCACTTATTTTCCAGATTATCCAAAAGAAAACGGTGATAAAATCACCATTCATCATTTATTGACACACACTTCTGGAATTCCAAATTACACCAGTGCGCCTAACTTCTTTAAAGATAAAGCAAGAAATCCTTATACGCCAGAAGCTTTTGTAAAGACATTTTCTAGTCTTCCGCTTGAATTTACTCCAGGCGAAAAATTCAATTACAGCAATTCGGGTTATTTCTTGCTGGGTTATATTATCGAAAAAATTACAGGCAAAACATACGAGCAGAATTTACAAGAAACTATTTTCACGCCTTTAAAAATGGTTAATTCTGGTTACGATCATAGTGACGTAGTTCTAAAAAACAGAGCTGCAGGTTATGAAAAAGAAGGCAAAAAAATTGTCAATGCTGCTTATATCGATATGAGCATTCCGTATGCTGCGGGATCTTTATATTCTACTGTAGAAGATTTGTATTTGTGGGATCAGGCGCTTTACACCAATAAATTGCTTTCTGAAAAATCTATGGAATCTTTGTTCAAACCTTACATTAAAGCATGGAATGGTTTCTACGGATACGGATGGTCAACTTACGAAGTGCCAAACGGAAAGGACAAACTAACTGTTGTTGAACACGGTGGTGGTATCAACGGATTTAATACTATTATTTCTCGCATTCCGAAAGATAAAAATCTTGTTGTTTTATTAAATAATACTGGTGGAACTGTTTTAGGAGAAATGAACACGGCAATTCGTGCTATTTTATACAATCAGCCTTTTAATCAGCCAAAGAAATCACTTGCTCTTGATTTATTAGATGTTTATAATGAAAAAGGTGCCGCAGCTGGAACAGAAACTTACAAGAAACTAAAAAACGACCCAACATACGCCATTAAAGAAGGTGATATGAACAGAGTTGGATATCAATTGCTTCAAACTGGAAAAAAGAAAGAAGCGATCGAAGTTTTCAAAATCAATGTTGATGCTTTCCCAAAATCTGGAAATGTTTATGATAGTCTAGGCGAAGCTTATTTGGCTGATGGAGACAAAAAACTAGCTTTGGTCAATTATAAAAAATCTGTTGAATTGGATCCTACAAATGAAGGTGGAAAAAAAGCTTTGGAGGAACTTTCTAAAAAATAAAGAAAGAGAATTCTAGATTAAATTCTTAAAAATTGCTCCGATGAAATAGCTGTTAAGGCTATTTTATCGGAGCTTTTTGTTACAACTTAGAACATTCAAATTCGATGAATTATTTTCTAAAAATATTATTTTAGCCCCACCCAAAACAATTGAATAACCTATGAAAAATCTAAAAAAACACCATTTATTAGCGGTATTATTATGCCTTTTTATTTCTTCTAAATCTTTATCGCAAAACAATCAACCGCTAATGCCTAGCCAACAAAACAAAATTATAATCGATAAAATTGTTGAAGCAACTCGGTATAAAAATTATGTTATTGATTTTTGCCTTTCAAAAATAAATGAAGCAACAGCAAAAGAAGGCTGGAATGATCAAAAGGCAATGGAAATTACGCAAAGCATTAACTATAAAAATTTCAGAGATGCGATTTACAACAGTTTTGTTGTTTTTGATGAAGTCGAACTGGAAATTTTATTAAAAGCATATGAAAAAGACACGGCTTATCAGTCTCAAAATGTAATGACCAATAATAAAGTACTTATTAATAATTTGAACATTTTTGCTGATGATATTGTGAAGGGAAAGTATCTTCCAAAGTAATATTCAGAGGTACAAAAGTAACAAAGGTTCAAAGATCTTTTAAACTTAAATCTTTGAACCTTTTTAATTTTTGAAGTCAACTTGAAACTTAAAACAAAATTTTACCCCTTCGGTTTCAAGACTAGTTTTGTTGATGTTTTTATGATTTCGCCTTTGTTCAATTTCATTTTTCTGAATTTACCAGCGTTGTACATTTCGGCTTGATCGTCATAATGTTTGCTGAAAGGATTTCCAGATTGTCCAGTTGGTAAAATACTCCAGCTGTTTTCTACATCGGCAAAATCAATAATTCTTCTTGTTGAAGGTCCGCCTTTGGTATAATATTTACCTTCATCATTAAATCCAAAAAACAAATTATTGATTACCTCATTTGAACCCGGAGAATTAAACGGCCCAACATTAAACAATCCGCGAAGCACTTTGACTTTTCCTAATGGATGTTCGTGTTCTACGGTATGCACTTTTCCCCAATTCCATTCTGAAACATTTTCTCCTAACTGATTCTGTAAAGCAATAACTGCATCATGAAATGACTTTGAAACAACGTCTGTTCGGGTTTCTTTTACATTTTTTGTTTTGATATTATCCCACCAAACCGAATTTTCATTTTTAATTTGATTGGCGATAACTTGTTTTCCTAGAGAAATTCCCAAAAATAAATTGAAGTCGTCTTTACCCATTTCGTCCTCAAATGTATTTTTCATATACAAATAAATCCATTTGTTGTAAATAGTTGGCGCAACATCTTCAACATTTGTTGTTCCTTTCCAAGATTTTAAAACTTTTAAAACTTCTTTTTCATTATTAGAAAGTGACTTATTATTTAAACTTGCTATTAAATTTTTCGAAACTTCAACTGCAACATCCGAAGTATTATCATAAATCATTTTACTGATAGCTTCTTTATCCCAATCTGATTTGGCATCTAAAATTCCCGCAATTCTTTTGGCGCGATCTTCTGGAAGATAATATCCCGGATATAAATAGCCATTATCGATTGCTTCCGGTTGATTATTCGCAGAATAAACATATCCCCATTTCGGATTTTCTGCAGATGGATTTTGCTCAAAATCTAAAAACTTCGTAATATCATCTTTACCGCTTGAACCATCTAAAATCAAATGCGTATTAACGCCTTCGTTGTGTCGGTACAATTTCCCGCTCGCCCACCAAGCCACATTTCCTTTTGCATCGCCATACATCACGTTTAATCCAGGAGCGGCAATTAAGCTGACAGATTTTTTAAAATCGTCAGTATTTTTGGCATGAGAAAGTCCATAAGCAGCGTCTAAAATCTGGATTGGTTCTCTCGTATACGTCCAAGACATTGCGATTGGATTTTTCTTTTCTAAACGATCTATAAAATCATTCATAATTGGGCCATGACGCGTAATCTTAACTGTCAAAACCACATCTGAAGAATCTTTTACTTTAATCGTTTTTTTTCTGATTTCATATTTGCTGAAACCTGTCGGCGTCTGATATTGAGAAGCATCGTCTGCTTTATTTTTTTCTTGATAAAAATCGATATCATCATTTTCAAACATCGTTAAACCATAAGCATAATCTCTATTGTGTGCCAAAAGCGGAAACGGAGTTCCTGCCAAATAACATCCATATAATTCCTGTTTTGGTGTTACAATATGTGCTTCGTACCAAGTTCCAGGCTGCGAAAATCCGATATGCGGATCATTAGCAAAAATAACTCTTCCGGTTTTTGATTTGTGTGGCCCAACAACCCAACTGTTACTTCCAACAAATGGCGGAATCGGAGACTGATCCAGCATTGCGGTTATAGATTTTGAAATCTCGGTATATTCTTCCGTTTTCTCTTTTGAAATTTTGATTTTTGTATTATTGAATTCTCCTTCAATACCTAAATCTTTCAAATAAGCGACGCCAAACTTATTTTTAATATCGGTCAATAAAGGATCCGTTTTCTGTGCCATGGCAAAACTGAAAGACATGTATCCGAAAATATTATAAACGTCATTTATGGTAAATTTTTGTTTTTTCACGCCAACCAAAGTAAATTCTATCGGCGTTACACCTTCTTCCATATATTGATTAATTCCGTCCAGATAAGCTTGAGTCAGTTTATAACTTTCACTGTTTTTATTCAATTTGGCAATGGCTTTCGCCGAAGCTTCTTCGATTCCGATTCCGGCAAAAAACTTGTCATTTTTAAGCGCAACTCCTCCAAAAATTTCAGATAACCGTCCTGGCGCAATTCTACGTAATAATTCCATTTGCCATAATCTTTCCTGTGCATGAACATAGCCAAGTGCAGTCATGGCATCTTTTTCAGAATCTGCATAAATATGAGGCACTCCAAAATCATCAAAATAGACTGTGGTTTCTTTTTCCAGATTGTTCAATTGTACAGAGCCTTCATATGTCGGTTTTAGATGAAAAATGTAAGCGCATAAACCAATCGCAAGAATTACAATAAGAACCAAAACTATCAGCAGGATTTTTTTAATTATTCTCATATTCTAAAAAAGGATGAAATTCGTAATAATGTAACTTTTCTTCAAAATCTTATAAGAGACAACAGTCTTTAAAAGTCTAAATTTATGTATTTAAAATTAATCCTATAAATGTCTGTATATAAAAAAATAACGATTGTCGTAATTTCTCTTCTTACACTTGTAATTCTTGCCAATGTCGGACTGAATTACTGGATTAAAAAACAGCTTCCAATCATTATTCACGAAAAAAATAAAACCGCTTATAATATTAATTATGAAAAAATTGAAGTTTCACTTTTTTCTAGAAATATTAATGCACAGACTTTATTGGTAAGTCCGAAAAACGAACCTAAAGACAGTAAAAATGGGCTTTTCGCAAAAATTGAATCCATTACCATCAAACATTTCAATATTTGGGATTTGGCATTTCGAGATATTATTCAAGCAGAAAGTATCATTATCAATAAACCGCGTATCATTTTATACAAAAAAGGCGAGAAACTCGTAAACAACAGCAGAAGCATTAGAACCGAGATTGTAGAGCCATTTCGTAAAATCATATCCGTTTCAAATATTTATTTGAACAACGGAACGGTCGATGTAGTTTCTCTGGATACCGAAAAACCAATTTTCAGCGTAAAAAAAATCCTTTTAAAACTAGAAGGCATATTAATTACCGATGCAACTTTGAAAGAAAAAATTCCGCTTCAGTATAAAAATTATGCTTTAGTCTGCGACAGTTTGTTTTACAGACCAAATGTTTTTTATCATATCAATATTGGAAAAATAAGCACCGAAAAGAATTTTTTAAAAATCAATAATTTTTCTAATCTTCCTCAATTTACTCGAAGAGAATTTGCAAAACGTCTCGAAAAGGAGAAGGACATTTACACCTTAAAGTTTGACTCGGCTCAGGTTGAAAAAATGGATTGGGGTTTTAAAAATGATCGCTTTTATTTTAAAGCCAATTCGCTTCTCATTCATCATTTTGACGCCAATATTTACCGCGGAAAAATGGTAAAAGACGATTTAAGCAAAAAATATCTTTACAATCATTTATTGCGAAATCTAAAATTCCCGCTTCAAATTGATACACTTCAGGTTTTAAAATCGAAACTGGTTTATGAGGAAGAACTAGATTTTGCTAAAGGACCAGGAGTTTTAACTTTCGACAAGTTCAATCTGCAGGCAACTAATTTAAAAAGTGGTTTTGGCTTAAAAAAAACGGATGATGTAAAAATTAAAGTCAAATGTATTTTTATGAAAAATTCTCCTCTTGATGTCGATTGGAGTTTTAATATTTTGGATAAAAGTGACGGATTTCATATTCAAGGCATGATTTCAAATTTTGATGTTGGAGCTATGACCAGATTCACTAAACCCTATATCAACAGTACTTTTACCGGAACTTTCAACAAATACCGTTTTAATTTCTACGGAAATGATAATGGCTCAAAGGGAAATACTTCGCTGGATTATGACGATCTCAAAGTGAAATTATACCAAAAGAAAAATCCCGAAAAAGAAGCAAAACTCAAAACTTCTGTTGCCAATTTATTAGTCAAAAACGATTCTAAAGACGGAACCAAAACTGCCGAAGTCGAAGTAGAACGGCTTCAAGATAGATCGTTCTACAATCTTTTGTGGAGAAGCATTGCAGAATCCTTGAAGAAGATTTTGATTTAGTTCTTTTTTGCCACAACTCGAGCGACAGGCGAAGTAATTCAAGGATTATTTTTTAATCTTTCTGACAATATAGCCTGCGGTTTCAACCGCAGGAACATGACAAATTTCCGCAAAGAACTTACATTATGCATTTCCCAAAAAACGTCCCCCGTGGTTGAAACCACTGGCTATATTTATTTATGATTCGTAATTTGTTGCCACAAATTAAACTAATTCCATCTAATTTTTATTCAACGGATTTTAAAAATAAATTCGTGTTAATTCGTGTAATTCGTGGCAATCAATCTATAAACCTGACATTTATCAGGTTTTAGGCCAAAATATTTTTTTTCATTTGCTTCTATTTTAATCCGAATACAAATGACAAAAAATAATCTGCATACTTTTCATATTCCGGTAATGGGACTTGCTTATACTATTGACAGTCCTATCCGAGTAGCGCAGTACGGAATTTCATCTGTTGTTGCTTTAGCCGACGATGATCTTATTGAGAAGATGCGTAATTTTTATAGCACAAAATTCAATATCCCTTACGAAGAAATCACTCAAAAATTTCATGATTATCGCGCTGAAAGAATTACCTCTTATTTAAATTTAGTCGATAAAATTGTAAAAGAGAAATTCGAAAATTTCAAAACAGAATTGGCAGAAAGCAAAACGGCTTTAGAAAACTTCATGTCAATGCTGCCAAATACTTCTGATATTAAAAAAGGGTTTCAGAATTTATTAGATGACGGAATTGCCTTTAAAGAAAACATTCAAAATTACATCGAAACCAATCTTTTTCCAGGAGAAATCGATGTTAACATTATGACCAAATTAGACAAAGATAATTTTGTCAAAAACGAACAGCTTCCAGTTGAGTTTAATGATGCGCATGCTGCTTTAAGAGGTTTTGCTAAGAGTAATCTGGAATCTTCTGTAGTTCTTTCAGCTGGAATGAATCCGAGATTGTTTGGTTACTTCGAAAACTTCAAAGATTTTTTTCCGAATGAAAATAACGAATTGAAGAAGAAAATTATCTTAAAAGTTAGTGATTTCAGATCGGCCATGATTCAAGGAAATTTCTTGGCTAAAAAAGGGCTTTGGGTTTCAGAATACAGAATAGAATCGGGATTAAACTGCGGCGGACATGCCTTTGCAACTGACGGACTTCTTCTGGGTACTATTTTAGAAGAATTCAAGCAGAAAAAAGATCAATTGGTACAATCGGCCCACGAATTAATGATTAAAGCTTTACAGGCAAAAAATCAGCCTATTCCAGAAAATCCTTTAGATTTAAAAATTACAGTCCAAGGCGGTGTTGGAACTGCAGCCGAACATGAATTTTTATTAGACGAATATAAAGTTGATTCTGTAGGTTGGGGTTCACCATTTTTATTAGTTCCAGAAGCAACATCTGTAGATCAAGAAACTCGCAATTTATTGATGAATGCTAAAGAAGATGATTTTTACTTAAGCAATATTTCACCTTTGGGAGTTCCTTTTAATACTTTGAAAGGAACTACAAATGAATTTTTAAAGCAAAAACGAATTCATGAAAATAAAGCAGGAAGTTCTTGCCCGAAGAAATTTTTAGCGTTAAGCAAAGAATATGACCCGCACGGAATTTGCACGGCTTCAAAAAAATATCAGGATATTAAATTGGAAGAATTAGAAGTAAAAAAAGATTCTCTATCTGCTGATGAATTTGAGAAAAGTAAAATCAAAATCACCGAAAAATCTTGTTTATGCGTTGGATTAGCTAATGCATCTTACCTTGAAAATGATATAAAAGTAAAAGGTCAAGCACAAGGCGTAGTAATTTGCCCAGGGCCGAATTTGGCTTATTTTGATCAGGAGGTTTCTCTGAAAGATATGATCCAACATATTTATCAAGGAAAATCAATTATTAGAACTGAGCGCCCAAACTTATTTATAAAAGAGCTTAAAATGTATATTACGTATTTTAGAAATGAAATTCAATCTATTTCTGGAGAACTTACAACAGCTCAACTTAAAAAATGGACTACTTTTAAATCTAATCTGTTAGATGGAATTGAGTATTATAAAAATTTATTTGAATCGACGTCAGTCTTTAAGGGTCATCTTGATCAACTCGATTCTTGTAAATCAGAATTAGTTGGTATTAAAATTCCCGTTTCAGAGTTGGTTTAAAATTGAAAACCCCAAATTAGAAATAATTTGGGGTTTGTTTTTCATTTATAGAATAAATTATTCTCTCTTTTGGTTTTTACTATCAATTACAGCTCCTGTTCCTGTTCCAACTGCAGCTCCGGCTAAACCGCCAATAATAGCACCTTCTCCTTTTTTCTTACTGACAATTGCTCCGGTTGCTGCTCCTACTCCAGCACCAATGACTGCACCTTTAGCGGTTGCACTCCAACCTTTCTTTTTAGCTGGCGCTGCTGCTGTTGCGTCTTGCTGATGCACTACAACAACTTTCTCTTTTTGGGCTTCGATCTTTTCTTCATTCATTTTAGCCATTTCAGTCTTCATCGAATCGATAACACGCTGTTTATTAATCTCAACTTTCATTGAATCAATGCTGGCTTGTTTGGCTTTATTTATATCTTCTTTGTTTTGTTGTTGACAAGAAGTTAAAAATATTACGGTCAATAAAATATATAAGCCTTTCATGATTGTAATTTTTTAAATTATACAATACAAAATAAGCAATATCTGCTATAATTCTTATTACAGAATTCTTTTGAAAGTTTATAAGATTTGAAGATTGATGTTTGTTTCTCGCTGTGTTTTATTTTCCAAGCTGAATGATTTATGCTCGCAAAGTCGCAGAGGCGCAAAGTTTTTATTTTTAAGTTTAATAGCATTCAGCTAAAACTTGGATGAAAAGTCATCAAAAGAAAAAGGCTTTAACCAAACTATACTTGTTTGGCTAAAGCCCTCTTAACTTCATCTTTATATCTCCAGCTTTAGCTGGAGGTATAAAGAAAAAATCTTTTTAATACTTTAATCTGTGGCTTAAAAAAAAACTTTGCGACTCTGCGACTTTGCGAGACTATTTTACTTCCCTAAAATCCCTTTTTTGAGAATTTGTCCAAAGTCATACATATCTTCATAAGAACAATATAACGGAACTGGTGCTAGACGAATAACATTTGGTTCACGCCAATCTGTAATGACACCGTTTTTCATTAAATAATCAAACAATGCTCTTCCTTCTCCGTGAAGGAAAACAGACAATTGTGAAGCTCTTTCAGCCGGATTTGAAGGTGTAATAATTTCGAAAGTACTTTCTACTTCTTTATCAATCTCATGAAGAATAAATTCTAGATATGAAGTAATGTAATCACGTTTTTTAATTAAGGCATCCATTCCAACCTCAGCAAACATTTCTACTGAAGCTAAATATGGCGCCAATGAAAGAACTGGAAGATTACTAATCTGCCATCCGTCTGCTCCATGAACAGGATCAAAAGTAGGCTCCATTTTAAAACGGCGTTCTTTGTTGTGTCCCCACCATCCGGCAAATCTTGGCAAATCTGAATTATGATGTTTTTCGTGAACAAAACAGCCAGAAGCATTTCCTGGACCTGAATTCATATATTTATAACTGCACCAGGCAGCAAAATCTACATTCCAATCGTGAAGTTCTAATTTGATATTTCCAGCAGCGTGTGCCAAATCCCAACCTACTTTTGCTCCAACTTTTTGTCCCGCCGCGGTTATCGTTTTAATATCAAAAACTTGTCCTGTATAATAATTGACTCCGCCAATTAAAACCAAAGCCAATTCATCACCAACTTCTTCAATTTTTGCCAAAACATCTTCTAGACGAATATTGTGTTCTCCTTCACGACGTTTAATTTCTACAATTGCATCTTCAGGTTTGTATCCATGAAAATTCACTTGGCTTTGAAACATATATTGATCTGACGGAAAAGCTTTTTCTTCGCAGATAATTTTATAACGCTTCCCTTTTGGCTGATAAA
>RCUH01002348.1_pt1 | contig 11207 bp, 6 predicted proteins | sample 2166191 | NCBI WGS metagenome assembly RCUH01 (sample SAMN09932848, study PRJNA488358) | compost metagenome | feature: garden; material: soil; isolation source: compost soil in an enriched community after 214 h of incubation | place: Germany: Experimental Botanical Garden Goettingen | collected...
GGTGAGCATCATCATTCCGGTCTACAACCAGGCCGCGCACACCCTGGCCTGCCTGCGGGCGCTGGCCGCGCACCCGCCCGAGGTGGCCTGCGAGATCCTGGTGGTGGACGACGGCAGCAGCGACCAGACCCGCACCTGGATGCCCCGGATCCAGGGCCTGCGCTATGAGGTCCGTGAACGCAACGGCGGCTTCATCGAAGCCTGCAATGACGGGGTGGCCCGCTCGCAGGGCCGCTACGTGGTGCTGCTCAACAACGACACGGTGCCGCAGCCGGGCTGGCTGGATGCGCTGCTGGCCACCTTCACCCAGGTACCGGCCGCCGGTCTGGTCGGTGCCCAGCTGCTGTACCCGGACGGACGCCTGCAGGAAGCGGGCGGCGTGGTCTTCCAGGATGGCAGCGGCTGGAGCTACGGCCGTTTCGAATCGGCCGAAGATCCCCGCTACACCGCCCTGCGTGATGCCGACTACTGCTCCGGCGCGGCGTTGATGATCCCGCGGGCGCTGTGGGACCGCCTGGGCGGCTTGGATACCCGCTACAAACCGGCCTACTACGAAGACACCGACCTGGCCTTCGCGGTGCGCGCGGCGGGCCACCGCGTACTGGTGCAGCCGGCCAGCCGCGTGGTGCACGACGAAGGCACCAGCAACGGCACCGACACCGGCAGCGGGGTGAAGGCCTACCAGGTGCGCAACCGCGGCGTGTTCGCCGAGAAGTGGGCCCAGGCACTGCGTGCGCAGCCTGCGGTCGGCAGCGTGCCCTCGCCCGCCCTGCTGCATCGCCACCAGCGTCAGGTCCTGATCCTGGACGAGGCGGTGCCGCAGCCGGACCGCGATTCGGGATCGCTGCGCCAGTACAACCTGATCCGCATGCTGATCGAGGGCGGCGCCCACGTGGTGTTCGTGCCGACCCGGCGCGAACACGCCGGCGCCGACACCGAGGCCCTGCAGCGGCTGGGCGTGGAGGTCTGGTACGCCCCGTTCCTGCAGGGCATCGGCCCGTGGCTGCGCGAGCACGGCCCGCGCTTTGCGGTGGTGATGATGGTCCGCCACCACGTCGCCAGCGAATGCCTGCCCCTGCTGCGCAGCTATGCCCCGCAGGCACGCACCGTGTTCGACACGGTGGACCTGCATTACCTGCGCGAGCGCCGCGGCGCCGAGCTGGCCGGCAATGCCGGGCTGCTGCGCGACGCCGAGCGCACCCGCAGCCGCGAACTGGCGGTGATGGCCGCTACCGACGTCACCGTGCTGGTCAGCGCGGCCGAGCGCGAGCAGCTGAAGATCGACGCCCCGGACGTCACCGTGGAGCTGATCTCCAACCTGCATGAAGTGGCCAGCGGCGGCGAAGACTGGGCCCAGCGCCACGATCTGGTGTTCGTCGGCGGCTTCCGCCACCCGCCCAACGTGGATGCCATGCAGTGGTTCATCGGCGAGGTGTTCGGCCGCATCCGCGCCCAGCTGCCGCAGGTGCGCTTCCACTGCATCGGCGCAGACGTGCCCGATGCGCTGCGCGCGCTGGCCGCCGCGCAGCCGGGGGTGGAGATCCACGGCTTCGTGCCGGTGGTGACGCCCTACATGGACCAGGTGCGGATCGCCGTGGCACCGCTGCGCTTCGGCGCCGGCGTCAAGGGCAAGGTCAACCTGAGCATGGCCCATGGCCAACCGGTGGTGGCCACCACCTGCGCGGTGGAAGGCATGCACCTGCACGATGGCCAGGACGTGCTGGTGGCCGACGATGCCGAGGCCTTCGCCGCGGCGGTGGTACGCCTGTACCAGGACCCGGTGCTGTGGCAGCAGCTGTCCAGCGCCGGCCGCCGCAACGTGGCCGACCATTTCTCGCTGGATGCCGCCCGCGACACGGTGCAGCGGGTGTTCCTGGCCTGAGGCGTCAGCCCGGTCCCCCGGCGTCGAGCAGGCGCTGCTGGAAATCGCCCAGTTCGGCCAGGTCCGGCTGCCAATGCCGGGCCTGCTGCAGCGCCTGCCCGGCAAATTCGAGATCACCCGCGCCCAGACGCTCGCTGCCGATCGCCAGCCAGCGCTGGGCCAGGCGCCGGCGTGCCGCCGACAACGCGGCATCGCCCGGGGACAGGGTCTGCCAGGCCTCCAGGCAGGCGCCGGCGGCCTGCACCCGGTTTTCGCGCAGGCGATCTTCGTAGCAGCGGCGGCTGGCCGGCAGCAGGCGCTGCGCGGCCGCGCGCACGCGCGGATCGTAGGCGGCCAGTGCCTGTGCCTCGCGCAGCGCATCGTAGGCACTGCGCCCGGGCGGGGACAGGAACTGCCCGCGTGCTTCGGCATCGACGATGCGAGCCAGCAGCGCGCGCAGCCGGCGCTCGCGCTGGGCATGCGGCGCACCCGGCACCTTCAGCGCCTGCTCGGCCTGGCGCGCCTGCAGCAGTGCCTGCCGGGCCGCCGCCACCGCCCGCTCCGACGCACCCAGGCCCTGGGCGGTGGCCAGCGCCTGCTCGGCCTGGTCGAAGCGGAAATCACCCGCCAGCCGGCTCGCATTGGCCAGTTGCGCATCGATCACGTGCTGCAGCCCCTGGCGGGCCGCGGCGTCGTCGGGTGCGGCGGCCAGCACCGCCTGGAAATCCGCGGCCGCACTGTCCCAGCGTTGCCGCCGCAGCGCCTGCGCGGCCTGCTGCTGGCGCCGCTCCACCGCATTGTTGAGCGCCTCCTGGGTGGCCGGCAGATCGACGTGGCCGGCGTCGTAGCCGCGCGCGCTTTCCAGCAGCGCCGCCGCGGCGGCCAGTTGGCCGGCCTGGCAGGCCGCGCGCGCCTGCTGCAGCAGGTCCGACAACGCATCCTCGCGGCCTTCCAGTGCGCGCAGCTGGTTGGGCGCGATCGCCAGCACCTGCTGGAACAGCGGCAGCGCGCTGTCTTCACCGCCATCCAGACGATGGGCCTGCAGCGCCGCCTCGGCGCGCCCCAGCAGCACCGCCACGCCAGCGTGGGCAGTGCCGCGCAGGCGCAACTGCTGGGCCACCTGCTCGGCATCGCGCTGCGGCACCTGCAGCTCCCGCGCCAGGGCCAGCCCGCGTCGGGCCGCCTCCAGGTCGCCGCGCGCCAGCGCATCCCGCGCCTGGCCGAGCGCGGCCTGGGCGGTGCGGGCCAGGCCGGTACGCGCCTGGCTGCGATCGCCATCCAGCGCCAACGCCGCCTGGTAGGACTCGCGCGCGCCCGTGCCGTCGGCCGCGCTCAAGCGGCCGGCGGCCAGGGCGCGGTCCCCCTGGTCGAGCAGCTGCTCGATCTGCGGCTCGCTCCAGAACCAGTTGGCCAACGGCGCCCGGAGCAGCACCAGCGCCAGGAACAGCAGCACCGCCACCGGCAACGCCCAGCGCCACACATGGCGCGCATGGCGCGCCTGCAGCCACCACCAGCGCCCCTCGCGGCGCACCCGGCGCAGCGCGGCGTGCGCGGCATCCTCGTGGTGTGGCGGGCGACTCATTCCCTGAGCCTAGCGCGGGGCACGTGAGGTCAGCCTAGACGGCGCGCTTCGCTCACCCCGGGCAGGGCGTCGAGCTTGCCCAGCAGGGTGGAGAGCTGGCCGTAGTCGCTCACCTTCAGGCGCAGGCGCAGGTGCGCGCGACCGCTGTTGCGCACGTTGTCGCTGTGGATGTCCAGCACGTAGGCATCTTCCTGCGCGATCAGGTTGGTGATGTCCTTCAGCAGCCAGCGCCGGTCCACCGCCTCGACCACCACGTCCACCTCGTAGCCGCCGCCGGCCTGGCCCCACTCCACCGGCAGGATCCGTTGCGGGCTGGTGGCCTGCAGCCGCGCCAGCGCGGCGCAGTCGGTGCGGTGCACGGTGACCCCGCGGGTGCGGGTGAGGTAGCCGACGATCGGCTCGCCGGCCACCGGCTGGCAGCAGCGCGCCAACTGCACCAGCAGGTTGCCCACCCCCTGCACGGTGAACTTGGATTTGCCCAGGCTGTCGCGGCGTGCGGTAGGCCGCGGCAGCGCCGGTGCCGCCGGCTGGCTGGCCGCGCGCTCGGCTTCGAGCAGGGCGCGGCTGACCTGGTTGGGCCCGGTATCGCCCAAGGCCACCTGGATGTACAGGTCATCGATGCTGTCGGCATGGAACTTCTTCGCCGCGATCGCCAGGTCGGCGTGCTGCAGGCCGAGCCGCTTCAGTTCGCGGTCGAGCAGATCGCGTCCGGCCTGCACGTTGCGCGCACGGTCCAGCTTGTGGAACCAGCCGCGCACCTTCTCGCGCGAGCGGTTGCTGGCCAGGAAGCCATTGGAGGCCAGCAGCCAGTCGCGGCGTGGATCGGCTTCCTTGCCGGTGAGGATCTCCACGCGGTCGCCGCTGCGCAGGCGGTAGGTCAGCGGCACGATGCGGCCGTTGACCTTCGCGCCGCGGCAGCGGTGCCCGACCATGGTGTGCACGTGGTACGCAAAATCCAGCGGCGTGGCGCCCTGCGGCAGGTCCATCACCTCGTCCTTGGGACTCAGCGCATAGACCCGGTCTTCGGTCAGCTCGGCATCCAGCGCGCCGGCCAGCTCACCGGCCTGGCCGTCCTGGGAATGCTCCAGCAACTGGCGCATCCAGGTGATCTTGCGGTCGAACGCCTTCTCCGCGCCCTTGCTGCCTTCCTTGTAGCGCCAGTGCGCGGCCACGCCGAGTTCGGCCTGGGCATGCATGTCGTGGCTGCGGATCTGCACTTCGATGGTGCGCCCTTCCGGGCCGATCACCGCGGTGTGCAGCGAGCGGTAATCGTTGGCCTTGGGCCGGGCGATGTAATCGTCGAACTCGCTGGGCACCGGGGCCCACAGCGAATGCACCACGCCCAGGGCGGCATAGCAGGCGGCCACGTCCTGCACCATCACCCGCACCGCACGGATGTCGTAGAGCTGCTCGAAGGCCAGCTTCTTCTTCTGCATCTTCCGCCAGATGCTGTAGATGTGCTTCGCGACAGGACCTTCTTGACCGTCTCGACGTAGCGTTCGCGCGCCAGCCGGGTCTCGTCCACCTCGCGCGCGATGCGCCGGTAGGTGTCCGGTTCCAGGTGGCGGAACGCCAGGTCCTCCAGCTCCCACTTCAACTGCCAGATACCCAGCCGGTTGGCCAGCGGGGCATGGATGTCACGGGTGAGCTGGGCCAGCGCGCGGCGCTCTTCTTCCGGCAGGCGGTCGGCACCGCGCATCCGCGCAAGCTGGCGGGCCAGCAGCACCGGCACCACGCGCAGGTCCTGGATGATCGACAGCAGCAGGCGTCTCAGGCCTTCGCTGTTGCGCCCGGCATCGCGCCCGGCGTGCAGCGCCCAGACCTGGTCGGCCGCGTCCTGGCCTTCCAGCAATCCAGCCACTGCCGGCTTCAGCGCGCCCAGCGGCAGCGTGTCCAACCCGGCACGCAACCACGGCAGATCGAACAGCAGCGCCGCCAGCAGCGCACTCTCGTCGGCCGACAACAAGGCCAGCGCATCCAGCGTATCGGCCAGCACCGACCAGCTGGCATGCATGTGGGGATCGGCCTCGGGCAGCTGCCAGCGCTGCAGCAGCGCCTCGCGCAGGGCAGGCGGCAGCGACGCCGCCGAGGGTCGGTTCAACAAGGCATCCAGGCCGGGGACAGAAGCGCGATTCACAGCATCATGCAGGCAAGACAGAGGTATCTACACTAGCGCCGCGACCGTTGATGGACAATCAAAACCATCGCTCCAACACGCATCAGCTGATGCCCGCGGCGCCGGCCGCCAGCGCTGGCCGCGCCCACCCGCGTCCGGCACGCTGCACCACACCCCCCACTGGCCCTACACTGCGGCAAACCATCGGAGACCTGCCATGCGCTTTTCCCGTCTACGCCTGTTGGCCTGTGCGGCCGTCCTGCTCGGCCTGTCCGGTCCAGCCCTGGCCCAGCGCGTGGTCGAGGGGGATCTGCAGCAGCAGATGTCGCCGGCCGAGTTCAAGGCCGCCGGCCTGGACAAGCTCAGCCCGGCCGAACTGACCGCGCTCAACGGCTGGCTGCAGGGCAAGGTGGCCGCCGCGGCCGCCGACGTGCGCGAACAGGTGCGCGAGCAGGCACGCGAGGAAGGCCGCCAGGAGGTCATCGTCAAGAACCGTGGCTTCTTCGACTTCGGCAGCAACGAGCCGATCACCAGCACCCTGCCCGGCGAGTTCCGTGGCTTCGGCAAGGGCCGCAAGTACGTGCTGGCCAATGCCCAGGAATGGGAGCAGACCGACGACACCACCCTGTCCGGCGTGCGCAAGACCGATGCAGGCGTCTCCATCACCCCGGGCATCGCCGGGGTCTGGTACCTGCGCGTGGAAGGGGTGAACACCCGGGCCAAGGTGCGCCGCACCAAGTAACCCCGCGCGTAACCCACGCCCCACCCCGTCGCTCACCGGCACGGGGTGAGGCGCGCTCAGGCCTGGCGCAATGCCGTCATCCGCTGGGCCAGTTTCTTGGCCGAAATGCCGGTCCGGGCGCCCAGCTCCTGTGCAAACAGCGACACCCGCAGCTCTTCCAGGTCCCAGCGCAACGCCTGCCACTGCGGGCGTTGGCGCAGCCCGCGCGCCTCGGCGTCGGCCAGCGCATCGATGAACGGCCGCAGTTCCAGCATCCGCGCCTGGTCGCGGGGCGGATCGCGTTTGGCGCGCTCGCTGCGCAGGATCATCGCGCGCAGGTAGCGTGGGTACTGCGCCAACGCGTCGGCGGGCGTCTCACGCAGGAACCCGGGGTGCACCAATCCGGCCAGCTGCTGTTCCAGGTCGTCCAGGTTGCCGCGCGCCCAGCCCATCAGTGGCGAGGCCAGCAACGGCTTGAGCTCGGCCACATGGGCCAGGATGTTCTCGGCCAGCTTCAGCCGCGCCATCGCCTCGGCGAACAGGCCCTTGCCGGCCGCGTCGCGACGCTGCGCATAGGTGGCCGGGTCGCGGATCTCGCCCAGCCCGTCGGCCAACACCGCGTTCATCGCCGCATCGACCAGGTCGCCGCGCAGGCGTTCCTGCGATTCGATCGCCGCATACAGCAGGCCGGTCTTGGGCGGCACCGGCAACTGCTTGCGGGCCTGCTTGGCCTTGTCGGCCAGCGCGATTTCCAGCAGGCGGCGCACGCCCAGCGGGTGCTGCTCGGCCGCCTCGTTGCGGTCGGCGAAGATCCGCAGCGCGGCGCTGTCGCCCTCATCCACCAGTGCCGGGTAGGCCGGCACCCCGGCTTCGCCGGGCACCTGCAGCGGAATCGGCGCGGCCGGGAAATCGCGCAGCCCGTCGGCGGCCAAGGCACGCCCGGCACGCGCAGCGAACGCTTCGCCGGCCTGGCCGCCAAAGCGCGCGCGCAGCGCGTCCAGATCGCGCGAGCTGGCCAGCAGCTTGCCGTCCGCATCGAACAGACGCAGGTTCATGTGCAGGTGGGTGTCGAGCGCGGCCAGGTCGAAATCGGTGGCCGCCACCTGCGCGCCGGTGGCGCGCGTCAGGAACCGCGCCAGCTCGCCACGCACGTCGTCCGCGCTGGGGTCCGGGAACGCTTCGGCAAAGGCCCGCCCGAAATCCGGTGCGGGCACGTAGTTGCGACGCATCGCCTTGGGCAGGCTGCGGATCAGCGCCGAGGCCTTGTCGGCCACGAACCCGGGCGCCAGCCACGACAGGCGCGCCGCATCCAGCGCGTTGAGCAGGTGCAGCGGCACGTCCAGGCTGACGCCATCGTCCTCGCTGCCCGGCTCGAAACGGTAATGCAGCGCCAGCCGCGCATCGCCCAGCGGCAGGTACTTGGGATAGCGCTCGGCATCGCTGCCCTCGCCGGGCAGCAGGTCGGCCAGGCTCCAGGCCAGCGCGTGGCGCTTGTCCGGGGCCAATCCCTTCCACCAGGTATCCAGCGCGGTGGCCGAGTGGATCTCGGCCGGCACCCGGTCCAGGTACCAGCGTGCCTGCCAGCCCTCGTCGGCGACGATGCCGGCGCGGCGCAGCTTGGCTTCTTCCTCGCGCGCCTGTTCAAGCACCTTGAGGTTGTCGCCGATGACGCTGGCGCGGGTGTTGATCTCCCCGGTCACCAGGCCCTGGCGCACGAAGATGTCGTGCGCCTCGCCCGGCGCGATGCGGCCGTAGTGCACCGGCTTCTTCGGCGCCAGCACCAGCCCGAACAGGCTGATCTGCTCGGAGGCCAGCACCTGGCCCTGGGCGCGCGACCAGTGCGGATCGAAGTGCTTGCGCAGCAGCAGGTGCGGCAGCTCGGCAATCACCCAGTCCGGCTCGATCGCCGCATTGGTCAGGCCCCAGATCTTCTGGGTGTCCAAAAGCGTGGCAGTGAGCAGCCACGGCGGCGGCCGCTTGGCCAGCACCGAGCCCGGGAACGGCAGGAAGCGGCGCTGGCGCGGGGCCAGGAAATCACCCTTGTCGCTGCGATGACCGATCTGCGTGGGCAGGCCGGCGATCAGCGCGCGGTGCAGGGTCTGGTAGGCCGCGGTACGCACCTTGTCGGTGAAGCCGCCGCCCGCATCGCGCGCATCGGCCACCGGCGCGGCGGCCGGGGCGGCCGGCGGCTCGCTCCTGCCTTCGCGGGCCAGCCGCGCGGCACGGTGCTGCTGACCACGGGTGGCCTTGATCTTCGCCTCGTCATCGCGCGCCGGGGCCGGCGCCGAGGACCCCGCCAGCAGCGGCGCCAGCGCGGTCGCCACCGGCTCCTCGCTCCAGCCCAGCTCCTCGCACAGCACGCGCAGCTGGCGATGCAGCTCGCGCCACTCGCGCATGCGCAGGAAGCCCAGGAAGTGGCGCTCGCACCAACCACGCAACTTGGACTGGGTGAGATCTTCGTGCGCCTGCCGATAGCCGTCCCACAAGCGCAGCACGCCGACGAACTCCGAGCGACCGTCGGCAAACAGCGCATGCGCGGCATCGGCCGCGCCGCGCGCCTCCGGCGGGCGCTCGCGCGGATCCTGGATGCCCAGGAACGAGGCGATCACCAGCATCGGGCGCAGGCAGCCCTGCGCCTGTGCGGCCACCAGCATGCGGGCCAGCTTCACGTCCACCGGCAACCGCGCCATCTGCCGGCCGACCGGGGTCAGCCGGCGCTCGCCATCCACCGCGCCCAACTCGCCCAGCTGCTGCCAACCATCGGCGATGGCGCGCTCGTCGGGGGCTTCCAGGAACGGAAAATCCTCGATCCTGCCCAGGCCCAGCTGCAGCATCCGCAGGATCACCCCGGACAGGCTGGAGCGGCGGATCTCCGGATCGGTGAACTCGGCGCGCGAAAGGAAATCGGCTTCCGAATACAGCCGGTAGCAGATGCCTTCGGACACGCGTCCGCAGCGGCCCTTGCGCTGGTTGGCACTGGCCTGGGACACCGCCTCGATGTGCAGGCGGTCCAGCTTCTGCCGCGGGCTGTAGCGCTTGACCCGGGCCAGGCCCGGATCGACCACGTAGCGGATCCGCGGCACGGTCAGCGAGGTTTCGGCCACGTTGGTGGCCAGCACGATGCGCCGCTTGCTGCCCGGATTGAAGACCTCGTCCTGGTCCTTGACCGACAGCCGCGCATACAGCGGCAGCACCTCGGTCTCGCGGTACTTGCGCCGTTCCAGCGCCTGGTGCGCGTCGCGGATCTCGCGCTCGCCGGGGAAGAACATCAGGATGTCCCCGCGCGGGTCGATCCGGGTGATCTCATCGACCGCGGCCACGATGGCCTCGTTGATCGTGCGTTCGCCGTCGCGGCCACCGTCTTCATCGCCACCGCCCTCGCCTTCCAGCGGGCGGTAGCGCACTTCCACCGGGAAGGTGCGGCCCTCCACGCTGATCACCGGTGCATCGTTGAAATGCTCGGCAAAGCGCGAGGTATCAATGGTGGCCGAGGTGACGATCAGCTTCAGGTCGGGGCGCTTGTGCAGCAGCTGCTTGAGGTAGCCAAGCAGGAAGTCGATGTTGAGGCTGCGCTCGTGCGCTTCGTCGACGATGATGGTGTCGTACTGCGACAGCCAGCGGTCGCTGCTGATTTCAGCCAGCAGGATGCCGTCGGTCATGAACTTGATGCGGGTGTCGTCACCGACCCGGTCGGTGAAGCGCACCTGGTAACCGACCACCGTGCCCAGCTCGGATTTCAGCTCCTGCGCCACCCGCGTCGCCACCGCACGTGCGGCAATCCGTCGCGGCTGGGTGCAGCCGATCATGCCGGCCACGCCGCGGCCGGCGGCCAGGCACAGCTTGGGCAGCTGGGTGGTCTTGCCCGACCCGGTCTCGCCGGCGATCACCACCACCTGGTGCTCGCGGATCAGGGCGGTGATGCGTTCGGCTTCACGCGCAATGGGCAGGCTGTCGTCCAGACTGATCGCCGGCAGGTGCCGGGCGCGCTGGTCGCGCCGCTGCACCGACGCCTGCAGGGCCTGCTCGAACGCGGCGGCCACGCCCGCATCGGCGGGTTTGGACTGCCAGCGCGAGAGCAGCCCGAGCAGGCGCCCGCGATCGCGGCTCATGGCCCCGTCAATCGCGGCGCGCTGTTCGCGCAGGCGTGGAATATTTTGTTTGTCGATAGTGCTCATCAATCGAATCGTTTAGAACTTTGATCACTACTGAAAGCGTAGTCTGATCTATTGTGAAGGCCATCCCATCCACAAGGAGAATCATCCCCATGGCGAAGACCAAGACACCGGTAAAGAAGACCCAGACCGGTAAGCAGAAGCTGGCATCGGCCGCCCCGTCGGCCCCGAACATCGATATCGGGATCAAGGAGGGCGATCGCAAGAAGATTGCCGATGGGTTGGCATCCTTCCAGGCGGACGCGTTCACGCTCTACCTGAAGACGCACAACTTCCATTGGAATGTGACCGGGTCGATGTTCAACTCGCTGCACACCATGTTCGAGACCCAGTACACCGAGCAGTGGGCAGCCCTGGACGACGTCGCTGAACGCATCCGCGCATTGGGCTTCAATGCCCCGGGCTCCTACCGCGAGTTCGCGGCCCTGACCTCGATCGCCGAGGAACCGGGCCTGACCGACAGTGCGGACTGGCGTGAGATGGTACGCCAGTTGGTGGCCGCCAACGAGGCCGTGTGCCGGACCGCGCGCAAGGTGCTGGACGTGGCCGACGACGCCGACGACGCGCCGACCGAAGATCTGATGACCCAGCGCCTGCAGACGCACGAGAAGTACGCCTGGATGTTGCGGTCGTTGCTGCAGTAAGGCGGGTTGTCGGGCGCCTCTATTATCTGCGCGCGGCGAGGGTTCCACCCCCTTGCCGGGACACGCCGTAAATCCATCCCTGGAGGCTCGTGGGCGCCTTGCGCGTTTGTG
>RCUH01002352.1_pt1 | contig 11182 bp, 8 predicted proteins | sample 2166191 | NCBI WGS metagenome assembly RCUH01 (sample SAMN09932848, study PRJNA488358) | compost metagenome | feature: garden; material: soil; isolation source: compost soil in an enriched community after 214 h of incubation | place: Germany: Experimental Botanical Garden Goettingen | collected...
CGAGCGCGTCCGTGCCATCGAGGGCTACAGCCGCCGCAAAGTTCGCGAAAAGCGTCCCGAACTTCACGTTTTGACGGGACAACCCGTCGTTCACGATTCCCAAGGGATCGTGATTGCCTGAATAACTTCCGCCACTGCTGACCGTAAGGCCGTTCTTGGTGCTGCTCAGGATATTACCGACCACCTCGGTTCCGAGCTGATCCACCATGTACTGGGCGAAGAGGTAGGCCATGCCGTAAGCGGCTGCAGGATTGCCGTCTCCGGATTCACCTTTGAGTTTATCTCCGGCGTGAAAGGCCACCATCGAATAGTCGCCAGTGCGGGTCAGAAACAGTCTGACATGCCCCGCCAAGTTCTGGCTGGGCCCCACGTAGGGAATCGGATCGCCGGACTTGGCCTCGAGTCCGAAGCCCGCATTCGCGGTTGCCAGCATGGCGAGCCCCTCGTCGATCCAGATATCCGCGCCTTGTTGGGCTTCTGCGAGGTAGCCCAGGCTTCCGAGCGCCTTCACCCGATTCCACGCAAAGAGGAGGTGTTGAAGTTCGTGGGCGATGGTGCCCTGGAGATCGTTGAGCTGAGCCGTGCTGTTGCGGGCGCTCTGGGCGGCGCTCGCCGAAAGGTAGAGGGCCTTGATCTGGTTGGAACTGCCACCCGGGAAGAAATCTCCCGGGTTGAAGTAGCCCAGCAAGTTGGTCTTGAGCTTCGAGCTGAAGATGAAGTAGGTGACGTCGGTTTGGAACTGGACGTCCTTCGCCTGGGCTTCCGACTGGCTCGGAATGCCGCCGTACACCGCCTGAAGGGAGGGGATGACGTTGGTGCGGAGGGATTTGATCAGCTCGCTTCTGAGTTTGTCCCCTAGGCTGCCTCCAAAGACCGCGACCTCGTCACTCGTATCCACGGCAAGGGCGAAGCGCGTCATGCGCCCGTTGTGGGTCAGGGTCTCGACGGGATAGACCTTGATAGGGCGTTCTTGCATGCCAGTGGCGGTGTCGATCCAGACGCTGGGCGGATCGGAGTTGATGAGGCCCCGAACGGCTTGAGTTTGCCGGATTCCGGCCGGCGCCGGCGCGCGGAGACGCTGGCGCAGCTCCCGCTTGAAGGACGCTTCGTCCGTTAGAACTCCCTCGGCACTTCCTGAACTCGGCAGATTCGCGGCTAGCAGCGACGAGGCGCTCGGCCACGAGACGCTCAAGGCGGGTTGGGAGGACGAGAAATCGGCAAACCCAGCCATCGCGAGCATGCCCCGATTGGTGTTCGAAATGGAGACGCTGGTCTGGCTGGATTTCGGGAAGAGGGCTTCCACCCGCAGGGAGGAGTCGCTGGCGAGCGCAACCTGAGTGGGATTGGTTCCCGATTCTCCGAAGGTGGCGCCGCTGCCGGCCTGAGACCCGCTGCCCGAGCCTCCGTTCGAGCCGCTCCCGCCGGATCCGCCTTCGCTGGGCGGCAACGTGTTCGGGAGCTGGTCCCCCTTGCTAGGACGCTGCGACGTGGGGAGACCGAGGTAGGTGTCATCGCCGAGAACCGAGAGCGCTCCGGTGCAACCGGAGAGTCCGATGGTGGCGCTCCCTAGGAGAGCGGCCCAAGCCTTCCGCTGCTTCATCTTTCTCCCTCGACCCGACAAAAAGCTTTACAACCGACCGAGGGCTTCATACCCGAAGGGAGGAAGCGATTATCCCCGGGGCGCCTGCGAGCGGGTTTGACAGATGGAGGGCATCCCCTTAAGATGGCCGGGTAATCAAGCCTATCCGGCATGGACGCGTCTCTAATCTCGTTGCTATGCTGGTTTGCGTCCGAGAGGAGAAGCAGATGTCCGAACCTTCAAAACTTCCGCTTCGCCTATCCATGGACGAGGCGGTCCTGCTCCTGGTGGGCTTGAAGCTCCTCGACGAGATGGTCGAGGCCATCGAGTTCAACGGCCATTCGCAGCAACAGCTCATGGTCGGTTTGATGGGCAAGTTGAGCGGGGCGATCCCGGCGGATCTGGTGGCCATGACCGACGAGATCGTCGACGACATCGTCCTGGCCACGGTGGACCCCTTGCAGGCGATCACGGCCGATTCCTCGCATCCGCTCCCCATGTACGCCATCGATGGGATTCGGCCGGTGCTGGAACAGGCGGTTTCCGAGCAGCGCTCGGTCTCGATCAACTATTTCTCGATGACCCGCGAGGAATTCACCATCCGGACGGTCGATCCCTACGGCTTGCGGCCGGATGGGGATCTGCTCTGGATGGTCGCCTACTGCCACCTGCGCGAAGACATGCGCGTCTTCCGCGTGGATCGTATCAAGGAGGCGACCCTCACCCACGAAGCGTTCGAGCGTCCCGAAGCGTTCACCCTCGACGAATTCTTCGATTTCGATGACGACGAAGGGGAAGAATAACGCCCGAGCGCTTTTAGGGACGGAGCCCGCAAACCCACGTCGCCACTGGACAGGGAAGGGGCAGTATGATAACGTTTCCCGGAGGGAAGAGCAACTCTTCCCCTTTTTTCGCTACATGCTTGCCAGAGTACAGGCCGGCATGATCGCATTGGCGCCCAGCGCTTGCGGGTTTCGAGAAGGCGGCGGCGTCGCCTTTTCGGAACGTTGGCGTTACACGCGTGTTCTGAGGAGGATCCGTGGCAGAAGCGTTGCTCAAGGTTTCGGGGTTACAGACCCATTTCACCACTGAAGAAGGCATCGTCAAAGCGGTAGATGGGGTCGACTTCGAGGTCCAGAAAGGGCAAATCCTGGGCATCGTCGGGGAATCCGGCTGCGGTAAGAGCATCACCTCGCTCTCCATCATGCGTCTGGTCGCCCAGCCTCAGGGCAAAATCGTCGGAGGCCAGATCCTCTTCCAGGGCAAGAACCTCCTGAGCCTCAGCGAGAGCGAGATGCGCGAGATTCGCGGAAACCGCATCGCCCTCATCTCGCAGGACCCCATGACCTCGCTGAACCCGGTGCTGACCATCGGGGAGCAGATCATGGAGGCCATCATCCTTCACCAGAAGGTCGACAAGGCCGCCGCGCGCCAGAAGGCCATCAAGATGCTCGAGGCGGTCGGCATTCCCAGCCCCGAGTCGCGGGTGGATGACTATCCCCACCAGTTCTCGGGCGGTATGCGCCAGCGCGCCATCATCGCGATGGCCCTCTCCTGCGAGCCCGACCTCCTGATCGCCGACGAGCCGACCACGGCCCTCGACGTGACGATCCAGGCGCAGATCCTCGACCTCATGCGCGAGATCCGCGACCAGCGTAACTCGGCGATCGTGCTCATTACCCACGACATGGGCGTCGTGGCCGAAATGTGCGACTACGTCGCCGTCATGTACGCCGGCAAGGTCGTCGAGTACGCCGACGTCCACACGCTCTTCAAGAACCCCAAGCACCCCTACACCCAGGGCCTGCTCAACTCGATTCCCAAACTCGGCGAGCGCAAGGAGCGCCTGGAGCCCATCGAAGGCCAGCCCCCGAGCCTCTCCAAGCTGCCTCAGGGCTGCTCGTTCGGCCCCCGCTGCAAGCACTACATGACCAAGTGCCGGGAAGTCCCCGCGCTCGACACGTTCGAGCAAGGCCACCTCGTGCGCTGCTGGCTGACGAAGGAGTCCAAGTAAATGAGTGAGAACCTTCTCGAGGTCAAGGGCCTCGTCAAGCACTTCCCGATTCACCGGGGCATCCTCTTCAACAAGCAGGTCGGGGCGGTCAAGGCCGTCGACGGGCTCAACTTCACCGTCAAGAAGGGCGAGACCCTCGGCCTGGTCGGCGAGTCGGGCTGCGGTAAGTCCACCACCGGCCGCCTGATCCTTCGTCTCATCGAGCCCACCGCCGGTGAGGTCAAGTTTGACGGCCACGACGTCACCAAGCTCTCGTCCTCCGAGATGCGCGAGCTGCGCCGTCAGATGCAGATCGTCTTCCAGAACCCCTACGCCTCGCTGGACCCCCGCATGACCATCGGCGACTCCATCGCCGAGCCCCTGCTGGTCCATAACATTTACAAGACCCGCGGCGAGCGTGAGAAGCGCGTCCGCGAGCTTCTCGACCGTGTGGGCCTCAACCCCATGTACGCCGAGCGCTACCCCCACGAGTTCTCCGGCGGTCAGCGCCAGCGCATCGGCATCGCCCGCGCGCTCGCCATCAACCCCAAGTTCATCGTGGCGGACGAGCCGGTCTCGGCCCTCGACGTCTCGGTCCAGGCGCAGGTCCTGAACCTCCTGGAGGACCTCCAGAAGGAGTTCGGCCTCACCTACCTCTTCATCGCCCACAACCTCTCCACGGTCGAGCACATCTCCGACCGGGTGGCGGTTATGTACCTGGGTCGCATGGTGGAGCTGGCCTCTTCGGTCGAGCTCTACACCAACCCTAAGCATCCTTACACCCAGGCCCTGCTGTCGGCGGTGCCCGAGCCGGATCCCACCAAGAAGAAGCAGCGGGTCATCCTGCAGGGGGACATCCCCAGCCCGGTGAACCCGCCTTCCGGCTGCACGTTCCACACGCGCTGTCCCTTCGCCACCGACGTCTGCAAGGCCGAGGCCCCCGTTTGGAAGGATACCGGCAACGAGCACTTCGTGGCCTGCCATCACGTGGACAAGCTCGTCCCGACCGCTTCGACCCAAGGAACCGTTACTGCCACCATCCCCAAAGCTTAGGGGAGGCGGCGCAACGATGAAATCAACGAAGCCCACGCTTGTCGCCGTTTTCGTCTCCGCGCTTCTGATGACCGGGTGCTCTCCGAAAGGGGAGCCCCGTGTCGCATCGACCCCCGGCAAACCCCTCGAGGGCGGGACGGTCATCGTTCAGGAGCAGCAAGAACCTGATGCCCTCAACAAGGCCATCTCCAGCATGATGGCCTCGACGAACGTCTTGACGCCCCTCATGGGCGGTCTTGTCACCTACGACGACAAGCTCAACTACATTCCCGACCTCGCCGAGGAAGTCCCCACGCTCGCCAACGGCGGCGTGACGGTGAACGGCGACAAGATGGTCGTCACCTACAAGCTCCGCAAGGGAGTCCGTTGGCACGACGGTCATCCGCTGACGGCGGAGGACGTCGCCTTCACCCAATCGGTCTACATGAACACCAAGGTGAAGGTCATCAGCCGCGAGGGCTACAACAAGGTCTCGCGCGTCGAGATCGTGGACCCCCATACCGTGCGGATCCACTTCAGCCAGCGCTTCGCTCCGTACGTCGAGATGTACGACAAGCTGCTGCCCAAGCACCTATTGGAGAACTCGCCGGATCTCAACAAGGACCCGTTCAACCGCGCCCCCATCGGCGCCGGTCCGTTCAAGTTCGAGAGCTGGAAGTCGGGCGACTCGATCACGCTGGTGGCCAACCCGGATTACTGGCGCGGCAAGCCCAAGATCGATCGCATCATCTACAAGTTCGTTCCGGACGAGAACTCGGCCTTCGTCCAGCTCAAGAGCGGGGGCCTGCACGTCTACCAGCACGCCGCCATCACGCAGTACCAGGCGCTGAAGCGCTTGCCCGGCGTGACGATCTACGAGACGCCGGCCGCGACGTACGAGCACCTCGACATGAACTTGGAGAAGCCGTACTTCCAGGACAAGCGGGTTCGGCAGGCGATCGCCCATGCCATCAACAAGCAGGAGGTCTCGCAGTACATCTTCAAGGGCCTCTGGCAAGAGGCCTGGTCGGATAAGAGCCCGCTCAACTACCACTACAATCCTGCCGTCGAGAACCTTTACCCGTACGATCCCGAGCGCGCCAAGCGCATGCTCGACGAGGCGGGCTGGACGGTCGGCCGCGACGGGGTGCGAGCCAAGGACGGCCAGCGCTTCGCGATCAAGATCTCCACGACGGCCGGCCGCAAGCCCCGCGAGCTCACCGAGCTCCTGGTCCAGCACTATCTCAAGCAGGTCGGCATCGAGGTCTCGATCGACAACTACCCGGGGGCGATCCTCTTCGGGCCCCATCCCGACGGGCACCTCCGCGGCGGCAAGTTCGACATGGCGCTCTACGCCTGGGTCTCGCCCGTGGATCCCAACAACCTCAACCTCTGGCACTCCGACTCCATCCCGCCCAACGGGCAGAACTCGGTGCGCTGGCGCAACCCCGAAATGGATCAGATGCTCGAAGCAGGCCTCATTGCGCTCGACCGCGAAGAGCGCCGGCGCATCTATCAGCGCGCCCAGGCCATCCTCGCCGAGGACGTTCCGATGATCCCCCTCCTCTGGTGGACCAACCTGGACGTTGCCTCCTCCAAGCTGCTCAACTTCAAGCCGAGCGGCTCGGCCAACGGCAACTTCTGGAACGCCCACGAATGGCAATTGACGGAGTAAGCAATGGGAGCATACGTTATCCGGCGCCTCCTGGGTGCCATTCCTCTCCTGATCGTCATCACCGCGGTGGTCTTCTCGCTCATGCAGCTGGCCCCCGGCGGCCCCCTGGCCGTCTACGGTGAGAACCCGCACCTGACCGCCGAGGACCTCCAGGCCATCAAGGTGGCCATGGGCCTCGACAAGCCGCCTGCCATCCAGTACCTCTACTGGCTGAAGGAAGTCGTCCAGCTCAACTTCGGGCATTCCCTCTTCACGGGCCGCGCGGTCCTGGAGATGATCGGCGAGCGCCTTCCCGCCACCCTGCTGCTGATGACGGTGGCCATGAGCTTTTCGCTCCTGGTCGGCGTCATCCTCGGCGTCATCTCGGCCGTCAAGCAGTACTCGAAGTTCGACTTCGCCGTGACGGGCCTGGCCTTCGTCGGCTACTCGCTGCCCCCCTTCTGGTTCGGCATCGTGCTGATGATCATTTTCGCTTCCACCCTGCAGTGGCTGCCGGCGGGAGGGCTCGCGGACTACGGCCAGGAGGGCAACCCCCTCAACGTGCTCTCGCACCTGATCCTTCCCGCGGCGATGCTGAGCATCCTCCAGATTGCCTCATGGAGCCGCTACACCCGCAGCTCCATGCTGGAGGTCGTCCGGCAGGAGTACATCCGCACCGCGCGCGCCAAGGGCCTCGACGAGTGGTCGGTCATCGTCAAGCACGGCCTCCGCAACGGTTTGATCCCGGTCGTCACGGTCGTCGCGCTGTCGCTTCCGTCGTTGTTCGCCGGCGCGATCATGACCGAGACCATCTTCACCTGGCCCGGGGTCGGCCGTCTCTTCTTCGACGCCCTGACCAAGAGCGATTATCCTGTCCTGATGGCGATCCTGACCATTTCAGCCAGCCTGGTGGTCATCGGAAACCTCCTGGCGGACATGATCTACGCGCTCTTGGATCCGCGCATCCGACTGAGTTAGGAGGGGCCATGTCTACGCAAGTCTCGACGACACCGGCCGTGGACCGCCCCAAGGCGGAGTTCGCGGAACCCCCTCAGCCCTACTGGAAGCTGGTCCTGCGCCGCTTCATGCGCCACCGCATGGCCGTGGTCGGCGTGATTACTCTCTTCCTCCTGGTCTTCATGTCCTTCGTGGGACCCTTCCTCTCGCCCTACACCTTCGACGGCATCGACCTCCCCAACTCGAACCAGCAATGGCCCTCCATGGCCCACTGGCTGGGCACGGACGAGCTGGGCCGCGATATCATGACCCGTCTGATGCACGCCGGGCGAATCTCGCTCTCGGTGGGCCTCTCGGTCGCCTTCCTCGGCGTCGTGATCGGCACCATCGTGGGTGGCCTCGCCGGCTACTTCGGCAAGTGGGTGGATAACGCGGGCATGCGCGTCACGGACGTCTTCCTGTCGATTCCCATCCTCATGCTCCTGATGGTCATGATGAAGTTCCTGGGCAAGGAGCTCGTGGTGATCGTCCTGATCTTGGGCGCGACGAGCTGGATGGGCGTGGCGCGACTGGTCCGCGGCGAGTTCCTGGCGCTTCGCAACCAGGAGTTCATCGAGGCCTCCCACGCGCAGGGAGCCTCCTCGGTCTGGATCATGGTCCGGCACATGCTGCCCAATGCCCTGGCGCCCATCTTCGTCGCGGCCACCTTGGGCGTGGCGGACGCCATCATGCTGGAGTCGGCCCTGTCCTTCCTCGGCTTCGGCATCCAGCCCCCAACGCCGTCGTGGGGCAACATGCTCACCGACGCCCAGCAGTACATGATCTCGACGCCGTGGTTGGCTTTCTACCCGGGCATGTTGATCTTCCTGACGGTGGCAAGCATCAACTTCGTGGGCGACGGTCTACGCGACGCGCTCGACCCCAAGCTCAAGCAGTAACCGTGAGGCCGGGTTCCCCAAGGGAGCCCGGCCTCATCGTTTTAGATGCTCCCAAGGCTCGCGAACGCTTACCTTGGAGGTATTCGTGATGCCGAAATTCCCGCAAGGCAGGGGCTTCCCAGGGGCAGGCATGTTGACAACCGCCTGAGGGCTTCTCTATCCTGATTAAACGATTAGTCGCCTGGCTAGGGGAAATCCGGTGAGAATCCGGTGCTGTCCCGCAACGGTAAGCGAGCCTCGCTCGTAAGCCCGATCGCCTACCAGGCTTGACGCGTGTCCATGCTCTTCGAGGCTAAAGAGCGGCATGCCGGCGAGCCCTTGCTCGTCCTGCCTGCTCCTCGTCCTGCATGGACCGCGGCTCACGCGTGAGGAGCTCAAAATGTCCATGTCTTCCGTCCCCGCACCGGGACGATCCGAGCCTGTGCGGATCGTCGAGACGGTCTTTCCCAACGCCACCAACCACTACGGCACCATGTTCGGAGGCAAGGTCCTCGAACTCATGGATCGGGCCGCTTTCCTGGCCGCGTCGCGCTTCGCCCAAAAGGCCATGGTGACGGCCTCGTCCGAGCGCATCGACTTTCACCGCCCCATCAAGCACGGCATGATGGTCGAGGCGATCGCCGAGGTCGTCCACACCGGTCGGACGTCCGTTTCCGTGCGCGTCTCCCTCTTTGCCGAAGATCCCGTCCAGGGGCAGCGCGAGCATGCCACCGAAGGCTTCTTCCACATGGTGGCGATCGGTCCGGATGGCCGCCCTGTGCCCGTTCCTCACTTCGAGCCGGAAACCGAGGACGCTCGCGTCGTCTGGGAGCTGGCCGCCCGCATGAAGGCGGATCGCCGGAGGCGCACCCATGTCTAGCGCCCTGGCCCAACTGGCCTTCCAGCGGGTATGCGTGCCCGAAACGAGCTCTCCCTACGACGCATGGACGTTAGATGTGCGGGAGCCCCTCGCCCCGGGTGAGATTCGCCTGGCAGTGGATCGCCTCAACCTCGATGCGACGAGCTTCCGCGACCTCTGGGAGCGCCATGAGGGAGACACGGAAAAGCTGGGGGCCGAGGTCCTCGCCATCGTGGCGGAGCGCGGCAAGATGCATAACCCACGCACCGGTTCCGGCGGCGTGATGCAGGGGCGCATCTCCGAGATCGGCTCCCTGCGCCATGGCGAGGCCGATCTCGGCGAGCCGGTGGTGACGCTGGTCTCCAATACCATCGTGCCGCTGTCGCTGCGCGCCGTCACGGCGGTCGATCCGAAGACCCATCAGCTGGAGGTCCTGGGAGAGGCCATCCTCTCGCCGGCAGCCCGCTTCGCGCGCATCCCGTCCGACTTGCCCGAGGCGCTCGCCCTTAGCGTCTTCGACGTCTGCGGCGTCGTGCCTCAGACCCGGCGCTTGGCTGTGCCGGGTGGCAAGGTCCTGGTCATCGGGGCGGCCGGAAAAGCTGGTTTGCTCGCGACCTATGCGGCGGCCGACGCCGTCGGCGCGCAAGGGAGGGTGATTGCCCTGGTCCCGAGCGCGCATGAGCTTGCTGAGTTCGAGGGCATGCCGCCGTGGGTCGTCCCGTGTCTGGCGGACGCCACGCATGCCGCCGCACTGAACCGCGCGGTGCTGGAGGCCTCGCATGGGGCCTTGATGGACGCGGTCATCGACTGCGCGAGCGTCCGCGGAACGGAAGTCGGTGCGGTGAGTTGCTGCCGGGAAGGCGGAACGGTTTTCTTCTTCAACATGGCCACCTCCTTTCAGGCGGCGGCCCTGGGGGCCGAAGTGATCGGGCGCGACGTCAACCTCGGAATCGGCTTCGGTCTCTTGCCGAACGCCGCCGAGGAAGGCATCGCGCTGGTTCGGGCGCATGCGACGCTGCGCCGTCGCCTGGAAGCGCGAACCGGAGGAACGTAAGAAAGGATGAGGGAATGCAAGTAATCAAGCGAGACGGGACGCGCGAGGACGTTCGTTTCGAGAAGATCCTCCAGGCCGCCACGCGGGCCTGCGAGGGCTTGTCGGGGGTGGACCCCATCGCGATCGCCACGCAGACCATCGCGGGCTTGCACGAGGGAAGCACCACGCGAGACCTCGACGAGCGCTCGATCGCGACCGCCGTCATGCTGGTCACCGAGGAGCCGCAGTACTCGCGGGTGGCGGCTCGTCTCCTCTCCGCTTACGTGGCTGAGGAAGTCGGCCTGCGCCAATCCTTCGCCGAGTACCTGCGCGAGGCCGAGACGCTCGGTCTGCTGGACCCTAAGGTGCGGCAGCTCGCCGAGACCGATCGGGAGGCCCTCGAGGCGGCGATCGCCCATGCGCGCGATGGAGCCTTCGAGTACTTCGGCCTCAAGACCGTCTACGATCGCTACTTGCTGCGCCATCCCGAAACCCGCCTCGTCATCGAGCGGCCGCAATGGCTTTTCATGCGGGTGGCCTTGGGCCTCTCCGAGACCGTCGCGGAGGCGATCGCCTTCTACGAGCTGATCAGCCAGTTCCGCTACATGCCCGCTTCGCCCACGCTCTTCAACTCGGGCACGCGCCATCCCCAGATGTCCTCCTGCTACTTGTTGACGGTCGGAGAGGACTCCCTCGAAGGCATCTACAAGGCCTATGCGGACTGCGCCCGCCTCTCGAAGTGGTCGGGCGGCATCGGCATCGACTGGACGCCCGTCCGTGGCTCGGGCTCGGTCATCCGGGGCAACAACGGCGTGAGCAGCGGTCTCGTTCCCTTCCTCAAGGTGCTCGACTCTTCGGTCCATGCGGTCAACCAGGGTGGGAAGCGCAAAGGCGCCGCCGCCATCTACGTCCAGCCGTGGCACCCGGACATCGAGGCCTTCCTCGAGCTTCGCAACAACACGGGAGCCGAGGAGCGTCGCACGCACCACCTCAACCTCGCGCTCTGGGTTCCGGATCTCTTCATGAAACGGGTGGAGGCCGACGCGGAGTGGAGCCTCTTCTGTCCGTCGGACTTCCCCGAGCTCGCCGAGCTTTGGGGAGCGGCCTTCGACCGCCGCTACGAGGAGCTCGAGGCCGCCGGCAAGGCCAAGCGTAAAC
>RCUH01002357.1_pt1 | contig 11135 bp, 11 predicted proteins | sample 2166191 | NCBI WGS metagenome assembly RCUH01 (sample SAMN09932848, study PRJNA488358) | compost metagenome | feature: garden; material: soil; isolation source: compost soil in an enriched community after 214 h of incubation | place: Germany: Experimental Botanical Garden Goettingen | collected...
ACGAAATTTTAGGTAAAGTTCTGCTATTCTCAGAATCAGCCATGATCCAAGCTCCTGATAGCTAGATTGTGGTCAGGTCAAGGACGGTGTGCCTAGCACCTCCTTGGCCGTTGCAATTTACAATCGCGAGTCTGACTTCGCGCCAAGATTATGTCAAGGTGTTAATGTTAACAGCAGATCAAGTCCGTATGGCTAGGGCGGCACTAAAGTGGGGCGTACGGGATCTTGCGAACCGCGCCAACGTAACGCCCGCAACTGTGACGCGGATAGAGGCTGGAAAACCGAGCTACTCTTCGACCCTTCTCGCAATTCGAAATGCTTTCGAAGAGGCCGGCCTCACCTTCATTGACGAGAACGGCGGTGGTGTCGGCGTCCGTTTCGCAAAACCGGCGTCAGAGACAGGCGTTTGAACCGCTCCTTTTGACGCTTCGATGATATAACCGCAGAGACCTCGCTCGCGCGACCACAAGCACCGAGATACACATCCAGGTCAGCCCGTCAAACAACGGATATCGACAGCAAGCGATCGACGATTGATCTGGCAGCTTCCGAGACTGAAACATGACCATGACAGACAATCTCCGCGGCCACATTCTCCTTCTCTCCGGGCATCCCGGCTCCGGCAAGTCCACAATCGCCGAAACGCTTGCACGCCTGCCCGGCCTGCCAAAGGTGCATTTCCACAGCGATGATCTGTGGGGTTACATCAAGCATGGCCGCATCGATCCCTGGCTTCCGGAGTCCGATCATCAGAACCGGATGATCATGCAGATCGCCGCCGACGTTGCCGGTCGCTACGCCGACGGAGGTTATTTCGTCATCCTCGATGGCGTCGTGCGACCGGACTGGCTGCCGGCCTTCACGGCGCTTTCGCGCCCGCTGCATTACATCGTGCTGCGCACGACAGTGAAGGAGGCGATTGAACGCTGTCAGGCACGCGGTGGCGACAGCCTCGGCGATCCGCTTGTCGTCGCCGATCTCCACTCGCAGTTTGCCGATCTCGGCGCCTTTGAACATCACGTCCTGTCAGTATCGGACAAGGACAAACAGGCTGCCCTGCACTCGGTCATCAATGCGCTGCAATCGACGCGTTTCCGTCTGGATGCATCGATCGATGGCGACCGATAACGCAGAAATGGGTGAAACACGCGTGTCTGCACCGACAATCTACCTCCTCCGTCACGGCGAAACTGTCCGGAACTGCCTTGGCCGGTTTCAGGGGCAGTGCCCTGACGACCGGTTGCCATGGCAAATGGAAGCGGTTATAAGGATTTTTGAATTTCCTTATAATGACACACGTCGCCGCAAGGATCGCATGTCTTGAAACAGATTGACCTCGCATACAGGACAATGTTCGCGGAACTGGCGCAGCGATCGTTCGATGGGCAGTTCTCCACCGACTTCCCTCATAATGGACGGTTCGTGAACGTCCCCGTTAAAGGCAAGGGTTACTGGTACTTCGAGTATCCGACCCCCGATGGTGACAAGCGGCGCTATGTAGGGCCGGAAGCAGACGCGGAAATAACCGCGAGGGTACACGCCCACAGGGAAGTCAAAGACGACCTCAGAGAGCGGCGTCGGCTCGTTAACGCCCTTACACGAACTGGTGGCATGGCGGCGCCTGAACGTTTTGCCGGCGAAGTAACGAAAGCTCTTGCAGATGCCGGATTGTTTCGCCTTCGAGCGCTTATCATAGGCTCGGTTGCGTTCAGCTGCTATTCAGGGCTGCTCGGGGTTCGCCTTCCAAATGCCGCGCTCCAGACGGGCGACGCCGACTACGCCCAGGATTTTGCAATAAGCTCAGAGATTGGGGACAGCCTGCCACCAATCCTGGACGTCTTGCATACCGTCGATCCGTCCTTCAGAGCGGTACCACATCAGGCGGACAAGGCGCGTGTGGTCGCCTTCGTGAACTCGGACAACTATCGCGTGGAGTTCCTGACGGGGAACCGCGGGTCGAACGACCATACGGGCAAGCCGTCACCCATGCCTGCTCTCGGCGGCGCGTCGGCGGAAAACCTTCGCTTTCTGGACTATCTGATCTACGAACCCGTGAGAACGGTGCTGCTGTACAGAGAAGGCGTCAGCGTCAACGTCCCCGCTCCCGAGCGCTATGCCGTTCACAAGTTGATTGTCGCGTCTCGCAGGCGCAACGATGCCTTGGGCAGAGCAAAGCGTGACAAGGATCTTCAACAAGCATCCCTGTTGTCAGAGGCCCTGGTGGAAACACGGCAAGGATATTCGCTCGCCGACGCCTGGAACGAGGCGTGGGAACGCGGTCCCGCATGGCAGGAAGCGATCACTTCAGGACTCGCCATGATGCCGGAGAAAGCCCAGTTACCCTTGGCAGTCGCGCTCGGCGTTTCCGCCGCTGATCCGGTTAAAAAATGATGGCAACCCCGGTGCAGATGCCCGAACTTCCCGTCCCTCGGGACCGGTTCTGTCGACTTCATAACGGCAGTTGCGGTCTCGTCACCGGTTGACCATCCAAAACTGCGCCTGCTCAGTAACGGACCGTTATTCCGCCGGCGAAACGTACTCGCGAGCCTCGCACGAAACGGCTGCCGCGGCGCTGACGCCGGAACCGGTTTGACGTTTAATCGATATGGAGAAACCCATGCCGACACTTCACGACATCTATCTCGCCTATCTCGACTGCCTCAACCGTCAGGCCTTCGATGAACTCGGCACCTTCGTCGACGATACAGTCGAACACAACGGCCGACCATTCGGGCTGTCGGGCTATCGCGACATGCTGGAGAACGACTTTGCCGACATTCCCGACCTGCGGTTTGAGGCAGAGATCCTTGTCAGCGACGCGACCCGGGTCGCCGCCCGGCTTTCGTTCGATTGCACGCCCGGGGCCACCTTCATGGGCCTTCCGGTCAATGGCAGGAGGGTTCAGTTCTGCGAGCATGTGTTCTACGAATTTGAGCACATGAAAATCCGCAGGGTCTGGTCGGTCATCGACAAGGCCGCAATCGAACGTCAACTTGGGTGACGGCCTTGGCCTTGCAAAGACATCTGCGGCCGGCAAAGGCCCGTAAAATTACCCTGACGAGCGCGATCGCAAGCGACTTCCCACCGCGCCCGGGCAGTCTCCAGTTTATGCAGACAGTCGCCGAGATCGTGGGCGTTGCACAAAGGTTACATCATTTTTCTGGGAAAACGCATATGAATGATCTCTCATGTAAGGGAGTTCAGAGACTATGAAGAAAATCGTATCGACTATCGCATTCGTGCTCGCCGCATCGACTGCAATGGCGGCCGATGCCGTATCAGAAGTTCCTGCAGCCCCGGCAGCAGACGTTGCACCGCTGTTCAGCTGGACCGGATTTACAGCCGGTGTCCAGGCCGGTTACGGCTGGAATCAAAACGACGCTTCGATCGTGGGCCTTCCAGGTGAAACATCCGCAGACTTTGACGGCGCTCTTGCCGGCGGGTTCGTCGGTTTCAACTATGACCTTGGCAACAGCTGGGTCGTTGGCCTTGAAGCAGACTTCGAAAAGAACTGGGGCGACGATTCCGCTACTATTCTGGGCACAAGCTTCGACTACGGGTTCGACTGGCAGGGCTCGGTCCGCGGCCGCGTTGGCTACGCATTTGACCGTGCACTGGTCTATGGTACCGCAGGCTGGGCCTACGCCCGCGGCTATGCGGAAGTTCCAGGCGTTGCCGACGTGAAGGAAACCTTCAACGGTTACACCGTCGGCGTTGGTCTCGACTACGCGTTTACCGACATGGTGTTCGGACGCATCGAGTACCGTTACACCGACTTCGGCGACAAGGATTTCAATTTCGGCGGCGCTGCAATCAACGCAGATGTCGACCAGCATGCAATCCGCGTCGGCCTCGGCGTAAAATTCTGATCCACTCGGACAAGAAACAGCGAAAGCCCGGCCATCGTGCCGGGCTTTTTCCTTGTCCTTTTCCGAAGGCAGGAGAGCGACAAACCGGGGGTAAACAAGTGCGAGCGACCTGTTCGCCACACCTCATGGCACCACAATGATTGAAAACGCCGACCAGCACCGGACACGGTCAGGCACGCTCCCGCCAACCGCCAGCAAACGTCAACCGTTCCCGTCCGCGTTTTCCTCTTTGAGCAACTCCTCAAGCAGTTGACGATCGGCATCCCGCAGCGTCATCTGCGGCAGCTGACGCCGCAGCAGGTCGCGCAGCATCTGCACGTCCGGTTCCGCGGTTGTTTTCCGAAGTTCGCCGGTCACCCACGTGCCCAGCAGCATTTTCCGCCGTACCTCAAGCCGCCGTTCGCGTGCGGCAAGCCGTGCCATCAGCGAGCGCTTGCGTGCCTCCAGTTCCTCGATGCGACGGGCAACCGGTTTACGCACCATCACGGGTTACCTCGCAAGCTGTGGGGGCCTTCTTCTCCACCAGCCTCACCCGCACCAGATGACCGCCCTCGCCACAGCGCCGGACGTTTATGGCAGGGCAGGCCTCAACGAAACCGCCAAGCCCGGCAAAACCGAAGTGGCGCGGATTGAACGCCGGCTCATGCAGGGCAAGCCAGAGACCGACCTTTGCCAAAGGTGACCAGCCGTCCTCCTCGATACTGGCAGACACGGCCTCTTCGATCATCGCCAGCATCTGCTGCCAGACATGGGCGGAGAGATCTGTTTGCCTGCCCGCGGTTCGCTCTGCGTCTGCTGTTGTGGCGGAGAGCCACCGCATCTCTTTGGACGGCCGCAGCCTGTCGAAACGGGTAAAGCTGCTGCAGGCGGCAATGAAGGAAGACGGTGTCTGCCGGCCACCAAATCCGTGCACGGCGATACCCTCCTCACGGATACGCAGCGCCAGCCGGGTAAAGTCGCCATCACTCGAGACGATGCAGAAACCGTCAAGGCGGTTCCGGTGCAAAAGATCCATCGCATCGATGATCATGGCGCCATCGGTGGCGTTCTTTCCCGGACAATTTGCAAACTGCTGAACCGGCCGGATCGCATGATCGCCAGGCCGGCTTTTCCAGCCCCTCATGGTTGCCTGTGTCCAGTCGCCATAGAGACGCCGGACAGTGGCATCGCCGAGCGTCGCGATCACGCCGAACAGCCCGCCCACGATTTCCGGCGAGACATTGTCTCCATCGATCAGCACCGCCAGCCTGGGGCCATGCCCGCCCGTGACGCTGCCTGAGTTTGGATATTCCGCGTTGGCACCTGATCTTGCCCTCGACCTCGCGAACCTGATCGCATCCATCACCATCTCCATTGCTCCCGGTGTCACAGGGCCGATGGTAGCGAGGATCGTTTTGCAGGGCATTCTGGTGAATTCACCATAGAGCCAGCCATCCCCCGTCCCGCTAGACTGAATTCGACAAGGGCGCACTTACGAGTTGCCGCCCTGGCGGCAGGCAAGACATCCAAGGGCTGACGTCCGGTTGTTTCCGGTCACCCGCGGGCGGGATCGGGGCGGAAACAGGTGTTCTGCCGGCGCGTTTTATCGGGAGACCGGCATGGCGATCTATCATTGCAGTATAAAACCGGTCGGCCGCAGTGCCGGCAAAAGTGCCGTCGCCGCCATCGCCTATCGCACCGCCAGCAAAATCCTCAACCAGCGTGACGGCATTACCCACGACTTCACCGCAAAGCAGGGTGTCGTCCATACGGAAATCATTCTGCCCGATGGTATCGACGCCCCGTGGGCGCTTGACCGGTCAGGCTTGTGGAATGCCGCGGAGTTTGCCGAACGGCGCTGCGATGCCCGTGTCGCCCGCGAGTTCGAGGTCGCGCTTCCGCATGAACTGACCGATAGCGAACAACTGTCCCTCACACGGACCTTTGCCATTGATCTCGCCAATCGTTTTGGTGCTGCCGTCGACTTCGCCATTCATGTGCCGCAGGGCAGAAGCGACGGGCGCAACATCCATGCCCATGTCGTCATGACCACCCGGGTGATCACGGCTGACGGCCTTGGAGAAAAGACCCTGATCGAGCGCGAGAACGCATGGCTGGCCGGCCGTGGCCTGCCGAGCGCACAGATGCAGGTGAAACAGGTGCGCCAGGCCTTTGCCGGTCTCGTCAACCGTCATCTCCTGCGTGCCGGTCTTGATCGCCGTGTCGATCACCGCTCGCATCTCTCCCGCGGTCTTGCCATCGAACCGACCGGCCATATGGGCGTGCATGCCGCGCAGATGAAGGAGCGTGGTGTCGATGTCTCCCGATGCCGCATCGATGACGACGCGGCACGGCGGAACGCCGAGCTGATCCGCCGTCGTCCCGAACAGGTGCTTGCCCTCATCACATCAGGCCAGAGCGTCTTTACCCGTCACGATATCGCCGGAACCCTCGGCCGCTACATCACCGGTACGGATGCCTTTCACGCGGCCCTTGCCGCCGTCATGGCCTCACCGCAACTTGTCCTTCTGCAGCAGGAGCCGCAACACCGGCCGGCCCGCTATTCCACCCGCGAGATGATCGAACTCGAACGGCTGATGGCAAAAAGTGCGATCAGGATGGCGGAGCGATCGGCGCATGCCGTGAGAGCGACAACGGTCAAAAATGCAATCGCCCGGCAAAACGAAGACCTCACAGGACGCGGCCTCGGTGACGAGCAGGTGCGCGCCGTGTTGCATGTCACCGGACCCGAACAGATTGCAGCCGTGACCGGCTTTGCCGGGGCCGGCAAGTCGACCATGCTTGCGGCCGCACGGCGGGCATGGGAGGCGGACGGTTATCGTGTTCATGGTGCCGCCCTTGCCGGCAAGGCGGCGGAGGGATTGTCCGCATCATCAGGCATTGCCTCGCGCACACTGGCCTCCTGGGAGCTTGGCTGGGAGAACGGCAAATCCCTGCCCGGCCACAAGGACATTCTGGTCATCGACGAGGCCGGCATGATCGGCAGCCGGCAGCTTTGCCGTTTCGTGCAGCAGGTTGAGGCGCGTGGCGCCAAGCTGGTGCTGGTCGGTGATCACGAACAGCTGCAGGCAATCGGTGCGGGCTCGCCCTTCAGGGCCATAACCGAGCGGACCGGCGCCATCGAACTGACAGAAATCCGTCGCCAGAAAGACGACTGGCAACGACAGGCCTCGATCGCCCTTGCCACCCGCCGTACAGCGCAAGCTCTCGCCGATTACGCCGCTCGCGACGCCATCCGCTTTGCCGATGACCGACAACAGGCCTGTGCGGACCTCGTGCGTGACTATCTCGCCGACCGGCGGGACAATCCGCACCACTCCCGCATCGCCCTTGCCCATCGCCGTGTCGATGTCCGCGCCATCAATGACGCCATCCGGCAAGGTCTGCAGGCAGAGGGTGTTCTGGCAAAAGACAGCAGCCAGTCCCTCACACGGGACGCAGTATCGGTCGGCGGAGATGATGCGGGGCAGACGGATGGAGAAATCATCTACCGGACCGTCAACGGCAAGCGTGCCTTTGCCGCCGGTGACCGTATCGTCCTGCTGCAGAACGATCGCGGGCTCGGGGTCAAGAACGGCATGCTCGGGACAGTGGACGCCGTCGAACCGGACGCACTACAGTTGCGGCTCGACGGCGGTACAGGCCGACAGAAAAACGGCCGCAGCATCACTATCCGCCCGAAACATTACCAATTCTTTGATCACGGTTACGCCACCACCATTCACAAGGCACAAGGGGCAACCGTCGACCGCTCCTTCGTCATGGCGTCCGCCACCATGGACCGGCACCTGACCTATGTCGCCATGACCCGTCATCGTCTTCAGGCAACGCTTTATGCCGGTCGTGACGCGTTCAACGACATCAACGCGCTCACCGCCGGCATGAGCCGTTCGGGGCTCAAGCAAACCACGCTCGATTATACCGGTACCTTTGCCGAACGCCGCGGGCTGAAGGAGCAAAAGGGTGACGATATCCGGCAGCAGCAGGCGACAAGACAACCCGCCCTGCAGCAGACGGTGGAAGCACAGCGGCAGCGGCAGCAACAGGCACCGGACACTGACGGGCTGGTACAGGGCGAGTTGCGCCATCACCATCAGCCGCCCGTCGTCCCCGCACCGCTCATTGCCGCCATTACCCGTTACGACAGGACGATCGGGGAGATCGCCCATGAGAAAGCGCTTCCGCATCTGGAAGAGAGGATCGACAGCCTGCGCCCCCTTGCCCGCTACGTCTATCACGATGCCTTCAGCGCCTGCGAAGCCATCAGGCCATGGATCCTCGACCCCGACACCGATCCTGCCACTCTGGAAAGGGCAATCCGGGCGTGTCCCGACCAGTTCGGGACGCTGCGCGGCAAATCGGGCCTCTTTGGCGACAACAGGGAAAGGAAGGAGGCCATGTATTATGCCGGGTCGGTCGCAAGGCTTGTCAGGAGCGCGGCGGAAAGCTGGAGACGGCATCTGAAGCGCGAACGCAAATCGGAAACATGGGAGCGCAAGAGGTGCGATATCGTCGAGGTCCCCGCCCTCACACCGCGCAGCGAGGAGATCCTCACACACCTTGACGCCCTGCCTTATGAGCAGAGGCCGGGTTTCGTGAGGCAGATGATGAACTCGGCGGAAGGCCGCACTGCACTCACGGAAGCGGAAGGCATCGACAACGCCCTGCGAAAACGCTTCGGTACGTCAAGCCTGCGCAACGAGGATTTCGAAAAACTCCGGATCACACCAGACGATGCCCTGTCCGTCGACCGCATCAAACAGGTGACCGGACTGGTCGAGCGGGCCCATCATGCTGAACTGGTCGAAAAGCAGAACCTAACATTCGGCGAGACCCAGGGCCTGCGGATGCGGATGTGAGAACCGGCGCTCGCACGCGTAAAAAACAGGGACAAACGGAAGATGTCACAGCCTGCCTTCGCCAATCCGCCAACAGGGGATCGCAAACAGCAGGAGAAGCGGCCCTTGAAAATATTCCCGATAGCCGTGGAACCGTTCGTCCTTGCCCGTATTCATATCGCGGACGGACCTTTCCCGCCGTCCATCCCTCCTTGCAGCCCTGCAAGGTCGGCACCACTCGAACCCTCCACGCCGGAGGGTTTCTTTTTTGCCGGAGAGTTCCAGAAAGCAGAAGGTCGCAAAAGCCTTGGCCGGCAATTGCCTCACGGTTTGTTTCGGGGCATCATAATCGCGCAGTACCCGCTGCATATTCTTCATTTGCCAACCCCAGGGAGGACAAAATGGAAGGTGCACCCGTACGTTTCAGGGCCATCGAGGACTGTGAGGCCTCGGGCATCCCCATCCCTGCCGGAGCGTATTTCGGCAAGGAAAAAATTCACACAGCAGACAACCATCCCGCCGGACCGGCGTTCCACTACAGCCTCGACTTGACCGAAAATGGCAAAAGCCTCGACGTCACGCCGCTGGTCGAACTCGGAAAGATTACCGTCGTCCGCCAAAGCGCGCTCTAGCAACGCGATCCAGACAGACAGTCTCTGGAGAAACCCTCCAACGTGGAGGGTTTCTTTTTGTGTCAGGCGGGCGAATTGTCCGCAAAGCTGGACAACTTGAATCCTGTCGTCGATAACCACCGCGCTGTCCGGCTCGATCAGCTACCCGGTCTCGCGCCCTGCGTCTTACGGGATCACGCTCATTCAAGGATCGTACATGCGCCCCCCCGCAAATTTGAAAGACAAAACGTTTCCAGGACAACGTCGGAATTCAATTTGCAGCTTACGAAATCATGCGTGATGATATCGATGAATTGGCGGGTGATTTTCGGGGGCGAAATGGATCAGCACAATACTCGTGGCAGCGCGCCTGCTGCCATACGACCGGCACGTTTTAGTGAGGGGATTGCTTGGGTAAATGCGCCATCCAGCAAGATCTTCGCGACATCGAACTCGCCCAGATCATATGAAGGACGCCGCGTGTGACCCTTCACGATCAAAGTTTAGCTGAAAACAGCAATCGGACGAATTCGGAAAAAAGAGGCCTCAAGGTTCGCCTTCTTGAAAAGGTCGACACACCCGCCGTTCGTGAAATCATGAAGCAACACCACGCTTCAACGGTGTTTCGTGACCAGGAATTTTCGGACTGGAAGCTTAACGAACACTTCAGCCTCATTTTATCCCGCCCACCACGCATGATTTGCCCGGTTGCCACGCTGGACGGAAAACCTGTTGGCGTAACCTGGGCAATTGCCGATTCTTATATGTTGAGCGATGGGCCGATATTTGTGACGGTGCACGTCATCGCGGTCGATTTATCTTTGCCGCCTGTTCGCCGTGCCAAGGTGTTTCTCGCCTTAGTCGCGGCTATCAAGAAATGGGCAGCCTCTCTCAACGCCAGCCATTCATTCATACACGTGACAACTGGCTCGCGCATCGAGGCAACGGACCGATTGATGAGAGCCGCAGGGGCAAAATTCATCGGAGGCACGTATGCGTTGGTATAAACGGTTGCGCTTTTACAGCCTCTCTGTGTCGGCTAAGATTTTTTTTACTTGGCTTGTCGCTGGCGTTTGCTGCTGCCTCATAAGCACCCGCGCCTCCGCATCAGATCCCGACAATATAGCCTCAACCAATGCGGTCCTCGAGTCATACATTCTGCGCGCGGCCAAAAAAGGTTCTTTCAACCACAGTTCCCCGATTTTTATTAACGTTAGAGCGGGAATTGGTAGTGATTCATTGTTTGGATATTTATCCCAGTGGTACAAATTCTATGCAGAGTTCTTTAATTTTACGCAGGATCCAAATAGAAATAATATTACAATACTAATTGGAAAAGACGTTCTGAAAGAGGCAAAATCTGGTAAAATTACAGGTTTTGGATCTAATTTTGACGTTGTAAATACTCGTTACGACTATTGTTATGTCGGCGCGATAAATGAAAATAATTCTAAAGACATTTATTATGAAGCTTCAATTTTGATTGACCCAAGCATGGGTGGCGATACAAGAAAATGCCTCTTAGAATCTTTCGTAAGGCTTTTTGGATTTCATTTTTCTCTGACGTTGTTCGTTAATGCGAACCCCCTTTACTATAAAGCGATTTCCGGCAAGTCGATAGATGAAGCGCAACTAAAAGCGTTTCAGATTAGAGAGAAGTGCCGGCCTTCCGTTGAAACCCCCGATTTCGAAGTCTGTGTCCGGAAGGAACTACAATATGACTGACCGCAAAACCGTTTCGATGACAAATGCCAACATCATTGATACGCTTTGGAGGGCTCCAAAGAGGCCTTTCTGTTTTCCGCGATGCGCTTGCT
>RCUH01002358.1_pt1 | contig 11131 bp, 10 predicted proteins | sample 2166191 | NCBI WGS metagenome assembly RCUH01 (sample SAMN09932848, study PRJNA488358) | compost metagenome | feature: garden; material: soil; isolation source: compost soil in an enriched community after 214 h of incubation | place: Germany: Experimental Botanical Garden Goettingen | collected...
TCCCCGAGTCGCTGAACAAGCTGTTCGCGGGGGAGAACTTCGGCAAGCTGGTGCTCCAGGTCGCCGAAGACTGACGCTGCCGAAAGCGTCCGCAGCCCCGTCGTTCGGGGCTGCCCCCCAAGCGGGACATCAGGAGGACGACGGACCGTTGGCAAGCGCAGGAGGGCCTTGCACAACGGTCGGTCAGACCTTCGACGAGATGATGGCTTCCAGCTGGGACCCTGCCGGAATCTCTCCGATCCTGGACAGCAGTTCATCCGGCCAGCGGGCGGGCGTGCTCGTGGCTTTGACCGCCGCCATGTAGAAGGCGGCGAAGATGAAAAACAAGCTGACCCATGGAAAGCCGAACACCCCGAAAAGAACGCTCCAGGGGTGCGTCTTGAGGGACTGGTGTGGCGGGATGACCCACGATGCGATGGATCGCAGAATGCTTCCTTGGGGCTGCCGGCGAAGGTCCGCGATGTCTGCGTCCATGGCACGGCTGCTGCCCATGAAGCGACGCAAGGCAGTGTTGAGCCTGGAAACAACCAGGGTGCCGCTCCAACTGTCAAAGGTCTGAGTGACCGGTATTTCGACGCTGCGTCCCTCGCTCGGTCCAGAGCATTCGATCCGCAGGAAATGCCGGTGCAGCCATTGTCCGGCGCTCAGTCGGCGGCTGGTTTCGAAGGTGTCGAAACGAACTTCTTTCCATGCCACAGGGTGCAACTGGCCATCGCTTGCCCAGTAGCCCCGCTGCGCTTCGCGATCGAAGACCGCATAGGTCGGCGCACGTTGAAACAGAAAGCTTCGAGGATACAAAAACTGCGCGCAGACCATCACCAGCAGAAACATGGCGATGCCAAGCGAGAGAAGGAAAGATGCCCATCCGTTGGGCCCGTCGTCGCCCACGATGAAGGTTGCGCACAGCACGCAGAGCAAGACCATCGAGCAGAACGATGCGAATGCTGCGCCCGTCCGCAACCTGTTTCGCGCAGGCCCGATGAGGACGATGTTGTCGCTGACCTTGTGCAGCACTGCCGACAGGGCCCCATCCGAGGGGGGATTCAATGAGGTCACCTTGATCTCGGTACAGGTTGGTATGGAAAGGGGGAAATTCTGACAACTTCCGCGCTTCGTCAGTGGCCCGGTCGTGTGACCGACCTGCACGCATGGACCGCAGCAAGATACTGGACGCTCTGGGGGCCGTCATTCAAGCAGGGCTGAAGGCCGACCCGATGCACTGGCTGTGGCCCAGAATCTCCGCACCCAGACCCATCGAGCCCTGATGGGGCGATTTTCAAGAAAATGCAGCACGATACGGCTGCATCGGAGGACGCTGAACGTGCTCAAGCATGGCGAGTTCGTGGCACCAGCCATCGCGTTGCTGCAAGGCGTCGAGCCTGCGCCGAACACGGTAGACGACCAGGCGCTCAATGGCGTGCTGGAGCGTTTCAGAAAGAACAAGCGCGCCAGCGATGAGCCCAGTGCCATGAACAATGTGGTGGCGATGTTCAAGGACGCGATCGCGCTTCAGCAACCGGGGGCATCCGCACAGATGCGCGGCTTTGCGTTGATGAGCGTGGCGGCCGGCGTTGTCGTCCAGACATGGGCCCTCTGGATGGCGGTTTCCTCGGGAATATTGAGCGTGTTCACGTCCTGGCGGCATCCGTTCCTGGCGCTGGAGATGGTGGTCGTTGCATTCCTGGCTTTCTACGTTTTTCCCCGCTGGTACCTTTTCTTCTTGCGCATGGACCTCTTTGCCCCCGAGGACGAGCCGACCGTCTTCGACCGCAAGCACCGCAAGGTCTATCGCCTGTTTCCGCCGCTCGACGGTTCTGCCGACAGCGGGTGGCAGCGCATGCGCCTCAAACCCATCGCGCTGCAGGCGGTGGAATACGACTGGGCGTGCATCACGGCCGAACACCGTGTGACGTTGGCATCCACTGGTCAGGCCCTCTCGCGCCTGCACAGCCTGACGCTGGTGGTGCGCGACTACCGCAAGCCCGACGAAAAAGAGGGCCGCCTGCTTGATGAATTCGATGTGGGCAACAGCCTGGGCATGGGCGAGTACACCGTGCCGATGCTGTGGGAGCACATCCGGCGCTTCATGGAAGACGGGGGGCCTGGTGTTCCGCAGGGCGAGCAGCTTCAAATCTTCGAGCGCCCCCGCAGCTTGTGGCAAAGCATGGGCGTGGTCAGCCCCTTCGGACCCAAGCTGGGCTGGTGGTGGAGAACCAACCGTTTTCCGACCGTTCTTTTTCTGCTCCTTTTTCCTGTGACGTTGCCGTTCTTCACCCTGTGGGCGCTGTGCAACTGGATCAGCCACATGACCATGCGCAAGGTCATCTGGCCGCAGGAGGTACTGGAACGGGTGGGGCGGCCTTTGCCAGTCAGGAAGTCGCCTTGAGCGGCGAAAGCGACAGCGTCGCCGTGCCCCGCCGATTGCACGGCGCATCGGCCGCCGGAGATCGATGCCGCAGGCGACGGGTCAATCGTCCAGGTTGGGCCGCATCGGAATGTCGCCCATCGCATCGTCCTCGCGCAGGCCGCGCGCGGCCTTCAGCAGTTCGATCGAGAGGCCGTCGCCGTGGCCTGCGAAGCCCTGGGCGATGCCTTCGAGCACGGTCGACAGGTTGGTGTCGCCGTCGGTGCGGGCGTCCATGCTGATGTTCAGGACCCGCGCCGCCATCTGCCGGTAGGTGACGGCGCCCGCGCCCTCCAGCGCGGCCACCAGGTCGAGGTACAGCGCCAGGTTCATGTCGAACACCAGCTTGGGCGTGATCTCGAAATCCTCGGTCTTGTTGTTCTTCTGATCCATGGGGGTGACTCCTTTTTCCTGAGCCTCCACTCTAGCCACAAAAAACGACAAGCTCTGTCGGGCATCGCCCTGATTTGTCTCATTTCGCACGCGTGCCCATCACGGCGGCCGAGATGATCAGCGCCGCCGCCAGCGCGATGCTGGCCGTGAGCGCCCGGCCGGTCACGGCCAGCAGCAGCGCGGTGGAGGCCAGCGGCGTGAGGTAGCTCAGGATGCCGATCTGCCGCGCGTCGCCGCGCTTGAGCGCCATGTCCCACACGAAGAACGCCGCGCCCAGCGGGCCCAGGCCGCACAGCGCGACCAGCAGCCCGTCTTTCGCCGACAGCGCCACCGCCGGCTCCAGCAGCGCATGGCAGGCCAGCGAAAGCGCGCCCGACACCAGCCCGAACAGGCCGATGGCCGAGGTCGGGAAGGGCGTGACGCGCTGCGTCCACAGCGAGTAGCTGGCCCAGATGAAGGCCGAGCCGGCCGCCGGCAGGAAGCCCCAGTACGTGGCGGGCGCGCCGGGAAGCGCCGCACTGCCGCCGCGCGCGCCGAGGATCGCGATGGCCGCGCCCGCGAAGCCCAGCAGCGCCGCCACCACATGCAGCGGGCGCAGCGACACGCCCGGCAGCAGCACCGGCGCCAGCACCACCATCAGCAGCGGCCAGAGGTAGTTCACGAGGTTGGCCTCGACCGGCGGCGCATGCCGCAGCGCGATGAACAGCAGGAAGTGAAAGCCGAAGAGCCCGTACACCCCGAGCGCCAGCGTGCGCGGCGGCACGCGCCAGGCGCGGCGGTCGCGCAGCACCAGCGGCCAGCTCGGCACGCTGCCGACGATCAGCGCCAGCCCGGTCAGCAGGAAGGGCGGCAGGTGCGACAGCGCGGTGCCGAAGGTGGCGAGCGTGGCCCACAGCGCGATGGCGAGCAGGGCGTAGAAGGTGGCGGGCATGGACGCCGAGGCTACGCGCCGCGCTCGTCGCGGCCCGACGGTGCGTCGTCGCGCAACGACGGTGTCAGCGGCGCAGCGCGGCCGTGAGCGCCGATGGCGACCGGTAGCCCGTGCGGCGCGCCGTCTCGGCCACGCTCAGGCCTTCGAGCCGCAGCTCGCGCGCATGGGCCAGCCGCAGCGTGCGCAGCCAGAGCATCGCGCTCTGGCCCTGTTCCTCGCGGCAGCGCTGCGCGAACTGGCTGGGGCTCAGGCAGGCGACCTCGGCCAGGTCGGCGACGCCCAGCGGCCGGTGCCAGTTCGCCTGCGCCCAGGCCGCGAGGGCCGGCCAGTCGATGCGGCGGCGGCGCGTGTCGGCGACCGAGGGGGCGACGGCGCCCCAGGCCTCGAGCAGCAGCGCCGGGCCGTGCTGCAGGGCGAGGGCCGCGTGCTGCGGCTGCTGCAGGCAGTGCGCGAGGTAGCGGGCCAGCGCGTGCAGCCGGGGCGCATCGGCCGGCGGCTGTTCGACGCAGCGCGCCCACGGGGCGTGCGGGGTGTCGAGCACGAGGCAGACGCTGCCGCCGCGCCGGGCCTCGAAGTCGTGGCGGTCGCCGGGCGCGACCACCTGGGCCTGGCCCGTGCCGATGCCCGAGCCGCGGCCTTCGACTTCGATCTCGAGCACGCCGTCGAGCCCGAGCAGCACCTGGAAGTGGTCGTGCGCGTGGCTGCCGCGCGATTGCGTGTAGTCGCGCAGCGAGAGGACGGGGGCGGGCGTGGGCATGGCGGGAGCGATTGTCCGCGCCGCCCCGCCGCCTGTCATCACCCCAGCCGCAGCAGCAGCGCCGAGGCCGCGCACACCAGCAAGAACGGAATGCTGATGCGGTGGAACTCGCGCAGCCCGTGCGGCAGCTTGGCCAGCCGCAGCGCGATGAGGTTGGCCAGCGAGCCCAGCACGCAGCCGAAGCCGCCCACGCTCACGCCGGCCGCCAGCGCGGGCAGGTCGTGCACGTAGCGGTCGAGCAGGATCGCCGCCGGCACGTTGCTGATGACCTGCGAGGCCGCAATGGCCGCGAGGTAGGCGCGCCAGCCTTCGCCGATGGGCCAGTGGCCCAGCAGCGCCGCGATGGCGGGCAGCTCGGCGGCCTGGCGCAGGTCGACGAACATCAGCGCGATGATCGCCAGCAAGGCCCAGTCGATGCCGCGCAGCACGCGCGGGTAGGTGAGCAGCAGCACGCCGAACACCGCGCCCAGGCCGGGCAGCAGCCAGTGGCGGTCGAGCGCGACCACGAAGCCGACGAACAGCACGCCGGCCAGCGCCAGCAGGCGCGGCTGCACGGGCGCGGCCTCGGTCTCCTCGCGCAGCGCGATCGGCGTGCGCGGCACCAGCCACCACACGGCCACGAAGAGCCAGAACAGCATGATCGCCACGGTCGGGCCCATCATGGCCATGAAGCCGAAGAAGCTCTCGCCCGAGCGGTGCCACAGGTACAGGTTCTGCGGGTTGCCGATGGGCGTGAGCGCCGAGCCCGCGTTCACGGCCAGCGCCTGCAGCACCACCAGCCGCGCCAGCGGCAGGTGCGCCTGCACGGCCAGCACGCGCGTGAGCGGCACCAGCAGGAACAGGCTCACGTCGTTGGTCACCAGCGCCGACAGCAGCGCGGCCGTGGCCGTGAGCGCCATCGCCAGCCCGCGCTGGCTGTGCGTGTGCGCCAGCAGGCGCCGCGCGGCGGCCTGCAGCATGCCGCTCTTCTCGACGCCCTGCGTGATGGCGAGCAGGCCCGCCAGCGCGCCCACGGTCTGCCAGTCGACCAGCCGCAGCCAGTCCATCGGCGCGCGCGGGCGCACGAAGGCGAACACGACCGCGACGGCCACGAGCACCCACAGCAGGCCGTTGCCGCCGCCGTGTTCGGGCGGGGCGGTGTCGGTGCTTGCGGCGCTCACTCGGTCAGGCGCTCAGGTCGCGCAGCTCGCGCTTGAGCACCTTGCCGATCGCGCTGCGCGGCAGCTCGTCGATGAAGCGCAGGCGCGCCAGCCGCTGGGTCTTGCCGACCTGGGCGTTGGCCCACTGCAGCAGCGCGTCTTCGGTGGTGGCGTCGCCCTCGCGGCGCACCACGAAGGCCACGGGCGTCTCGCCCCATTGCTCGGACGGCACGCCGACCACCGCCACGTCGGCCACCGCCGCATGGCCGCGCAGCACGCCTTCGAGGTCGCTCGGGTAGATGTTGAAGCCGCCGCTGATGATCATGTCCTTCTTGCGGTCGAACAGCGTGAGGAAGCCGTCGGCGTCGAAGCGGCCCACGTCGCCGGTGCGGATGAAGCGCTTGCCGGTGGCGTCGAACCATTCGGCCTCGCGCGTCTTCGCGGGCTGGCGGTGGTAGCCGGTCATCATGCCGGCCGAATGGCCCACCACCTCGCCGGCCACCTCGGTGTCGCCGCGCGGCAGCTCGTTGCCTTCCTCGTCGATCAGGCGGATGTCGCTGCCCGGCGCGGGCTGGCCCACGGTGTGCAGCTTGGTCGGGTTCAGGTGCGCCTCCAGGATGCAGGTGCCGCCGCCTTCGGTCATGCCGTAGAACTCGACCAGCCCGCCGGGCCAGCGCTTGAGCACGTCGGCCTTGAGCGCCGCGTTGAAGGGCGCGCTGGTGCTGAACTTGTGGCGGAAGGTCGAGAGGTCGTGCGCGTCGAAGCGCGGGTGCGCCATCAGGCGCTGGTACTGCACCGGCACCAGCATGGTGTGCGTCACGCGGTGCTGCACGGCCAGCTGCAGGTAGCCCAGCGCGTCGAACTTGGGCATCAGCACCACGCAGCCGCCGAAGGCGAGGGTGGGGAAGAACACGACCAGCGTGGTGTTGGAGTACAGCGGCGTCGACAGCAGCGTGACCGTCTCGGGCCCGTACTCGTACTTGGCGCCGCGCTGGATGTGCGACCAGCGCATGCCGTGGCCCTGCACGATGCCCTTGGGCTCGCCGGTGGTGCCCGACGAATAGATGATGTTGAAGGCCCAGTCGGGCTGCACCTCGACGGGCTCCGGCTTCGCGCCGGGCGCCGCGAGCCAGTCGTCGAGCGCGCGGCCGACGTTGGAGCCGTCGAGCGCGATGTGCGGCAGGCCGGTGGCCTGCGCGGCGCCCACCACCTCGGCGGCCGAGGCGTCGGTGAACAGCAGGCGCGCGTCGGCGTCGGTGATCATGCGCGCCAGGCTGGCGGGCGCCGAGCCGGGGGCCAGCGGGGCCACCGCGACGCCCGCGCGCAGCGCGCCCAGGAACACGGCGGCGTAGGGCACCGACGAGGCGGCGCAGACGGCGATGGCGTCGCCGGCGCGCAGGCCGTCGCGCTGCAGGGCGGCGGCGATGCGGTCCATGAGCGCGTCGAGCGCGCGGTAGTCCAGCGTCTGCTGGGCATCGGCCAGCGCGGGGCGCTCGGGGGTGTGCTGGGCGTGGAGGCGGACCAGGTCGGCAAGGGTGCCGAAGTCGCGCGCGGCGGCGTCCTGGAGGGCGGGGTGCAAGTTCAAGGTCGATCCTTCGTCTGGGGCCAGACGGCAGGATAGCGAAGAAGCCCGCCGCGGGGTGTGCCGCCCGCGACGAAACCCTGCTCAGCCGGCCGTGTCGTCGCCCTGCTGCGCCACCTCGAACAGCGCGCGGATCAGCGGCCGGTCCTTGCGCACCGCCAGGCAGCACAGCGAGTAGCTGATCGAGAGCTCGTCGTCGTCGATCTCCACCATCTTCAGGCCGGGCAGCGGAATGCACTCGATCTGCGTCACGAAGCCCACGCCCATGCCGTTGGCCACGGCGTGCAGGATGGCCTCGCGGCTGTTGATCTCCATCACGCAATTCATCTGCACGCCCTGCTGCGCGCAGGCGCGCTCCACGCGGTGGCGCGTCTTGGAGCCGGGCTCGCGCAGGATCACCGGCTCGCCCGCGATGTCGCGCGTGGCGATGGTGCGCTTCTTGGCCCACGGGTGCTTCGCGGGCACCACGGCCACGATGCGCTCCACGCGGTACGGCACCTGGTGCAGGCCTTCGATCTCGGGCGGCTCCACGAGGATGCCCACGTCGATGTCGAAGTCCTGCAGCCCGCCGAGCGTGGAGGCCTCGGAGCCGATCGACACCGTCAGGTCGAGCCCGGCGTGGCTGCGCTTGAAGCTGCGCGCCAGCTCCAGCGCAATGGGCGGCGACACCGCGCCCACGCGCACCAGCCCCGTGCGCAGCTTGTGGGCGCGCTGCAGGAACTGCATCGCCTCTTCCTCCTGCCCGAACAGGCCCTGCGTGATCGCATACAGCTGCTCGCCCGCGGCCGTGAGCCGCACGGCGCGCCCGCTGCGCAGGAACAGCTCGACGTTGAAGCGCTCTTCCAGCGCCTTGACCTGGTCGGTCACGGTGGGCTGGCCGATGTGCAGGTAGCGCGCGGCCGTGGTGAAGCCGCCGGTCTTGGCGACGGCGTGGAAGCAGCGGATCCACTTGTAGTACTGGTGAAACATGGGGCGATCGTGAGGGGCGTGCGCCGAGCCTCCCTCAGATGCGGCGCCGGCGCCTATGCAGGCTTTCCCGAAGGCATCCATCGGTTTTGGACGGGTTGCACGCGCGAAATGCGATTGGACGCCCCGGTGCGCCGCTTCGACACTGCGGCCCAGACAGAAACCGGAGACAAAAAACATGCCCCACGCCTACCGCAACCCCGTGTCCATTCATTCCGGGCGAGGCAGCCTCGCTCGGCTGCCCTCGCTCCTGGCGGGGCGCCGCGTCGCGCTCGTCACCTTCCCCGAGGCCCGCGGGCTCGGCCTGGTCGATCGCCTGCAGGCGCTGCTGGGCGACGCGCTCGTCACCGTGATCGACGACGTGCGCCCCAACCCCGACGTCGCCCACCTGCGCGACCTGTACAACACCTTCTGGCAATCGGACGCGCCCTGCGACGCCATCGTGGCGGTGGGCGGCGGCAGCGCCATCGACACGGCCAAGGCGCTGATGGTGGGCACGGCCAACGGGCAGTTCGACGAGCTCGTTGCGCTGCTGGCCACCGGCAAGCCCTTCGTGCCCGCCAGCGTCAAGCCGCTGATCGCCGTGCCGACCACCGCCGGCACCGGCAGCGAGGTGACGCCGTGGGCCACCATCTGGGACGCCGGCAACCAGAAGAAATACTCGCTGCACCTGGACGCCACCTGGCCCGAGGCCGCCATCGTCGACCCCGAGCTCATGCTCTCGGTGCCGGCGGGCACCACGGTGTCGACGGGGCTCGATGCGCTGTCGCACGCACTCGAAGCGATCTGGAACGTCAACGCCAACCCGGTCTCCGACACCTTCGCCGTCTCGGCCGTGCGCGACATCTTCGACTGCCTGCCGGCGCTGCTCAAAGACCTGGGCAACCTCGACCTGCGCGAGCGCATGGCGCTGGCCGCGCTGAAGGCCGGCATGGCGTTTTCCAACACCAAGACGGCGCTGGCGCATTCCATCTCCTACGAGATGACGCTGCGCCACGGCCTGGCCCACGGCATCGCGTGCTCGTTCACGCTGCCCCTCGTGCTGGAGAAAGCCTGGGCCCGCTCGCCCGACCGCGACCGGACGCTGCAGCTGCTGTTCGGCACCGACCTGGCGACCGCCACGCAGCGACTGCGGGCTTTCCTGCAGGGGCTTGGCGTGAAGACCGAGTTTGCCGACTATGGCGTGGCGGACAGCGAAGCGGCGGCCATGATCGCGCGCGCCATGGACGGGGCGCGCGGCAAGAACTTCATCGGCGCGGCGGCGTTGGCCTGACAGGCAGGGACTGCGCAGCGAGACAAGACAGAGACAGCCAGACAAGACAGACAGCATGCCGGCCATCGAGCCGGCCCCACGGGCCCCACGCCCGTCAAGACAAGGAGACATACCATGCAAGCGGCCAATCCCATCCTGCAGGCGGGCACCTACGCACGCCCCCTCGACAATTCGTTCCGCAAGGCGCAGTGGCGGATGCTGCTGGCGGCCATGTTCTGCTACTTCTTCTTCTACACGGGGCGGCAGACCTTCGGCTTCGCCATCCCCGGCATCCAGAAGGAGTTCGGCCTCTCGAAGGAAATGCTGGGCTGGGCCTCGACCTCGCTGCTGTGGTGCTATGCCGTCGGGCAGGCCATCAACGGCAACCTGGGCGACAAGTTCGGCGGACGCCGCGTGATGACCGCCGGCGCCATCCTCTCGTGCGCCGCCAACTGGGTCGTGAGCTTCGCGGTCGGCTTCAAGAGCCTGGCGATCCCGTGGGGCATCAACGGCTACTTCCAGGCCCTGGGCTGGGCGCCGGGCAGCCGGCTGCTGTCGAACTGGTGGGGCGCGGGCGAGCGCGGCAAGGTCTACGGCTTCTACGTGTTCGCCGCCGGCTGCGCCTCGGTGCTGTCGTTCGTGACCTCGATCATCGTCGTCAACGTGCTGCACCTGGACTGGCGCTGGATCTTCCGGCTCCCCGTGCTGCTGATGCTGGTGGGCGGCATCGCCTTCTACCTGATCGCCCGTGAGCGGCCGGAAGACCTGGGCTTCAAGTCGCCCGACACCGGCGTGGCCAACAACAACCCGCAGGAAGCCGAGAAGGCCGGCGTGGCCGATGGCGAACCGCAAGAGAGTTCGTGGTCGCGCTACAAGGCCGTGCTCAGCAACCCCAAGCTGATGATCGCCGCGCTGGCCATCGGCTTCCAGAACGCCGCGCGCTACGGCCTCATCGTCTGGGTGCCCGTGCACTTCCTGGGCAAGGACTGGGCCAAGGCCGCCGACGGCATGATCGACCCGGCCTGGATCTCGGTGGCGCTGCCCGTGGGCATGGCCTTCGGCGCGCTCACCAACGGCTGGATCTCCGACAAGGTGTTCGGCTCCAAGCGCTACAAGGCCATCGTGCTGTACATGCTGCTGGGCGCCATCGCCTCGATGGGCATGTACCTGCTGCCCACCAGCATCCTCGGCCTGGGGCTGCTGTTCCTGGCGGGCTTCTTCGTCTACGGCCCGGCCTCGTCGTTCTGGGCCCTGTGCCCCGACCTCGTGGGCGCCAAGCGCGCCGGCACCGCCACCGGTGTCATGAACTTCTTCTCGTACCTGCTGGCCGGCCTGGGCGAACCGCTGATCGGCCGGATGCTGGACCACTCGGGCAGCACCTCGGTGGTGTTCCCCATCGTCGCGGCCAGCTGCCTCATCAGTGCCTTCATTGCGCTGTTCATCCGCCGCTGAGGCCTGCGCACCGACACACCCAACTTGCCAAGGAGCATCTCTTCATGAAATCCGATCGACTCGAAGTGAACGGCCGCAGCTACCGCTGGATGGTCCGCCCGGTGGTCGTCGTCTGCGTCGACGGCTGCGAGCCCGCGTACCTCGACGCGGCCATTGCCGCCGGCGTGGCCCCGTACCTCGAGGCCATGCGCAAGGGCGGCGCCGACCTGCTCGCCGACTGCGTCGTGCCCTCGTTCACCAACCCCAACAACCTGT